>Ga0111539_10004712_pt1 | contig 17823 bp, 21 predicted proteins | sample RhiMethybrSRZTD1_FD_79667 | JGI IMG/M metagenome (GOLD analysis project Ga0111539, IMG submission 79667) | Populus rhizosphere microbial communities from Tennessee, USA - Rhizosphere MetaG P. TD hybrid SRZTD1 (version 2) (version 2) | ecosystem: Host-associated > Plants > Roots > Rhizosphere >... | reverse complement strand
GAGCTGCCGCTGCTCGCGCGCCGCGCGCCAGCGCTTCGGCGCTTCGACGACGGCGACGAGCGCGCGCACGAAGAGGTACGCGAGCACGAGCACGATGACGAGGCCCGGAACGGACATCTCGACGACGTACCCGCGGATGTTCACGAGCACGTACCCGCGATCGGCGAGCAGGAAATGCGCGGCAAAGGCGCCGAGCAGCAGCGTGACGACTACGACAACGCTGAAGCGCATCAGCGCGCCCCGTCGCGCTGCTCGCGCAGCAGGCGCAGCGAGCCGCCAATGTCTGGCCGCTCGGGATCGACGTCGAAGGAGCGCAGCTCGCCGAGCAGCGCGAGCGCGCCTTCGACGTCGACCGACGCGGCGTCGAAGTCGCGACGCAGCAGCGAAATCGCCGTCTCGAGACCGCTCGCGAACGCGTCGCCGTCGGCGCGCAGCGCCGCGACGCGCGCGAGCTCGAGCTCGAGCTGCAGCTGGCGGCGCGCGAGCAGGCGCTCGGCAGCCGACAGCGCTTGCGGCACCGGATCATCACGGCGCTCGATGCGCACGAGATCGAGGAACGTGCCCTTGATGGCGAGCCATAGCCTGCCGAGCCCGGGCTCCGCTTCGAGAGCGGCGTCGGGTTCGCTGCTTAGATTGGGCGGCAAGTCGGCGCGCAGCGGCAGCGCGTCGGCACGCGCGGCGAGGCGGCCGAGGCTGAACACGATGCCTTCGATGTCGGGCACGCGCAGGGCGCGCAGCGCGAGCAGCTCGCCGGCGAGTTTCTCGCGCACGGGCGCGAGCTGCGGGTCGCCGAGCTCCGCGAGCCGCCCGTCGGCGAGCTCGAGCGCCGTCAGCGCAGTCGCGAAATCCCGCGTCAGCGTGAGCTCCGTATTCGCGACGACGAGGTAGTACTCGGCCTCGGCGCGCACCAAGTCGCCGCGAGCGGCGAACGAGCCGCCCTGCAAAGCGTCGAGCCGAGCCTCGAGGCCGGCGAAGCGGCCGGGCACCGCATCGAGGCGCTCGCCGAGCGTCGTGCTCGATTGAGTGAGCAACGCGAGGTCGTCGCCGGTGTCTCGGAGGCGGTCTTGCAGCGCGCGCTGCTCAGCGCGAACGCGCGTGAGCGCTTCGGCGGCGGCGGCGTCCGTCTGGTCGAGCGAGACGTAGAACTGGCGGTATTGCCACCAGAGCATGCCGGTCATGACCACGGCGACGAATGCGAACAGCAGCGCAGCGGCGCTCGCGAGCTCGGAACGCTGCATGCCGCGCGGCGGCGGCGTCAGCGCCGGCGCCGACGTCGGCGTCGCCTGCTCGCCTCGCGCTCGTTGCTCGGCTTCCAGCGAGGTCGCGAGGCTCGCCCAATCTTCATCGGCGGCTCGAGGGCGCTCGGGGGAGTCGGGCTTGTCCGTCATGCGTGTCCTTCACTCTAATGACTCGCCAAGCGCTTGCGCAGCTCCGCGAGCTGACGCCGGCTGACGGCGAGCGGCTCGGCTTCGCCACGGAGCCGCAGCACGTAGCCATCGTCGTCGCCGACTCGCTCGAGCGCTTCGACGTGCGCGATCGCGACGAGAACGCTGCGGTGCGCACGCACGAAGTCGCGCTCGAATTCCTCCTCGAGCTGCTTCAGCGACTCGTCGATGAGGTCTTCCCCGCGAGTGTGGCGAACCGTGACGTACTTCTGATCGGCGCGAAAATAGCGAATCTCTTTGACGGGCACCAGCTTCAGCTCGTCGCGGACGCGCACCGCGACGTGCTGGCGCGCCACGAGCGGCGCCTCGGGCGTGCCGAGCCCGAGGAGCTGCGGCGTGCGCAAGCGCGATGCTTGCTTCAGCGCTTGCGCGAGGCGCTCGCTGCGAACGGGCTTCAGCAAATAGCCGACCGCCTGCGACTCGAACGCTTCGAGCGCGTACTCGTCGTACGCCGTGGTGAACACGATCGCGGGCGGGCTCTCGAGCGCTCCCAAGTGTCTGGCGACTTCGATTCCCGTCATGCCCGGCATGCGGATGTCGAGCAACACGACGGCCGGCTTCTTTTCGGTGACCTTCGCGAGGGCGTCGGCCCCGTTCGAACAGACATCGACGACGCTGCAGCCCGGCAGCTCCGCGACGAGGCGCTGCAAGCGCTCGCGCGCCGGCTGCTCGTCGTCGACGATGAGGACGTTCAACGAGGGCGCGTTCATTCGGTGTAGGGAAAGCGCACGGTGACTCGGTACTGCTCGGGCTGGTGGTCGACCGTCAGGGAGCCGCGGCCGCCGTACGCGAGATCGAGCCGCTGGCGAATGTTGTCGAGCGCGAGGCGATTGCCCGCACGCTGCTCGCCGGCGGTGCCGTCACGCGCGACCGGATTGCTAACGACGAGCTCGATCTCGCCGTCGACGACCTTACCGGAAACCGTCACCGTGCCGCCGTTCTCGAGCGGTTCGATGCCGTGGTAGATCGCGTTCTCGAGCAGCGGCTGCACCGTGAGCCCCGGTACGAACGCGCGCATCGGCAGTGCGCCGACGTCCCAGCGCACGGCGAGGCGCTCGCCGAGCCGCAGCGCCTCGATGCGCTGATAGATGCGCGTGAGCTCGAGCTCTTCCTTGAGGCGCAATGGGCTGTGAGAGTCGCGCAGCGTGGCGCGGAACAGATCGGCGAGATCCTCGACGGCTTCCTCGGCACGCTTCGGGTCGCTGCGCGTCAGCGCCGCGATCGTGTTCATGCTGTTGAACAGGAAGTGCGGTCGAATCCGAGCCTGCAGCGCTTGGATGCGCGACAGCGCCTCGGCGCGCACGTGCGTTTGCCACTGATGCGTGACGAAGAAGTAGCGCAGCAGCAGCGCCGTCACGATCAGCGCGATACCGGCGTTGCGCAGCAAGAACGGCCAATGCTCGGTCGGCATCTCCGTGATTCCAACGGCGCCGAACGCCGTTCCGAGCCACAGCGAAAGCTCGGAGATCACGACGGTGTTCAGCAGGATCAGCGCGAACGCCGCGATCGAGCTCTGCGGCACCGTGAGGCGGGCGAGCCAGCGGCGCGTATAGCAGAGCAGCGCCGCATTCGTGAGCCCGAGCCACTGCAGGAACAGCGAGATCCGCGCGAGCTCCGTCAGAAACGGCGCATCGGGCCGCGCGAGCGCGAGCGTGACCGCGACGAGCTCGGCGATCAGTACGACCGCGAACACCATGCGCGTCGCGCAGAAGTCCGGGATGTAGAAAGCGTCGGGGTTCGAATCGAGAGCGGGCTTTGGCTCGGCCGAAGCGCTCGCGCGCTGCGGCGGGATCAACGTCGTGCGCGGCGTGCGGTCTTCGGTCGGTCGCTCAATCGCACCAGTCTTTGACATCCGCCGCTGCCTTGGCCCGGGCTTCGGCGACCGCGGCGTCGTCGAGGTAGTACTTCTCGCCCGCGGCGTTGGTGTTGTAGAGCCGGCGCGACAGCGTGTAGCGCTGCTGGGTCTCGCGCGCGATCTCGCAATTCTTCTGGCGCTCGGCTCGGATCTGAGCAGACGTCGCACCCCCGGGGAGGGTCGGACTCGCGGGCGCTTGCGGCGGCGTGGCGGCGGTCCCGTTCGCGCCCCGTGCGGCCGCGTCGGCGGCGCGCGGTGCGCGCGGCGTGGCCGACGAGACGAATTTCGAATCCGCGCCCTCGGGCCGGTCGCTGAAGGTCACGGTTCCATCGGCCGCCGTCGACCGATAGATGTCGGCCGCATACGCCGCCGTGCCGAGCAGTGCCAGCGTAAGGGTGCAAAGGCTAAGCCGAAGGTTCATGGTCGTGGGGCCTCGACGGATCCGTCCGCGCGAGTCTAACAAGCCGCGCCCCGACTCCTTGTGACTCAGATCACGTCGTTTCAGCGCGCTCCGCGGTCACACATTAAGTGAAATTGCGGACCGCGCCTAGAGCGCCGGCTATGATCGCTTTTTGGGCGCAAGTCCCCACATTCGGCGCTGGCCCTTCGGCGGCGGGAGAGCATGCAATGGACGAGAAGAAATCGACGCGATTCAGCCTGGACGAGCTCGCCCGCCAGCTGGCCGAGTCGGTGCCGCAGAACCTCAAAGTGCTCGGCCAAGATTTGGAGCGCAACTTCAAGACGCTGCTCCAATCGGGCATCGAGCGCATGGAGCTCGTGAGCCGTGAGGAGTTCGACGTCCAGCGTGCCGTGCTCGAGCGCACGCGCGGAAAGCTCGAGGCCATGGAAGGCCGGCTCGCCGAGCTCGAGAAGGCGTTGGCGTCGCGCAAGTAACGGCCGGCCGGCCGCGCCGGCGGCCTGACCGTGGGGCTCGCGCGCACGCTGAGCCGCGGGCAGGCCGGGCTCGATTCTTATCTCGTCACCGTCGAGGTCCACGTCGCCGGCGGCCTGCCCGGCTTCACCGTCACGGGCTTGCCGGCCGCCGCCGTCCGCGAAAGTAAGGACCGCGTGCGAGCCGCGCTCGCGAACTCGGGCAAAGGCGTCCCGGCGAGCCGCATCACCGTGCACTTGGGGCCCGCCGATATCCCGAAGACCGGTGGCCGGTTCGATCTCGCGATCGCGCTCGGCGTGGTGCTCGCGCAGCAAGAAAGGCCTTGGCCCGTCGAGGGCATCGAGTTCCTCGGCGAGCTCGCGTTGAACGGCGAGCTGCGCCCGATCAACGGCGCGCTGCCGGCCGTGCTCGCGGCGCGGCAGAGCGGCCATCCACTCGTGCTGCCCACCGCGAATGCGGCGGAAGCGGCGCTCGTGCCCGACGCCGAAGTCTACGCGGCCGCGCACCTCGAGGAAGTCATGCGCCATCTCGCTGGCGAAGCGCGGCTCCCGCGCGTGGCTGCGCGCACCGAGCCCGTGACGGCCGCTTCCGCGCCCGACGTCGCCGACGTGCGCGGCCAAACATTCGCCAAACGCGCGCTCGTGGTCGCGGCCGCGGGCGGACACAACCTGCTGATGATCGGCCCGCCGGGCAGCGGTAAGAGCATGCTCGCCGAGCGCTTGAGCGGCCTGCTGCCGCCGCTGACGCAGGACGAGATGCTGCGCGTCGCGAGTATCGCGTCGGTCGCCGGCGAGCCGCGCGCGGCGGAGCCGACGCTGTCGCCGCCGTTTCGCGCGCCGCATCACACGACATCGGCGCAAGCGCTCGTCGGCGGGGGCACGCGACCGCGCCCGGGCGAGATTTCGCTCGCGCATCGCGGCGTGCTGTTCTTGGACGAGCTGCCGGAGTTCGGCCGCGTAGCTCTCGAGGCATTGCGCGAGCCGCTCGAGAGCGGCGTCGCACGAATCTCGCGCGTGCACGAACAGCTCGCATTCCCCGCGGAGTTCATGCTCATCGCGGCGATGAATCCGTGCTTCTGCGGCTACTTGGGCGACGGCACGGATCGGTGCAAGTGCACGCCGTACAAGCTCGAGCAGTATCGCAGCCGAATCTCGGGGCCGTTGCTCGACCGGTTCGACCTGCACATCGAAGTGCCGCGCGTATCGTTCGCCGACATCGCGGAGCCCGCGGAGCGAAGCGAGTCCGCGGTGCTGCGCGAGTCCGTCGTCGCCGCGCGTGTCGCTCAGCTCGAACGCAGCGGCCGGCTCAATGCGCGGCTCGATTCGCGAGCGTTGTGGCGCGCCGTGAAGCTCGGCGCGGAGCAACGCGCGCTGCTGAAGCGCGCCGCGGATCGCTGGCAGTTGAGCGCGCGAAGCTCGCTGCGCGTGCTCAAGGTCGCGCGCACGATCGCCGACCTCGAGCAGAGCGCCGCGGTAACCACTGCGCACGTCGCCGAGGCGCTGCAGCTGCGCTGCCGCGAACGGACGTGACGGGTTCGGCGGCCGGCGGGCTCGGCAACTCGCGACGGCTGGAGATTCTCCTTAGGCCGCGACGACGGCGCGCACGAAGGCCGTGACCAGCGGCGGCGTTTGCTCGCGCAGCGCGGCGCGCTCGGGCTGGAACAACGTACCGATGAAGAACGGGTGCTCGTCGAGCTCCACGGCGCGCACGCTGCCCTCGTCGTCGCGTGCCGCGGTCTTGAGCGGTCCGCTTTGCAGCCGAGTCGCGTAGCGGGGATTCAGCCCGTAGTTGCAGTGGTACTCCTCGTTCGCGGAGTCGCGGCCATAAATGGCTCGCAACCGCGACCCCGGCTCGAACTTGAGGCCGCCGCGAACCTCGACGAGCGAGCAGACGAGCGGCGCGATCACGGGGTCTTCGGCCTCGGGATTCGTTTCCGCGTGCATGGCATCGATGCCCCACACGGCCTGCGCGTACTCGAGCATCGCGTGCTGAAACCCGCCGCACGTTCCGAGGAACGGCCGCCTCCGCGAACGCGCGAAACGAATCGCGTCGATCACGCCAGCGGTGTTCTCGTACGGGCTTCCGGGCACGCACCAGATCGCCGCATACGGTTCGAGCTGTGCTTCGGCCGTCCGCTGCAACTCGCGTGAGGGCAACCACTCCCAGGTCACGTCCGCGCGCAAGGTGTTGACGGCTAACTGGAGTGCGATCGGAATCGCGCGATGCGCGACTCTGCTCTCGTTGTAGTCGCCCACGAGTGCAATGCGTTTCATCCGCCTCGCTCGCACCGAAATGCCACGGGCACATCGCCAGCCCCGGAAGTGTACCAACCGCGAGCCCGCTTGAGCCGCCGGCACAGCCCGCCTCGATTCGGCGCGGCCGTCGGCTATAATCGCGGCCGGTCAGGGGCTCGGGAGCACGGCGTTGCGCCAGCACGATCAGCAGTTTTTCGACACGTTCATGCTCGTCATCGGCATTTTGATGGGCATCGGCGTGGGCTTGTTCTTCCTCGTGCGCGCGATCTCGATCGACACGCAAGGGCTCTACGTCATCGACGACCCGACCGTTCAGGCCGCGATCGACGAGCGCATCAAGCCCGTCGGGCGCGCACTGCTGATGGGCGACGCCGAGCTGGCGGCTGCCGCTGCCGCCGTCGCAGCGCCGACCCCCGTCGCCACCGTCCTAACCGGCCCGCAGGTCTACAACGCGGCTTGCATCGTCTGTCACCAGCCTCCCGGCACGGGCGGCGCGCCGCCGATCGGCGACCTCGCCGCCTGGGCGCCGCGCATCGCGCAGGGCATGGAGACGCTGTACACGCACGCGCTCGGCGGGTTCCAGGGCACGAAGGGCTTCATGCCGCCGAAGGGCGGCCGCGTCGACCTCTCGGACGACGAGATCAAAGGCGCCGTCGACTACATCACCGGCCAATCGCGCTGAGGATGCGGGCGGGGGCCGGATGAGGCACCCCGCCGCTCTTGCCGCCCTCGCGATCTCCCTGGGTCTCGCCGGGTTCGCTCACGCGCAATCTCGGCCGCCGACGCGGCTCGACGACGCCGCATTCTGGAGCCTCTTCGTCGAGCTCTCCGAGCCCGATGGGTTCTACGCCGACGACAACTACGTTTCGAACGAGCTCGGGCTGCAGCGGGTGCTGCCGAACCTCGAGCAGAGGTTCGAGCCCGGTGGTGTCTATCTCGGCGTCGGTCCGGAGCAGAATTTCAGCTACGCCGCAGCGCTTCGTCCGCGCATCGCGTTCATCGTCGACATCAGGCGCCAGAATGCGATGGAGCATCTCCTATACAAGGCGCTGTTCGAGCTCACCGAAGACCGCTCCGAGTTCGTGTCGCGGTTGTTCTCGCGCCCGAGGCCGCCGGGGCTCGACTCGGAATCTACAGTCGACACGTTGTTCACCGCTTACCGCGCGGCGCCTACGGATCGCGCACTGTTCGACACCACGCTCGCGTCGATTCTTCGCGTGCTCGTCGAGCGTCACGGCTTTGCGCTCGACGACGCCGATCGCGCTTCGATCGCGAAAGTGCTCGGTGCGTTCTATGAGGAAGGGCCGGAGATCCATTACGTCTTTCGCGAACGCGACCAAGATCATCCGAGCTACTTCGAGGTCATGGAGATGACCGACGACTCGGGGATGAGCTGGAGCTATCTCGGATCGGAAGAACGCTTTCAACGCGTCAAGCGCATGCAGCTCGCGAACTTGATCGTGCCGGTCGTCGGCGATTTCGCCGGCCCGAAAACCATGCGCGCGATCGGCGACTACGTTCGCGGGCTCGGCGACACGATCGACGTGTTCTACGTGTCGAACGTCGAGCAGTACCTGTTCCCCGACGGACCGTGGCGAGCGTTCTACGACAACGTCGGGACGTTCCCTCTGAGCGAGAACGCGGTTTTCATCCGCACGTTCTTCCGTGCGGCTCGGCGGTGCGACAACCCGAGCATCCTGAATAGAACGCCGATGACAAGCTCGATCGTCGAGCTGCTCGAGGACTATCGAAACGGAGTGATCGAGACGGAATGCGCGCTGGCGGAACGGAGCCGCTAGTCGCAGGCTGCCGGCCCGGGCAGGACCCGAGAGAGTTTGGCGCGCCCGGAGGGATTCGAACCCCCGGCCCCTGCCTCCGGAGGGCAGTGCTCTATCCACTGAGCTACGGGCGCGTGCGCGGGAGTATATCGCGCCCGCTGAAAAGGCGACCTAGGCGTCGCGCAACCGTCCGCTAGCGCCGTTCCGGCAGGGCGAACACGTACAGCGCGTTGCCCGTCGCGGGATGGTGGATCTCCGGCGCGATCAGCGACGGCACGTTGCGCGGGCTGCCGCCGCCCAAGCCAGTCGTGACGGCGACGTACTGGCGGCCGCCGGCCGCGAACGTGATCGGGAAGCCTTGCACGGACGTCGTCAGCCGCGTCTCCCAGAGGATCTTGCCCGTCTCGACGTCGACGGCCTTGAACCGGCGGTCGAGATCGCCCACGAACGCGACGCCGCCGCGCGTCGACACCACGGCCGTCAGGAACGGCGCGCGCTGTTCGAGCGACCAGAGCTCTTGCATCGTCCGCGTGTCGTACGCCGCGAGCTTGCCGATGTTGCCGTCGGTGCCGGGCATTTCGTAGAAGCGGCGGTCCGCGCCCGAGCTGCCGCCACCGGCCGCTTGCTCTACCTGCTGCCCGCGGATCTCGATGCAACTCTGGCTCAAAGGAATGATCAAGCGCTGCGTCGGCGCGTGATGCGTCATCGCCTGCCAGTTGTGGCCGCCTTCGGTCGAGGGGCATCCCTGCACCCAGTCGCCGACTTTCGCGGCGACGATGTCGGCGCGGTAACGCGGCTGGCCGGTCTCGGGATCGATGCGATCGAAGACGTTCTGGAACACCGTCTCCTTGTGCGCGAGGAAGCGGCCCGTCTCGCGGTCGAGCTTCCACAAGATGCCGGGCTTGCCGATCGTGAACACGGCTTTCTCGCCGCCGACGTCGATGAGCACGCGCTCATAGACCTCGTCGAGATCGAGCGCTTCGCCCGGCGAATGTTGGTAGTACCACTTCAACCGGCCGTCGTTCGGATTCAACGCGAGCGTCGAGCTCGTGTAGAGCGCGCGATCGAGCGCCGAGTTGCCGCGGCTCGCGGGCACCCACGGCTTCGCTTGCGCGACGCCCCAGTACGTCGTGTCGAGATCGGGGTCGTAGCTGCCCGTGATCCACGTGTCGCCGCCCGCGCGGTAGAGATCCTCGACGTCGCCCCAGGTGTCGCCGCCCGGCGTGCCCGTCGTCGCAACGGTCGCGAACTTCCAGAGCTGCCGGCCGTCATTCGCGTCGTAAGCGCTGATGAAGCACTTTTCCTTGCGATAGTTCGTGCAGCCGCCCATGCCCTGCAGCACTTTGCCGCCGACGACGAGGGGGCCGCTGGAAATCTGGAAGCCGCCCTCTGTGCGATCGCCGACCACGGTCTCCCAAACGGTTTGGCCCGTGCGCGCCGCGAGCGCGACCAGCCGCGCGTCAGTCGTCGCGACGAACACCTTGTCGCCGGCAATTGCGAGGCCGCGCATCGCGACGCCCGTCGGTACGAGCGGACCGATCCGGTTCTCCCAGATGAGCTCGCCGGTCGCGGCGTCGAGCGCCTGGATCACGTTGCCCATGTTGTTGAGATAGAGCACGCCGTCGTGCACGACGGGCGCGGGCTCGCTCCAGCCGCCCTCCGTCATCGCCCAAATCCACTCGAGCTTGAGGTCGCCGACGTTGGCGCGCGTGATCTCACTCAGCTCGCTGTAGTTCCAGGCCTGATAGTTGCCGCGGATCATTAGCCAGTCGTCGGCCGGGAGCCGCTTCAGCATCGCGTCGGTCACGGGCCTGAAGCTCGCAAGTTGCCCGGCGACGCTGATGCCGGTGCGCCCCGCCGCGCCGGTGGGTGCGGCCGGTGCGGCGCTCGCGAGCGCGGTGCGGAACGAGTCCGACATCGTGCCCGTCGCGACGCTACCGATCGCGACAGTGGACGCGGCCGTGAGCTCGCTCGTGCCCGGCGTCGCGCCGTTCGCCTCGAGCAGGAATGCGGCGAGATTCACGTAGCTCTGCGGGCCGAGGCTGCCGGGCGCGGCCGGTGGCGGCGGCATCGCGACGCCCAAGAACGCGACGAGCTCCTGTGCCGTGCGGTCGCGCCAGGTGCGCATGAAGTCCGGACCGAAGAGCGGCCGCGCTTCGTTCGCGCCGCGCAGATCGGCGAGGTGGCAGCCGACGCAGTTCGCGAAATACGACGACCGGCCGGCCGCTGCCTGGGCTTCCGTGAACGGTCCCGTTTGCGCATGCGCGGCACCGGCGAGGGCAAGCATGCCGGCGGCGAATGCGGCTTGTGCGCGGCGGGCGCGCCTCATGGAATCAACCAGCCCCACAGGTTGCCGTCGGGGGCGGTCTCGCTGTGGATCTGCAGGTAGATTTGTCCCTGGCGAAGGCCTTCGACTTGGGCGGCCGTCAACGCGATCTCGGCGTTGAACGCGCCGCTCGTCGCGGCCGGAACGGTCACGTCCGCGAAGCTGGGGCCGCGTACGCCCATCGCGGGGCCTTGATGCAGGTGGGCGACCGTTGCAGCGCCTTTGAGGCCGGTGAAGTTGCCGCGCACCGTGAGCTTTGTGCCCGCCAGCGACGCGGTCGCTTCACCCATGCCCGTCGTGTTCGCGGCGGTCGAGGCTTCGATCGGCACGGGCCTTAGCCGGACCTTGAAGTTCTGCTGCGCCGCGGCCGTGACCGCGAGCGCGGCGGCAAGCAGCGCCGCCGAGCAGACAAAGAGTCGACGCGCGGAGCGTCGCGGACGAGCGAGCAAAGACATGGAACCCCCCGTGACCCCGCCTGTTTTCGTTCGGCCGAAGCCGATGCCGATGCCGACGGGGATTCTACGAGCGCGGCGCCGCAGCGGCTAGCGAGGGCGCGAAATACCTACGGGTCCGAGGTGCGGCCGGCGCCGGCGTGCCAAAGCGACTCGAACTCGGCTTTCGTGACATTGCTGTCGAGCATCGCGAACGAGAGGCGCGCGAGACCGAACCAGCCGGGGCGCGCGTCGCTCGGCACGAGCTGATGCGTGATCAGACCGTCTTCGCCGATGCCTAGCTCGCGCTGGACCCACCCATCCTCGTCGACCTCGGTGTACAACGCCCCGACGCGCAACGTCGCGAGCTCGCTCGGCGTCCACTTCAAATAGAACATCCGTGTGGTATCCCTGTGATGCCAGCCGCGTCACGCGCCGCCGGTCGCTTGTTGTTCTAATCGTAGCGATTCGATTATAGCCACGCGCCGCCGCTCGGGTCAGCGCATCGACATAATTTCGCATTGGATGTAGGTCGGCGAACGCGCAGGGAATGCGCGCTGACTTCCGTTCGCGTCGCGGCCGAGAACCCCGACGCGTCTCTTGGTCCCGTTAGCGTCGAGCCGCCACTCGACGAAACGGCCTATGCTCGCTAGCGGCGTTGCTCTCTCGGCCGCGCTTCGTTGATGCGCAGCGCCCGTCCGCCGAGGTCTTTGCCGTTGAGCTGTGCTATGGCCGTTTCGGCTTCGCCCTTGTTCGGCATCTCGACGAAGCCGAACCCGCGCGAACGTCCCGTCTCACGATCCATGAGGATCTTGACGGACGAAACTTCACCAAACGCACCGAAGGCATCGCGAAGCTCGTCTTCGCTCATGCCATAGGACAGATTGCCTACGTAGATATTCATCACCGAGACTCTCACGCCGCTCACGAAACCCCCGATGCGGCACTCGACCAACGGCGTGAGATCGAGCGCCGGCGCCGAAGACTCTACGGCCGGCGCCTTTCTGCGGTCAATCCCGAGATACTCTTAGGTTTACGGGCTTTTCGCGCGCGAACGGCTCTTCAGCGCGCACCGCCGAGGCGCGTCACGCCCGTCAAGCGGACATCGAGCTCGTCGCCGATGAGATTCTTGTCGTAGTCGATGTAGATCTCGCGCGGAAACCCGAGCTGCGCGTCGTAGGTCGCGCGCACTTGCACACCGCGCACCTCCGCAGACGCGATCAAGTCGAACAGGCCTTCGACGGTCCAGTAGTACTGCAAGTTCTTGTCGGCCGCCGGCACTTCGACGGTCGTGCCGACAGGGCGGTGCCGCACGCCTGTGACGGTGCCGTCGCGCACCGTGACGACGGTCTCGGGCGGCGACTCGCGGTGACAATCGCAGTACTTGTTATAGCCGTACTCGTAGGTCCCGATCGCGGCCGACTTCCAGCGCGCGCGCGCACCATCGAGCTCGGCGTCGGCCAAGGCGGGCAGCGCGAAGCGCAGCGCGATCGCGATGACAGCGGCATGAAAAGTTGGGCGAAGTGGCATCGTCACATCCTAAAGCACGCAGTTACGCGCGTAATCGAGCGCTTCGTTCGCGGTCCAATCGCCGCGCGGTTTCTCTTTCATCGCCTCGCACCATTCCGGGGAGCCGACTTCGGGGGCGCACGCGGCCAGCCAGCTCGCCGTCGCCACCACTACGATCGCTCGCACGAGCATCCTCATTCGCGCACTCCGTTCCGTCCCTTGAAGGCCCGCGGTCATTCTAGAAGCTGCCCCACGCGGCGCGCTACGCGGCGGGCTGCAAGCGACCTCGCGTCGCCCAGATCAGCAGCGCCGCCACGAGCAATCCCAAATCGAGCCAGCCGGCCCACTGAAGCCAGTGATCCCGCGGCAGCAAGGACACGCCGATCGGAAAGAACGAAGCCACGAACGCCAAGGCGATGACGGTCGCGTGCCCGTGCACCGACGCGATGCCGGCGAACACGGCCAGGACGAGGAACAGCAGCGCCCCGATGACGTTTACGCCCGTGATCGTCAGGCCGCCCGAAGGCACCCAGAGCGCGAACGCCCACGCGGCCGCGAGGCCGCAAGCACAGACGAGCCCGATGGCTCGCCCGAGCCAGTTGATCGTTTTCGCCAAGTGCTTCCTCCTAGAGCTTGCCCGACGCGACCACGATCGCCGCCGCGAACACCGTGAACCCGATGCCGATCCCGAGACCCGCGCCGATCAATGCGCCGATCACGATGTTGCCGAAATAAAGTCCGGCACCCGCACCGAGCGCGGTGCCCCAGAGCAGCCCGGCCGGAATGGCGATGCTGCCCCAAAGCGGGAACCCGCTCCGCCGGGGTGGTGGTTTCGTGGGTTCGGTCACGCGCGCTCTCGAAGAGTCAACGCTTCTGAATGATGAGCTTACCCTTGGGCGGCTCGCGTAGATCCTTGTCCTTGTACATGGCGCGATCGGCCGCTGCCATCACGGCCTGCAAGTTGTTGCCGCTCTCGGGATACGAGGCCGCGCCTACGTTGGCCTTGATTCGCACCATTTTCACGTCAACTTCGAGCGTCGTCGAGAACACGACGTTGCGGATTCGTTGCGCGACTTCTTCGGCGAGCTCCTTGTCCACGTCGCTCAGCAAGACGATGAACTCGTCGCCGCCGTAGCGGGCGACGATGTCGCTCGAACGCGTGAGCCTGACCAGCGCGTCCGCTACGAGGCTGACCGCCCTGCTGCCGGCTTCGTGCCCGTACGTGTCGTTGATGGTCTTCAAGTGCTCGATGTCGACCATCAAGATCGAATAGTGGCGATCGCTCCGGCTCGCGGTGTCGTGCACCTGATCGGCGAGCCGCGCGAACGCGCGCATGTTGTAGAGCGAGGTGAGCTCGTCGCGCTCCGAGAGCGCGCGGATGCGGCTCTTCGCCGTGTTGATGTTCTCGACCAGCAACGTCGTGCAGAACGCAACGAGCACGAACGGCGCGAGCGCGCCGACGGCCGCTATGGCGAACTGCGCATCCAAGCCCTCCAAGCCTTCCGTGAGCACCCCCATGAGCGCATAGCAGACGCAGACGAGGGCGACGACGAGAGCCGCGGCACGCCTACCGAGCGCCAGCGCCGCGGTGATGACCGGCAGCAAGTAGAGATTGACGAGCGGGCTGCGCGCGCCGCCCGAGAAAACGAGCACGGCCGTGAGAAAAGCGAGCATCACGAGGATCTCGAACGCCAGCTTGAAGTGCGTGTGCTTGGCGAACGGCCGCGCATAGCGGAACAACAAGACAAAGCCCACGAAGCCAACGAGAACGCCGATCACGACGACGTTGCGCGCGAGGGCCGGATTTCCGATGAAGAGATAGAGGAAAACGAGGATCAGCAGAAGCCATTCGACTTCGGCGAAAGTGCGAGCGAAGCCGCGTAGCTGGGCTTGTTCGATCTCGAGGCTACGCTCGATCGGATCGCGGCTCATGGCGACACGTTAACCGCGCCGAGCGGCCGCGTCGAGTCACTGGACCTGAGTCAGCGTGATCGAGTCGTAGCTGATGAGGCGCAAAGCCTCGAGCAATTGCGGATCGTCGCGCAGCGCGACGTGGCCGTTCGCGCCACGATACTGACGGTTCGCGTCCTCGGTGTGGACGAGCACGTCGGGCTGGATACCCGTGCCGTTGATCGAGCGCCCGGACGGCGTCAGGTAGCGCGATGTCGTGAGCTTCAGGGCGCTGCCTTCGCCGAGCGGCATGACGGTTTGCACCGAGCCCTTGCCGTAGGTCTTCTCGCCGACGATGCGCGCGCGTTGATGGTCTTGCAGCGCTCCGGCGACGATCTCGGAAGCCGAGGCCGAAGACGCGTTGACGAGCACGACGGTCGGCACGTTTTCAAGCAAGTCGCCGGCGCCGGCGGTCTGCTCGAACTGCGCTTTGCGCATGCGGCCCGTGCCCGTCACGATGACGCCGCTCTCGAGAAACGCGTCGGCCACTTGCACGGCCGAGTCGAGCAAGCCGCCGGGATTACTGCGCAGATCGAGCACGAGGCCGAGCAACTCGTCGCGGCCCGCCGCGGCCGTCAGCTCGTGCGTCGCCTGCTCGAGCTCCGCCTCCGTGCTCTCCGCGAACGACGAGAGGCGTACGTAGCCGAGGCCGTTGCCGAGGTATTCGCTTTGCACCGTCTTCACGTGGAGCTCGGTGCGCGTCAACGCGAACTTGAGCGGCCGCTCGCTGCCGGGGCGCTGCACGTCGAGCATCACCATGGTGCCGGCCTCGCCGCGCATCCGCGCAACGGAAGACGCGACGTCCTCGGCAGTGACGGGAACGTTGTCCACCGCGGACACCACGTCGCCGGGAAGAATTCCTGCGCGCTCGGCCGGCGCGCCGTCGATCGGAGCCACGACGGTGACCTTGCCACCCTCGAGGTTCACGTCGAGCCCGACGCCCGTGTAATTGCCGGTCGTGCTGATGCGGATGTCCTCGTACTGCTCGGCATCGAGGAACGTGGAGTGCTGATCGAGATCGGCGACGATTCCGCGGATCGCGGCTTCGACGATTCGCTTGTCGTCGATCTTATCGACGTACTCGCGCCGAACGCGGTCGATGACTTCGGCGACGAGCGCGGCCGACTCGATCGTAGGGTCGACAGGAGCCGGTGCGGCTTTGGCTCGACCCGTGAAGGTGGTCCAGACCGTACTCGAGAGTGCCAACCCAAACCCGAAAACGGTACCGGTGAGTAGCACGGCTACGCCGCGGAGATTCAGGGCCATTCGTTGTTCTAATCTTCCCCGAAACGACGATCGAACCTTAGCACAGCGTTCCGTTCAGCACGCAACAGCTTTCCTTAATGTAATGAAATCGGCTACGGGGCCGCGGGGCGCTTGGCCATCCAGGGGTTCGGATTCACGGGCTCGCCATTGAAACGGATCTCGAAATACAGCCCCGGCCGCGCCTGCCCACCCGTGTCACCGACCTGCGCAATCGGCTCGCCAGGCTCGACCCAGTCGCCGGACTCCTTGAGCAGCGCCTCATTGTGGCCGTAGAGGCTCATGTAGCCGCCGCCGTGGTCGACGATGACGAGCAGGCCCAAGCCCTGTAGCCAGTCGGCGAACGCGATGCGGCCGCGGTGGATGGCCCGCACCGGGGTGCCCGCGGCCGCTTCGAGCAGCACGCCGTTCCACTTCACGGGCCCCGCGCCGCGCGGCTGGCCGTAGTCGCCCGCGAGGCGCCCTTGCACGGGCCAGGCGAGCTTGCCCTTCGACTTCGCGAACGGCTCATCGGTATCGACGGGGAATCCCGCCATGACCTCGCTCAAGCGCTTGACGAGGTCCGCGAGCCGCTGCTCCTCGCCGCGCAGCTTCGAGACGGCGGCGTTGCCGTCGCGGATCTCGCCCTCGAGCTTCGCGACCAGCGCGCGGCGCTCGTCGCGCGACTTCTCGAGTGCCGCGACTTCGCTCGCCTGCACCTGCTCGAGAGCCGTGAGCTCCGCCGCGACGCTCGCGCTCGCCGCATCGAGCTCGGCGAGCTTCGCGAGCTCTCCCGCAACAGCGCTAATGCGCGCCGAGCGCGCGCGGTTGTAATAGTCGTAGTAGACGAGCATCCGTCCCAAGCTCGCCGGGCTCTCTTGCGACAGCAGCAGCTTGGTGAGCTCCTCGCGGCCCGCCATGTAGCTCGAGCGCACCTGGCGCGCGAGCGCATCCTTCTCCGCGCCCAAGCGGCGGTTCGCGGCCGCGGTCTGAGCCTCGAGATCGCGGCGCGTTTTCTCCTGGGCTCGCAAGTTGCTGCTGACTTCGGCGAGCTTGCGCGTGGCGTCCGCGATCTCCACCTCGGAGGCGCGCAACGCGCGCGCGCCTTCGTCGCGCCGCGTCGTCTCGCGCGCGATTCGCTCTTGCAGCTCCTTGATTTCCTTGCGCACCGCGGACAGCTCGGCCGCGCTTTCGCGCCGGTCCTGAGCGAGAGCCAGCGACCACCCGAGCAGGACAGTTGCGACGGCAGCGCTGCCGAGGAGTGAAAACCCGCGCCGCCCCGATCGCACGACGACGCGAAGTAAGGAGGGACGTAAAGAAGGAAGTAGGGAGGGAATTAGGGAGGGCGTTACCGAGGGCATCGGGACCGCAGTGTAGTCGCTTTCAGATGAGGGGTTCGACGGCCAGTCCCGGGCCGCCGGCGGGCCGCTGCTATACTGGCGGGCCGCAAAGGACCTTGGATCCATGGCTCAGCTCGTAGATTTCGCCGGCAACCACGTTTGGCTCATCACGGGGCTCTTTGCCGCGTGGGCCGCCGTGACGTTCTACGAGCTTCGACTCCGCAACCAGGGAACGACGCATGTGACGTCCGCCGATGCCGTGCGGCTCATCAACAAAGGCGCGCTCGTCATCGACGTGCGCAAGCCCGAAGAGTTCGAGCAGGGTCATATCGTCAACGCCCGGAATGTCCCTCTCGAGCGCATGCAGAAAGACGACGTGGACGCGATCAAGAAGCAGAAGAACAAGATTCTGCTGGCCGTGTGCGCCGACGGCGCGACCTCGGGGCGCGCGGCGGGGCACCTGCGCAAGACCGGCTACGAGAACGCCTTCAGCTTGAAAGGCGGGATTGCCGGCTGGCGCGCCGACAATTTGCCGCTGGTGAAATAGGCATGGCCGACGCGCGCGTGATCGTGTATTCGCAACCGTTTTGCGGCTATTGCAGCGCCGCGAAGCGCCTGCTCACGGAGAAAGGCGCCGAGTTCTCCGAGATCGACGTCATGTTCGAGGCCGGGCGCCGCGACGAGATGATCGAGCGCAGCGGCGGCCGCCGCACGGTTCCACAGATTTTCATTGACGGGCGCCACATCGGCGGTTATGACGACCTGAGCGCCCTCGACAGATCCGGCGAGCTCGACCGCTT
>Ga0111539_10004710_pt1 | contig 17827 bp, 19 predicted proteins | sample RhiMethybrSRZTD1_FD_79667 | JGI IMG/M metagenome (GOLD analysis project Ga0111539, IMG submission 79667) | Populus rhizosphere microbial communities from Tennessee, USA - Rhizosphere MetaG P. TD hybrid SRZTD1 (version 2) (version 2) | ecosystem: Host-associated > Plants > Roots > Rhizosphere >... | reverse complement strand
TGGTCATCAGCGCATCGCCTGGCTGGGACCTCAGGCAAAACTACGAGCCGATTGACCACGTATCGTCCCACGGGGCCTTGCATGCGGCACACATGTTGGTGCCTCTTGTAGGCAACCGTTGCCTTGCCGACGCGCCGCGCCGAACCGCTGACCTGTATCGGCTCGCCGCGAACGCGATCGGGCGTGGACAACGGCTCGCGTTGCACTCGACTTTTGCCGGCACCCGTTCGGGCTGAGGGAGATCACATGCGCATTGCCCTGGTTTTCGCGCTGGGAGTTTTTTTGGCCGCCTGCGGCGGTGGCGGCGGCGGATCCTCGCAGCCCACGACGACTTCGCGGCCGGTGCGTGGATCCTCGGATCTCATCACGGAGGCGGAGATCAGCGCCGGCGTGTATCAGAACGCGCTCGAAATCGTGCAGAACCTGCGGCCGAACATGATGCGGCCACGCTCCGGGGCGGGCGCGCAACCGGTCAGGCTCTATCTCGACGACGTCAGGATGAATGACCTGAGCGGCCTCGCGACGGTGCCGGCCGGGCGGGTCAGGGAGATCCGCTTCATCAACGCCCGCGACGCCACCACGCGCTGGGGAACCGACCATGACAGCGGGGTTATCCTCGTTACCACAAAGCGGTAGCCGGTTAGCTTACCTCCACGGGCCGCGCTTCGCCGTCTCGTCACCACGGGAGAGCATCATGCGAATTGCAGCGTTGGCGTTAGGCCTCGTTATCGCGGGAACGGCGTGCGCCAGTTCCGGGACAGCGAGCTCAGACCAGACCGCGACGGCGAGTTCGACGAGGAGCCGCACGAACGTCATCACGGCGCAGGAGATCAACGAAAGCAAGGCGCCGTCACTGGCAGACCTCATCCGGCAGACGAGGCCCGGCTGGCCCACCAACGCGACCGTTTTCCTGAACAACGACCCGTATGGTGATTACACGCAGCTCAGGAACCTGTCGGTGAACCGGACGACGGAAATCCGATACCTCACGAGGTCCGAGGCGCAGATGAAATGGGGCTCGCGTTTCAACGACGTCATCCAGGTCATTACCAAGTAACGAGTGGCGGGAAGCAGGACGGCGCGGTCGAATGGTTGGGGAGCCCTGGTGCTCGGGCTCACGGTCCGCGCCGTCACGTCTCCGTCGCTGGCGCGCGATCTCCTCAGGGTTGCCTGGCGCTTCCGGTCGCGCCGCTGGTTCCTCCGGCCCCCCTTCCTGCCGATCCCCTCGGCGGCATACACGCGGTGGCGGATGTACACAGCCTACGGAGATGAGCGCGCCGTTCCTCCGGTGGAGGACGTGATCAGGTACGCGCGGTGGGCGGGACGCCGGTAGGGCCTCCGGGCACGCCGCCCCCGGTCGAGCGGATCAAGGCGCAGGCGTATGCGTTAGGCTTCGACCTGGCGGGAATCGCCCGCCTTGGACCCGCCGGCACCTTCCCGGCGTTCGAGCGCTGGCTCTCGAAGGGCCGGTCCGGCGAGATGGCCTGGCTCAGGCGCGACGCCGCTCTTCGCAAAGACACGCGCCTTCCGCACCGTGGAGCACGATCCGCCGTCGTCGTCGCCCTCGATTACGGCGGGCGCCAGCCGGCGGGGACCCTCGCTCGTTATGCGCGCGGCCGCGACTACCACGCGGTCATGAAGGAACGGCTGCACGCGCTCCTCAGGTGGATTGGCGACGAAACCGGAACCCGGGTCTCGGGGCGACCCTACGTGGACACCGGCCCAATCCTGGAACGCGACCTGGCCCGCCTGGCCGGTCTCGGATGGTTCGGCAAGAACACGATGCTCATCAACCCGAAGCGCGGGTCGTTCCTTTTCCTTGGCGCGTTGTTCGTCGACCTCGAACTGGACGCTGATCCGCCGTTCGCCGAGGAGCACTGCGGGACCTGCACACGCTGCATCGAGGCCTGCCCGACCAGTGCGATCGGCGACGAGGGCGTCCTGGACGCCACGCGCTGCATCTCGTACCTCACTATCGAAAAGCGCGGCGAAATCCCGATGGAGTGGCGACGCTCCATCGGAGCGCTGGTGTACGGCTGCGACATCTGTCAGGACGTCTGCCCCTGGAACGTGCGATTCGCCAGCGAGGCGAGGGACCCGGACCTGACGACGGGGAGCCTTGAGGATTCGCCCGATCCCGTCGCGCTGCTACGGATGGACGCCAACGGATTCCAGCGTCGGTTCGGCGGCACGGCAGTCACCCGCGCCGGTCGTCAGGGGCTCTCCCGGAATGCGGCCATCGCCCTGGGCAACCGAGGCGCGCCTGGTGATGCGGAGGCGCTGGGAGAATGCCTTGCCGAGGAGCCGGACCCCGTTGTGCGAGCCCACGCTGCCTGGGCCCTCGGCACCATCGGTACGCCTGACGCGTTGGAGACGCTCCGCATGCGCGCCGCCGGTGAGCGGGATGAAGGGGTCCTTCGGGAAATGGAGATCGCGCTGACCGAGGCATCGGCGCGCACTCGCTAGGCACCCCGGTAGTCGCGTAGCCCTATCTGCTCCATCGGCGTTGATCCGTGTGTTGCAATACGCCGTGGCGGGCGCGCTCCACCGATCCCGGAGGTTTTGCTCCGCAGCCTCGCCCTCTCGCCGCCTTCATTGGCCACAGGCGCGCCACATGCCTGCCTACTTGGACCTTCGTATAACCGTGCGGCGCTGGCGCTTTCGCCAATTCGCAACGGACTTACTAGTCGCGGCGAACCGACCCTCGGCGCGTGGCCTGTCACTTGCTAAACCAAAAATGTCACGCCGAAGGCAGATGATCGTCCTGCCTTGAGGGTCTGTCCGTTTCGTCGGCCGAAATGAACGGGCTCTCACCGTGCACGATGATGCGTAATCGAATTTCGAAATTGGCTCTTGCCGATACGAGAGTCGGTTATGACATTCTCGCGCCGGTCGAATCGACACTGGCCGCACATAGACTCTTGATGAAACGGTTCGACCTCGCTGTCCTCTCTGCGCTCGCCCTGCTGGGCGTCTTCGTAACGCGTGAAGCACTCGCTATTCGCGCGGTGTCCGGTGCCCAACGCACCGCCAGTTACGGAATCGCGCGCGTAGACAGCGCGACTCCCTCGACCGATTCGATGTCGACGCTCGGTCGCAGACCCGCACAGCCGGTCACCGTCCCCGTAGCGCCGCCAGTTCCTGATCTCGAGCGCCTGCTCGAACGCTCGCGACACGACACTTATATCGGGGACGTTCTCGCGTCCCACGACTCCGCGTTGGCGCGGTGGCCCGATCGCGGCGGGGTTCCCCTCCGCGTGTGGGTCCAGCCGACGGCGCGCCACGAAGGATTCAATCCAGCTTCCGTTCCTGTCGTTCGTCAGGCGTTCGTGGAATGGGCCAACACCGGAATCCCGGTCCTTTTCACCTTCGTCACGGATTCCGCCATGGCGGACGTTCGCGTGACGTGGGTCGACAAGTTCAACGAGTCCATCAGCGGCAAGACGCTCTGGGCCCACGATGACGGTTGGTGGATCATCGATGCCAACATCCAGCTGGCCGTTCACCATCACTCCGGCGAAGTCCTCGACACAACCTCGGTTCGCGCGATCGCGATGCACGAAGTCGGTCACCTGATCGGCCTGGATCACACGTCGGACACGACGTCGATCATGGCGCCCAAGGTCCGCGTGCGTGAGCTCTCCGCGGCCGATCGGGCAACGGCGCAGTTGCTTTACTCGCTGCCGGCCGGCCGGGTGAGCGATCGGATAACGCAGCGTTAGGCCCAAACGCGAGCAACCAGCAACCAGGGTAGGAACGAAGCGTTGTCATAAAAAGGGCCCGCGATTTCGCGGGCCCTCGTCATTCCCAGGTTGCTGTTTACTGCTTGCTCGCGGTTGCAGTTACCAGCGGTACTCCACCGTCTCGCGCTTGCGGTCGCGCACGATCACCAGCGTGACCGTCCGATCCGCCGAGTTCCTGATGACGCGCTGAAGTACCGCGATCGAGCGGAGGTCCTGGCTGTCCGCCGATATCAGGATGTCCCCGCCTTTCAGGCCCGCCTTACGAGCCGGCGTACCCGGTAGCACCTGATTCACCAGGATGCCGTGCGAGACGCCAAACGCCTTGCTCGACTCGATCGAGAGGCCCACGAGCTGCAGGCCGGCCAGCGAATTGGTACCTCCGCTGAAAAACGGCACCATCGGTCCAACCATTGCCCCGCCTGTCCCAGGCTGTGGCACCGTCGTAGCGACAACCGCTCCGGTGTCCCTTCGCGCTTTGACTGCGTAGACGTAGCTGTACTTCTGCGTACCATCCGGCGCCTTCGTGGCCACAATCTGCGGGCCCTGGGCCGGCATCGGCCGCACCATGTAAGCCGTTCCGAAGTCGACCCAGCCACACGGCGCCGCTGTGGCATCGGGGTTTGCTTCGACGACCGGCGTCACCGACACCACTTCGTCACCCCGCTGGAGCTTCACGACGATCCGGTCACCGGGACGCAGAAGCTCGGAGAAGACCACGTTCGTCTGCAGCAGTCGCTGCCCACCCATCTCCAGAAGAACGTCACCTGCCCGCACTCCTACGCGGTCAGCAGGCGATCCGGGTTCGACCGACTCTACCACCGGCGGCTCGAGGAAACGCACGATCGGCGGTCCGTCGCCACGGCGTTCGACCATCTGGAATCCGGTCGTCGCCACGCCAAGCCATCCTGACGGCTTGCTTACCTCGGCGCAGAGCGTCTCGAGTCGGTTCCTGATCTTGAGCTGCGCCGTATTCGACTCGTGCAAGCGGCCCAGAACCCACTGGGATTCGGCTTGCAACCGCATGCGCTGCGTGTCCGCCACCGCCGTCTGCCACGTCGCTTGCAGCTTGGCAAGCATGTTCTGCCACTCGATCTCCTGCTTCTGACGGAACACCCATTCCTGCTTCAGCTGGTCGACGTCTTTTTGCCACGTCGAAACCGTGCGCGTGACGACGGTGTCGCGCTGCTGCGCGGATGCCGGCGCGGCAACAAACATCGGCAGCAGTGCAAACGGCAGCTGCCGGAACGCATGTCTCCGTGATTTCGGGTTCATCTCACGACCAAACGTGCTCACGACTTGCTCCTAGAACCGCGACAGCCGCGCGCCCACGGGGAGGGCGGCTGCCAGTTTGCCAAGCGTCATGTTCCTGGCGCCGAGCGTGGTGAAGTAGACCTGGTTGATGATTGGGTCCGCCGGCGATTGGCTGAGCGCCTTGAGGGACGTTTCGGCCATCTCGTCCAGCGCGGCGAGCGTGGTTCGATACGCTTGCGTAGCGCCTTCTGACGTGCTGGTGTCGTACTTGGCGAGGTACATCATGGCGCGCTCGTAGTCCTGCTGCGCCTTCTGGAGTACCTGCATCGCCGACGCCGTGGACGTGAAATCGTCGGTGTTCATGGCGAGCTGCATGCCTGACGTCGAGTCGGGAACGCCCATCGCCAGGGCGGTACGTAGCGGCATGCCGGCAGACATGCGCCCGGTGACCAGGCCGGTCACGAGGATCCCGAAACCAGCTGCGACCTGCCACGCCATTCGCGTGACCTTCGCGATGAACACCTTCCGCGCCGATGTTTCGGCCTTTGTCGTAATGACGCCCTGGTTGCGAAGCTCGGCGCTGAGCGCTCCCCAGTTGGTGACCGGTGGAGCGATGCGGCGGCGTTCGTCGGCGGCCATGGCCACCACGCGCATGTACGCGACGCGTTCCGCCGCGCACATCGCGCATTCGGCGAGGTGGAGCTGTTCCGTAGCGTTAGGCTCGCCGTCGGCCAGCTCGGCGAGTCGTTCAATAGGCAGGTGCTGCATTCTCTTGTCCTGTTCCTGTGCTTGGTGCGTCGACCAGGTGCGCAAGCAGGCGGCGAAGCTTTGCCCGCGCCTTGAAGAGCTGCGACTTGGAGCCACCGGGCGTGATGCCCAGCTCCTTCGCGATTTCTTCATGGGTGAAGCCTTCAACATCGTGCATCACGAAAACCGTTCTGGCTCCCGGCGAGAGCTTGGCCGCGGCCGCGTCGATCACGGAACGGAGCATCGCCTGGTCGCCTGTGTGTTCGACCGACACCGTCTCTTCGTCCATATCCGTCTCGATTTTCGTCAACCGTCGAGTCCGGCGAAGCGCGTTGAGGGTTCGATTGACCGCGATCCGGTGCGCCCAGGTACCGAATTGGGATTCGCCCCGGTACGTCGGCAGGGCGCGGAAGATCTGGATCCAGACCTCCTGGGCGATGTCCTCGGCCAGGTCCGGGTCTCCAGCCAGGCGCCTGACGACGGCGTCGATGTGCGGAGCGTGCTGCGACCAGAGGGCTCGCAGCGCCCGCTCATCACCTTCGATAGCTCGTTGGATCGTCAGAAAGTCCGTCGCCATGGCGTTCACTGTCTTTGTCACAGGCGAAGCCCGGGAGGTTTCCAAAAACGGAATTCCGTCCCTACCGGAGGACAGAACGTCGCACCGTTACGAATGAAGGATCGAAGTCGTTTGGCTGCAAGGGGATGACTTGATCGGACGTCTCCCGGACACCCTCAAATTTTTCTTGACAGGTGCATAACGCTGCCCTATCTAAGGCCGCATTGCGCAGGGGGCGTACCCCAGAGAGTACTTTAGGGGCGCGGCGGAACCATATTAGCACCAAGGATTAACCACCCGGGCAAGTGAAGCCGGCGGTGCGGCAAGCTGCCGGCTCAACTCTTGCCCTGATTTTTCGTAATTAAGCCGTCGACGTCAAACGCAGGACCCAAGGTTGCTCGCTACACTCTCCGCCCTCGTAATCGCCTTCGCTCCCTCGGACGGACTGCCGGCCAAGCCCGCGGCGTCGGTGGGAATGTCGGCGAACCGGCTGGAAACGATTGATCGCATTGTCCGCCGTGGAATGACCGCCGGTGGATTCCCCGGAGCGTCCGTCGTCGTTGGGCGGCGTGGATATTCCGTGTTCGAGAAGGGTTACGGCCGGCTTGGATGGACCAGCAGCAGCCCCGCCGTCGTGCCTGACGAGTCGATCTACGACCTGGCTTCGCTGACCAAAGTCATTGGCACGGCCACCGCGGCGATGATCCTCTGGGACGAGGGAAGGCTCGACCTGGAAGCGCCGGTGTCGAAGTATGTCCCGGGATTTTCGGGTGGACTGAAGGACGAAGTCACGATCCGCCAGCTGCTCACGCACACGAGCGGACTGCCGGCGGGTCGCGATCTCAGGCGACTGGCGAACAATCCCTGGGAAGCTCGAAACATCGTGATGATGACGCAGTTGCAGTGCAGGCCCGGCGTCTGCCAGGTCTATTCGGACCTCGGCGCCGACGTCCTCGGATTTGCGATCGAGGCGATCGCCGGCCAGGGCCTCGACGCGTTCCTCGAGGAGCGGGTCTTTGTGCCGCTGGGGATGAACGACACGCATTTCCGTCCTGACATCGACCTCCGCGACCGGATCGCTCCCACCGAAGTGCAGTCACCGCGGGGCTATCCCCTGCGCGGTGAAGTGCACGACGAAAACGCCTGGGCGTTAGGCGGTGTGGCGGGTCACGCGGGGCTGTTCTCGACCGCCGCCGACCTGTCGCTCTTCGCGCAGATGATGCTCAACCGGGGCACCTACAACGGCGTGCGCATCGTGAGCGACTCGGCGGTCGCGCGCTTCACGTCGCGCGTGTCGGGCACTCGCGCGCTCGGCTGGGACACGTCCGATGGCGAGGGCACGGCTGGTGTGCACATGGGCGAGCACGCCTACGGGCACACCGGATTCACGGGCACGTCGCTCTGGATCGATCCAGACCGCGACCTGTTCGTCATCCTGCTGACGAACCGCGTGCACGCGCCCAGGGCGCGTCGTCCCGCCCGGGTGATCGCGGATGTGCGCGCTGACCTGGCCGATGCCGCGGTGCTCTCGGTGGTTGACGACAACATCCTCAAGATGCCGACGTCGTTCCGCGCCGACAAAGCGGTGGGTTGGAATCGGACCGTGCGGCGTCGCCAGCCCGTGCGGCGGAAGCCGACCGCGGCGAAGGTCGTAACGAAGAGAACGTCGAAGGGAACGGTGGCGAAGCCGGCAGCGAAAGCCGCGCCGAAAGCGACGGCTGCGAAGAAGCCCGTCGCGAGCGTCACGCCGAAGGCAACCGCCTCAAAATCGGGTCGGTAATTGCCGAGGGTCGAGGCTCGAGGCTTGAGGCTCGAGAGTAGGGGCTAGTCCGAGCTGGGATTGACCCCTGGCGTCTCGAGCCTGTTTGCTTCCCCTCAGCCTCGAGCCACAAGCCTCGCCGCTCAGTAGTTTTCAGGCATGTCCGACGACACGCTGCCTGAAGCCCAGGACGATCTCGAAGTCACCGAGGGTGAAGCGCTCACCGAAGACCGGGTGCGCCTGGCCCTGCGACGGGTGAAAGATCCCGAGATCGGCCTCAACATCGTGGACCTGGGACTGGTCTACGAGGTGTCGCTCGATGGCGCCGACATCACCGTGGAGATGAGCCTGACGTCGCCCGGCTGCCCGGCCGGCCCGCAGATCCTGCATGAAGCCGAGGACCAGCTCAGGTCATTGCCGGGCGTTGGCGGCGTGGCGGTGAACCTGGTGTGGTCGCCGCCATGGACGCCCGAGCGTATTGAGCCGCGGGTGAGGGCGTACCTCGGTTTCTAGCGATCAGCGACCAGCGATCAGCGACCGCTGTCGGTAAAAAGCCTGACGCTTGGTGATTCGACTCCCGCGCGATCGATGGCGTTCACGACGACCAGGTCGGGCATCTCGCCGGAACTGCCCGGCGTCACCGTGACCGTCGGCGTGGCCGCATCGACCACCTGCGCGTGCCAACCGTCTGCATAACGAGACCTGACCTGCCAGAAGCGTGGCGTGGCAGATGTCGGGGTGCGCTGGGCCGCCGCCGAAATGCGCAGCGTGAAGGCGCGCGGGGCGCGGGTCACCGATACAACCGGCGTGGCCGGAGGCGCCACGGACAACCACGGTGACGCCGGCACCAGCGCCGGGCCGGCGTATGGCCCGGCGGCCAATCGATCCGAAAGTCCGTCCACGCTCCGCACCAGCGCGGTCATGTTGAAGTGTACGTTGCCGCCGGCGCCCGGCTGGTCGCGCGTCGCAGTGATCTGCTGCACCAGCTCGTTCGCCGGCCAGCGAACGGACCCCATGTTCGTCACCTTGTACGTGCCGTTCCCGGGCCAAAGATGGCGTCCGCGCTTGTTCTGGTCAGCCCACCAATCGAGGAGTTGCGGATAACTCTGCTGCGGCGCCCCCATCGCCCAGTACAGCTGCGGCACGAAGTAATCGAGCCAGCCTTCCGTAAGCCAACGGCGCGAATCGGCGAAGATCTTGTCGTACGCATCGAGTCCGCGAACCTCCGTTGGGTATCCAGGACGCCAGATGCCGAAGGGGCTCACGCCAAACTTCACCCATGGCTTGGCGGTCTTGATCTGCTTGTAGAGCGACTGGACGAGCAGATCGACGTTGTGCCTGCGCCAGTCGTCGCGTTCGAGAGTGCCTCCGCCGCGCCGGTACTTCTTCCATGACGCATCGTCCGGAAACGGGATTTCCCTTCCCCGCCGATCGCGCTCCGGGTACGGATAGAAGTAGTCGTCGATGTGCACACCATCGATGTCATATCGACTGACGACGTCGAGGATGACCTTTGCGGTGTACGCCCGCACCGAGGGCTCGCCCGGGTCCATCCACAGGTACGGCCCATAGCGCTTGACCACGGACGCCATCGTCCGACTGATATGGTTCGGCGCAGCGGGACTGCGATCGCCTCGGTGCTTCGCACGATACGGATTGAACCAGGCGTGCAGCTCCAGCCCGCGTTTGTGCGCCTCGGTCACCGCGAACTCGAGCGGATCCCACATCGGGTCCGGCGCCTTCCCCTGTCGGCCGGTCAGATAAACCGACCACGGTTCGATCTTCGATCGGTACAGGGCATCCGCGGCTGGTCGCACCTGCAGGATCACGGCGTTCAGTCGCAGGCTGGTGGCGTATTCGAGCAGGATCAGCAGCTCTTCCTTCTGCGTCTCAACCGGAAGTCCCGGTTTCGACGGCCAATCGATGTTTTCGACGCTGGCGATCCACACGCCACGGAATTCCCGCGAAAGCGGCGGCGCGTCAGGCTCCGCGGCGAGTGCGCGAGCATATGGGACATCAGCCAGAGTCGGTACGAGTGCACCGTGACTGGTGACTGGTGCCAGTCGCTGCGCGTCGACGCGACTCGACCCGCCGATTATCGCGAGCAGAAGGAATGCAGCATGCAGAACCCGATCTCCGCCATCCGCCATCCGCCATCCACTGACTATTCGCATCAATCCTTCCTGTACGGTGACTCGTCAGGCGCGTTCCCTAACGCCGCGACCAGTTCCTCGCCCAGCACCTCGGCCTGCCACCGGCGCACGTCGGGTACCTCCGTCAGCTCGTCGAGTGAACGCGGATTGCGCCGCGCAATGGCCTCGAGTCGTTCGCGCGGGCACAATACGCCAGGGTCAAGCTCGAGTTCCGCCGCGCGCCGGTCGCGGACCGCCTTGAGCGCGATGACGCGATCTTCGTACTCCGGATCGCGCGCCCAGCGCGGGCCCCGAGGGAATTTTGGCAGATCCGCTTCGGGTACTGCCTTGCCGCGCGCGACAGCGTCCAGGATGGCCTTGGCGTGCTTCGCGACGACGCTGCGCGACAATCCCTTGAGCGCTTCCACCTCGGAGACCGTCGTAGGTGCGCCATGCGCGATTGCCAGGAGCACGTCATTGCCGGCGACGCGGAACGTGCTGCGATCGAGCTCCTTTGCGACCCCGTCGCGCCAGGCAACGAGCTCACGCAGGATGGCCAGTTCGCGCCGCGAGAGGTCGCGCGCACCCTTGATGCGCAGGAAACCCGTGTCCTCTTCCGATTCGTCCCACTGCGTTCCCTCGAGTCGTTCGAACTCCTCGCGCGCCCAGTTGAGGCGGCCTTTGCGATCGAGGGCAGTAGTCAGTCGCTCACGAAGCGGGAGAAGGTGCATCGTGTCCTGCGCAGCGTACTCGAGCATGTCTCCTGGCAACGGCCGCATGGACCAGTCGGCACGCTGGTGTTTCTTGTCCAGCCGTACGCCGAAGAAGCTCTCGAGCAGCGCCGCCAGCCCGAATGCCTTTATGCCGAGGAGCTGGGCAGCAACGCGTGTGTCGAAGATGTTCGTGACGCGCCAGCCGTAATCCTGGTGCAGCAGCCGCAGGTCGTAGTCCGCATCGTGGAAGACGACCTCCACGTCCCTCGATTCGAGCAGCGCGCCGAGCTTTCCGGGCGAAGCGACCTTGAGCGGGTCGATGATCGCATGGCGCCGGTCGGTCGAAAGCTGAAGCAGGTAGATACGGTCGACGTATCGGTGGAAGCTCGCGCCCTCGGTATCCAAGGCGAGCGAGCGCGTCCCGGCGATCGAGGCGAGGAACTTGTCCGCGGCCTCGGTTGAGTCGATGTACAGCGGTCCGTTGGACCCGGGAGATCCGGCGGCGGCGGCGGGCGACACGAAAGCGACGTCGAGTAACTGGTTGGCGATCGGCCGGAAATCTAGCAGAGGGGCTGTCATAGGGCGCATGTTGGGACCCGAGGTCAGAGGTCAGAGGCCGAGGTCAGAGGCCGCACCGGCGAATCGATATCGCTCTGAGCTCTGACCTCTGGGCTCTGACCTCCATTCCGTTAGGCATGATCGCGCTCCTGAACGACATCGAAATCGGCTACGACGACGGCGGCTCGGGTCTTACGACGCTGCTGTTCATCCACGGTTTTCCGCACGACCGAACGCTCTGGACGCCTCAGCTGCAGGGTCTCACGGTCCACGCGCGGTGCCTGGCTGCGGACCTTCGCGGATTTGGCGAGACGACGGCCGCGCCGCCGTACTCGATGGACCAGTACGCGGACGACCTCGTGGGCCTTCTCGACGTCCTTCACGTCGATCGAGCCGTTGTCGCGGGGCTGTCGATGGGTGGGTACGCGGCCTTCGCACTCTGGCGACGGCACCCGCGTCGTGTGCGCGCACTCGTGTTGTGCAACACGCGGCCCGGCGCCGATACCGACGAAGGCCGTGAGAAGCGCCGCAACCTCATGGCCGTTGCGCATGAGCGTGGTGCGGGCGCGGTGGCCGATGCGCAGCTCACGGGGATGCTGGGCAAGACGACGCGAGCCAACAGGCCCGAGATCACGAACACCGTTCATCGCATGATTGCGTCGCAGCGTGTCGAGGGAATCACGGGCGCGCTGCAGGCGATGATGGACCGTCCCGATTCGACGCCACTCCTGTCGACGATCGACGTGCCCGCGCTGATCGTCGCTGGTGATGAGGACGCGATCATGCCCATGGCTGAAGCGAAGGCGATGCAGGCCGCGATCCGTGGCAGCACGCTCGAGGTGATCTCCGGCACGGGCCATCTCTCCAACCTGGAGAGGCCCGCGGCGTTCAATCACGTCGTCTCGGAGTTCCTGGCGAAGCTGACACTTGAGTAAAAGCTGGTTGCTGGTTGCTGCACGCTGGCTGCTGGCTGCTGGCCGAAGACCGTTCAGCAACCAGCCACGAGATACTCGACGAGCTCCCCGTAGCTTGTCGCGACGATTTCCGCCTCGCTGGATCCATCAGAGCGCCTAACGTCCAGCCTGATCGCCCTCATCCCCACCGCCAGCGCGCCCGCGACATCCGTCCGCTCGATATCCCCCACGTGCACTGCCTCGCCGGGATGCACATCGAGCAGCTCGAGTGCTCGCCGGAACGGCTCGGGGCGCGGCTTCGAGTGACCGACGTCCATCGAATACGCGGTCGCCGAGAAGTGTTCGAGCAGTCCGTCCTGCTCGAGCAACTTGTTCTGTGCGTGGCCCGACGCGAAGCCGGTGTCGGACACGATCGCGAGCTTGAATCGCAACGCCAGGGCTCGGATCCCATCGGCGGCGCCTGGAAGCAGGGCCGGAGGAAACGCCAGAAGGGATTCGTCCACCTCCTCAACCGCGCGAGCGATGTGTTCGCAGTCACGCGGTCGCTCGATGGCGAGTTGCGCGAGGAGCCACCTGATCCGGTCCGCCGTCGAGTAACCGCGATGCTCCTCCGCCCACCAGCGATCCGCTTCGACAGCCGAAGCCCGGTAGAGCCGCGCGAACTCCTCGGCGGGCACTTCGGCGCCCACGCGCTGCAGCATTCGCTGCAATGATTCGTGGCGGCGCCGGACACGATTGGGCGACGATGTCGCCTCGTAGATCGTGTCCCAGAAGTCGAGCGTAACGGCTTTCAGCAACGCATCGTGCGCGGTGGCCAACCAGCAGCTCGTGTTACTTCGTCGGCCGGCCGGGGGGATTCTCCCCCTTGAAGATCTCGCGATTTGTCTCGATGTACTGGCGCAGGTTCCCCGGAACGTCCTCCTCGGGGAAAATCGCGGTCACAGGACACTCGGGCTCACAGGCGCCGCAATCGATGCACTCATCCGGGTGGATGTAGAGCATCTGCTCGCCTTCGTAGATGCAGTCGACCGGACAGACGTCGACGCACGACTTGTCCTTCACGCCGATGCAGGCTTCGGTAATGACGTACGGCATTGGTGACGGTTGGTGGACCTGTGGGGCGGAGGTGAATAATACGAATGCGCAACGGACGGGTGAAGCGCTCCACAGAGGCAACAGGCATCAGGATCAGGCACCAGAGGCGGGGTTCAGGTTGTCCCTCTCCCGATTCTGGTGCCTGATGCCTGGTGCCTGATGCCTCGCTACTTTCGTTCATGCGCCTCGTCGTCAACGGAAGGCCACGCGACGTTACGCCCGGTCCCGTCGAATCACTCGCCGAGACGATTCGCACGCGGTTGCACCTCACGGGCACGAAGGTCTCATGCGGCCGGGGAGAGTGTGGATCATGCACCGTCCTCCTCGATGGCCGCGCGGTGTACTCCTGCCTGACGATTACCAGCGCCTGTGAAGGGGCTGACGTCACCACGATCGAGGGGCTCGCCGGTGCGGGTGAGCTGCACCCCATGCAACGCGCCTTCATCGATCACGACGCCGTCCAATGCGGATTCTGCACACCGGGCCAGATCATGGCGGCCGTCGCACTGCTCGCCACCACGCCGGTGCCTGACGAATCCGAGATCCGCCGCGGCATGAGTGGCAACCTCTGTCGGTGCGGTACGTATCCGCGGATTGCCACGGCCATTCGCGCGGTTTCAAGCCAGGCGGAGGCGGCCCATGACGGCTGAGCAACAGGGGCGCCGTTTCATCAGCACGACCGTCGAGGTCGAAGGACGCGAAGAAACCAAGGTCGTCGAGATCCCGAATCGGACGCTGAAGCCGTGGGGGACGGACGCGAAGCTCGACGTCGTGGGCAAGCCCGTTCCTCGAGTCGACGCGAGGGACAAGGTGACCGGCGCCGCGGTGTACACCTCGGATCGCGCCACTCCCGGAATGCTTCACGCAGTGCTCGTTCGATCGAGCATCCCGCGCGGCCTCGCGAAGATCGACGTCGCACCGGCGCTCGCCATGAATGGGGTCATCGACGCGATCACATTCTCGGACCTGCACCATTCCGGGAAACCGATCCGCGCTGGTGGCGTGCATTTCCTGGATCCCGAGGTCACCTATGCCGGCCAGCCGATCGCGTGCGTGTGCGCTGAGACGAGTGGCCAGGCGCGCGCCGCGGCGCGCGCGGTGCGCGTCGAATACGAGCCACTTCCCTTTGCGGCGACGGCGGAACGCGCCGTCGCGGCCGACGCTCCGCCGGTGCGATTGAAGGGCGGTAACATCTCCCGTTCTTCCCCGGACCTAAGCTCGCGCGGCGACACGGACCGTGGCCTTGCCGAAGCGGATGTGGTTATCCGTGGGCGGTACACCACGCAAAGCGCCCTCCATTCAGCGATGGAGACGCATGGCGCGATGGCGGAGTGGCACGGCGACCAGCTCACGGTCTACGAGGGAACGCAAGGAATCTTTGCGGTCCGGGACGAGGTCGCGGCGGCGCTCGGGATATCGAAGGCACGCGTGCGCGTCGTGATGGAGCACATGGGCGGCGGATTCGGCGCCAAGAACCACGCCGGGGCGTACACGTTCGCGGCGGCCATCCTCGCGCGGCGCACGGGACGCGCGGTGCGGTGCGTGCTGGACCGCGCCGGTGAGCAGGTGGACACCGGCCATCGCGCGCCGGCCACGATCGACGTGACGTTAGGCGCGAAGCGCGACGGCCGGCTCACCGCGATCGTCGTCGAGGCGCTCGTCGACCAGGGGATCTCGGGCTGGGAAGCGTCGACGGCAAAGATCTTCCACGAGCTGTACGCGTGCCCGAACGTGCGGACGTCCGAGACCTTCGCGTACACGAACACGCAGGCGATGCGCGCGTTTCGCGGGCCCGGGCACACGGAAGGCGCGTTCGCGCTCGAGCGGGCGATGGACGAGCTGGCGTTGGAGCTCGGGATGGATCCACTGGCGCTCCGGCTTTGCAACTTCGCCGACCACGACCAGGAGAAGTCGCGTCCGTATTCCAGCAACTCACTGGCGCGGTGCCTCGAGGAGGGCGCACGCCGGTTCGGTTGGGAGGATCGAAAAGCGCGTTCGGATGATGCGGGTCGCGTCGCCAGGATGACGCGAAATTCGGCTTCGGGCATCACCTTACCCGCGGGGGGGGGCCCCCAGTCCAGATTTCGGCGAGGGTTCGGACTCGCCGCGCAGGTCTGGCCCGCGGGCGGCGGCCCTCCCGCCTACGCCACCCTCCGGATCCACCCCGACGGATCCGTCGACGTCCTCACCGGAACCCAGGACCTCGGCACGGGCGCGCGCACCATCCTCGCCCAGGTAGCCGCCGAAGCGTTAGGCGCCAGGCTCTCCGACATCCGGGTCATCCTCGGCGACACCGAGCGGACACCGTATACGCCGAACTCGTGGGGCTCGCAGACTACGCCCTCTGTTGCGCCGGCGGTTCGGATGGCAGCCGAAGAGGCGCGCTGCGACCTGCTCGAAGCCGCGTCCGAGATCCTCGGCATCGCCGTGGAACGGCTCGACGTGAAGAACGGCATGATCGTGCCCTGCACCGGCGCCGCGGCCGTACCGATCGCGGAGATCACGCGGCAGCTCGGCGACGTGACGATCATGGGCCATGGATCACGTGGCCCGAACGAACGCGGCGTCGGACTGATGACATTCGGCGCGCAATTCGCCGAGGTGGAGGTCGATTCCTGGACCGGCAACGTTCGCGTCGTGAGACTGACCGCGGTGCACGACGTCGGACGCGTGCTCAACCCGTTGCTCGCGCGCAGCCAGCTCGAGGGCGGCATCATCCAGGGCCTCGGCCTCGCGCTGTTCGAGGAACGCGTGATCGATGCGCGACTCGGACTGCCGCTCAACGCCGGGTTGCACGACTACAAGGTGCCGACGATGGCTGACGTTCCCGAGATCGATGCCACCTGCCTGGACACGGTGGACACGGTCGCCAATCCGGTCGGGGCGCGCGGGCTCGCCGAGCCGCCGATCATTCCAACGGCGCCGGCGATCGCGAATGCGGTCGCGGACGCGTTAGGTGTGGCGGTGAATGATCTTCCTCTCGCCCCATGGCGAGTTCTCCATGCGATTCAGGAACAGGATGGCGGATGGGGGATGGCGGACGGGCGATAACTGCAGTCCGATCAAATCTGAGATTGTCGGAAAGCTGGTGATTCAGTCGCCCATCGCCCATCGCCCATCCCCATGCTGTTCATCTCCACGCCGGCACCGTTTCGCCCTTCTTGTGCAGCTCCGGATTGTGGCGATACAGGGTGGTTTTCCGGCCAATCACCTGGATCACCTCGGCGCCGACCTGCGTCGCGAGTTCGCCGGCGGTTTCCTTCACAGGTAATGGCGCGTTGCGCTCCACCTGAACCTTCACCAGCTCACGAGCTTCGAGCGCTTCATCGAGTGACTGCAGCAGCGTCGCCGTGATGCCGTGGTGACCGACGTGAACCGTCGCCTTCAGGTGGTGCGCTTCGGCGCGGAGCTCCGCTCGATCCTTTCCTCGCATGGTCGCTGAAGAGTGCAGAGCGCACTCCTTACAGACAACTCAGCGTCGGTTGCTTTTGAGGTACGGATGAGGGTTGATCGGATCTCCACCCCAGTATTGCCCGTGCCCGCGGTAGAGCATCACCTGGAAATGGAGATGCGGCAGGTTCTTCGGGGCGTTGCCGGTGGTCCCGACGAATCCCAGCACGTCGCCCTGACGAACCACCATCCCTTCGGCCAGTCCTTTCTCGTAACGATCGAGGTGGGCGTAGTAGTAGACGAACCGCTCGTTGGGGTCGAGCTGGTAAATCGTTATGCCGCCGGCTTCGTTCTGCCGGAGCCTGAGGATGGTCCCGCTGTCGGCGGCGATGACCGGGGTCCCCCGCGGCGCCATGATGTCCACCGCGTCGTGCGTACGGCCGCCTCCACGACCCGCTGTATACGAATCGCTCACACGGGAAGGGTCGACGCCCGTCACGGGGATAATGAGGCCCCTGGCGGCCAACGCTGCCTCAGGCGCGAGGTGTTCCGTAGGCGCAGTCGGAGGCTCGGCCGCTGGTTGCGGCTCCGTCGACACGCGTGCTCGGGAGCACGCGACAAGCGACACGGCAGCGAGAACCGTGAGCGAGCGGCAAAGGGCGGAAACCGCGTTGCGTGTCGCCATCGTTCAGATTGACGACACACGAGGGCGCGCGTAAACGCCGGCCTGTCGCGGCCCGTCCCTGCGATGCGACCTCGACTGGCCCGTTAGGCCAGCTACCGGGGTCTCGCGACGACTTGAGGCGTTGCCCGTCCGCCCGCCTGGTATTCGTTGCCGAGTGCCCCGTAGATGTTGGAACCCCAGCACATGGCCTCACCGGCGGCACTCATCGCGCAACTGTGTTTCCTGCCGGCAGTGACGGCCGTGGCCTGCAGGCCGCCAACCATCGAAGGGGAACCAACGAGATG
>Ga0111539_10004707_pt1 | contig 17832 bp, 14 predicted proteins | sample RhiMethybrSRZTD1_FD_79667 | JGI IMG/M metagenome (GOLD analysis project Ga0111539, IMG submission 79667) | Populus rhizosphere microbial communities from Tennessee, USA - Rhizosphere MetaG P. TD hybrid SRZTD1 (version 2) (version 2) | ecosystem: Host-associated > Plants > Roots > Rhizosphere >... | reverse complement strand
TGCCCCCGCCCATTGGTCGCGCAGGGCCCGCAAACGCTGAAACCAGGGACGTGCGTCTTCCGGTGTCTCCGGGAAGGGTGGCAGCGTCATCAGGCCGACGACCCTGGCAGCGCGGCAGCTCGACGCCGCGTCGAGGATGTGCGGAATTGCATCCGGCGGTGCGCCGAACTTGGTGGCCTCGCCCGCCAGGTCCACCTGCAGGAGGAGCTCCGGCGAATGGCCGGCGTCCGCGGCAGCGGCATCGAGCTTCTGCAGCAGCTCGACGCTGTCGACCGACTGGATCATGGCGAATGCCGCAGCCGCCTTGCGCGCCTTGTTCGTCTGCAGGTGGCCGAGCAGATGCCAGCGAACGGGGAGATCGGCCGACGCGCCGATCTTGTCGAGCGCTTCCTGAACGCGGTTTTCTCCGAAATCACGGTGTCCGGCGGCGTACGCCTGCCGAACTGCGTCTATCGGGAAGGTTTTGGAGACAGCGACGAGGCGGATCGAGGAAGGATCGCGTCCGGCTCTCCGGGCCGCCGCGTCAATGCGCGCGCGAACTTCGGAGAGCCGGTCGGCAATGGACAACGGTTACTTCTTAACCATCTTCTCGAGCGCCGGCAGGGAGGCTTTCACTTCCGCTGCTTTTGCACCGTTCGGGTCCAGCTGCAGATATGTCTGCAGCGAACTCACCGCCAGGTTGAAGTCGCCAAGGTTCAAGGCGGTCATGCCGAGCTGATAGTGGGCCATCGCCATCTTCGGATCCGCTTTGGTCGCCCCTTCGAACGCGGTCTTCGCTTCGGCGAACTTGCCGCCATTGAACATCACGACGCCCTGGTTATAGAGCGCTTCAGCGCTGCCACCGCCGCCCGGCGTCGCCGCGGAATATTGGGCCGCTTTTGCGCTGGCGTCCGCAGCGAGATCGAACTTGCGTTGTGCGTTGTAGAGGGCGGCGAGCTGCGTATATGCCTGTCCGTGGTCAGGCTTGAGCTCGACTGCCTTCTTGAACGCCGCCTCGGCCTCGGCGTATTCCTTCTTGTTCATGTGGCCCATGCCGAGATTGAAGTAGCAATCCGAGCAGGTCGGCGCCTGCGCGACGATCTGCGTGTAGGCGGCGATTGCTTCGTCGTTCCTGCCGGCGGCCAGGTGGTCCGAGCCCTGCTTCGCGAGCGCCTGCAGCGCCGCCGCCGCCTTCTTGTCCTCTGCAGAACCCGTGTCGACCTTCGCGCCCGCCGCAGCCGCCGGCCGCAGCGTGAAACTGATCGGCTGGTTCTGACCCTGCGTGACCGGCGCGTTGACCGTATCGGTGCCGATCCCGTCCTTGCTCGCCGTCATTTTGTACGGCCCGGAATTGAGCCCGATGATCAGAAACTCGCCCTTGCCGTCGGTCTTTGCCTCGCGCGACATGGCGACGTTCTGCGCCTCGAACACGATCTTCGCGTCGGGTACCGGCTTGCCGGCCGAATCGACCACCCGGCCGCGGACGAGGGACTGCGCGAACGCAGGTGCGGCGGCACACGCGAGAAACATGACCGCAACCACGAAGCGGATCAGCTTGGTCCGCATGAAAAACCTCCTGGTAGCTATCAGCTATGAGCTACTTCTGGGAGCAGTCTACATGAAGAACCGTGCCACGGCGTCGAGGTCGTGAGTGACCGGCGCCGGCGGGAGGGATGCCAGAAATCTTCGGCCGTAGGCCATCGTTTTCAGGCGCGGATCGAGCACCGCCAGGACGCCACGGTCGGTCCGGTGCCTGATCAAACGACCAAGCCCCTGCTGCAGGGCGACGATTGCCAGCGGCACCTGGTAGTCGGAGAAGGCGTCGCCCCCTGCTGCGGCAAGTGCGTCGATTCGCGCGGCGACCACGGGGTCGCCCGGGGATGCGAACGGCAGCTTGTCGATGATGACGCAGCTCAGAGCGTCGCCGACGACGTCGACGCCCTGCCAGAAGCTCGAGGTCGCCAGCAGCACGGCGTTCGGCGTCGTTCTGAACTGGTCGATCAACACCGATCGCGGCGCTGATCCCTGTACGAGGATCGGGTAATTCAGCGCCATCTCGACGAATTGTTGAACCACCCGCAGGACGGCGTAGCTGGTAAACAGGACGAACGCCCGGCCGCGCGAACGCTTGACCAGTTCAATCGTCTCGCGCGCGGCCGCTTCAGCGAACGACGGCGATTTCGGCGGTGGCATGCGGCGCGGCAGATAGAGAAGCGCCTGCGTCCGGAAGTCGAATTCCGACGGGACCCTTACTTCCTCGGCGTTACGAAGGCCGAGTCTTCCCTTGACGTACGAAAACCCGTCGTCCACCGCCAGTGTCGCCGAGGTAAGGATCACCGAGCGAAAGCGCTTGAAGAGCGCGTCTCGTACCGTGCGGGAGACGTCGATCGGCGAGGCGCGCAAAAAGAGGCCGCGGCCACGTGTCTCGACGTAGTAGACGAAATCGGGATCGTCTGCCCGCATGACGAACCGCAGGTCGGAGCGGAGTTCAGCGGCGCGGCGTTGGATCGACGCTGCCAGTTCGTTCGAATCGTTCGAATCGTTCGAGTCGTTCGAATCGTTCGAATCGTTCTGGTTCGTCGATGAGCGCCTCGTCGCCAACGCCAGCGTAGCCTCCAGCCCTTCGAGGGCGCCGGCGAGCATCATCCCGTCCTCGAAGTGTTCCTGCATCGCATCGGCGGTGTATCGCGCGCGCGCTTCGCCAGTCTTGAGCGTCCGCTCGGCTGCGAGCGCGGAGAAAAATGTCCGCGCTCGGTCGGCGATGCGCTCGAGCGCGCGCGGAAGGTCGTCAATCGACTGCACGGCCAGCAGCCTGCCGCCGTCGCGCACGAGATCATCGACACGGTAGTTGCTGAATGACACGCCGAAGTACTGGGTGGCCACATCCTCGAGCTGATGCGCTTCGTCCACGACCAGCGTCGGGCAGGACGGGACCACCTCACCGAACGTGCTCTGCCGCACCGCCGCATCTGCGCACAGCAGGTGGTGGTTGACGATGACGACGTCCGATTCGACCGCACGCTGCCGCATCAGCGTGACGTAACAGTCGCCGAACCGCGGGCACGTCTGACCGAGGCACGACTCGGCTTCGGCAGAAATCGCCTTCCACATCGGCAGGTCTTCCGGCAGTTCCTTGAGCTCGGCGCGATCACCCGTCTTCGTCGTCGCCGCCCAGTCCTTCAGGATCGGAAGCAGGACGGCATCGCCCGACTCGATCAAGCGGCCGCCTGCGGACGTGTTCCCGTCGACGCCGTCCCGGTACATCTCCCACCGGTGCAAGCAGAGGTAATTCGAGCGCCCTTTCATCAACGTGGCGGTGAAAGGCACCCGCAGCGCACGGCTCAGCGCCGGCAGGTCTTTGAAGAAGATCTGCTCCTGAAGGTTCTTGGTGCCGGTGGAGACCAGTACGCGCTGTCTGCTGAGAATTGCCGGGATCAGATAGGCGAGCGTCTTGCCCGTACCGGTTCCTGCTTCGCTGAGGAGTGTGCCGCCCTGATTGATGACGTCGGCAACGGCCGACGCCATCCGCCGCTGGCCGTCGCGTGGCTCATAGCCGTCGACGACGCGCGCCAGCGCACCGGAATCGGAGAAGGAGGCAGCGACCTCGTCGATCAGGCGTGACGTTCCGGATATAGGGGGAACTTCCGGCACAGCCTTTCGACCTCTGTTTTGACCATGGCCAGCGCGCGGTCGTCAGCCGGAGCGGCCAGCGCGCGCGCAATCAGACTGGCGATGACGTCCATCTCCGGCTCGCGCATCCCGCGGGTCGTCACCGCCGGTGTCCCGACGCGGACGCCGCTGGCGACCATGGGCGCGTTCTGCTCGAACGGAATGACGTTCTTGTTGACGGTGATGCCGGCCTTGCCGAGCGCGGCCTCAGCGTCCTTGCCGGTGATGCCCTTGGAGAAGACGTCCACGAGCATCAGGTGATTGTCGGTGCCGCCGCTGACGAGTCGGAATCCGTGGCTCGACAGCGCCATCGCGAGACGGCTGGCGTTGGCGACAATCTGCCGCTGGTAATCGGCAAACGCCGGCTCCATGGCTTCCTTGAAGCACACCGCCTTGGCCGCGATGATGTGCATCAACGGTCCGCCCTGGACGCCGGGAAACAGGGCGCGATCCAGGTCCTTCGCGTACTGCTCGCGACACAGGATCAACCCTGACCGCGGGCCGCGCAGGGTCTTGTGCGTCGTGGACGTGACGAAGTCGGCATACGGCACCGGACTCGGATGGACGCCGCCGGCGACGAGGCCGGCGATGTGCGCCATGTCCACGACCACATGCGCATTCACGGCCGCAGCGACCTTCGCGATGCGCGGGAAATCAATCCGCCGCGGATACGCGCTGGCGCCGACCATGATCATTCGCGGCTTGTGCTGATGCGCGAGCCGCTCGAGCTCGTCGTAGTCGATCCGCTCGTCGTCCTTGCGTACGCCGTAGGGGACGATCTTATACAGCTTGCCGGAGAAATTGAGCGGGTGGCCGTGCGTCAGGTGACCGCCGTGGGCCAGGTTCATGCCGAGCACGGTGTCGCCGGGCTGCACGATCGCAAAGTACGCCGACATGTTGGCCTGAGCACCGGAGTGCGGCTGCACGTTGGCGTGATCGGCCTTGAACAGCTCCTTCGCCCGCGAAATCGCCAGCGACTCGACGACGTCGACAACCTCGCAGCCGCCGTAATAGCGGCGCCCCGGGTAGCCCTCGGCGTACTTGTTCGTCAGGACGGAGCCGGCAGCTTCGAGGATTGCGCTGCTGACAAAATTTTCGGACGCGATCAGCTCGAGACCGTCGGACTGGCGTCTGGTCTCGTCGCGAATGGCGCGCGCGATATCGGGATCCGTTTCCGCGAGCGTGCGCTGCATGAAGGAAAGAGCGGCGGCATCTGGCATGAAGCGGAAATTGTACTATCGCAGCGTGGCGTCCAGCGTGACCATTTCCGCACGCGGCGAGCGGCGCGTCCGTGCCGGGCATCCCTGGATCTATCGCACGGATGTCGTCGACGTGGCTGCTGCGGGTGGCGATCTTGTACAGGTGCTCGGACCGCGCCATCGTGTCGTCGGCTACGCGCTGTTCAGTGACCGGTCGCAGATTGCCGTCCGCATGCTGTCGCAGGGCGAGGAGGCGGTCGATGAGTCGCTGATTCGCATGCGACTTGAAGCGGCGCTGCGCTACCGTGATTCGCTGCATCTCGATGCAACCGCCTATCGGCTGGTGCACGGCGAAGCCGACCTGCTGCCGTCGCTCATCGTCGATCGCTACGGCGATTACCTCGTCGTCCAGGCGCTGTCGCAGGGGATGGATCGCCTGCTGCCGACGATCACGCGATTTCTGATCGAGGTCGCCGCGCCGGCTGGCATTCTGGCGCGGAACGATCCGAAGGTGAGGACGCTCGAGGGGTTGTCGCAGTCGATTGACGTGCTCTCCGGGACGATTCCCGAGAGCGTCGTCGTGACCGAGGGCCCGGTCGAATACGCGGTCGATCTGCGGCGCGGGCAGAAGACGGGCCTGTTTCTCGACCAGCGTGAGAACCGCGAGGCGGCGGCGCGCTACGCGCACGGGCGGCTGCTCGACTGCTTCAGCTACAACGGCGGCTTCGCGTTGCGCCTGGCGCGGCAGTGTCCGCAGGCGGAAGCGGTTGATATTTCGGCTGACGCCGTCACCCGCATCCGCACGAACGCCGAGCGCAACGACCTGCCGCATCTGCAGGCACTCGAGGCGAACGTCTTCGACGAGCTGCGCCGTCTCGAGCGCGCCGGCGAGCGGTACGACACGATCGTTCTCGATCCGCCGGCGTTTGCGAAGAACAAGGCGGCGGTGCCGAATGCGCTTGCCGGCTACAAGGAGATCAACCTGCGGGCCATGCGTCTGCTCTCACCCGGCGGCTATCTGGTCACGTGCAGTTGTTCCTACAACGTCAACGAGGGGATGTTCGAGGCGATGCTGCATGAAGCGTCGGCGGACAGCCACACGCAGGTCGCGATCGTCGAGAAGCGGATGCAGGGTCGCGATCACCCCGTCCTCGTCGGAGTGCCGGAGACCTACTACCTCAAGTGCTTCATTCTCAGGCGGATCGAATAGAGCAGTTCACACTTCCAGGTTCTCACTTCCCAGTTCGTGTTCAGGTTCGGTTCTGTGTTCCGTGTAACATCGAACTGAACCTGAACACGAACCGAGAAGGGAGAACGTGGAAGCGCGAACAGGGATTCGCCGCACGGCGTTGATTACCGGCGCATCGTCCGGCATTGGCGAGGCGTTCGCCGAGGTATTCGCGTCCGAGGGCTTCGACCTGGCCATCGCGGCGCGGCGCGAGGACCGTCTGCAGGCTGTCGCCGATCGACTGCGCGACAAGTATGGTGTCCGCGTCGATGTGTTCGTCGTCGATCTCGAGAAACGCGACGCCGTGGAGCGACTCTGCGCCGACCTTGGCGCCCGCGGCATTCAGGTTGACGCGCTGGTGAACAACGCCGGCTACGGCGTCCCTGGTTCCTATGCGGCGTCGTCATGGGCGCGCCATGACGCGTTCATCCAGGTGCTGGTGACCGCCGTGGCGGAACTGACCTACCGGCTCCTGCCGGGAATGGTCGAACGCGGTTACGGCCGCATCATCAACGTCGCTTCGCTTGCCGGACTCGTGCCGGCCCCTGCCGGACACACCCTGTACGGGGCGTCGAAAGCCTTTCTCATCAAGTTCTCCGAAGCCCTGTCGAATGAGATGCGGCGTCACAACGTGCACGTGACGGCGCTCTGTCCCGGCTTCACGTGGAGCGAGTTTCACGACGTGACAGGGACGCGTGAGCAGATGAACCGGATGCCGCGCTGGATGTGGATGGACGCCCCGACCGTCGCACGGCAGGGCTTCGAGGCGGTCATGGCAGGCCAGACGATTTTCGTCACCGGGCGCGTGAACAGGACGATTGCCGCGCTTGTGCGACATATGCCGCAGTGGCTGGTGTACTCGGTCGGCCGACGCGCCGGGCGTGCCTATCGAAAAACCTGACAGTACGCCCGGGTTCCGTGGCATCGAGCTTGCTGAGCGAAGGGTCGTTGGGGCAGTCGCCCTGCGACGGAGGACCGGGCCATGGTTCGCGCGTTCTGTTCCAGTGGAAATCATGAGGGAGTGAAATGCGCCGTGCATGCCGCGGCGGGGGTGCTCGTCGGGGTGTGTGCGGTTTACAACATCGCGGCATCCTGTTTCCGGCACGACCGGCATCTGCGCGTGAACGCCATCGTCTATACGCTCGCGGTGGCGTGGGAGCTCAAGCAGACGATTCACCATCTGAATGCCGGCGCATTCGCCGAGGTGCCCGCTCCGCTGAAAACCGCCGCTTGATGGCCGGGTCCGATGTCTGGACCGAGCGATGCACGCGCACTCGATGTGGAGCGCGCGCGGAGCTGGACTGAACTGCTCGAGCAACTGTACGAGGGGTCGTGGAACCCCGGCCTGCAACGCTTCCGATCCCCCTTTGCCTTCCGCGGCCTGTCTGACGCCGATCACCGTCTCGGCAACAGTCTGGCGCGGCTTGCCGGCGGCCATCCCGATGTGACGAAGCTCGAAGTGTCGATGCTGCGCAACTTCCGCAAGTACGCGGTGCAGCAGGCGCCGGGCGCGGCCGATTCGATCTGGCACTGGCTGGCGGTGGCGCAACATCATGGGTTGCCGACCCGGCTCGTGGACTGGACGTTCTCGCCGTTCGTCGCGCTGCACTTCGTCACGGAACATCCGCACGAATATGCGCGAGACGGAGTGGTCTGGTGCGTGGACTTCGTCCGCGCTAACCAACTGCTGCCGAAGCAGCTGCGGGCGATTCTCGAGCAGGACGGCTCGGACACTTTCACCGCGGAGATGCTGAGGACGTTTGCGACGCTGCGCGATTTCGACGCGATGACGCGCGACCTGTTTCTGCTCTTCCTCGAACCGCCGGCGCTCGACACGCGCATCCTGAATCAGGCGGCGCTCTTTTCGCTGATGCCGTCGTCCACAGCGCCGTTGCACGATTGGCTCGTCGCACATCCCGAGCTGGTGCGGCGCGTGCTCGTTCCGGCTGAGCTGAAATGGGAAGTCCGCGACAAGCTCGATCAGGCAAACGTCACAGAACGCACGCTGTTCCCTGGGTTGGATGGCCTGAGTCGGTCGCTTGAACGCTATTACGCGCCACGAATAAGGGATTGACGAATTTTGCGGACTTGCGAATTTTCGAACTGAGAGCCGACGCACAGCTGATTTTCAAATTCGTCAATTCGTAGATTTGTCGACTCGTCACTCTCTCTCGTCTACGGTCCGGCTATTGCACTGATTCTTCGCATGCGAAGCCGATGGTTCGGGGCCGTTCCGCTGGCTCTTTGTATCGCCGTTGCGGGTCAGGGCTGCGGCGAGCGCGTTGACAGTGCCAAACACGTTGCCGCACTTCGCCATCTTGCGGCATCAACGCCAGCCTGGGTCGACAAGTCGCCCGTCGGCCGACGCCTGTGGAAAGTCGAACAGGCGTTCTATCAGTCGCGCGACTACCTTCCGGCGTGGGTGGACGGAGTGAGCACCACGCCTCAGTGGAAGGACCTGGTCCAGCAGCTGAAATACTCTGAAGCGCACGGTCTCGATCCCGACCGGTATCACGTTGCGGAATACGAGCGATTGCGCGAGCAGTCGCAGACCAACCTGCGCGGCACACAGTTTCCGAAGGAACGCGTCCCCGAGCTGGATGCGCGTATGACCTACGCGTATCTGCAGTACGCCGCCGACCTGCTCGGCTGGACCCACAGCCCGCGCGACGTGCACACGCAGTGGCTGAGCGATGCCAAGAAAGAGGATCTGTCAGCGCGCCTGACGCAGGCGATATCCGCTAATCGCGTGCGCGATTCGCTCGAGGAACTGGCGCCGACGCACCCGCAATACAAGGGACTGCAGGCGGCGCTGGGACGCGAGAAGACGACCCCGACGGGGCACGCCGATCAGATTCGCATGAACATGGAGCGATGGCGGTGGGCGCCGCGCCACCTCGGGAATCGCTACATCCTCGTCAACCTGCCCGCATACCTCCTGCAGGTCAACGAAGCGGACCGGCCGGTGCTCTCGATGCGGGTCATCGTCGGCGACACGGAGCATCAGACGCCGCTCTTCAGCGACGAGATGACCTACGTCGTCTTCAGTCCGTACTGGAACATCCCACCGGGCATTCTGCGCGACGAGACGCTGCCGCGCGTGGCGCGCGATCCGGACTTCCTGCGCCGCAACAATATCGAGGTCGTGGCGACGAGCGGCAGCGAGGACGAGATCGATCCTGCCTCAATCGACTGGTCGGACGAATCGATCACGCAGCATCTCCGTTTCCGGCAGCGGCCGGGCGACGACAACGCGCTCGGACTGGTCAAGTTCGTGTTCCCGAATCATTTCGACGTCTACCTGCACGACACGCCGAGCGACCGGCTCTTCTTCAAGGACAAGCGTGCACTCAGTCACGGCTGCATCCGCATCGAGGATCCGATCGCCATGGCGAAGTACGTGATGCGCGATCAGCCGCAATGGACCGAGGAACGAATTCGCGAAGCGATGGACGCGCGTCGCGAGCAGCACGTGAAGCTGAAGACGTCGATTCCGGTCCACATCGGCTACTGGACCGCCTGGGTCGAGCCTGACGGCAAGACGGTCACCTACACGGACGATCCGTACGGAATCGATCCGATGCACGCGCGGTTATTGCGCTCTACGACTCCAGAAACGTTCGCGACAGTCGCTGGACAAGATCGTTGAGGGATTCCCCATCGAGTTCGAACGCCGAGCGATCGGTCGACCACGACAGCTTGTAGCTGCGTGACATCGCCGAGACCCAGATCTGCTTTACCGGTGCGTTCGGGCTGACGACGAACTTGGTGGGTGAGGGCTCTTCGAAGATCACCTGCAGGACGCCATTCTGCAGCTCGACCTCGAACCCTTCATTGTCGGCGAGCGGCAGCAGCGACCGCTGCAAATCCTCGAGCGCGTGGTCTGCTCGGAGCCGGAAATCCTGTTCGGCGAGCATGCGCGGCGCGCGTCAGTCGGTGGCGGTGAGCCGCTCCCGCGAAGCGACGTACGACTTGCGGGCCCGCGCCGTCATTCCCGACTTGACGCGGACTTCGAGCTTGTGTTCCTTGCCGTCCAGGTTGGCGGGCGAGAACCCCAGCGCATACAGGCTGTGCAGTTCCTGCGCGACCCGGGTAAACGTCGGCGAGAGCTCCGCAGTTTTCTTGAGTTCGAAATAGCCGCCGCCGGTCTCGTCCGCCAGCTTTCGCAGGGCAGTGGCCGGACGCGACCGCTGCATGCGTTGACCGTTGAAGAACTCGGACTGCAGGCCGATGGCGTAGACCATCACTTCTTTTTCGCGCGCCTTTGCGAGCACGTCGCCAAAGTTCTTGCGGCTGGCGGTGTCGTCGCCGTCGGTGAACACCAGAACGACCTTGCGGCCGTTCGCATCATCGAGCAGGTCGATGCTGGCGTCGATCGCGTCATAGAGGCGGGTTGGATTTCCGAATTGCAGGTCGCCGAGGGCCTGAATCAGGTCGTCGCGGTTGTTGGTAAAGCTGCCGCTGAACTGAATCTTGTCGCTGAAGGCGCCCACCCGGCCTTTGTCCTCGGGCAGCAAGCGGAGGATGAACTGCTCGGCTGCGGCGCGCAGCAGCTTCAGGTTGTTGTTCATGCTGAAGCTGAAGTCCAGCGTCACCACAACGGTGAAGGGCTGGACGTCGTTCTGGAAAAAGGTGATTTCCTGCGGCTTGCCGTTGTCGAGAAGGGTGAAGTCCTGCTGTTCGAGGTCCGGCACGAGCCGGCCATCGGCGTCGAGAACGGTCGCCAAGATGGGGACGATGCTGGTCCCACCGCGGAATGTCGTCGTCTGCTGCGCGTAGGCCGCCGCGACCGCCGTCAGAACCGCAAACGCCGCAGCCGCCAGAACACGCATGATACGGAGCTTAACAACCCCTCAAGTGCGAGTAAACCCCTTCCCCCTCCTGGGGACGCCGGACGCGCTAATATCTCACCCGCCATGCAAAAACTTGTCGCTTTCTTCATCTGCCTTGCCCTGCCGGCAGCCGCCCATGCCCAGGCCACCGTCAAGGGCGTGGTCCGCGACCCCAGCGGCCTGGTCGTGGCAGGCGCGGCGATTTTCGTCCAGACGGCCTCCGGCGTCGAACAGCACGCCGTGACCGGCCCGGAGGGACGGTTCGAGCTGTCGCGCGGCGTACCAAGCGGCGCCACGCTGATCGTCCGGGCGGGAGGATTCGCGGAGAAGTCGCAGCCGATCGGGGAGACGACCCGCGAGCTCGAGATCGTGCTGCAGCCAGCAGCGCTGCTCGAAGCGGTCACCGTGACGCCGACGAGGACCGAGCAGCGGCTTGGCGATATCCCCGCCAGCACGCACGTGATCGATCAGGAAGAGATCCGTCACTCGCCGGCGCTACTGGCCGACGACGTGCTGCGGACGATCCCGACATTCAGCCTGTTTCGTCGCACGAGCAGCCTCTCCGCGCACCCATCGGCGCAAGGAGTATCCCTGCGCAGCATCGGTCCGAGCGGTATCAGCCGTTCACTCGTGCTGATTGACGGCGTGCCGTTCAACGAACCGTTCAGCGGATGGGTCTACTGGACGCGCATTCCGCTCGAGAGCGTCGACCGCATCGAAGTGATCGACGGCGCCAGCTCGAGTATCTGGGGCAACTATGCGCTCGGCGGCGTGATTAACGTGGTGACGACGCGACCGAAGCCGCGGACGTTTGAATTCCGGTCGCAGGCCGGCACGCGCGATACCTGGAAGGCTGACTTCTTCGGCAGCCAGACGTTTGGAAAAGTCGGTCTGTCGCTGGACGGCAGCTTCTTCGACACCGGCGGCTTCGAACAGGTGATTGCCGAGGAGCGCGGCACGATCGACACCAAAGCCAAGGTCAACTACGAGAACGTTGGCTTCAAGGCAGACTACAGCCCGAACGATCGCACGAGCACGTTCCTGCGGGTCGGGTACTTCCGCGAAGAGCGCGACAACGCCAAGGTGACGACGTTTGCCCCGGTGACGCCGGAGGCGAACGACACGCTCTGGAAATCCTTCAGCGGCGGTGTGCGCGCGTCACTCCCGGACCAGAGCGATCTGCAGGCCAGCGTATTCTTCGATTTCAGCCGCTTCGACAGCAACTTCCTCGCCGTGCCGACACCGCGTTCGGTGGCACGCGTCTCGACGATCCAGCACGTGCCGACCGACGCCGTCGGCGCTCTCGTCCAGTGGTCGAAGCCGATCTCCACGCGGCATCTGATTTCCGCCGGTACCGACTTCCGCCGGATCAAAGGGGCCAGCGAAGAACAGGGGATGAACACGACAAACGGCTTGACGCCAATAACAGTTCGCGACGGCCGCGGCACGCAGATCAGCAGCGGCGCGTTCGTGCAGGCGCAGTATTGGCCGGTCTCGACGCTGTCGCTCACCGCCAGCGGCCGCGTCGACCACTGGCGCAACTACGACGCGCACTACAACGAAGTGAACCTCCTGACGGGGGGGCCGGGCCCGCGGCACATCGGCGATCTGGCCGATAAGGAATCGACCGTCTTCAACCCGAAGTTCGCCGCGCTCTACCACGCGACAAACATCGTCACCGTGTGGGGCACGATCGGTGCGGGCTTCCGTGCGCCGACGCTGAACGAGCTGTATCGGAATTTCAGCGTCGGCCAGCTGCTCACGCTGGGCAATGCGAATCTGGGTCCGGAGCGGCTGCGCGGTGGCGAGCTCGGTGTCAACGTTGCTCCCATGGACTCGCTGTCGATCCGCGGTTCGTGGTTCGACAATCGCATGCGCGATCCGGTTGCGACGGTCACGATCACGCCCAACACACTCGCGCAACGGCAGAACGTCGGCCGTACGCGCATTCGCGGATTTCAGACCGATGCCGAGTACCGTTTCGCGCGCGACTGGCGGGCGGGTGGCGCGTATGTGCTGAACCGGGCCCACATCACGGAAAACCCGTCGGACCCGTCGCTGGAGGGCAAGTTCCTGCAGCAGGTGCCGAAGAACCGCGGGTCGGCCCACGTGTCGTATTCGAACCGACGTTACGCGGACGTCACGCTCACAGCCTTATTCGTCGGCCATCAGTTCGACGACGACCAGAACGTCAAGGCGAAGCCCGGCGAGGACCCCGGATTGCCGGCGTACGGCGTGGTGGATCTGTCTGCATCGCGCGCGATTGGCGGCAACCTCGACGTGTTCTTTACCGTGCAGAACATGTTCGACGAGGAGTACTGGGTGCAGCTGCAGCCGACGACGATTGCGGCGCCGAGACTCGTCAACGTCGGCTTCCGCGTGCGCTTTGCGGGCCGTTAGGATTGTCAACTGCCAACCGCCAGCCGCCAACTCCGGAGCGCCAGATGAGCCTCGTCGGGAGCTGGAGGTCGGGCGTTGGAAGTTGAGCCGTATGATCAGCCTTATGAAACGAACGGCTTTCTTTGCCATCGCCGCAACGCTGCTGGCGTGCTCGTCGACGGCGCAGAGCGGATCCGAGGTAGCGGCGCGGATCGGCGACCGCGCGGTCACCGTCAAGGAACTCGACGAGCGATGGCGCGCCGCGGACGCTGCCGAACAGATCGAGACGGTTCAGAAACTGTATGACGGCCGGCGCAATGCGCTGGAGCAGATCGTCGCCGACGCGCTGCTGGCCGAGGCGGCAAAGGCGCGCGGGCTGAGTCCCGAAGCCTACGTGCAGGCGGAGATCAGCAAGCGCGTGAAGCCGGTCACCGACGCTGAAGTCACCGAGTTCTATCAGTCGAACATCAGCCAGATGCAGGGGCGCTCGTTCGAGGTGATGGCGCCGGCAATCAACCGCTATCTGACCGAGCAGCAGGAGAACACCGCGCGCGCGGCGCTCGTCAACGAACTGCGCAAGACCGGTCCCGCCGTGCGCGTCATGATGGAGGCGCCGCGCTTCGACGTCGAGCTGTCCGCAGACGATCCGTCGATCGGCAACGCCAAGGCGCCGGTCACGCTCATCGAGTTTTCCGACTTTCAGTGCCCGTTCTGTCTGCGTGTGGCGCCGACGCTGAAGCAGATTCGTGCGACCTACGGCGACAAGGTGCGTGTGGTGTGGAAGGACTTTCCGCTGACGCAGATCCACCCGCAGGCGTTCAAGGCGGGCGAGGCCGGACACTGCGCCGCCGAGCAGGGAAAGTTCTGGGAATACCACGACCAGTTGTTCGGCAACCAGCAGGCGCTGCAGCCTGACGACCTGAAGAAGTACGCGGCAGGCGTCGGCATCGATGCCGAGAAGTTCAACGCCTGCCTCGACACGTCCAAACACGCGGAATTCGTGCGCGGCGGCGTCGCGCAGGGCACACGGCTCGGCGTCAACTCGACGCCGACGGTGTTCGTGAACGGTCGGCGTGTCTCGGGCGCGCAGCCGTACGAAGTCTTCGCGGCGCTGATCGACGAAGAACTCTCCAAGAAATAGCAACGGACGGCTTCCAAAGTCCGTTTCCAACTGCCAACGTTCTGGGAGTTGGACGTGGCAATTGTTCAAGGCATCAACACGATCTTTCCGAATGCGCCCGCCTGCATCACCTCGACATGTGCCTGCGCCGCCTGTTCGAGCGGCAGTTCCTTTCGAATCACCGGCTTCAGGGTTCCGTTCTCGAGCCCGGCGACCAGACCGGCGTGAATCTCGCGGAACTCGTCGCGCGTCGTGTTGAAGAGCGTCATCCCGAGGATGGTGATGTCCTTGCCCATCGCTTTTCGCGGGTCGATCTCCACGCGGCCACGGTTGCCGATCACCATGACGCGGCCGTGCGGTGCGATCACGTCGAGGTCGCGATCGAGATTGACGTTGGCCAGCATCTCGAGAATCACGTCCGGGCCGCGGCCGCCGGTGAGCGCGGGAATCTTCGTCACGTAGTCGGCGTCGCGATGGTTGAGCACCTCGTGCGCGCCCTGCTCGCGGACGAGGCGCAGGCCCTCCTCGGTACCGGCGGTGCCGATGACGCGCAGGCCGTGCGCGCGCGCGATCTGCACGGCAGCGACGCCGACGCCGCCGGAGCCGCCGTGCACGAGGACGGTCTCGCCTGGCCGCGCCTTCGTCTTCAGGAACAGCGCGCGCCACGCCGTGCCGTAGGGGACCCCGATCGCGGCGCCCTGTTGGAAGCTGGCGCGTTCCGGCAGCCGCTGCACCTGCCATTCGTCCGCGCGCGCGAACTCGGCCCCGCCGCCGTCCACCATGTAGGCGTAGACGCGATCGCCTGCTGTGACGGACGTCACGCCGCTGCCGACGCCGTCGACGACGCCGGCGATGTCGGCATGCGGGATGTACGGGAGATTGGGCTTGCGCGCGTACATCCCGGACCGGATGTAGGTGTCGACCGGGTTGATGCCAACGGCGCGGACGCGAATGAGGATCTGGCCAGGCCCGGCCGACGGCGCCGGCACGTCCTCGATCTTCATCACCTCCGGCCCGCCGAATTCATGTACGACGATCGCTCTCATGCGGTCATCTTATGCCGACTGCAAGGCGACCCAGGCCACCCCGCCCGCCGCTCACACATTGATGGGAAAGAGCCGATCAAAGTTCCCTCCAAAGATCAGCGCCTGATCTTCCGGGGTCTGGCTGAGCCCGGCGAGCAGGGTCTTCTGCGTGTCGAATATCGGCCTCTGCCAACCGCGCGGGAAGAATGAGGAGTCGGTGCCGAAGAGCAGGCGTGATGCGCCGACGATCGACAGCGCGGTGCTGAAGACGGTCTCGAGCGTCAGCCCGGGCGTGTAGCGGATCCAGCCGTTGGAGCTGGAGGTGTCGAGGTAGATGTTGCTGCAGCTGTCCGCGGCCATCAACGTCTCGCGGAAGAGACCGGCGCCGAAATGCGGAATGATGAACGGCACGTGCGGGAACATCAGCGCCAGCCTGGAGACGGAAAGTGGATCGCCGAGCCGGAGATCGAATCGGCTCGGCAGCCCGAGCTTCCGGCGCACGCCGACCGACAGCACGCCGCAATGCACGAAGATAACGCTACCCGGATGGCTGGCGGCGACCGACACGATCTGATGCACCCGATCGTCGTGCAGGGGCACGTGGTGCATCGCCGGAAACAGGCAGATTCCGCGCAGCCCGAGCTCGCCGAGGGCGCGGCGCGCCCGCGCCACGGGATCGCTGACGGCCGGATCCAGCATGAAGAACCCGACGAACCGCTTCGGATGCCTGGCGACCGCCGCGGCGACGGATGTTTCGTCACTGGGGACGCTGGCAATCAGGGCCGCACGGGCGACGGCGTGCGCATCGAGCTCGCGGACCCATCGGTCGGCGAGCGTAAAGGCGCTGCCAGGTGTTTCCCATCCGAGCTCGTCGCACAGCCCGATCGCCAGCTGGCGGTTGACGTCCTCCTCCATCGCCTCCTGCAGGGAGCCGCGCGGCGGTGGCAGTGTCGGCCCCTGCCGCTGTCGCGCCATCGCGGCAAAGAGCTCGGTCGAAAAGAAGTGGCAGTGGGCGTCGTTAAGCAGCATGTAATTCAAAATGCAAAATGCAAAATGCAAAAGGGCCCGTATCCGTTTTGCATTTTGAATTTTGCATTTTGCATTACTCAGAACGTGATCCGGAACCCTATCTGTCCCACCCTCTGCTCCGGCTGCCCAACGTCCCCAGCATAAGCCGCCGGCTGCATGAAGCCGGTGTTCGGTGCGCCGGTGGCCAGCAGGCGGCGCTGCGTAATCGCCAGTGACGGATTCGTCGCGTTGAACAGATTGAAGACCTCGCCGATTGCCTCGATGCGGATATTTCGGGCCAGCGGGAACGTCCGGCTGACACGCAGGTTGAGCTGCGAGAACCCGGCCCGGCGGCTGCAATTGACGGTTTCACACGTCCCGCCTTCTGCAAATGTGGCCTGGCCGTCGGCGCCGATTCCGGTGTAGCGGTACGCGTGGGCAGTGCGGTCGTTGACGTTGCTGTCGGCGTTCAGGTCGAGACCTTCGAAGGTGTGAACCGGCAGCGCCGAACGGTAATACAGGATCGACGCAACGTTTATGTGCCACGGTGCGTGCACGATGCTGCTGATCGAGATCAGGTGACGTGAATCGGTACGCGCGGATGGCCCCTGCTGCGCCGGCCCGAAGGGATCGCGGATGTCCTGAATCAGGTTCTGGGCGACCTCATCGTAAGACGTGCCGACGTCGCTCGTCGCCTTGGACAGGGTGTAGGAGGCGATGGCATCGACCCCACGCGACATCCGCCGATGGAAGGCGAGAATCAGGCCGTCGTAGCGGCTGCTGCCTGTGCTGAGCGCCGTGCGGAAATTGATGCTGTTGCGCGGTGAGATGTTGACGCCCGCCAGCAGCCGTTGTCCGTTGACCAGCACATTCGGCCGCACACGCATATTGAGGTCGCGTCCGTCCACACGCACGTAGTCGGCGCTGACGACCGTCGCACTCCCGACTTGATGCGACCAGCCGACGTTGGCCTGCCGGCTGTAGGGCTGCTCGAGCAGCGGTGATGCGACTTCGCCCGCAGGCGGCGGGCCACCAGCGACGGCGTTGAGATGGCCGATCGTGTCGAGCGGGTCGCCGACACGGAAAAACGTTCCATCCTGCTTGCGCAGTCCTGTCGGATCGGTGGCCTGGAAGACGATCCCGGCACGCGCCGCATCGAACGCTGCTGTCAAGACGTTCGAGGCGATGTAGCCGAAGTCCGTGTACACGCCCCAGCCGCCGCGCAGCACGTCGCGGCCGTTGCCGAACACATCGACGACGACACCCAACCGCGGTTGGACGTTGTCGCCATCCGTTTGCGGCTCGCTGCCGAAGTCGTCGAGCAGCGTGCCGGCAAACAGACCGGACTGCCCGGCCTGTTGCAGCGCCTGGAAGTTTGCGCTGCCGCTCTGGT
>Ga0111539_10004704_pt1 | contig 17847 bp, 14 predicted proteins | sample RhiMethybrSRZTD1_FD_79667 | JGI IMG/M metagenome (GOLD analysis project Ga0111539, IMG submission 79667) | Populus rhizosphere microbial communities from Tennessee, USA - Rhizosphere MetaG P. TD hybrid SRZTD1 (version 2) (version 2) | ecosystem: Host-associated > Plants > Roots > Rhizosphere >... | reverse complement strand
TCGAGGACCCCGCGGTCGCCCAGGAGATGAACCGGCACTTCGTCAACATCAAGGTTGACCGCGAGGAACGCCCGGATCTCGACCAGATTTACCAGACCGCTCACGCCATGCTGACGCAGAGAAGCGGCGGCTGGCCGCTCACCATGTTCCTGATGCCGGATGGCACGCCATTTTTCGGCGGCACCTATTTCCCGAAGAACGCGCGCCACGGCATGACGGGCTTCCTCGACCTCCTGCCGCGCATTGCCGAAGCCTACCGCGAAAAACGTGACGATATCGGCAAGCAGAATGCCGCGCTCCTCGAGGCGCTTGCGCGCACGCTGCCGGCCCCGGGCGAGGACAAGGATCTGAAGCGCGCGCCGCTCGATGGCGCGGTGCGGGAATTCGCCCAGGTCTTCGACGACGTGCACGGCGGCATCGGGCATGCACCGAAATTCCCGCACCCGTTCGAGCTGGCGTTCTGCTTGAGGCGCCACGCGCTCGACGGCGGGGAACTCGGCCTGGCCATCATGCGGTTGACGCTCGCCAAGATGGCGGAAGGCGGCATTCACGACCAGCTGGGCGGAGGCTTCTGCCGCTACAGCGTGGATGAGTACTGGGACATCCCGCACTTCGAGAAGATGCTCTACGACAACGCGGCGCTGCTCCCTCTCTACAGCGATGCCTGGCTCGTCACCGGGCGCCCGCAGTTCGAGAAAACCGCCAGGGGCATCGCCAACTGGGTCATGCGCGAGATGCAATCGCAGGCGAGCGCCAATGAGGGCGGCTATTACTCCTCGCTCGACGCCGATTCCGAGCACGAAGAGGGCAAGTTCTACGTTTGGACGCCGGACGAAGTGAAAGCCCTCGTGAGCGCGGACGAGTACGCGGTCCTCGCACCGCATTACGGGCTCGACGGGCCGCCCAATTTCGAAGGCAAGCACTGGAACCTGCGGGTGACGAAGCCGCTCGACGCCGTCGCGCGCGGGCTTGGCATCACGCCGGCGCAATGCGAGCAGCGGCTCGACACGGCGCGGGCAAAGCTCCTTTCCGTGCGCGTGAAGCGTGTGTGGCCGGGGCGCGACGAGAAGGTGCTGACGAGCTGGAACGCGATGATGATCCGCGGCATGGCGCACGCTGCGCGCGTGTTCGCCGAACCGGCGTGGCTCGCTTCCGCCCGCGGCGCGCTGGAATTCATTCGCAGCGCGATGTGGAAGGACGGCAGGCTGCTTGCCACGTACAAGGACGGCCACGCGCACTTGAACGCATACCTGGACGACTATGCGTATCTGCTCGACGCGCTGCTTGAGATGATGCAGGCTGGATTCCGCGAGGAAGACCTGCGCTGGGCGCGTGTGCTCGCCGACACCCTGCTCGAGCAGTTCGAGGACCGCGAGGCGGGCGGCTTCTTTTTTGTCTCCCACGACCACGAAAAACTCATCCACCGCGCGAAGCCCGGGCACGACAATGCCACGCCCTCGGGCAATGGCATCGCGGCGTTCGCCCTTCAGCGGCTGGGGCACTTGATCGGCGAATCGCGTTACCTCGAGGCGGCCGAGCGCGCGCTGAAGCTTTTTTATCCCGCCATGGAGAGCCAGCCAGGCGGTTTCGTGAGCCTCGCCACCGCGCTCGACGAATACCTCGCGCCGCCGCAAACCGTCATTCTGCGCGGCGATGGGAAAACCCTTTCTGAGTGGCAAGCTGCACTCGCGCGCGCCTACCGGCCCCATGTGCTTGTGCTTGCGCTGCCGGCTGGCTTGTCCGGGCTGCCACCCGTGCTGGACAAGGCCGCCCCGCCCGCCGGCGTCAACGCCTGGGTGTGCCGCGGCGTTAGTTGCTTGCCGACAGTCGACAACATTATCGGACTCAAACGGGTTCTCGGGGAACCCAATGCGCGTTGAAGGGCGGCCGTGCCGTCCCTTTCAGACGCGCATGATTGAACCGGCTTGAACCGGCGGTTCTGTCGTCCGGTCCAATTTGAGTTAGAATGCGCCGGTTTTTAATTCACCATCAAGGAGTCAACGAATGAAAGCCATCGCCATCGGCCTCGCCGCCGCCTGCCTCATGCTCGCCGGTGCCGCGCAAGCCAACGAAAAGCTGCTCCAGGCCAGCGGCTGCACTGCCTGTCATTCGGTCGACAAGAAGCTGATCGGCCCGGGCTTCAAGGACGTCGCCGCCAAGTACCGCGGCAACAAGGGCGCGGAAGCCGACCTGATCAAGAAAGTAAAGGCGGGCACCAAGGGCGTGTGGGGCGATATTCCGATGACGCCCAACGCGCACGTGAAGGACGAGGACATCAAGACCCTGGTGCAGTGGATCCTGGAGTTGAAGTAACCGCGCTGCTGTAACCGGAAAAAAGCCGGCGCCCGCCGGCTTTTTTTTCGCCTGGCGTTTCGCCGGCATCGCGCGCGCACCGGGGGAAATTGACAACGCGCAAGCCCCTGCGCATAATGATTTCCAGTGTTTTTTCCAGCAGCAACAACGGTTTATCGTCAGGGAGCGCGTATGACACTCAGGCTTCTGTTTACCCTCGGGCTGGTTCTCGCATTCGCTGGCTGCGGCCAGGAAGCGCCGAAACCGAAAGCAGCAAAAACCGACGCGCCCAAGGCGGCCCCGGAAGTCGTGGTGAAAATCGGCCAGGTTTCGCCGTTGACCGGCCCGCAGTCGCACCTCGGCAAGGACAACGACAACGGTGCGCGGCTCGCCGTCGAAGAGATGAACGCCAAGGGCGTCACGATCGGCGGCGCGAAAGTGCGGTTCGAAATAGTGAGCGAGGACGACCAGGCCGATCCCAAAACCGGAACGATCGTCGCGCAGAAGCTGGTGGACACCAAGGTCGCGGGTGTAATCGGCCATCTCAATTCCGGCACCACCATCCCGGCTTCCAAGATCTACAGCGACGCGGGGATCCCGCAGATTTCGCCGTCGGCAACGGCGGTGGCCGTCACCGGGCAGGGCTACAAAACCATCTTCCGCACGATGGCGAACGACGCCCAGCAGGGAAAAGTGCTGGGCGAGTACGCGTTGAAAATTGGCGCGAAGAAAATCGCCATCATCGACGACCGCACCGCTTACGGCCAGGGCCTCGCAGACGAGTTCGAGAAGGCGGCGAAGGCGGCGGGGGGAACGATCGTCGGGCGCGAGTTCACCAACGACAAGGCGACCGACTTCCGCGCCATCCTGACCAGCATCAAGGGCAAACGGCCGGACCTCGTGTTCTACGGCGGCATGGACGCGCAGGCGGGGCCGATGGCGGCGCAGCTGAAATCGCTCGGCATCAAGAGCAAGTTTCTCGGCGGCGACGGCGCGCAGAGCGTGGAGTTCATCAAGTTGGCCGGCGCCGCGGCGGAGGGCGTGATCGCCTCCTCGCCGGGCCTGCCGCTCGAGAACATGCCGGGCAGCAAGGAGTTCAAGGATAAATTCACCGCCAAGTACGGCGCGATCCAGATATATGCGCCGTACGCCTACGATGCGACGCGGACGTTGATCGAAGCCATGGTGAAGGCCAACTCCACCGAGCCGGCGAAGTACCTGCCGGAACTGGCGAAGATACAGCGTCAGGGCGTCAGCGGTCCGATCGCGTTCGACGAGAAGGGCGACCTGAAAAACGGCCCGATCACGCTCTACGTTGTAAAGGACGGCAAGTGGGACGCTCTCGAGACGGTGGGCGGCGCAGCGCCCGCCGCCGAGAAGCCCGCCGCCCCGGCCCCCGCGCCGGCGGCGGAGAAGAAATAAGCATGGCGTGGTGAACCCGGCCCAACAGCGGGCGAACGGCACCCTCGGGTGCCGTTTTTGCGTCTAGGCTAGGCGCCGTGGATATCTTTCTCCAGCAGCTCATCAACGGCATCGTGCTGGGCTCGATTTACGCGCTGGTCGCGCTCGGCTACACCATGGTCTACGGCATCCTCGGTCTCATCAACTTCGCCCACGGCGAGGTGGTGATGATCGGCGCGTTGGTGGCGCTCACCGTGATTCAACTGCTAATGGGCAGCGGGGTCGCGCTGCCCGGTCCGTTCATCGCCGCGCTGGGGCTCGCCGCGGCGATTCCGGTGTGCATGGCGCTCGGTTACACGATCGAACGCATCGCCTATCGCCCGCTGCGCAACGCGCCGCGGCTGGCCGCTCTCATCACGGCGATCGGCGTCTCCATCGTGCTGCAGAACGTCGCGATGATCGTATGGGGCCGCCAGTATCACTCGTTCCCGGCGCTGTTGCCCTCCACGCCCCATCATTTCGCCGGCGCCGCGATTAACGACTTGCAGATTTTTATCGTGGCGCTCGCTGCTGCCATGATGGCCGGGCTGCTGTGGCTCGTGCACCGCACGCGGCTCGGACGCGCGATGCGCGCCACCTCGCAGAATCCCGAGGCGGCCGGATTGATGGGCGTTAATATCAATACCGTGATCTCGGTCACCTTCGTGATCGGCTCGGCGCTCGCGGCGGTCGCCGGGATGATGGTGGCCGCCTACTACGGCGTCGCGCACTATTTCATGGGCTTTATGCTGGGGTTGAAGGCGTTCACCGCCGCCGTGCTGGGCGGGATCGGCAACCTCGCGGGCGCGATGCTGGGAGGGCTATTGCTGGGCGTGATCGAGAGCCTCGGCGCCGGCTACATCGGACCGTTGACCGGCGGCTTCCTCGGCAGCCACTACCAGGACGTGTTCGCCTTCCTGGTGCTGATCCTGGTGCTGGTATTCCGACCCTCGGGGCTGCTGGGCGAGCGCGTGACGGAGCGATCCTGATGCGCTTGCCGACCGAGCGCTGGCGGGACTGGAAGCGCGACCCGCGCGTGGCGTGGGCGGTATATCTCGGGCTCGCCGTGCTGCTCCTCGCGCTGCCGTTTTTCACCGATTGGGCGGCCGGGCGCGCCTGGGTCCGCATTGCCGCCTTCGCGCTCCTCTACATCATGCTCGCGCTGGGATTGAACATCGTCGTCGGCTATGCCGGGCTGCTCGATTTGGGCTACGTGGCGTTCTTCGCCGTCGGCGCCTATCTCTACGCGCTCCTCGCTTCACCTCATTTCGGCATTCACCTGCCGTTCTGGGCCCTGCTGCCCGCGTGCGCGCTGCTGGCCTGCGCCTTTGGCGTGCTGCTCGGCGCGCCCACCTTGCGGCTGCGCGGCGACTACCTCGCGATCGTTACGCTCGGATTCGGCGAGATCATCCGCATTTTTCTCGTCAATCTCAACGCGCCGATCAATATCACCAACGGCCCGCAGGGAGTGAACCTGATCGACCCGATCCGGTTCGGCGGTTTTTCCCTCGCACAGACGCACTCCTTCCTCGGAATCGAGTTCCCCGCGGTCTATAACTATTACTACCTGTTCCTGTTACTCACGCTTGCCGTGATCTTCGTCTCGATGCGGCTGGAGGATTCCCGCATCGGGCGCGCCTGGGCGGCGATCCGCGAGGATGAGGTGGCGGCCGCGGCGATGGGCATCAATACCCGCAACGTGAAGCTCCTCGCTTTTGCCATGGGCGCGAGCTTCGGCGGCGTCTCGGGCGGGCTGTTCGCCGGCTTCCAGGGCTTCGTCAGCCCCGAGAGCTTCACGATCATCGAATCGGTCATGATCCTGTGCATGGTGGTGCTGGGCGGCATGGGCCACATCCCGGGCGTGATCCTCGGTACCGTGCTGCTGGTGGCGCTGCCCGAAGCGCTGCGCTACCTCGGGCCCCTGCAGCAGGCCGCCTTCGGGCGTGTGCTCGCCGATCCCGCCGACCTGCGGCTGCTGGTTTTCGGGCTGGCCTTGATATTGGTGATGCTGCTGCGGCCTTCGGGCCTGTGGCCCTCCCCGGTGCGCCGGCGCGAGCTGGCAGCCGGCGATGACGTCGGGAGCGCACGCGTATGACGCCCCCCAACGCCGCCGTGCTCGACGTGACCGGCGTCAGCAAGCACTTCGGCGGTCTCGCTGCGTTAACCGGGGTCTCGATCACGGTGAAGCGCGGCGAGATTTTCGGCCTGATCGGTCCAAACGGCGCCGGGAAAACCACGCTGTTCAACATCGTAACCGGCCTCTACCCGCCGGATGCCGGTGAAATCGCATTCAATGGCGCGCGCCTGACCGGCATGAAGCCGCACCAGGTCGCCGAGTGCGGCATCGCGCGCACCTTTCAGAACATTCGCCTGTTCGCCAACATGAGCGCGCTCGAGAACGTGATGGTGGGCCGTCACGTGCGCACGCGCGCGGGCGTGGGCGGCGCCGTGCTGCGCAACGCCGCCACGCGCGCCGAGGAGGCGGCGATCACGGCCCGGGCATACGCGCTGCTCGAATACGTCGGCATTGCCGGGCACGCCGTCGAGCCCGCCTTTTGCCTGTCCTACGGCGATCAGCGACGCCTGGAAGTCGCGCGCGCGCTGGCGACCGATCCGGTGCTGCTCGCGTTGGACGAGCCGGCCGCAGGAATGAACGCGACCGAAACCGCCAAATTGAAGCGCCTGCTCGAGCGAATACGCGGCGATGGCACGACGCTGCTCTTGATCGAGCACGATGTGAAGCTCGTGATGGGCCTGTGCGATCGGGTGGCAGTGCTCGATTACGGCAGGAAAATCGCCGAAGGCGCGCCACTGGAGGTGCAGCGCGATCCCGCCGTGGTCGAGGCCTACCTGGGAGGCGCCCTTGCTTGAGGTAACAGGACTCAAGGTCTCCTACGGCGGCATCAACGCAGTCAAGGGCATCGACTTCAAGGTGGCGGCCGGGGAGCTCGTCACGCTGATTGGCGCCAACGGCGCCGGCAAGACCACGACGCTGAAGGCGCTGGCCGGGCTGGTGAAACCCGCCGCGGGCGGCATCCTCTATAATGGCGATGACATAACAGCGCGCCCGGCCCACGAGCTGGTCCGCAGGGGACTGGCGCTGGTGCCCGAGGGACGCGGCGTGTTCGGGCGGCTCACCGTGGACGAGAATCTTGCGATGGGCGCCTACAGCCGGCGCGATTCGGCGCGCATCACCGCTGATTTCGATCGTGTTTACGGACTGCTGCCACGGCTGGCCGAGCGGCGGCGCCAGTTCGCGGGAACGCTCTCCGGGGGCGAGCAGCAGATGCTGGCGATCGGGCGCGCGATGATGAGCCGACCGCGGCTGCTACTGCTCGATGAACCCAGCATGGGACTCGCGCCATTGATGGTACAGAAGATATTCGAGGCCATACGCGCCATTGCCACCGATGGGGCGACGCTGTTGCTGGTGGAGCAGAACGCGCGGCTCGCGCTCGAGACCTGCCACCGCGGCTACGTGATGGAAAGCGGACTGATCACCGCCGCCGACAGCGCGGCGCGCCTGCTCGCCGACCCCCGGGTGCGGCAGGCTTATCTTGGTGAATAAGCGCGGCGAATGAACCGATGATGGCCATTCCTGCCCCAATCGCGGCGATACTGCAGCGCTTCCTCGCGTTCAAATCCGCGCGCTGGGTGCTCGCCACCGCCGTCGCGGCGCTTCTGGTTGCCGTGCTCGGCTTCCTCTATTTCAAAACCCAGGGCGCGGACATCAAGCGCAAGAACGAAGCGCTGGCGCTGTTGCGGGAATTGAAGGAAATCGACGTGCGCTGGGACGTCGATCTGTGGCGCTCGCGCATGGAGTTCACGGCGCCGTTCGCCACCGTCCCCGACACCGGTGCCGCGCTAGCCCGTATCCGGCGCGATCTCACCGCCGCCACGCCGGGGCTTGGCAGCCAGGCGGTAACGGCCGGCTTGCCTGATCTGCTCAACGCCTTCGCGCAGAAAGCGGACATGGTGGACAAGTTTCGCAAAGCAAACGCCACCGCCAAGCTCGCCCTGGCTCAGGTGATGGCGGCGGACGCAGAGATCGCCGGCCTGGTCCGCGGGTCGTGGCAGGACTTCCGCGAACGCGAACGCCTGGTCGCTGCCGAGAGCACGGCGATCCAGATCATCGCCGAGGCGCAACGCTACTACTTCGCGCCCAGTGAGGCGCAACGCAAGCATGTCGAGGCCGTGATGACGGATCTGCGGCAATCGGCCGCGCGCCTGCCGCAAGCGCTTCGCGACGGCCTGCTGCGCTTGGACGGCCATGTCCAGCAGCTCCTCGGCGCCAAGCCGGCGGAGCAGGAACTCTTCGAAAAGCTCTCGTTTCTCACGGCCGGCCCGCGAGTCGACGGCCTGACCGCGGCGCTCTCGCGTGACTTGGAAGCAACGCTCGCCCAGCAGGAAATCTATCGCGCCTATCTCGTCGCCTACTCGGGCGCCCTGCTTATCCTGCTGGGCTATCTCGCGATGCGCCTGTTTGCCAGCTACCGCCTGATCCGTGCCGCCAACGAGGAACTGGAGCGGCGCGTGGTCGAACGCACGCGCGAGCTGTCCGAAGCGCTCACTCAGCTGAAGGAATCCGAGGCCCAACTGATCCAGACGGAAAAGATGTCTTCCCTCGGGCAGATGGTGGCGGGAGTCGCGCACGAGATCAACACACCGCTCGCCTACGTCAAGAACAGCCTGGGCTCGGTGACGGGGAAAATTCCCGAGCTGGTTCGGCTCGTCGCCGAATCCGAGAAGCTGCTCGACCTCCTGCGCTCCGGCACGGCTGACCCTCATCAACTCGGGCAGCAATTCGCCCTGACCGAACAATTGATCGCGCAATTCAGGCAGCAGCAGGTAATGGAAGAGCTCCAGGCACTGGTGACTGACGGGCTCCACGGCATCGCGCAGATTTCCGAACTCGTGTTGAATCTCAAGAATTTCTCCCGCCTGGACCGCAGCAAGGTTGCGAGCTTCAACCTGAACGAGGGCATCGAGAGCACGCTGACGCTCGCCCGGCACGACCTGAAGAATCACACGATAAAGAAGAACTTCGGCGACATCCCCCCGGTTACCTGCTCGCCTTCACAAATCAACCAGGTGTTCCTGAATCTCATCAACAACGCCTCGCAGGCAATCGAGGCAGGGCGCGGGGTGATCACCCTCACCACCCGGCGCCAAGACGTTGACCACGTCGCGGTGGAAGTCCAGGACAACGGCAAGGGCATCCCGCCCGACGTTCTGCCGAAGATTTTCGATCCGTTTTTCACCACCAAGGATGTCGGCAAGGGCACCGGGCTCGGGCTATCCATCGTCTACAAGATCGTCGAGCAGCATGGCGGCAAAATCAGCGTAGACTCCGCCCCCGGGGTTGGCACCAAGTTCACTGTGGTGCTACCGTTAGCCCCCCAAGAATCCGAACAACAACAAACGGCTTGAAGGCGGCACCGGATTTCCCGCACCCCATGGACGACATCCCAAGCACCATCAGCAAGTACCAGATCCAGGGCGTGCTGGGCCAGGGCGGCATGGGCATCGTCTACCGCGGGTTCGATCCCGCGATTCACCGCCCAGTGGCGGTCAAGACCATCACCAAGTCGGCGCTCGATCCGGCCGATTTGCAGTACGCGCTGACGCGCTTCCGGCACGAGGCGCAGGCGGTGGGTCGTTTGACGCATCCGCGCATCACGGCGATTTACGATTACGGCGAGGACGTCAACATCGCCTTCATCGTGATGGAACTGGTAAACGGGCAGTCGTTGTTTCACCACATCCAGAACCAGGCGAAATTCGGGCTGAAGGAAATCGGCGAGATGGTCCGCCAGCTGCTGGACGGCCTCGGTTACGCGCACGAACTGGGCGTCGTGCACCGCGACATCAAGCCGTCCAACATCCTGATCAATGACGACGGGCGCTTGAAACTCACCGATTTCGGCATCGCGCGCCTCGATTCCTCCACCCTCACGCAGGTGGGCGAGATCATGGGCTCGCCGGGCTACATGTCGCCCGAGCAGTTCCTCGGCACCGACATTGACGCCCGCAGTGACATCTACTCGGTGGGGGTGATCGCCTACGAGCTGCTCGCCAACCGCCGCCCGTTCACCGGCAATAACGCGGAAGTGATGCGCCGGGTCCTGGGCGAGCGCCCGGAGAATCCCTCCGAGTACAACCCGCTGATCTCGGTACAGCTCGACTGGGCGGTGCACAAGGCGCTCGCCAAGAAGCAGCAGGACCGGTTTCAGACCGCGAAGGAATTCTCCGACGCCTTCGTCAAGGGCATCGAGGCGAGCATCCGGCAGGGCAGGCGCGCGCCCGAGCCCGCCATCGCGGACGAACCGACCCAGCGCATCGATCCCAAGCTGATCCAGGCCGCGCGCATGCTGGCCGGCATGCAGCAGGTGAAGATCGAGGACGCGCCGACCCAGCCTCGTGCGCCCGCACCGGCGCCTGCTGCCGCCGTTGCACCAGCTGGCGCGCCGTCGGCTGATGTCGCCGGCAAGAAGGTGCGCATCCTGTTTGTGGACGACGAGGAGCGCATACTCACGGCACTGCGCTCGGTGTTCCGCACGAACTACCAGGTACTCACGGCCAGCAACGGCGCACAAGCGCTCGAGCTCCTCAGGAAATTCCGACCCCATGTCGTGGTGAGCGACCAGCGCATGCCGGAGATGACTGGCGTGGAGCTGTTGCGGCAGGTGAAGGAAGCGGCGCCCTCGACGGTGCGGCTGTTGCTCACCGGCTACTCCGATCTCGCGGCGATCGTCGGTTCCATCAACGACGGCGAGGTATTCCGCTTTGTCTCCAAGCCGTGGGACAACCAGGACATCCAGAACACCATCGGCGAGGCCGCCGCGATCGCGCTGGAACTCGAGGAAACGGCGGCGACCCCACCGATCGTCCCGGAAAGGATGGAGGCGACGGTCCTGGTAATCGATGCGCTCGAAGAGACTTTCAATACGGTAAAGCGTTTCGTGGGCGGCGCGTGCCCGGTCAATTATGCGAAGGACTTCGACGCGGCGCTGGGGCTGCTGGAAGCACACGAGACGGCGCTGATCATCGCCGATGTTGCGGACCGGGGCGAGGAATCGCTCGCTGCTTTCAAGGTGTTGAAGCACGAGCGGCCCGAAATCCTGGTAATCGTGATGACCGAGGCATCCGATTCGGAACTCGTGATCGAGTTGATCAACCAGGCGCAGATCTTCCGCTTCATCAACAAGCCGGTAAAACCGGAATTGCTGAAACAGCACACGCAGTCAGCGCTCACGCGTTACCAGTCGTTCAAGCAGAATCCCCATCTCATCCACCAGCACAAGGTCGCCCCGGCGCCGGCCGAGGAAGTGAGCCAGAACATTTTCGACCGGGTGAAGTCGCTGAAGGGCTGGTTCTAGGGTAGAAAGGAATGAGGGGACGCATCCCCACATACTCCCCTACTTTGGTTTGAGGATCAGTCAGTCCGCCCAGTCCCGGGGGACCAGGAATTCGGTGTAGAGCTTCTCCTCCGCGCTGCCGGGCTCGGGCTTCCAGTCGTATCGCCATTCGACGCGCGGCGGCATCGAGACCAGGATCGACTCCGTGCGGCCCCCCGATTGCAGCCCGAACAGCGTGCCGCGGTCGTAAACCAGGTTGAATTCGACGTAGCGCCCGCGGCGGTAGGACTGGAACGCCCTCTCGCGCTCGCCGTACGCCAGCCTCTGGCGGCGCTCGACGATGGGGACATAAGCCGGCAGGAAATGCTCCCCCACGCGCTTAACGAGCGCGAAGCAGGTGGCAAAATCCGGGGCGCTGAGATCGTCGAAAAAGATGCCGCCAACGCCGCGCGGTTCCGCGCGATGCTTGAGATAAAAATAATCGTCGCACCACTTCTTGTATCGCGGATAGCGCTCGGCGCCGAACGGGGCGAGCGCATCGCGGCAGGTGCGGTGGAAATGCCGCACGTCCTCGGCAAACGCGTAATAAGGCGTCAGGTCGGTACCGCCGCCGAACCACCATACCGGGTCCGCGCCGGCCTTCTCCGCCAGGAAGCAGCGCACATTCATGTGCACGGTGGGGACGTACGGATTGCGCGGGTGCAGCACCAGCGAGACGCCCAATGCCTGGAACGAGCGGCCGGCGAGCTCGGGCCGGCCGGCGCTGGCCGATGGCGGCAGGCTGCTGCCTGCGACATGCGAGAAGTTCACGCCCGCGCGCTCGAACACGCCGCCTTCCTCAAGCAGTTGCGTGACGCCGCCCCCGCCTTCGGGACGCGTCCATTCATCGCGCCGGAACGCCGCGCCGTCGATCTGCGCCAGGCGCGCGACAATCGCCTGCTGCAGTCCGACCAGGAATTGCTTGACGGCGGCGACGTCCACGATAGTCGGCAACTGGCGCGAACGCGCCGGCTACTTTGAATCCTGCCTGAGGCCCAGCGCTTTGACCGCCTGCGCGATTTCGGCGTCTTCCCTGGCGATCAGGCTCCCGAACTCGGGCGCCGGCAGAAAGGCCGGCGCGACCAGCAGCTTTTCGGCTGCCCTCGTGAACTCAGGACTCTCCACGGTCTTGCGGATCGCGTCCTCCAGTCTGGCTATCACGCGTGGCGGCGTGCCCTTCGGCACCGCAACGCCGCGCCACAACTCGGCAACGGCGTTCACCCCCTGCTCGCGGGCGGTCGGCACCTGGGGAAAGAACGGGTCGCGCGCGCCGGAGAGCGCGACTAACGCGCGCACGGTGCCGGATTTCACGTGTCCCGCGAGCGCGCCCGGCAGCTGGACCACGGAATCGACGTGCCCGCCGAGGAGACTCGGCACGACTTGCGCGGCGTTGAACGGCACATCAACGACCTGCGCGCCGGCGGCCCGGAACAGCCACACCGAGGAGAAATGCGTATGGCTGCCAGTGCCGGAGTTGCCGACGGTGAGCCGGCCCGGGTTGGATTTGGCGTGCTGCAGAAGCTCGCGCAGGGTCTTCCATGGCGCCTCGCCCCTGACGAAGAGCACCGGCGTCTCGACCTGCACCCGCGCCACCGGCGCAAATGCCTTGTAGTCGAACGGCAGCGTGCCGGTGTGGTAGGTGGTCGAGATCGAGTTCGAGTTCCAGACCAGGTGATGGCCGTCCGGGCTCTGCGCGGCGCCGTAGCGATAGCCGACTGCCCCGCCGCCGCCCGGGCGATTCACCACAACGATCTGGGTACCGAGTTGCTTCGCCATGCCTTCAGCCAGCAGGCGCGCGGTAACGTCAGCGGAGCTTCCGGCGGGGAATAGCACGACGAATTCGATCGGCTTTTTTCCCGGAAAGGCATCCTGCGCTGACGATGCCTGGGTAATGCCGAGCAGTGCAGCGGCCGCAAGAAACCGCAAGACGGTACAGGACGATGCTGACATGGGGCGCCTCTTCTCCGGCCGCGTCAGTCGGTCTGAACGAGCTCTAGAAGGTGCCGCGGAAGGCGTCGTGCCCGCGCACGTAATTGCGGTTGCTCTGCTCCGGATTGCGGTTCACCAGCGGACGCGCGTAAAGCGGATGGGTGAGGCTTCTTACTTCATGCTCGATGGTGAAGAGCGCCTTGCCGCTTTCCGGATCGACGAGGTCGCGGAAGCGATATTGATATTCGTCGCTCTCCTCGGTGACGAGCCCGCGCTCGAGCAGGCGGCGGTGAGGTCCGGAGAAGTCGGAAATGTAGATCTGGACGTGATGCCCGTCATAGTCCGGCAGTGCTCGCGTGGACTCGCGGAAGCGCAGCCGCTGCGTAGCGCTCACCGAAATGACCGCGGTTTCGCTCCCCGCAGCGCCATCCACCGCGGCGCGCGCGCCCAGGATACTCTCGTAAAAACGCGCGATTCCCCGCGCGGTGCCGGTCGGCACGTCGAACACCACGTACGCGATCGCAAGATCGGTGTCTCCGAATTCGGGCGCCGGCGCATGGCAACGGATACGGTTGCCCCATGGGCAAGTCGTATCGACGACGCCATCGCGCTCTTCCCAGGCGTAGCGGGTCTCCGCCAGCAGTGGCGCCACCTTCTGCAGGCGGCGCTTCAACGCCGCCAGGTCCGGCACCACGATGCCGACGTGGCCGCGCAGAACCTGGGCGCCAGTGCCCCGGGATGGCAGGTGAAACTGGCTGCGGCCCACATTGACCCACATGTTGTCGACCCCCGCCATGAGATACGGGTCGCGCGTGAGTCCCAGGCCGCTCAAGTAGAAAATCGTGGCGAGACGCTGGTCGGGGATAGTGACGTTCACGTGCTCAAGCAGCACAACGTTGTCCAGGTCCTGGCGCGCGCGGTCGTAGGAGGTAGTCATGATGGAAGCTTACACCTGTGTCTTATTTTCGGCTTGCGCCCAGCGCGCGGTGGCCGATGTCGCGCCGGAACTGCATGCCCTCGAAGCGGATTTTCTCGACCATCTCGTAAGCGCGCCGCTGCGCGGCGCTCACGTTGCCGCCGAGCGCCGTGACGGTGAGGACACGCCCGCCGCTCGCGACGACATCCTTGCCGTTTAATGTGGTGCCGGCATGGAACACGTGGCAATCCTCGTCTGCCGCTGGCAAGCCATGGATGGCGTCGCCCTTGCGCGGAGCATCGGGATAGCCGTGCGCAGCCAGCACCACGCTGAGCGCAACCCGCCGGTCCCATTCGGCTTCCGCCTTGTCGAGCGTGCCGGCCAGCGCGTGCTCGATCAGGTTTACCAGGTCACTCTTCAACCGCAAGATGATCGGCTGCGTCTCGGGGTCGCCCATGCGGCAATTGAATTCCAGCACCCCGATCCGCCCGTCGCGGGTGATCATCAGGCCGGCGTAGAGAAACCCGCTGTAGAGCGTGCCGTCCTTTTCCATGCCGGCAATCACCGGCTGTATCACTTCGCGCATCACCCTGGCGTGGATCGCCGGGCTCACCACCGGCGCCGGCGAATAGGCGCCCATGCCGCCGGTATTGGGCCCGCGGTCGCCATCGAGCAGCCGCTTATGGTCCTGACTGGTCGCCAGGGCGAGCACGTGCCGTCCGTCGGCGAGCACGATGAAACTCGCCTCTTCGCCGTCCAGATACCCTTCGATCACGACGCGGGCACCGGCTGCGCCCATTTTCTTCTCGGTGAGCATCGCGTCCACCGCCGCGTGCGCCTCGGCCGCGCTCATTGCCACCACCACGCCCTTGCCCGCAGCCAGTCCGTCGGCCTTGATGACGATGGGCGCGCCCTGCTTTTCGATGTACTCGTGAGCCGGCGCGGCCTCGCTGAATGCCGCGTAGGGCGCGGTCGGTATGCCGTGGCGCTGCATGAAGCTCTTGGCGAACTCCTTGGAGCTCTCGAGGCGCGCAGCGGCCTGTGTCGGGCCGAAGATCTTCAGGCCAGCCGCCCGGAATGCGTCCACGATGCCCTCGGCCAGCGGCGCCTCCGGGCCGACGACGGTGAACATCACGCCCTCCTTTTTCGCGAACTCGATCAGTTCGGGAATCGAGGTTAACGCGACGTTGGCGAGCCCGTCCTCGCGCGCGGTGCCGGCATTGCCGGGAGCGACGTATACCCGCGAGATGCGCGGCGAGCGCGCGAGTTTCCACGCCAGCGCGTGTTCCCTGCCCCCCGAGCCGATGACCAGGAGTTTCATCAGTGCCGGAAATGGCGTATGCCCGTGAACACCATCGCGACGCCGCGCTCGTCGGCTGCGGCTATCACTTCCTCATCGCGCTGGCTGCCGCCGGGCTGGATGATGGCCACCGCGCCCGCTCCCGCGACCACGTCCACCCCGTCGCGGAAAGGAAAGAAAGCGTCCGAAGCGACCACCGCTCCTTTGAGCGACAGCTTGGCGTGCTCGGCCTTTATCGTGGCAATCCGTGCCGAATCCACGCGGCTCATCTGCCCCGCGCCGACGCCAAGCGTCTGCCCTCCGCCGCAAAATACAATGGCGTTGGATTTCACGAACTTGGCCACGCGCCAGGCGAAAACGAGGTCAGCAATCTGGGCCGCGTTTGGTTTCGCCCGGGTGACGACCTTCAACCCGGAGGGGGTCACGCCGGCGATGTCCGGATCCTGCACGAGCAACCCTCCGCCCACGCGCTTGAAATCGTATTCGTTGACGCCGGGCGCCAGCGCCACCTCGAGCACGCGGATATTGGCCTTGCCCGCGAGCAAGCGCGCTGCGTCCGGCGCGATGCCGGGCGCGATCACCACCTCGACGAACTGCTGGGTAATCGCTTGCGCCGCGGAACCGTCGAGTTCCCGGTTGAAAGCAATGATGCCGCCGAATGCCGACGTCGGGTCGGTCGCGAACGCCTTGCGATAGGCCTCGGCGGGATTGCCCGCGACGGCGGCGCCACAGGGGTTGGCGTGCTTGACGATGACGCAGGCAGCCTCCTCGAAGCTCTTGACGCATTCCCACGCCGCGTCGGCGTCGGCGATATTGTTGTAGGAAAGCTCCTTGCCCTGCAGCTGGCGACAGGTGCCGAGACTGCCCGGCGCCGGTTGCGGGTCGCGGTAAAACGCCGCCGCCTGGTGCGGATTCTCGCCATAGCGCATGGCCTGGATCCTCTCGAACTGCAGGTTCAGGCGCCGCGGGAAGCGGGAGCGCGCGCCGGAAGCTTCGAGAGAAGTCAGGTAGTTGCTGATCGCCCCGTCATATTGGGCGGTATGGGAAAACGCCTTCTGCGCCAGGCGCAAGCGGGTTTCCGCGCCGAGCGCGCCGGCGCTCGTCGCCATTTCCTTTAACACCGGCGCGTAATCCGCTGGATCCGTCACCACCGTCACGTGCTCGTAGTTCTTGGCGGCGCTTCTCACCATGGCCGGTCCGCCGATGTCGATGTTCTCAATCGCCTCCGGCAATGTGCATCCGGCGCGCGCCACCGTCGCGCCGAACGGATAGAGATTGACGACAACCAGGTCGATGGTCGGAATGCCCGCCTTGGCCAGCGCGGCCATATGCCCGGGGGCATCACGCCGGGCGAGGATGCCGCCGTGTATTTTGGGGTGCAGGGTTTTCACCCGCCCGTCGAGCATTTCCGGAAAGCCGGTGTGGTCCGCGACCTCGGTGACCTTTATGCCGGCATCCTTGAGGAGCTTCGCGGTACCGCCGGTGGAAATCAACGCGACCCCGGAACCGGCGAGGCCGCGGGCAAATTCGATGATCCCGGTCTTGTCCGAGACGCTGAGGAGCGCCTGCTTGATGACGGCCATGATGTGAAGTAAGGGGTGAGCGATTCGCGGCGAGCCGTCAGACCCCCGCGTCCCGCATTCTACCGCTTACCGCTCACGGCCTACGCCGTCAGAACTTGATGCCGTGCACCCTCAACTTCTTGCGCAGGGTGTTGCGGTTGATGCCGAGCATCGCGGCAGCGTGGCTCTGGTTGCCGCGCACCCGATGCAGCACGCTCTCCAACAAGGGCTTTTCGACACAGTGGATTACCATGTCATAGACCGCGCACGGCTTTTCCCCATCCAGGTCCCGGAAATAGCCTTCTATCGCCCTGCGCACCATGCGCGCCATCTCGTTCTCGTTGATCATGCTGCCTGTTCCTCGACATAGGTCAGGCGCCGCCCGCGCTCCGCGAGCTGCGCGAAAAATTCGTCCACCGCGGCGAGCTGCGCCGCGCTCGACTCGAGTTGGTTCATGGCGTGGCGGAACGCCGCCGAGCCGGCCAAGCCCTTGGTGTACCAGGAAATATGCTTGCGGGCGACGCGCACGCCGGTGTATTCACCGTAGAACTGGTAGAGCTCGTTCAAATGCGCGATCAGCACGCGATGGATCTCGTCCACTTCCGGCGGCGGGAGATGCTCCCCGGTCGCGAGGTAATGCAGGATTTCGCGGAACATCCACGGCCGACCCTGGGCGGCGCGTCCGATCATGACGCCGTCGGCACCGGTGTGGTCGAGCACGGCCTTCACCCTCTCGGGAGTCGAGATGTCCCCATTGGCGATCACCGGGATGCCAACTTCGGCCTTAACCGCAGCGATGGTGTCGTATTCGGCCTCGCCCGAGAACCCGCACGCCCGGGTGCGGCCGTGTATGGCGAGGGCCTGGATGCCGGCCCGCTCCGCAGTCCGGGCAATCTGGATCGCATTGCGGTTGCCGCGGTCCCAGCCAGTGCGAATCTTGAGCGTGACCGGAGCGCTCACCGCCCGGACCACCGCGTCGAGGATGCGCCCGACCAGCGGCTCGTCCTTCAG
>Ga0111539_10004703_pt1 | contig 17848 bp, 11 predicted proteins | sample RhiMethybrSRZTD1_FD_79667 | JGI IMG/M metagenome (GOLD analysis project Ga0111539, IMG submission 79667) | Populus rhizosphere microbial communities from Tennessee, USA - Rhizosphere MetaG P. TD hybrid SRZTD1 (version 2) (version 2) | ecosystem: Host-associated > Plants > Roots > Rhizosphere >... | reverse complement strand
CTTCATGTCGAGCCACTGGTGAAGGAAGTTGCCCGCCAGCGTCACTGAACGCGGATCGGCCAGCATGCGCCGTACCTCGCGATCGAGCGCCGACGGCTGACTGAGCTTGCCGCCGATCGCCAGCTGCAGCAGCTGGTCATCGGGGATTGAGTTCCAGAGGAAGAACGATAACTTCGACGCCAGCTCGAGATCGCTGATGGCGTACGGCTGGCCCGGACGCAGTCCCGCGGGAATATGCTCGGTGCGGTACAGGAAGAACGGACTCGCCAACAGGCCGGTGATCGCGCTGCGAATCCCCTCGTCGAAGTTTCCCGTCTTGACGCCGTCCTGGTAGTACGCCATCAGCTCGTTGACGTCTTCGGCGGTGACCGGCCGGCGATATGCGCGCTTCGCCAGTGACGAGATGATCTGCCTTGCACAGCCGCCTTCGCTCGCCATCACATCCCGCGAGCTGCGGCGCGACTTCGCGTCATCCGGTGCGGACGTCGCGGCGGCGGGATAGCAACTGAAGATGCGATCGCGGCTCGGCGTCGAGCCGATGCCCTTGGCGTCCATCGGGCCGCGCACCTGGAATGAGCCGACACGATACAGACGGTCCTGGCCGCCGCCGGGAGCAAACTGCTGCAGCTGATCGTCCGACTCGGCGAAGGTCCGCCGGCGGAACGTCACGCCGATCTTGTGCGGGCCGGCGGTGGCGAAGAAGCGGATGTTCTTCAGCTTCGCGTTCGCCTTGTCCAGCGCCCCGTTCTGCACCTGATCGTAGAGCTTCATGTCCTCTTCGCCGCCGATCACCGTCTCGTAAACGATCTTGTTGTCGAGCGTGACGACGAGGGGGTTCTCGAACTCCATCCCATTGCCCCAGATGTGCGTGGCCATGTCGGCGACGTCGACGATGTAGTCGCCGTCGGATGGGAGATCAACGTTGGCGAGAATGCCTCCGCGCGTGCCGAGCGGCAACCCGGGCACGTGCGTCAGCTGCGCGCCAGGCCCGGCGCGGAACGTCCAGCCGCCGGGACGCGCGTTCGGACGACCGAGTGCCTTTACGGCGACGGCGCGGGCAGCGATGACGTACTGTTCGATGAACGACGGCGAGACCTGCAGGCCTTCCGCAATGTTGTCGAACCCGTCCACCGCATCGTCGGCCGGCAGCACGGTATCGGCGTCGAAGTCCACGGCCAGGAGATCGCGCACCGCGTTCGAGTATTCCTTGCGATTGAGGCGGTGCAGGACAACCTTGTCGCGCACGTGTGCCGGACCTTCGGAACGGTCGAGAGATTTTTCCAGCCAGGCGACGAGCGAATCGACGGTTGCGCCGTCCGGCTGTTTGGCGTTGGGCGGCGGCATGACGCGGCCGCGCAGCTTGCGCACCGCCTTCTCGAACAGCTCGCCCTGTTTGCCGACGCTGTCTGCCGTCACGCCGTCGAAGCTGACCCCTGCCGTCTTGGCCCGGTCGTTGTGGCAACCGGCGCAGTACTGCTTAATCGTCGCCAGCTGCGCTTCGGCCTCAGGCGCGGGCGCAGCAGTTCCCGCTCTCGAGGGCGTCGGCGCCTGACCAGCGGTGAACACGACGGCAATCGACGCCATGAAGACGGCCATGCCGAGCGAAACGACGACAGTCGAGCGGCTGTTATGCATCTGGTGACAAGTACGCCCAAAGGCTTTCGAACGAGCGGCGAACGAACTCGTCGCCGTCTCCCATCTTTTCGTCGAATTCCTTCGTCGGTTTTGCGGCCACGGCTTCACTGGGGCTGCGTCCCTTGTTCAGGAGGCCGGTCAGACGATCGTAGATCGCGCCGTACATTTCGAACTGCGTCTTCAGGTCCGCAAGGCTCAGCACCGGGCCGCGGCCCGGCACGATGCGCGTGTCCTGATTTGCCAGGGTCACGAGCCGCTGTATCGCCCCGACGATGCCGCCGATCCATCCGCCGGTCACCCAGTCGACAGCCGGCCAGCCCTGCCCCGAGACCACGTCACCGACCGCGAGCACGTTCTGCTGAGGAAAGAAGACGTAGAGATCGCCGTCGGTGTGCGCGCAGTCGGGCAGATAACCGTAGCGAATACCTGATGGCAGGCTGCCTGTGTCGTAGAACGTCTTGTTCGGCTGCGCGATCTTGGGAAGACGCTTGAACCGCTGCCCGTTCCACGGCCAGGTGACATCGGTGGTCAGCCACAGGCGGGTGTTCTCCTGCGCGATGATCGTCTTGCCGGCTTTTCCGATCTGCTCGTTCAAACCGGTCTGCTCGGGGTGCCAATGCGTGTTGAACAGCGTGTGCACCGGTCCGGTTCGTGACAGCCCGGCAACAGCCTTCATCACCGCCTCCGCAGCGGCAGCGGATCCGCCATCGACGAGCAGCACCCCATCCGCGCTGGTGTGCGCGACGATGTTCGCCTGCCCAGGAATGCGGATGACATATAGATCGTCGGCGAGCCGCAGCGGCTCCTCTCCGGCTGGCGCCTGAGCGGCAAACACATCGCGGCCGGCCACCACGATCGCCGCAGCGGTGCCGACGGCGGTCTTCAATATCTCTCTACGTGTCTGCCCGTGTGTCACTGGTGGTTGTCCGGGCTTAAGTTTAGGCGCCTTGGGTGCCATGATCCAACCCCGCCGCGGCGCGGCCCGAAGGCAGAAAATCGAGGAAAACTGAAAGGCCGGGCGTCGCAGGAGTCGCATTAACGAACATCGAGGGTCATCGTGCGAAGCGTTCTCGCCGTTTGCGCCCGCGTTACGGCAAAAACACTGCACTTCACGCTCGCCTCCGCTAGACTTGCGCTCCCATCGTCAACGAATTTCGGAGGTTCGCGCCATGAAGATGCCGGAGCGCAGCCAGATCCTCGAATCTGTTGATCAGTACGAGAAACGCGATCCTGATCTGCATCGCGAACTGCGACAGAAAGCCGCAGAGCCAGCAGCCGACGAGGCGGTCTTCCCCATCGCGCGCAAGGCAGCGGAGGTGCTGGAAGAGATCGAGCCCGAACCGAAGCGGGTGACGCGGCGCCGAGCCGCCGTCGCTGCGGCCGGGCCTGCCGCCGACGCGATGGTCGAGGCGATTGCCGAAGCGCGCGTCGATGCCGAAGTGACGGCCTACGAGCGGCGCGTCGCTGAGACAATCGTGCGTCCCAGCGCGCGACCGGTCCTCGCCGTCCGCAACAACAAGGTCACGACCGAATTTCTCGGGCCGGACAGCGCCGTCTGGCGATCGCGCATCGACAACGCGCGCGCGCTCCTCGATGTCGTGATTCCCTCGATCGGTCGCATCGAGCTGAAGAACAATGCGGACTTCGCATGGGTCGGGACCGGCTGGCTCGTCGCCGACGACATCATCGTCACCAACCGGCACGTCGCGCGTGAATTCGGACGCGGCACGCAGGACGGATTCGTGTTCCGCGTCGGCGTCAACGGTGGTCCGCAGTCGGCGCAGATCGACTTCCTCGAAGAGTTCGATCGCAGCGCCAGTCTCGAGTTCTCGATCGAATCCATTCTGTGGATTGCGACGCCAACGGAACCGGACATCGCGTATCTGCGCGTCAGGCCGTCTGGCCCGGCGCGGCGACTGGCGCCGCCGATCCCGCTCGCGGAAACGGTGTCGGCGGACGACTTCGTGGTCACCATCGGCTATCCCGCACGCGATCCGCGCGTGCCCGATCAGCGGCTCGTGCAGCGAATCTTCGGCGACGTGTACGAGAAGAAACGGCTCGCGCCGGGCCAGGTGACCGACGTCGGTCCGGACGAACTGCTGCACGACTGCTCCACGCTCGGCGGCAACTCGGGCTCGCCGGTGATCAGCTTGAAGAACGGGCAGGCTGTCGGCCTCCACTTCTCGGGACTGTTTCTCGAATCCAATTTCGCGGTGCCCTCGCCGAAGGTGCGTGAGCTGCTCGCGAAGGCGCAGCGCGCCGAGCTGCCCGGCATGCTCCCGATCGAGGTCCGGCCGGTGCCGCCGAAGACCGACACGGCGATCGCTCCGCCGCCGGTGGCCCTGCAGGGCGGCACGTATACGTTCCAGTTTCAGATTCCAGTCGAAATCACCGTCAAGGTCGGCGGATCCGTCGTCACCAGCAACGGAGCTGTTCCCGGCGCACCCGGCACGACATCGACAGACGCCGGTTCAATCGACGCCGCGGTTCGAGCGGCCCGTGAGGCGCTGGCCCTGCGGTCCGACGTCATTCGCGTCCGCGCCGGCTATCGGTTCAAACGGGGCTGGATCACCGACGAGCGCGTCGTTGTGGTGGAAGTCCGCGAGAAGTTGTCGCCAATGGAGCTGCGGGCCTCGTCGACGACGCCTATTCCGGCGCAATTTCTCGGCATGGGGGTGGACGTTCGCACCGCCGCGCTTCCCGATCAGCTCGAGCATCTCGGCATCGACCTCGCCGCGCTCGAGGCGCCGCCGAAACCGGGCGGCTATCAGGAGCCGCCGAACCTGTCGCTCACGCCGGTCCAGGAGCGGATGAAGGCGATCTTCCACATCAGCCCCGACTCCGGGTTCCCGAACCTGCGTGCGTTTCTCGGCCGCGTGCGGCGCCGCCTGACAGCGACGATGTACGAGTGGGAGGCGGAGCACATCAGCGACGCCATCGAGCAGGCGATCAAGCCGGGCGAGCGGAAATTGAAAATGGTCACACAGCTGGCGGGCACGCGGGAGGCGGTGGCCGACATGCAGGGGCGGCTCGGCGACGACAAGTTCGATCACCGATGGGCCTCGGTCGGCGCCGGCAAGCTGTTTCCGAGTGCGTATCACATCAAGGTGGCGTCGCGCGACGGCGAGGAATTCTGGCTGTCGAGCGGCAACTGGAAAGACTCGAATCAGCCGAACATCGATCCAGCCGGCGAGAACTCGACGCTGATCGGACCGCTGCGGGAGCGCAACCGCGACTGGCACGTCATCATCGAAAACGACAAGCTCGCGAAGATGTTCCAGAAGTACATCGAGTTCGATTTCAAGGAAGCGGGACGAGTGCCGATCGAGGAAGCGCTCGAGGCGCCGCTGCCGGAACTGTTCGTCCCGGAAGCGGCATTCGGCGAGGAGCTCGAGCGCCGCATGCGCATCGAGTACCGCGATCCACTGATCCTGGACAAAGTGCTCGACGTCCGGCCGCTGCTGACGCCGGACAAGGACGCCCGCGGCCGCCGCATGTTCCTGGACACGGCGACCAAGCTCATTCAACGGGCCACACGCAGCGTCTTCCTGCAGAATCAGTCGTTCAACCTGCTGGAGGAGAACGTCGACGAGTTCGAGCAGATCTTCGGCGCGCTGCGTGACAAGCAGCAGGCCGGCCTCGACGTACGCATCATCTTCCGTGACGGCCGCGAGTTCAGCCAGGCGAATGGTCCCAAGCAGCAGGAGCTGCTCGAGCGGCTGAAGGACTTCGGCTTCGACACCGACATGATTCGCGTGCAGATGCGCCTGCACACGAAGGCGATCATCATCGACCCCAGGGACGCGGCGAACCCGACGTCCGGCGAAGTGCTGTTCGGCAGCCATAACCTGACGAACGCCGGCGCGCTGTTCAACCGCGACGCCAGCCTGCTCGTCAAAGACCCGGAAGTCACGGAGTACTTCGCCAAGGCGTTTCTCTTCGACTGGGACGTGCTGGCGAAGCAGGACGCCGACGAGCTCGTCGGCGGAGTACGCGTCGCCCTCGCCGGTGAGGAGACGCCCCCCGGCTTCCGGCGCGTGTCGTTGAGCGAGTTCCTCGGCGAGGGTTGAGCGAATCAGCTTCCAACTGCCCAACTCCGAAGCGGTCGGGTTTACGCGATCCGCTGCAGATCGGCGGCTGGGGCGGCAGCAAGAGGGCGCACCAGTTCCACCATCACACGATTGAACTTGTCTGGTTCGTCGACGAACATCTCGTGACTCGACTCCTCGAACCAGACGAGCCGTTTCCCCGGCGCCCTGAGCCTGTTCACGTAGTGAAGGCTGGCGTCCGGCGGGACCCAGTGGTCGCGTCGGGCGAGGAAGAAGATTGCGGGCATCGACAGCGCCGGGACAAGCTCCACAAGATTGAGCGCCGAGATCTCCTCCCACATCGCCTCGAGAGAAAAGCGGAATCCGCGCATCACCTTCGGCAGATCGAGCAGCGTGTAATCACGGCCGGCGAGAAGCAGCCGTGCCCATTTCCACAACTCGCGGGGACCAAGCTGGCCGTCCAGCCGCTGCACCCACATGCGCTCCTTGAACAGGCGGTCGGCGTCGTAGGGCGGCGGACCAATCTTGCGGAGCGCCTGCAACGCCTTGTCGTTGTGCTGGCGTTCGGCTTCGGCGATCGCGTCGGCGTAGGACGCCGCTTCTCCTGCCGCGCAGTCGCCGATCTGCGCCGCACCGACATAGACGGCCACCTTCTCCGGATACTTCGACGCATACAGCACGCCCAGCGTCGACCCCCACGAGTGACCGAGAATGGTCACCTGCGTCTGTCCCAGCAGAGCGCGGACACGATCGACGAGTTCGTCCAGATCGGCGATGAACTGCGCCACTGTCATCGATGAGCGGCGCATGTTCCTGACGAACGACTTGCCGGCGCCGCGCTGATCCCAGTAGACGACGGTGAAGCTCTGCTCGAGTCGCGCGTTGAAGCAGCGGAACATCGGCATCTCCGTCATTCCTGGTCCGCCGTGCAGAAGCACCAGGATCGGATTGGCGACGTTTTCGCCGCGGATCATCACCCACTGGTCGATGCCGCCGATCCGCCAGTAGCCCCTCTCCGCAATACCGCTCGTGTGGACGTCCCTGACGCGCAGCAGCGTTGTGGCAAGGACGACAACCCACAATAGGAACACACCGAAGTTAATGCGTTCCCAGAGACCGATCCACGGCGTCGGCAGGTTGGCCTGCAGACGCGGAGCTTCGAGGAATGTCAACACGCCGAATCCGGCGAGAACCAGCATGCTCGCGATTGAGTAGATGCGGAACCGTTTTCCGAACGTCACGGCACCGAACCCGATCGTCAGGAACGTCAGCACGACGGTGATTGCGGCGAGGACGAGGTGCAGCGTGTCCTGCCACGTGGCGCCCCCCGCGGCCAGCGCCTTGCGGCCGTGCATCGGAGCAAACGGCCATGCCACCCCTAATGCCGCGTAGGCGAGCAGCAGCCCGCCAACCCTCCGGACACGGTGGTTACGTCCTGCCGACGTCCACACGCCCCACGCAAATGCAACAAAGAGCACGCTATAGATCGCGCCCGGGACAACCCACAGCGGACGCGTCGGCGCATCAACCGCGCTCAGCTCGCTGATGGTCCGGGAGAACGGACTGTAGCCTTCCCACTCCATCCCGATGATCACGTCCATCGCGATGTAGAGGAATGAAGACAGGATGCCGCAGATGAGGAGCGCGCGACGGTACCGAACGGCAGACATGACATGCCTCCGCCAACCGGAGGCGCATATCTCCTGCCGGCGATGCAGGCCAAAAAACGCGGCGATTGACAATTACCGTGTCGAACGGAGCGGAAGAACCCGCGCCGCGGTGAGGAATTTTCAGCGGCGATCGCTGTTCGAACCTTTCGGTGAGCCGAGCACCGGCGGCAGGCGGGGATCGTTCGAGTCGTTCGAGTCGTTCGAGTCGTTCGAGTCGTTCGAGTCGTTCAACGCGGCTGTGCGGCGAACGTCTGGACGACGTAGGCGCTGACGTCGCGGATCTGCTCGGCCGTGAATGAGGTAGCGAACGGCGGCATATTGTTGCGTCCGGTGGTAATCGTGCGGACGGCCAGCGCGAGGTCGGTCACGCCGGTGAGCGCTGCGCCGGCGCCGTGGCCGCCCTTGCCGTCTTCTCCGTGACAGACGACGCACGCCTGTTCGTACAGCTGCTTGCCGCGAACGAGGTTCGCATCCGCGGCGCGCGGCGCGGCGGCCTGGGCGGCGGCCGGAGCCGGCGTCGGATCACCTGGCGCCGGCTGACGCGACACCGGCGTTCCCGCTGTCGCCGGCGGGAGCGTTCCATCGAGCGCAAACAACCAGACACTGTCGCCACGCGGCGAGCCGAGCAGCGCGCTGCCGGCCGAGAAGGCCAGCACGTACTGCTTGCCGTTGCGTTCGAAGGTGCTCACCGGGGCGTGCATGCCGGCGCCGGTCTGGAACTCCCAGAGCTGCGCGCCGGTCGTCGAATCGAGCGCGGTCAGCCGGCCGTCGGCGCGGCCGACGAACACCAGATTGCCGCCCGTCGCCAGCACGCCGCTGTAACACTGGTCTGCCCACCGATAGCGCCACACGACCTTGTTCGTCGTGACGTCGAGCGCAGCGATGATCCCGCTGCGCGGTACGGGCGTGAAAGTCACGTTGCCACCGGTGAACGTGGCACCGAGTCCGTTGCCCGGCGGCACGAGATTGGGGTCGCCGCCGCCGGTATAGCCGTTGACGACCGAGGAGGCACAGACGAACAGACGCTGGCTGACGGGATCGTAGGCGCTCGGCGGCCAGTTCGCGCCGCCCCAGATGCCGGGCAGCATGATCGTCGGCGCGAGTCCGACGAACGGCGTGAAGATGCGGCCGTCGTTGACGAGACGATAGCCTTCCGGTGCGACCTCGATCAGCTGCGGCACCACCGCATCGCCGCGCGGGAACGGCTGCGTCTTCGCGGTCGCCTGCCGCGGCTCCTGCGGCACCGGACGCTCGTCGATGCCAATCAGCGGCTTTCCGGTCTCGCGATCGAGGATGTAGGCCCAGCCGGTCTTGCCGACTTCGGCGATCGCCTTCCGCACGCGGCCGCCGAGGTTCACGTCCATGAGGACGACGGGATTCGTGGCGTCGTAGTCCCAGATGTCGTGATGCACCTGCTGGAAGTGCCACCGGTACTTGCCCGTCTTCGCCTCGATGGCGACCATCGACACGGTATAGAGGTTGTCGCCCGTGCGCACGGCGCCGTTGTAATCGGGCGCGGCGTTGCCGGTCGAGAAGTAGACAAGCCCCAGCTCGGGGTCGATCGCCGGCGTCTGCCACACTGAGGCGCCGCCGTACTTCCAGGCGTCGCTCCCCTTCGGCCACGTATCGTGGCCCGGCTCGCCTGGTCCGGGAATCGTGTAGAAGGTCCAGAGGAGACGGCCGTCCTTCGCATCGTACGCCTTGACGCGCCCGCGCGTGCCGCGATCGGCGCCGGCAAAACCGGTGATGACCATGCCGTCGAAATACACCGGCGCCGACGTAATCGAGAAGTTTTCCTGCCAGCGCTCGGCCTGAATCGACCACGCGACCTTGCCGGTCGCGCGATCGAGGGCAACGAGGCGGCCGTCGAGCTGCCCGATGAACACCTTGTCTGCGCTGAGCGCGACGCCCTTGTTGTTCCAGCCGCAGCAGACGGACGTGATGCTGCCATCGAGGTTCGCGGCGTAGTGCCACAGAATGTCGCCGGTCTCGATCGACAGCGCGAAGACGTCGTTGGCTCCGGTGCTGACGTAGGCGACGCCGTCATGAACGAGCGGCTGCGCGAAGCCCGAGTACTGCGGCGCGCTGCCCGATCCGCGCAGGCGCGTCCGCCACACGCCTTTCAATTGCACCACATTGTCGCGGTTGATGGCTTTCAGCGGCGAATACCGCTGGTTGTACAGGTTGCCGCCGTTCGTCGGCCACCCGGCGGTCGGCGCGTCCGTCAACGCCTTCGCCGAGAAATCACGTTCGCGCCCGGCCTGTGCGTAGACGGATGCGACGAGCAGAACGACGAATGCAGAATGAAGAATGCAGGATGCAGGACGAAGCACGCGGCAGATTCTACATGCTGCATTCAGCATTCTGCATCCTGCAGTGAACTACCGTTCCGGCAGCAGCGTCACCTTCACGTAGCGCGTCGGATCGAGATACATCTGGGCTGCGTCGCGGATGGCTGCCGGCGAAATCTGATCGTAGAACTGCTGCAGCTTGAAGATCTCGCCGGGATCCTCGCCGTACTCGTACTTGTAGGTCAGGAGATTCAGCAGGTACGAGTTGCTGCGGCTGTTCGTCTCCAGATCCCGCGTCAGCGCCAGCCGCTGATCCGCCACCTGGCCGACAGAGGGACCTCGCCGCCGGAACTGCTCGATCTCGTCGAAGAGCGCGCTGACGAGCGTATTCAGTCGCGCCGGATCGCACGCAAACGAGATCGTCACCCGGTAGGTGCCGCGCGGACGCTGCTGGAAGTCCGGCGTGACGTTCACGCCGTAGGTGCCGCCGAGATCCTCGCGCAGCGTGCGCTGCAGATTGCCCTCGAGCGTTTCCGCCATTGCCCGCAGGATCACGCGATGCGACTCGTCGTTCTGAAACGGGCCGGTGAACACGATTGAGACCGCGCTCCGCGGATCGACGCCCTTCCGGACCTGGCGATCGACGATCCCCACCGGCGGCCGGATGCCGACGTCACGCACGGTTTCCGGTTTGTGCAGCGCCGGCAGGCTGCCAAGGTAGCGCTCGACGAGCGGCTTCATCGCCTCGAGATCGAGGTTGCCGACGAAGACGAACGTGAAGTCGCTCGCGTCGGCGAAGCGACTCTTGTAGAACGTCAGCGCCGAATCGAGGCGTATCTGGGGAAGCTGCGTCGGCGTCAGCGGCTTCGCCCGCGGGTGGCCCTGCGTGACCGCCTCTTCGATGGCGTCATTGAACACCGTGTCCGGCAGCGCCTGCCGGTTCGCCAGCGTCGCCGCCCACTGCCCGGTGAGCGTTTTGAAGGCGTCCGCATCGGCACGCGGCTGCGTGAACGTCAGGTAGATCAGCTGGAACATCGTCTCGAGATCGCGGCGCGTCGCTCCACCGCGCAGTCCCTCGTCGGTGTCGCTGATCTGCGGCTCGACGAACGCGTTCTTGCCGGCAAGGGCGCGCTCGAGCGCGGTCTCCGTCAGCTGTCCGAGTCCGCCCCGGCTGATGACGGTGGCGGCGGTTTCAGCAGTGACGAAATCCGCGTCGCTGGCAAGCGACGTCCCTCCCGGGCTGACGGCGCGGAACAGGATCTCGTCCTGCTTGTACATCGTCGGCCTGAGCACCACGCGCACGCCGTTCGACAACTCCCATTCCGTGATGCCCAACTCCGGTTTCGGCGTCGTCTTGACGACCTTACCGGCAGACGGCAGCGGTTCGAGCAGCGGCTTGTTGCTCGCCGTGTCCACATAGGCCTTCAGCGCAACCTTGCTGCCGGCGTCCACGGCTGCCGCCAACCGCGTCTCGGTCGGCATCGTCACGCCGGGTTTGCGAGGCGCGGTGATGGAAACGACGCGATCGCCGTCGGGCATCCACCCACTTGCCAGCGCGTTCACCTCGGCGAGCGTGATTTCGGGAACGAAACGCTGGTGCAGCGCGTACTCGTAGCCGATGCCTGGGATCGGCTCCTTCTGCAGGAAGTTGCGTCCGTACTCGTCTGCCAGCCGCCCCGATTCCCAGGTCGCTTCCTCGATCGAGGCACGTTCGAGGAACAGGCGCATATTCGCTTTCTGCCGCTCGAGCTCGCTGGCCGTAAAGCCAAATCGCCGGACTCGTTCTGTTTCGGCGAACATCGCCGTCAGCGCCGGTTCGATTCCGTTATCCGTGACGAGCGCCACCAGCGACGTCGCTTCGGACGGCCCGATGAAGAGACTGCGATCGGTCTGCGCGGCCAAAAAAGGCGGGTTCGCGGAATGTGCCAGCTCGTCGAAGCGGTCCGACAGCATGCCTGAAAACAGCCGTTCGACCAGGCTCTGGCGATACGCGCCAATCGTCGTCTGATCGCGCGCCGGCATCGTCCGCGTGACGTTGACGATCGTGTTCGTTGCTTCAGGGTCGGTCGCCACGGTGTACAGCGTCCCTGGATGACCAGGCACGTCGAACACCGGTTTCGGACGCGGATCGAGCCGTGCGGGAATCTTGCCGAAGTGGGCCCTGATCAGGCCTTCGACAGCGGTCTTGTCGAAGTCGCCGACGGCAATCACGGCCATCAGATCGGGCCGGTACCAGTCCGTGTAGAACTTCCTCAACGCCTCGGGCCGGAAGGTGCGGAGAATGTCAGGCGTTCCGATCGGCATTCGTTCGGCGTACCGCGATCCCTTCAGGAGGATGGGCATTTGTGCATCGCGCATCCGCGCCTCAGGGCCGAGTCCGAGACGCCATTCCTCGAGGACAACGCCGCGCTCCTTGTCGATCTCGCTCGGATCGAACGTCACGTTCTGCGCCCAGTCCTCCATGACGAGGAAGGACCGATCCATCACGGCTGGATCCTCAGTAGGGACCTGCAGCTGAAACACCGTCTCGTCGAAGCCGGTGTGCGCGTTGACGTGCGCGCCGAAGCGCATGCCGATTGCCTGCATGAAGGCGACGATGCGCTGACCGGGGAAATTCTTCGACCCGTTGAACGCCATGTGCTCGACCATGTGGGCGAGCCCCCGCTGGCTCTCATCCTCGAGCACGGATCCGGCGTTGACGACGAGCCGGAGCTCGGCGCGGTTGCGCGGCGCCTGGTTCGTGCGGATGTAGTACCGCAGACCGTTCGGCAAGGTCCCGACGGTGACCCGCGGATCGACCGGGACGACCGACTCCAGCGGCACGGTGGCGGCGCCGCTCGACGCGGCCAGCTGCCAGCCGATCGCCGGGCTCGACGGTATAGCGCAGATGAGGGCGACGACGGCCAGGACGGCGCGAACGGGAGTGCGAAAGGTCATACACAAATATAAGGGGGATTGAACGCCGGCACGCCCTGTGTTCTGATTCGCGGCCATGGCGACAACAGTTGACGTTCCGCGCCGTTCTTATGCTGCCGGCACATCGCGCCGTTGGCTGTGGGAACGCGCCTTCTTCACCGGTTTGACGCTGGCGATGGTCGTGGCGGTCTTCGTCGGCTTCTCCCGCAGTTACTACCTCAAAGGGCTCTACGGTTCGGCGGAGCTTCGGCCGCTCTTTCACGTGCACGGTCTGCTGTTCACGCTGTGGATGGTGCTGTTGACCGTCCAGACCGGTCTCGTCGCCAGCCGGCGCACACCGCTGCACCGCCGTCTCGGCGCCGTCGGCGGCGCGCTCGCCGCGGCCATGACCGTCACGGCCATGCTGATGACGATCGACCTGGCAAAACGCAGCGTCGGCGCTCCGACCATCGACGGTCTGGCGTTCGTGATCATCCCGTTCTTCACCGTCATCGTCTTTCCGGTGCTGGTCGGCGCGGCGCTGTACTACAGACGTCAACCGGACATCCACAAGCGGCTGATGCTGCTTGCCACGCTGGAGCTGACGACCGCCGGCGTGGCGCGGTTACCTGGCGCCGGCAGCCTGCCGCTGTTCTTCATCCTCACCGACGTCGGTCTGGTGCTGATGCTCGCCTACGATCTCTTCTCGAGACGGCGGCCGCATCCGGCAACGGTGTGGGGAGGCGCGTTGCTGATCGCATCTCAGTATGTGCGGACGACGCTCGGAGCGACCGCAGGATGGATTGCGTTCGCGCGTATGCTGGCGGGGAATTGATCGTGGTGTCCGGCTTTAGCCGGACTCGAAGGGAGCGCTGGCGTGGTCAGACACGGCAAAATCGCTGCGTTCGTAACTCTCACCGGCGCGGTCGGCCTCGGCATCGCGCTCTATGCTCAGCAAGGTGAGTCGGCATACGGTCGCCCGGTCGCCGCCGACATCACGACCGACGTGCTCCGTCGGACGGGCACGGCAAACGACCCGCTTCCCGGCTCGTGGCTCAGCTACGGGCGCAACCAGTCCGAAACGCGCTACAGCACTCTGAAACAGATCGATCCGAGCAACGTCACACGTCTGGGTCTCGCCTGGTCGTACGTGCTCGGCGCCGGCGGCGGCAACCAGGAAGGCACGCCGCTCGTGTGGAACAACACGCTTTACGGCATCACGACGTGGAGCGTCGTCTTTGCGATCGATGCGCGGACAGGCAAGGAACTCTGGCGATGGGATCCGACGATCGATCAGCCGACCGTCCGTCCATCGATCTGCTGCGGCACCGTCAACCGCGGCATCGCGCTCTACAACGGAACGATCATCGCGCCGTCGATCGACGGCCGCCTGTTCGCGCTCAACGCACTGACCGGCAAGCCGGTGTGGGAAACGCGCATCGTCGACTCGAAGGAGCTGTTCACGCTGACGATGGCGCCGCGCATCGCGGGCGACAGGGTGATCGTCGGCGCGGCGGGCGGTGACAGGCCCACACGTGGAAACTTCGTCGCCGTCGACGCGAAGACGGGAAAGCTCGCGTGGCGTTTCTATACCGTACCGGGCGATCCGTCGAAGCCGTTCGAGAGCGAGGCGATGCGGGCGGCCGCGAAGACATGGGGCGGCGACTTCTACAAGAACGGCGGCGGTGGCGCCGTGTGGGACGGATTTGCCTACGATCCCGAAGCGAATCTCGTCTACGTCGGCACGGGTAATCCGCAGCCATGGGTGCAGAAATTCCGCGGCGCACAGGGTCTGGACAACCTGTATACGTGCTCGATCCTCGCCGTTGATCTGACGACCGGCCAGTTGAAGTGGCACTACCAGGCCGTGCCGAACGACAACTGGGATTACGACAACGTGCAGCAGCTGATGCTGCTCGACCTGAACATCAACGGGCGCATGCGCAAGGTGATCACGCAGGCGCCGAAGAACGGCTTCTTCTACGTGCTCGATCGCGTGACTGGAGAGTTCATTTCGGCGGAGCCCTTCGTGAAAGTGAGCTGGGCGCTGCGCATGGGCAAGGATGGCCGGCCGGTGGTGAATCCGGCGGCCTATTACGATCAGAATCCGATCTCCGTCTATCCGACGGGTGGCGGCGCCCACAACTGGTCGCCGATGTCGTACAACCCGAACACCGGCCTTGTCTACATTCCTTCGTCGTACCAGAGCTTTCCGTATCAGGTGCAGGCGGAGTACCGGCCCGGCTCGACCGGCTACGTCCGTCCGCGCGGCGAGACGACGACGATTGAACCGCTGATTGGGCCGGAGCCTCCGCCCGGCGCGCGCAACGGGCTGCAGGCGTGGGATCCGGTGAAACAGGAACTGCGCTGGAACATTCCCGGCGGCGGCGGGATCGGCGGCGGCACGACGACCACTGCCGGCAATCTGGTGTTCCAGGTGATCAACGACGGACGCTTCCGCGCGATCACTGCGGACAAGGGCGAGATCCTTTACGAGATCCGCACCAACCGGACGGGCATGGGACCGCCGATCACCTACGAAGTGGACGGCACGCAGTACGTCGCGTTCGTCGGCGGGCTCGGCCGCGCGGCGACGACGTTCGGCCCCAACGACGACAAAGTGGAAAACGCGCCGCTGCTGTTCGTCTTCGCACTCGACGGCAAGGCGGCGTTACCGCCGCCTCCGCCGCCAGCCGAAGCGGCACCAGCGCCAGCGGCCGCCGCACCGGAAGTGCAGAACTGAGGAAGTACCAATGTGTGGCTTCCGCCTGCAGGCGGAAGTCTCGTCGCGAGTCTCCTGTCAGCGAGACCGCGGCTCCTCAGCGGCAGCAGGTAGAGGCACAACAATCCTTGGCAACGTCCGGCTTCTGCGCACGGACAAACGCACTCATGAACCGTCCGTCCATCTCCGCCAGCACAGTTTCGTCTGCGATTCCCGCTTCGGCAAGGAATTGTCGCGCGTCCGCAGCGCGGTAAACGCGAGTGGGCTCGACATCCACGCGCTGGAAACCTGCTCTCGTCAGCTTGTCGCGGTAGCGGCGTTCCTCGATCGCGCCAGCGACGCAGCCGACCCAGAGTTCCATACTGCGCTGAAGAGCCTCCGGCATGCCCTCCCCCCGGACAACCACATCCGACACAGCGAACCGGCCGCCGGGCTTCAGCACCCGGAACGCCTCAGCGATGACGCGATCCTTGTCCGCCGACAGATTGATCACGCAGTTGGAGATGATGACGTCCACGGAGTTGTCCGGCAGTGGAATGTATTCGATCTCCCCTTTCAGGAACTCGACATTTGTCAGGCCCGACGCCTGCTGATTCTCGCGGGCGAGCGTCAGCATGTCGTCGGTCATATCCAAACCGTACACCTTGCCGGTAGGACCGACGCGCTGTGCGGACAGCAGGACATCGATCCCGCCGCCGGACCCAAGGTCGAGAACGGTTTCGCCGCTACGCAATTCGGCGAGCGCGGTCGGGTTGCCGCAGCCAAGCGACGCGAGCAGTGCCGCCGCCGGAATGGCTGCCGCCTGGGTGTCGTCGTAGAGGTCGGAGGTAATGGGATCGCAGCACGCGGACGTTCCACACCCACAGTCCGCCCGTGCGCCGCTGCGGGCCTTGCGTGCGGCTTCCCCGTACTTCTGCTGAACGACTGTCTTGATCGAGTCCATGGCAATGCTCCATAAATATTCGCCTTGGCGAATATAGTGACCGCGTGGTATATATGTCAAGGCGAATATATGGCGCGCACGATCAAGGAACGACCAGCTGTCGACCAGCTGGAATCGCTGTTCAAAGCGCTGGCAGACAAGACGCGTCTGCGGATTCTGGCGCTGCTCGGCAACAACGAGGTGTGCGTCTGCCACATCCACGACAGCCTGGGGCTGCCGCAACCCACCGTCTCTCGGCACCTCGCCTATCTACGCCGCACGGGACTGGTCGATGCACGCCGCGATGGCGTCTGGATGCATTACCGGGTGTCACCGTCCCTCGATCGGAATGTGCAGAACGTGCTGAGCGTGGCCGTGAACGCGGTCGCGAGTATCCCGACAACCAGCAAGGATCGGAAACACTTTCAGCGGGCGTTCGGTGAGCTGTATGTGCTGCCGACGTCCACCGGTGGATCGTGCTGCGCGCCACGAGCGGTGGCCGAGACATGACGATCGATTCAGCACGAGCGGGAGACATCCCCGCCGTGCGGCGGTTGCTCGAAGCGCAGCATCTGCCGCTCGACGGCGTGGACGCTCTGACGGACACAATGGTTGTCGCGTCGAGCGGACAGGAGATCATCGGTGCTGCCGCCGTGGAGCTGTATGCGGGCGGTGCGCTGCTCCGATCCGTCGTGGTGAGCCCGCGAATGCAGGGCCAGGGGTTAGGTCATCGCTTGACAGAAGCCGCCCTGGAGCTGGCAAAGAGCCGTGGCGTCACGACAGTTTTTCTCCTGACGACATCGGCCGAGAAATTCTTTCCCAGACTTGGCTTCGAACAGATCTCGCGAACAGACGTTCCGGAATCCGTGCAGGCATCGGTCGAATTCCAGTCGGCATGCCCTGCCTCCGCGACCGTCATGCGGAAGCGACTGGTGTGACGGAATGCGCGTGACGTTGGGCCGGCGAGTGATCGCCGAGACGATCGGCACGGCGATGTTGTTGGCGGCTGTTGTCGGCTCCGGCATCATGGCGGACCGTTTGTCGGGCGGAAACCAGGCCATTGCACTGCTCGCGAATACGATGGCCACGGGTGCCGCGCTCGTCGCGCTCATTTTGACGTTCGGTCCGGTTTCCGGCGCGCATTTCAATCCGGCGGTGACCGTGGCGGACGCCACCCAGGGCGGCCTGCCATGGACCGATGTTCCTGGCTACATCGTCGGGCAAACAGCAGGGGGCATCGTCGGCGTGTGGTCCGCGCACGCGATGTTTCAGGAACCGATCCTGATGGTCTCGCGGCACCCCGCGTTCATCGCCGCGCAACTCGCCGGCGCCATGGCGGCGACCATCCTCTTCCGCTGGCTGGTTCCGGCGTTACCCGCCACGGCGGAGCGGGTTGTCGTGCCGCGCTCTGCCGGTGCAAAGCAATGAGGACGGTCCTGTTCGCGTGCGTTCACAATGCCGGACGCTCACAGATGGCGGCTGCGCTGTTCAACACGATGGCAGATCCAGCACGGGCACGTGCGGTGTCAGCGGGCACGAATCCGGGACCGGCCGTTCATCCCGAAGTCGTCGCCGCGATGAGCGAGGTCGGGATTGATCTTTCTGCCGCACAGACGACGAAGCTCACACCCGAAGTGGCCGCAGCGGCAGACATGCTGATTACG
>Ga0111539_10004702_pt1 | contig 17852 bp, 14 predicted proteins | sample RhiMethybrSRZTD1_FD_79667 | JGI IMG/M metagenome (GOLD analysis project Ga0111539, IMG submission 79667) | Populus rhizosphere microbial communities from Tennessee, USA - Rhizosphere MetaG P. TD hybrid SRZTD1 (version 2) (version 2) | ecosystem: Host-associated > Plants > Roots > Rhizosphere >... | reverse complement strand
TCGCGGATCATCCTGCCGAACTCGCGCGGCCCGCTTGCGACGATTTCGGCGCTCTGCGAGGCGAGACGCTCCTTCGCATCGGGAGCGGCCAGCGCCCTGGCGAATTCCTGGTGCAGCTTCGAGACGATGCGCTCCGGCGTGCCCCTGGGCGCCATCATGCCGATCCACAACTGCCCGTCCACGCCGGCGATCCCCAGCTCCGCGAGCGTCGGCACGGCGGGCAGACTGGTCGTGCGCTTGCGCGCGGCAACCGCGAGCGCGCGCACGCGGCCGGCATCGAGCAATCCCCGCGCCGTGGAAACCGTGGTGAATATGAACGGCACGCTGCCGCCGGCGACATCCCCCAGCGCGGCGCCTGCGCCCTTGTACGGCACGCCCAGCACGTCGATGCCGGCGCGCTGGCGGAACAGCTCCTGCAGGAGGTGCGACACCCCGCCCACGCCGGATTGCGCGATCCGGATCTGGCCGGGCTTCGCTTTCGCCGCGGCAACGAGGTCGCTCACGCTCTTCACCGGGTGCGACGCGTTCACGAACAGCACCATCGGCGTGTCCACGAAATGCGTGATCGGAAGGAGATCGGCGAGCGGATCGTAGGGCAGCTTCGGGTAGAGCGACGGGGCAATCGAGATCTGGCCGTTGCTCGCGAGGAGCAGCGTGTAACCGTCGGGTGCGCTCTTCGCGACGAGCTCGCTCGCGATCAAGCCTCCCGCCCCGCCGCGGTTGTCCACCACCATCTGCTGCCCGGTGTATTCCGCGAACTTCTGGCCGACGGTACGGCCCGGCAGATCCAGGCCGCCGCCCGGCGGATAGGGGATCAGCATGCGAACCGGTCGCGCCGGGTACGCCTCCGCCGCCATCGTGGACAGCGCTGGCAGCGCCGTCACGGACAACAGCAAGAGACACGCGATCAGGCGAGGCATGACGAGACTTCACTCAAAGCGCAAGCATACCCAACAGGAGGTAACAGAGGAAACAGAGATTGTGGCTTTGATCTTCTCCGTTATCTCCGTTTCCTCCTGTTCAATCCTTACAAGCCGGCGACGAATTCCTCGATCAGGGCGTTCACCTTGTCCGGAAGCTCCATGGGCGGGAAGTGGCCGGCGCCGGAGAGTTCGACGTACCTCGACCCCGGCACCGCCTGGTGCATTTCTTTCTCGTACTTCGGCGGGTTGTTGGGATCCTCCAGCCCGCGCAGGAGGAGAAGCCTGGGCTTGAGCGTCGAGAGGCGATCGCGCACGTCGAACGCGTCTATCGTCTTCAGGTCGTGGTACTGGGACATCGGGCCCACCTGCCGGTGCCGCTCCATCAGCCGCTCGCGCAATCCCGGCTCCACGAACTTCATCGCCTTGCGCTGAAACGCCAGCCAATCCTCGTACACCTTCGGGTCCTTGACGGCGTTCAACCGCAGCTCGTACGTGCCCGGCGCGCGCACTTTCGGCCGGTCCGCGACGGTCATCAGCACGAGACCCTTCACTTCCTCCGGATAGTCGAGGCCGTACTGCAGCGCAATCGAAGCGCCCAGCGTGTAGCCGACCAGCACGAGGTCCTTGTTGAGCCCCTGCGCCCACAGCCAGCCGCGCACCCATTCCGTGTAGCGCGCCACGTCTTCGCAGCGCGTCCCTTCGAGATGACCGGGCAGCGTCGGCGAGACGCTGTCCGGAAAGCGCTCGCGTTGATAGAACCAGGCGTCGGCGCAGGCGCCCGCGCCGGGGCCATGGAGAAACACGAGTTGCGGCATGCGAACCTCCTGCCAGCTGCGGGCTTACGACATCGATGAGCGCCGGACCTGGATGAACAGCTAAACTGCCATTTTGCCATCAGGGTGGGGCAGGATCGTGACCAGTAGCGCGGAATGCCGCCGCTGCCCGCGGTTCGGGCAACAAGCATGGTTGGCGGTGCTGCTTTTCGCATGGACGGAGATTGCATGCGGCCAGGGGCCGGCTGGTTCTGCCGCAGGGTATCCGAGCAAACCGGTGCGGGTCACCGTCGGATTTGCGCCCGGCGGCGGAGTGGACATCCTCGCGCGCGTGGTCTCACAGAAGCTGGGAGAAACGATGGGCAGGACGTTCGTGGTCGAGAACCGGCCTGGCGCCGGCGGGACCACCGCTTATGCAGCACTCGCGAGGGCGCCGGCCGACGGATACAACCTGCTCGCGATTTCTGCCAGCTATACGATGAGCTCGGCGCTGCACAGGAACCTCCCGTACGATCCGGTGAAGGATTTCGCGCCGATCACGCTCATGGGCTCCGCCCCCTATTCCATCTCGACTCACCCTTCGCTTCCTGTCAAAACGGTCGCGGACCTTATCGCCCTTGCCAGGGCGAAGCCCGGGGAGCTCAATTTCGCCTCGGGAGGCTTCGGCAGCGCGGGCCATATGACCGGCGAGCTCTTCAAGAGCATGGCGCGCATCCGGATGACTTACATCCCGTACAAGGGCGGAGAGCTGGCCCTCATAGATCTCATCGCGGGACAGGTTCACGTGGTATTCACCAACCTGCTGACCTCGCTGCCGCATCTCAGAACGGGCCGCGTGCGCGTGCTCGCGGTCACCGGAGCGCGGAGACATCCGGCCGTCCCCCAGATTCCCACCGTCACGGAATCCGGATTGCCGGGGTACGAGCCGGTAAGCTGGTACGGCTGGCTGGCCCCGGCGGGAACGCCGGGGGCAATCGTAGCCAGGCTCAACAACGAAATCAGCGGCCTGATCCGCCTGCCCGACGTGCAGGAGCGCTTCGCCCGCGACGGCGCCGATCCGGTAACGAGCACACCCTCGGAGCTTGGCGAGCGTATCGTTTCCGAGCTGGCGCGCTGGCGCAAGGTCGTGAAGGAATCCAACCTTCGCGTGGAGTAACCCATGGGAGGATCAGCATGAGCGGACGGAACATCGACCGTAGGACAGTTCTCAATGGCGCAATGGCGCTCGCTGCGTCCGGTATCGCGCCCAACCTGCTTCATGCCCAATCGGGCTTCAGCGCCCGCCCCGCCAGGGCGTTGCCGCCGCGCGGCGAGTTCGTCATCCGCGGCGCCACCGTGCTCACCATCGACGCGAAGCTCGGCGATTTCGCGCGCGGCGACGTGCACGTGAGAAACGGCGCGATCGTCGCCGTCGGGGAGAATATCAGCTCGGCGGGGCTTACCGTCCTCGACGCCCGCAACATGATCTGCATGCCGGGCTTCATCGACACGCACTGGCACCTGTGGACGAGCGTGTGCCGGTCGATCATCAGGATCGACGACCCGAAGCGCAGCTACTTCCCGGTGACCAACGCGGTGGGCCGCCACTATACGCCGGAGGACAGCTACCGCAGCGTGCGCCTCGGGCTCGCGGAAGGGTTGAGCGCCGGTGCGACCACGGTCCACAACTGGGCGCACAACATACGCTCGCCCGAGCACGCCGATGCCGAGCTGCGCGCCATGCGCGATACAGGCATGCGCGGGCGCCTCGCCTACGGCACGCCGCAGGGCGGGCCGGACGAGGAATCCATGGATCTCGCGGGTCTCGCGAAAATACAGCGCGAGTGGATGCCCAACGACGGCACGCTCACGCTGGGCATCTGCTCGCGCAATGTCGGCGATTCCTCGAATCTCCTGCGCGGCAACATCTCGGTCGAGACCGCCCGCAAGGACTGGGGCGGCGCGCGCGCGCTCGGGCTGCCGATCACCATGCACACGTCGGGACCGAGCCCGGTAAAACTGCTGGAAGAGGCCGGCCTGCTGGGACCCGACGTGCAGCTCGTTCACCCGCTCCTCACCACCGCGGAGGAGCGCAAGATACTCGCCGCGCGTGGCGTGAGCTACAGCGCCTCGCCCACCGGCGAATCGCGGCGCCCGGCGACCGCCGGCGTGATCCAGGTGGGCGAGCTCCTCGAAGCCGGCGTCAAGACCAGCATCTCGATCGATCACACCAGCGCCTACGCCTGCGACTACTTCCAGTGCATGCGCATCCTCTACAGCCTGCAGCTGCATCGCTTCGGCCAGAAGATGCCGCTGCCATCGAAGCGCCTCGTTCAGCTCGCCACGCTCGACGGCGCCGTGGATCTCGGGATCGCCGACCGCACCGGGTCCCTCACGCCCGGCAAGCGCGCCGACTTGATCCTCGTGCGCACGAGCGACATCAACATCACGCCTCTCTCCGATCCGTACGAGGCGCTCGTCACCTACGCGCAACCGCGCAACGTGGACACCGTGATCGTCGACGGGCGCGTCCTGGTGCGCGCGGGACGCTTCACCACGCTCGACCACGCCGAAGTGCTGAAGGAAGCCGCGGAGACCGCCGCAGCGCTGCGGGCACGAGCGAACTGGACGTGACCGACATGTCATCCCGCGTTCCGCCGCCCTATCTCGAAACGATCAGCCGGTTTCTGTCCGGCGCGACGCTGGCCGACCTCACGCCACAGGCAAGAGATCGCGCCCGCTGGATCATCGCCGATTGTATTGCGGTGATTGCTGCCGGCATGCAGCAGCCGGAGATGAAAGCGTTCGTCGCAAAGCAGCTGGCGAGCGCCGGTCCGGGCAACGCCTGGGTGATCGGCGCGGGCCGGCGCGCGGGCGCGCTCGATGCCGCGCTGTTGAATGGCACGGCCGGCACCTGGCTCGAGCTCGACGAGGGCAATCTGTTTGCCAAGGGTCATCCCGGCATCCAGGTGGTGCCCGCAGCTATCGCGCTGGCACAGGAACGAAGGGCTTCCGGGGCCGATCTGCTGCTCGCCGCCGCGCTCGGCTACGAGGCATCGGCGCGCATCAGTCGCGCGGCGCAGATCAGGCTCTCGATTCATCCGCACGGCACCTACGGCGTGATCGGAGCGGCCATCGCCGCGGCGCGGCTGAAAGGCTTCGATGCCGGGCAGATGCGCGAGCTCGTCAACGTTGCGGCGACCATGGGCATGGCCACGAGCCGCCAGACGCTCCTCGACGGCGCAACCGTTCGCAACATCTTCACCGGGCATTCCGGATACATGGGGCTTACGGCGGCGCGCCTCGTCGAGTGCGGCTTCACCGGCGAGATCGACGGGGTGAGCAACGTCTACGGCAAAGTGTTGTCCGACCACTTCAGGCCCGAGGAAGTGACGGCAGGGCTGGGCACTGATTGGCTGATCACGCAAAACTACTTCAAGCTGCACCCGACCGGCCGCTACGTGCATTCGGCGATCGACGCGCTCGAAGACCTGCTCGGGAAAGTCCCGGGCGCCCGCCTCGACGTGGATCTCATCAGGGAGATCAGGGTACGGACCTACATGCTCGCGGCCATGCTCGCCGAAAAGAACGTGGTGTCGAGCTTCGGAGCACGTTTTTCAGTGCCCTTCGCTCTCGCGAGCATCCTCTACCATGGCCGCTCGGGACTGGCGAGTTTTGACGAAGCGGCGGTCGCCAATCCGAAGATACAGGCGCTGGCCTCCCTCGTCGTGCTGGAAGAGGATACGCAGCACACGGCGCGGTATCCGGTCGAGCAGCCCTGCGATCTCGCGATCACGCTCACCGACGGCACGACGTGGGAGGGCCATTGCACCGTGATGAAGGGTGAGCCGGCGAATCCGCACAGGCAGGAAGAGCTGGAGCGGAAGTTTTTCGATCTCGGCACGCCGGTGTGGGGCAAGGACGTCGCGGCGAAATTGTTCGACGGACTGAAGAAGCTGGAGAGCGTTCCCGACTTCGGCGCGTTTGCCGATCAATTCGCGCTCTGACATGCTGATGAAACTCACTGAATCAAGGCAACCTACCCGATGAAATTTGGCCTTGGGAAGAGTTAGAAACCCATTTCTATAGGCGATATCAGTGTTCCGGGAGATTCAGCGCGCGAACGTGGCAGCAACAGTCGCCGAGACTTCATCGCGGCAGTCGATCCTCTGCACGGTCCTGGCCCTTTTTGGCGTATTTCCGGCTTGTGCCGCCCAACCCGACTACCCGTCCCGGCCGATCCGCGTGATCGTGGGATTTGCACCCGGCGGCTCCGCCGACATCACGGCGCGCATCGTCGGGCAGAAACTCACCGAGCTTCTCGGACAAACAGTCGTCGTGGATAACCGCAGCGGCGCCTCGGGCATCATCGGCACGGACCTGGCGGCGCGCGCCGCTCCCGACGGCTATACCCTTCTCGAAGCGACGATGACGACCCACGGCATCGGGCCGAACCTGTACCAGAAGCTGCCCTACGACCCGATCAAGAGCTTCGAGCCTGTCGTGTTGATGGTCCGCATCCCGCTCGTGATGTTCGCCCATGCGTCGGTTTCCGGACGGGACCTCAAGGAGGTCGTTGCGTTGCTGAAGGCAAACCCGGGCAAGTACCGCTACGCCAGCGCCGGCAGCGGCAGTCCTCCGCAACTGGCGGCGGAGCTTTTCAAGCTGAAGGCGGGCGTGGACCTGCTGCACGTGTCGTACAAAGGTACTGGCGCAGCCGTGCCGGACCTGGTGGCCGGGCAGGTCCACTTCATGATCGACGGCCCGCCGCCCTTTCTCGGACACGTGAAGTCGGGCAGGCTGCGCGCGCTGGCCGCTGCCAACGAAAAGCGGCTGGAGCAGTTGCCCGACGTGCCCACTTTCGCCGAACAGGGCTACAAGGGCATGGAAGCGGGCCTGTGGTACGGCATGCTCGCTCCCAAGGGCACATCGCGGGAAGTGATCAACCGCCTGAACGCGGCGATCAACAAGGCGCTCGGGCAGCCGGATGTGCGCCAGCGCTTCGCGGCGTCCTCGGTCGAGGTCATCGGCGGAACATCAAAGGAATTCGGCGTCTACCTGGCGGCTGAGATCAAGCGCTGGGGCGAGGTTGCCCGCGCGGCCAGCATCCGCATCGAGTGAACAGAGCGCGGGTCAGCTCACACGCCCGCCGCCGCCGATTCGACGCCCCGCAGCTTGATGATCTGCGTGTGGAAGACCTCCGCGCAGACTTCTTCCCCGCTGCGGACGGCGCAATAGATGGTGAGCCAGTGATTCTGCTTCTTCTCCCACTTCGCGAGCGGCACGGTGAGAACGTGCACCGGGTCTCCGATACGCAGCATTCTGCGTATCACCGCCCGGCTGGAGCTGTGCACCGCGCTCTCGCCGATGAACTGATTGTTGTAGCCCAGCTGGATCAGCCGCAGCACGTGCGCGGGATGGAGGGGAGCGCGCTCGCCTTGCCGGTATAACGGCAGGTCGTCGTCCAGGGCATTCGCCCAGAACTCGTTGTCCGCCATCGCGAGCGTGAGGCGGAGCGAGCGGTAAGCCTTGCCGGTGACGACCGAGTCCCACGTCCGGCGCCGGGTAACGGGGCCATCCCATTCGTTGGGTTTCTCGTTCGCCGTGGCATCTACTGCGGGGAACGGATCCGGCACCGAGCTTCGCAGCTTCGCCGAAACCTCGTTGCCGTTGGTCTCGTTGTACATCGTAACGTCGAAGGTCTGACTGCTCTCTTCTACGGCCGTAGTCTCCATGCGTATGCGGTCACCCGGACACACGGCCCGCAGGAATTTCACTTCGATCACGGCGCGGTTGAGCCAGGCTTCGCCGAGACTCGCCACCAGCGCGCGGGTCATGTAGCCATAGAGGGCGACGCCGAGCACGAAGGCACCGCGAAAGCCGAGCTTCTGCGGCAGGCCGTCCTCGTGCATCTTGTTGTAAGGCTTGTCCTCGGGATGTCGCGCTAGAGCGTGATACGGCGCGCCGATTCGATATTGAGTGTTGGACATTGAAAAACCCTCAGCCACAGAGGACACCGAGGTCACAGCGAGAGCCCGGATACAAGACTGCTTTTACTCTCTGTGATCTCTGTGATCTCTGTGATCTCTGTGGCTCAATAATACGGTCGCCGGACTCGCAGTGACAACCCGACAGCAGGTTTGAAGCTACAATGCCGCGACCTCCACCCGCAGCCAAGGAGCTACGCGCATGGCCCTCAAGGACAAGATTCCCTTCGGAATATCCCTCCCGCACCGCTCGCCCGAGGCTATCGATATATCGGTGGTGCGCGCGGTCGCCCAGCGCGCGGACGCACTCGGGTTCCGCGACCTGTGGGTAACCGAGAACACGCTCGACCACGTCTTCTGCTTCGACCCGATCGTGATCCTGACCTACGCGGCCGCCGTCACCACGAAAATCCGGCTCGGCACCGCCGTCGTCGTGCTGCCCATCCACCACCCCGCAATGGTTGCGCACAAGGTCGCGACGCTCGACTACGCCAGCAACGGCCGCGTGATCCTCGGGCTGGGCCTGGGCCGCGACCACCACTACGATCAGTTCGAGGTCCCGCGCGAGAAGCGCGTGCGGCGCTTCCTCGAGGGCGTGGAGCTGATCAAGGCGCTGTGGACGCAGCCGGAGGTGAATTACCATGGGACCATCTACAAGCTCGAACACGGGACGATGGCACCGAAAGGAGTGCAGAAGCCCCACGTGCCGATCTGGATGGGCGGCGGCCACCCCAACGCGTTGAAGCGCGCGGCGACCATCGCCGACGGGTGGATGGGCTCGGGCGGATCGAGCAAGGCCGATTTCGCGCGGTCCCTGCCGATCATGCGGGAGAATCTCGAGAAGGCGGGGCGCGATCCGAAGAAGTTTCCGCTCTCGAAGCGCGTGTTCATGTCGGTGCACGAACGAGCAGATCAGGCGCGTGCCGAGCTACACCACTGGTTCACGACCGTGTACCACAACCCCAACGGGGCCGAAGCCTGCGGCGTCTACGGCACGCCGGAGCAGGTGCGCGAGCGCGTGGAAGAGCTGGCCGCGGCGGGCGCGGATCATCTCCTGTTGAATCCCGTCTGCCGCCACACCGAGCAGGTCGAAGCGCTCGCGGAGATAGTCGGCTTGAAGTGAATGGCGCGCCGGATGGGATTACGCTTCATCCCGGGAAATCACGGTAGGAGAAACACGATGAATCGGCTGTCATGGGCAAAGGTCCTGGGACTCGTTCTGGCGGCACTCGCCTGGGTGCCTGCCGTGCCGGCGGCGAGCTGGCCGGAGAAACCGGTGCGCATCATCATCCCCTGGCCGCCCGGGGGCAGCACCGACATCGTCGGGCGCATACTGGCGGCCGATCTCACCACGCGCCTGAAGCAGCAGGTGATCATCGACAACAGGGCCGGCGCCGGCAGCATCGTCGGCCTGCAGGTCGCGACGGCCTCTCCGCCCGACGGCTATACCCTGATGATGACCTCCACGGCGTACGGTTTTCTCATCGAAAAGCTGAAGGTGCCGGTCGATCTCGTCAATTCGTTCGTGCCCGTCGCGATGATCGGCTACGGCGACGCCGCGCTCGTCGTTCACCCGGCGTTGCCAGTCAGGACTGTGCAGGACCTGATCGCACTTGCGAAGAAACGGCCGGGCGAAATCTTCTACGCATCCGCGGGCATAGGTAGCTTCCCGCAGATGAACACGGAGCTCTTCAAGCTGAAGACCGGCGTCAACCTCGTGCACGTGCCGTTCAAGGGCGGCGGGCCGGCGATGCCGGACATCATGGCCGGCAATACCCAAGTGTACCTCGGCTCGCTGTTCCAGGTGATGCCGCACGTGCAGAGCGGCCGGATGAAGCTCATCGCAACCGGTGGCACGCGGCGCAATCCCAAGACTCCCGACGTGCCCACGATTGCTGAGACCGTGCCCGGTTACGAATCCCGGATCTGGTGGGGCATCTTCGCCCCGCCGAAGACGCCGGCGGACATCATTGCGCGCTTCCACGGCGAGACGAACGAAGTGATTTCCACGCCCGCGTTCCAGAAGCGCCTCGACGAGCAGGGCGGCGAAGTGGTCAAGATGAGCTCCGCCGACTTCGGCAAGCTGATGCTTTCCGAGCAGAACAAGTGGGCGGAGGTGATCCGGGCCGCGGGCATCAAGGGCGAGTGAAGACAGGACTTCGTTCTATCCAGTTTCGGAAGCCCCCGGGCCGCGGCCCCGCAACACAATGAGGTCTTGATGCCCGTCACCGGCTTCGACGTTGCGCTGCGCCGCCCGCTGGCCGACGGCCGGCCCTTCGGCACGGCCGGGCCCTACGAAGAGCTGAAGGGCCGCGTCCGTTTCGTCCTCGACCCAGGGAATCCGGCGAACGCGCGCATCACCGACGTGGAGCTCGCTCCGCGCAACGCGGCCGGCCTGGTGGAGTTCGCCGCCGACGTGTCCCTGCTGCTGCCGGTGGTGCGCTCGCGGGGCAACGGCCGTGTGCTGCTCGACGTGGTCAACCGGGGCAACACCGTGGCCGTCCCCAACTTCAACCGGGCCACCCGTCCCGTGTTCGGCCCCGACTCGGACCCGAACCCGCCGATCGACGTCGGCGACGGGTTTCTCATGCGCCACGGCTACGCTGTGGTCTCCTGCGGCTGGCAGGGCGATGTCCCTCGGCTCCCCGGGCTCTTTCGTCTCGACGGTCCCGAGGCGCTCGACGCCGGAGGCGAGCCCCTCCGCGGCCGCATCTACATCGAGCTCCAGCCCGGCGCCGACGTCCCGCACCTGCTCCTCTCGGACCGCGGTCACCTGCCCTACCCGGCCGCCGATCTCGACGAGCCCGACGCGCTGCTCACCGTGCGGGCGCAGCCCGACGGAGAGCCCGAGGCGATCTCCCGGGAGAAGTGGCGCTTCGCACGGAATGTGGATGGCGCCCAGCGTCCCGATCCGGCCTATGTATGGCTGAAAGGCGGTTTCGCGAAGGGACGGCGCTACCAGCTCACGTACACCGCGCGCGGGGCGCCCGTGCGCGGGCTCGGCCTGGCGGCGCTCCGCGACTGCGCCGCCTGGCTCAAGCACGGCAGGGCGGCCGAGGGCAACCCGGCGGTCGGCCAGCTCCATCACGCCTACGCCTACGGCCGCTCGCAGACGGCGCGGCTGCTCCGCACGCTGATCTACGTCGACCTGAACCTCGACGAGCAGGGCCACGAGGCGCTGGACGGCGTCATCGCCAACGTCGCCGGCGGCATGCGGGGGGAGTTCAACCAGCGGTTCGGCCAGAATTCGAAAGACCGCCCGCACATGATGCCGCACCTGTTTCCCTTCACCGACGCGCCTCAGCGCGATCCCCTCACCGGCGAAACCGGCGCGCTGCATGCCCGGCTCGACGCGCGCGGAAGCCCGCTGAAAGTCGTCTACACCAACAGCTCGCACGAATACCACCGCGGCGACGCCTCGCTCATCCACACCGACGCGGACGGCAAGCGCGACGCCGTCCACGGCCCACGCGTACGGATCTATCACTTCGCGGGCACCGAGCACGGCCTGGGCGTGTGGCCGCCGACCGACACGCAGCCGGCGGCCGCCGATCCCACCGGCGCCGTCGAGCACTCCCGGAACCTGCGCAACGTGATCGACTACGCGCCGCTGCTGCGCGCCTGCCTGGTGAATCTCGACCGCTGGGTCAGCGAAGGCCAGGAGCCGCCGCCCAGCCGCCATCCGCGGATCGACGACGGCACCGCGGTGACGCCCGACGAGCTCCGCCTGGTCTTCGATCGCATTCCCGGCGCGGCCTACCCGCGTCATGACGCGCTGCCGCGGCGCCTGGACTTCGCTACGCTCCCGCCGCGCCCCGGTCCAGCCTGGGGCTCGCGAGTGTCGGCCGTGGACGCGGACGGCAACGAAGTGGCCGGCATCCGGCTCCCCGAGGTGGCCGTCCCCGTGGCTGCCTTCACGGGATGGACGCTCCGGCATCCTGACATCGGGGGCGCCGAGCAGCGGCTGGTCTTCGCCGGCGCCACGCTGCCCTTTGCCCGCACGCGCCACGAGCGCGAGGTTCACGGCGACCCACGCCCGTCCATCGAGGAACGCTACGCCTCGTGGGAGGCCTACCTCGAGCGCGTCCGGCAGGCTGCGCTGGCGCTGGTGGCGCAACGCTACCTCCTCGAAGAGGACGTCGAGGTCTCGGTGGCGGCGGCCGCGCGGCTCTGGGACTACTTCGCGGCGCCAGGCAAACTGCCGTAGCGGTGAGTGAGCGGGCGCAAGCTCATTCCGCAAGGGGCAGCGGCGGGTGCTGCGCCTGCGCGAGGAAGAGCGCAAGCGGAGCCGCGGATGATTTCCGCCGGGCGCCTCACTTCAGGAACTCCGGCGAGACGAGCTTCGGCAGGAAGAGCACCACCTCGGGCCACAGAATGACGAGCATCAGCACGCCGAGCATTGGCAGCAGCATGATCATCGTGTCCTTAATCGCGTCGACGATGCGGATACCGGCGACCGAGCACGAGATCATCAGGCACAGTCCGTAGGGCGGCGTCACCAGCCCGAAGGCGAGCGAGACGATGCCGATCATGGCGAAGTGCACCGGGTGCATGTGCACCGCCTGCGCGAGCGGCTGAAGGATCGTGCCGACGATGATGATCGCGGGAATGGCGTCGAGGAAGCAGCCGACCACGAGGAAGACGAACGCGATGAAGAAGCCGGTCGCGTACAGGCCCATGTTCCAGGCCGACACGCCGGCGAGGATCGCCTTCGGGATCTGGTAGTAGGCGAGAAGCCAGCCGAACGCGCTCGCGGTGCCGACGCAGAAGAGCGCCACCGCGGCAAGCCGGCCGGTGTCGAGCAACGCCTCGTACAGACCCTTGAGCTTGAGCTCGCGGTAGACGAACGCACACAGGATGATGGCGTAGATCACTGCAATGCCCGCGGACTCGGTGGCGGTGAACCAGCCTTTGCCGCCGACGATTATGACCGGCATCATCAGCGCCGGCAGGGAGACCGCGGCCGAGCCGAGCACCTCCTTCAGCGTCGCGCGCGGATAGGTCGGGTAGTTGCGCAGCTTGGCATAGACGTGCACGGTCGCCATCTGCACCAGGCCGATCAGGAGGCCCGGGATGATGCCGGCGAGGAAGAGCGCGCCGATCGACACGGTCAGCACCCCGCCCCACACGATCATCAGGATCGAGGGCGGGATGATCACCGCCAGCACCGCCGACACCGCCGTGATCGCCACCGAGAAGCTGAGGTCGTAGCCCTCCCTGGTCTGCGCCTCGATGAAAATCTTCGATTGGCTCGCCGCGTCCGCGGTCGAGGAGCCCGAGATCCCGGCGAAGAAGATCGACAGCACCACGTTCACCTGCGCGAGCCCGCCCGGGAAGTGCCCGACCAGCGCGCGCGAGAAGCGCACCAGGCGGTCCGTGATCCCGCCGACGTTCATCAGGTTGGCTGCGAGCAGGAAGAACGGCACCGCGAGCAGGATGAACGAGTTGTAGGCGTTGAAAGTCTCCTGCACGAGCGCCACCGAATCCAGGCGCGGCTCGATGACGAGGATCGGCAGGCAGGCAAGCCCGAGCGCGAATGCCACCGGCACGCGCAGGAACATGAGCGCGAAGAACACGCCGAAGAGGATCCCGGCCGCCTCGCCCGGCGAAAGGACGGCGCCCGTCATACTGCGCTTCCCCCGCTCGAGCCGGCATCGGGCGCCTCGTCCACCTCGCCGGGCACGCGTCCGGTGACGAGCGTGCGCAAGTTGTCCCAGATCTGCTCGCCGGTGAAGACGAGCCAGGTCGCCCCCGCGAGCGGCCAGGCCATGTGGATCAGCCAGAGCGGCAGCTCGGCGAGCTCGGAGATGCGGTTCCAGGCAAAGCGCGTGAAGTACCAGCCCGCCCAGACGAAGACGAGCGCGAAAACGAGGACCGCGAGGTTGCTCGCGAGCCTGAGCGCTGCCTGCGGCCGCGGCGCGAGCTTCGGCCAGACGTCGACCTCGAAATGGCGGCCCTCGTAGACGCCAAGCATGGCGCCGATCATGATCATCCAGACGAAGAGGAACCGCGCCATCTCCTCCGTCCAGATGTAGCTCGGGATGAGCTCGGTGTAGCGCGAGAAGATCTGCAACGACACCGGGATGACGAGCACACCGACCGCGCTGGCGAGCAGCCAGCGCAGCAGCTGCGCATAGCCCGAGACGATTTTGCGATACATAAAAAAACGGCGACGCCTGGCGCCGCCGCTCGCTTCCTTTTCGCTCAGATCACTTGATCGCGTTGATCTTGGCGAGTATGCCCTCCGCGTCGATCTCCTTGGCGTAGGCGGCCATCACGGGATCGACCAGGCGCTTCATCTCGTCGCGTCCGGCGAAGGGCACACGCCTGAGTTTCCCTTGTTTCTCCAGCATGACGAGCTTGGCCTCGTCCTCGCTCGACTCGACCTGCCGGCCGTAGGCGCCCGCCTCCTTGCCCGCCTTGAGCACCGCGGCCTGCATGTTCTTGTCGAGCTTGTTGAAGGTCTTGGTGGAGAAGCAAAGCGGCCGGATCGTGATCGCGTGCTGCGTCATCGACAGGTGCGGCGCGACCTCGTAGAACTTCATCTGCTCGACGCCCGCCGCCTCGTTCTCGCCCGCGGCGATGACGCCGTTCTGGATCGCGTTGTAGACCTCGTTGTAGGCGATCACCGTGGGCGCCATGCCCGCGGCCTGGAAGGTGCGGCTCCAGATCGGCGCGCCCTGCACGCGCACCTTCAGGCCCTTCAACTCGGCCATGCTCTTCACCGGCTTGTTGACGAAGATGTTGCGCGTGCCGCCGCCGGCGTAGCCGACGAGCATCACCTCAGCCTTCTGGTTGATCTCGTCGGCGATCGGCTTGAGGATGTCGGCATCGAGCACCTTGTTCCAGTGGGCGAGGTCGCGGAACAGGAACGGCGCGTCGATGAACGGCGCTGCCTTGGAGAAGGTCGACATGTGCGCCGGCGAGACGATCGCGTAGTCGACCGCCTTGCCCTGCGCCATGTACTCGAAGTACTGCTTCTCGAGGCCCAGCTCCGAGTTCTTGTGCAGGACCCAGGTCGTCTTCCTGCCCGAGTACTTGTCCACCAGCTCCTGGAAGCGCACCAGCGCCTTGGTGAATGCATGGTCGTCGTTGAACTGCGAGGCGCCGTGCAGCGTCAACCCCTGCGCGCCTGCGAGCGCGGAAAAAACGGCGGCGATTGCGGCAAAAAGAGCTCTTTTCATGACGTTACCCTTTCCTCCTTGGTGGTGATGCACCCGCATTGTCCCAGATTATCATGGCCAGTTCGCCACGAGGCAAAAGCGGACGTTCCTTTAGAAGTTAACGTCCGCGAGGAAAATAATGAGGCCGGCCCTCGTCAGGACCAGTCCTTGCAATGCACTGAATGGATATCAGCAAGGGTGGGACAGCATGTGGGGACGGTTCATGGACCGCGTGCTGTCCGAGACCAAGGTGACGCAACGCTTCACTGAGCACGACCTTTGTGCGAAGGTCGCAAGCGATGCCGAATCGCTGGAGCGAGCTCGTGCACTATTCAGCACGCCGATTCCCGCACAACGCAACGGTCCTATCGCCACAAGCTGGAGCGTGTCCGATTGACACAGCTCCACTGATTGGCCCACTGCCTATTTCTCCGGCAGTGCAAGTCCTTGAATCTGGCGCGCCGGGCGGGATGAATTTGTGCACTGGCGCGAGGCCATACCTCAAGGTATGAGAGCGCTATCGGATGAGCACAACGCGCCGGCGGAATCGCCAGCCGAGAGCCAACAGGCCGAGCAGAGCGAGCGCTATCGAGGATGGTTCAGGAACGATCGACGCCTCTCCCGTGTACGGATCCTGCGCATAGCCCTCGAGCGGCGAATTCGCGTCGTAGAATCGAACGTGCATATCGGATTCGTCGTCCACGTAAACTTGGTAACCGAACCCGGTGGGTAGCATCGTGCCGGCCGGCTTGAGTAACGAAAAGAGGACGTTTTCCTCACCCTCCATGCCATTAGCAAGCAGAAATTCGAAGTCGGTGCCGCTTGTCGGAACGTAATCGCCAAGCAGGACGAAGGAGATCGTATAGCCTTCAGGAAAGATTGCAGTGGGTCCCGTAATAATCACGACGTCGAACTGGCCCGCCGCTGGCCCTGCGATTTCAATTTCGAGGCCGATCGGATATCCCGACAGATCGGATAGCGTCGCCGTCCCCGGCGAGTGACCCGGCCTCAGAATTCCATCACCGATCATCGTAGTGACGATCGGCCCTGGCGGCGAGGTGTCGGTCGGCGGCGTCGCGGGTGATGCCGGTCCAGGCTGCGGCGTGAACTGACCAGTCGGCGGCGTCACAATTGGAGCTGGCCCGGCCTGTGGCAGCGGCATCGGATTGATTTGCGCCGGGGTCGCGCTTGGTGACGGGCCAGCAGACGATGCGATAGGCGTGAGGGCAGACGGCGGCGTCGCGGCAGGCGTACCCGACGCGGGGCCAGCCGTGCCAGGCGTGCCAGCCGGTCCCGGCGGTACGCTGAAGCCGCCACCGCCGAAGCCCCCTCCTCCCGAAACCCGCGAGGCACCCCCGGAATTTCCTGTTGGAGGAACGCCGCCACTTCCACTCGCACCGCCGGTTCCGCCGGAACCTGCGCCTCCGGAACCAGTGCCTGCGCTGCCGTTCCCGCGGCTGGCAACGTCAGGTGCAGTCTCATCGCTTCGAGGCTTGGAGGACGCGGAATGGTCCGGATAAGGAATGCCAGGGGGATCGCTTGGCTCGAGTTCTTTCTCTTTATTGCCGTTCGATGAGGGCGCTTTGTCGTTCGCTATTTCGGCAGACCGCGCACTGTCATTGCGAGTGATTCGGTCCGACTGGCGCCCCGCGTTCGTGTCCGCCAAAAAAACGGGCCCATTTCCGCCGGACCGGGCGAGCATGTTGACCACAAAGACACCGAGCGCCCCAGTGACCAACAGCAACAAGATGAGGGCGCGTGCCCGACGATCCTTCCTGGTTGAACTCATTGTCCTGCCTTACAAATGCGCCCGGTCACCTCCCAATGACAGACGAGTAAAGTTGAATTGCCCTAACTCTGAGCAATGAACGTACCAGGAATGGAAATACCCATTGTTTCAATATGTTGAAAAAAACTTACTGCATAACCTGGCGGAAGCGCAGGAAAACTCGACAAGAAGGCGATCCGTGTCGCACTGGGGAACCGGCTACTATCTGTCTGTTTTTGTGGGCTTTAACCGAGGGACCCGACGTGCGATGCCAACTTTGTCCGGTGAAGAAAACCCGACAGCCTCGCGCTTGCGCGCGGTTGGGCATGTGTCATGCGCACGAAGATCTCTGGACCGTGGAAATTTGCAAGTCAATTTTCCCTACTTCCTTCGAGCGCGCGGCGCAGCTCCTCCGTGACCGCGGTGAATGACGCGATGGTGATGGGAGCCTGGGGCAGGGACCACAAGGCAAGAAGGTCCGGATGCTCGCGGACGGATCGGCCAAGTTCACCAGGGCGCTCGGCCGGCGCCAAAAACCGGTCCGCCGTAATCAATGGCTTGCACGACGTGCGAGCGAAGTGCGGCAGCGATGCCGAGAGTATCGAACGGGCCCGTGCGCTGCTCGCGCACGCGGACACCAGAATGACGGTGCGCGCTTACCGACGCGCGCCGGAAATTGTCATGCCACGACGCTAATCTATGGGACAAATCCCTTCCAATGGGACAACTCGCTACGAAAGCAAACGGCTCAGCGCTGTAACACACTGAGCCGTTTTTGTTTCTGGCGCGCCCGGTGGGATGGACATGGGCACTGGCGGGAAGCAATAGGAGTTTAGTTGGGCAATTGCGTCAGGCCGTCGATAATTCCTTGAACGGATTGAATACCTTGAGGCCGGGCCGGCGGAAGTCCTTGTCGCGGTAGAGGCAGGCCATGTGGACAGCGGCAGCGGGAGCTATGATCAGACGGAATTCTTGCGCCCGAACCCCGCGTCGCGTGCACGCACGATCGCCTCTGCGCGGCTTTTTACTCCAAGCTTGGAGAGGGTCAGCGAGACGTGATTGCGCGCGGTGCGCTTGCTGATGTGAAGCTGCTTTCCGATTGCTTCGTTGTCGAGTCCCTGGGCGACGAGTTCGAGGACTTCGTGCTCGCGGGTCGTAAGTTCATCGAGCGGCGATATTGCAATTGCGGCAGGCCGAGGAGGCTCCGCGGGAAGGAACTCGTCGAGCGCCTCGACAATCTGTTGCCATGCCGGCTCCGT
>Ga0111539_10004701_pt1 | contig 17852 bp, 17 predicted proteins | sample RhiMethybrSRZTD1_FD_79667 | JGI IMG/M metagenome (GOLD analysis project Ga0111539, IMG submission 79667) | Populus rhizosphere microbial communities from Tennessee, USA - Rhizosphere MetaG P. TD hybrid SRZTD1 (version 2) (version 2) | ecosystem: Host-associated > Plants > Roots > Rhizosphere >... | reverse complement strand
CGCGCCTACGAACCGCGGCTGCTCTGGATGTGGCCGAACGCGCGCATCTCGGTGATGGGCGGCGAGCAGGCCGCCGGTGTGCTGACGACGGTGAAACGCGAGCAGATGGCCCGCGAGGGCCAGGCGATCACCACGGAAGCGGAAGACGCGATCCGCCAGCCGATTCTCGAAAAATACGACAGCGAAGGATCGCCGTATTACTCGACGGCGCGGTTGTGGGACGACGGGATTCTTGATCCAGCGCAAACACGTAACGCGCTTGCGCTGGGTTTGTCTGCGGCATTCAACGCGCCGATTCCTCCCGCGAAGTTCGGCGTGTTCCGCATGTGACGACCTGACTACCTGTCTTACGGGCAGCTCTCCGCCACCATCTTCATCGTCGTGACGGTCAGGCGCGGCATGCCGTTGGTCGTCGGCTTTTCCTCCGGCCGCATCGGCGGCGGGCCCGCGATCTCCTGAACGGTCGGCGGCAACGGCGCGGTTTGCGCCATACCCGTGATCTGCACCTTGTGGCCCACGTGCTGCCAGTAGTTGATCGTCCCGCTCGGCGTCAGCAAGTACGTCGGGAGATCCTCTCCACGGAACGAGCCCGTCGACAATGGCGTCAGCAGGTAGACGCCCGCGAGGCCAGGCTGACGTTCGTTCGGCATCTTTGTGGGGTCAACCGATTGCGGCTTCCACAAGCGGATGCATCCCTCCGCTTGGACGTCCTGGATCAGGTTCTTTGCGTTGGCCTGGGCCTGCGGCGTAATTTTCTCAGTGCCTGGCTGCACGGGCGTCTGTCCGAGCAGCGACGCTGCAGAGATGAGAAGCGCGGCTGTCAATGCGCTTATAAAGCGTCCCATCGATCCCTCCGGGCAGATCGATTGCAGGATCGATTCCACAGCGTGCCACCAGTTCCATACGTTCCGATCGCGCGCCGATATAATTGTTGGACCTAGATGAGCTATCAGTTCCTCACCATAGAGCGCCAGGGCGGCGTGGAACGCGTCACGTTGAATCGGCCCGACGTGCGAAACGCATTCAACGAGCAAGTGATCGCCGAGCTCACCGAGTGGGCCAGACGCGCAAAGGAAGACAAAAAGCTGCGCGTCGTGGTCTTTGCCGGCGCGGGCAAGGTGTTCAGCGCGGGCGCGGACGCCGCCTGGATGGCGAAGATGGCGGCGTACTCGCACGACGACAACGTGCGCGACGCGCGCGCCGGCGCGGCGATGTTTCTGGCGATCAACACGATTCCCGCGATCGTGATTGGGCGCATCCACGGCGCCGCACTCGGCGGCGGATCGGGCCTGGCGGCTGTCTGCGACATCGTGGTCGCGGCAGACGATGCGATCTTTGGTTTCACCGAGACGAAGCTTGGCATCCTCCCGGCGATGATCTCGCCGTACGTGCTGCAGAAGATCGGCGCCTCGGCCGCGCGCGATCTGTTCCTCACCGGCCGGCGCTTCGATGCGAAGAAGGCCAGGGAGATCGGACTCGTTCACGACGTGGTGGCCGCCGCCGATCTCGATGCCGCGGTCGATCGATTCGTCAACGAGGCCTTGAGCGCCTCGCCCACCGCAGTCGCGCGCTCCAAGGGACTGATTCAAGCGGTGCTCGGTAAGTTGCCGGCCGAGGTCATGGCCATCACCGCCGATGCCATCGCCACGCAGCGCGTGTCGCCGGAAGGACAAGAAGGCTTGAAGGCGTTTCTGGAGAAACGTACGCCTTCTTGGACCATCAAGTGATTCGCCGCCTGCTGATCGCCAATCGCGGCGAGATCGCCCGCCGCATCATCCGCGCCTGCCGCGAGCTCGACGTCGAGACCGTGGCGGTGTATTCGGATGCCGACGCGAAGGCGCCGCATGTGAGCGAAGCCGATCACGCGGTTCACATCGGCGCGGCGCCGGCCCGCTACAGTTACTTGAACAGCGAGGCGATCATCGAAGCCGCACACGCGAGCCACGCCGACGCCGTGCATCCCGGCTATGGCTTTCTCTCCGAGCGCGCGCCGTTCGCGCGTGCCTGCCAGAACGCCGGTTTGATCTTCGTGGGCCCGCCGGCATCGGCACTCGAAAAAATGGGATCGAAGACCGGCGCGCGGGCGCTGATGGCCGGCGCCAAGGTGCCTGTGGTGCCCGGCGAGACACCGGCCGATCAATCCGATGACGCACTGCGGGCGGCGGCCGCGCGCGTCGGATTCCCGGTGCTGATCAAGCCGGCGGCCGGCGGCGGCGGCATCGGCATGAAGGCGGTCCGCGATCCTGCCGCGTTCGGTGACGCGCTCGCCGCGGCGCGACGCGAGGCCAGCGCGTCGTTCGGCAACGACGCGCTGTACGTCGAGCGGCTGATCGAACAACCGCGCCACGTCGAGATTCAGGTGTTCGCCGACTCGCACGGGAATACCGTCCACATCTTCGAGCGCGAATGCTCGGCACAGCGCCGGCACCAGAAGGTGATCGAAGAGAGTCCGTGCCCGGCCTTGAGCGGAGCCGTCCGTCACCGAATGGGGGTCGCCGCGGTTGCGGCGGCCAAGGCCGTCGGTTACGTGAACGCGGGCACTTGCGAGTTCCTGCTCGAAGGCAACGGCGACTCGGCGAACTTCTACTTCCTCGAGATGAACACGCGGCTGCAGGTCGAACATCCCGTGACCGAATCCGTCGTCGGCATCGATTTGGTTCACGTGCAGCTGCGTGTCGCGTCGGGTGAACCACTGCCCTTCACGCAATCGGGACTGTCGCAACGTGGCCATGCGATCGAGTGCCGCATCTACGCCGAGGATCCGGCGCAAGGCTTCATCCCGCAGGCGGGACCAATCCTGCTCTATCGCGAGCCGCAGGGTCCAGGCGTCCGCATCGACAGCGGCGTGCAAGCGGGCTCGGAAGTGTCGGTCCACTACGATCCGATGCTCGCGAAGGTGATCGTGCAGGGCGCCACGCGCGAGGTCGCGAGGCGCCGCGCGATCGCCGCGCTCCGCGAATACGCGATCCTCGGCATCCGCACCAACATTCCGTTCCTGTTGCAGATCCTCGCGCATCCGCAGTTCGTGAAGGCGTCGATCGATACGGGCTTCCTCGATCGCGAGGGCGCGGCGCTCGCGGCCTCGATACCGACCACGCTGCCGCCGGCTGTACTCGCCGCGGTCCAACAGCACCAAAGCACCATAGGCACCCACGGCACCCAAGGCACCCAAGGCACCGCAGATCCCTTTGAAACCCTAAGAGGTTGGCGTGGCTGAGATGCAACCACTCGGCGACGGCTGGTATCTGGTCATCGACGGCGACCGAAGATGGCGGGTTGCGATTGCCGACGCCCCGGATGCGCGGTGGGTCTTCGTCGACGGGCAGGTCGAGCGCATCGACACGCCGAGCGCGCCCACCACGCGCGGGCGCGCGAAGGGCCGCGGCGAGGCCAGCGTCATGGCGCCGATGCCCGCAACGGTCATTGCGATCAACGCCACCGCCGGGCAGCCGGTCAAGGAAGGCGACACCGTCATCGTCCTGGAAGCGATGAAGATGGAACTGCCGATCAAATCGCCGCGCAGCGGGATCGTGAAGGCGGTGCACTGCGCGCAAGGCGACCTGGTCCAGCCCGGCGTCAACCTCCTCGAGATCGCGTGATGCGGGTGCCACAGGCCGTCACGATCGTCGAAGTGGGCCCACGCGACGGCCTGCAGAATGAGCACGCCGCCGTCAACACCGCGGACAAGATCGCCTTCGTCGATCGCCTGTCCAAGGCCGGTCACCGTGTGATTGAAGTCTCCGCGTTCGTCTCGCCGAAGTGGGTGCCGCAGATGGCGGATGCGACGCAGGTCTTTGCGGGGATCGCGCGACGGCCCGGCACGAAGTACACGGCACTGGTGCCGAATCGGCAGGGCCTCGAGCGCGCGATCGCCGCCGGCGCGACGGAAGTCGCGATCTTTGCCGCGGCGTCCGAAACCTTCAGCCGCCGAAACATCAATCAGTCGATCGATGAATCGCTGGCAGGCTATGCGGGCGTTTGCGCCGATGCGAAGGCGGCGGGGCTGCGCGTGCGCGGATACTTATCGACCTGCTTCGTGTGTCCCTTCGAAGGCCCGGTCGACGCAGCCCGCGTCGCCGTTATCTCGGCCCGGCTGCTGGAGATCGGCGTTTACGAGGTCGCGATCAGCGACACCATCGGCGCCGCCACTCCGGGAGACGTCCTCCGTGTCCTCGGAACCCTCAGCGCAAGGCTCCCTCTGCATCAGACAGCCCTGCACTTCCACGACACGCGTGGCACTGCGCTCGCCAACGTGCTGGCGGGTCTCGACTACGGCGTGACGACGTTCGACAGTTCTGCTGGCGGGCTGGGCGGCTGCCCCTTCGCGCCAGGCGCGGCCGGCAATCTCGCCACCGAAGATCTGTTGTTCCTGCTGAACGGCCTCGGCATCGACACGGGCGTGTCAATCGATCGCGTCGCGGACGCATCTCGCTTCATCGAGACGAAGCTCGATCACAAGCTGCCCTCGCGGTACTTACAGGCACCCGCACTAAATCCGAAATCCGAAATCCGAGATCCGAAATCTATTTGAGGATCCGTCCGGGCGAGGACTCGGCAAAAGTGGCCGACTCCTCGCCCGAAGGCTTCAAGGTGGGTACGGGTCTTACGCGGTAGTTCCAGAGGTTGTCTTGCTTGGAGTTCCCTTGCCTGTCGCCTCGCTCACAGGTTGTGACGAGGTATTGCCAGGGGCGGCGGCTCGTGACGAGTCGGCGTCCCAGTTGTGCCCAATCCCATTGCGCGTGACGCGCAACTGATTGGTCACATCCTTTACGCCGCTGATGCGCTCAGCGACGTCTTCGGCGCGGCGCTTCTGATCGCGGCTCATCACCGAGCCGGAGAGCGTCACTTCGCCGTCAATCACTTCGACTTCGATCTCCGACGCGTCCAGCGCCGGATCCTCGGTCATGCGGTCGCAGATCTCATCGCGAATGCGATCGTCCGACCGTTTGTAATTCTTCGGGCCGCGGCCGACGTAATGCGGGCGGGCCGCTTCGTAACGGGCCGCTTCGTACTGGCGCCAATAGCCGCCGCGCTCGCGCGGTCCTCGTGACGGCGCGCCGTTGCCGTCGCGCGACAGGTGCTGCTCGCCCCAGTCTTCAGGGTTATGCGGCGTCACGCGCTCGTGCCGATAGCGATCGTGCACATCCCGATCGTCAGAGCGATACATGCCATACGCGCGCTCATCGGGCACGCCTTCCCATCGCGATCCACGGTCATCGAACCACGAGCGGACTTCGTCATTTGCCCTATCAGACCAGTCGCGTTCCTGACGCCGTGGTGTCTCGTCGAACTGTCGTCTGTAGTCGGCCATCGATCCGCCTCCACTGCGCGCGATTCCAAGACCGCGATGCAGATGGAATGAGTGATTTGCTGGCTATGAAAGCAAGACGCCTGCCACGATCTCATCCGCACGAGGGCGCTGAAATCCGCCTGTTTTCGTGCCCGAAGAAGCGGGAGTGAATCTGTGAACCCAACAAGGGAAACGGATGACCCACCATGGGTCGCGCGTGCCCCGATTGGGTAGCGCGTGATAGGCCTCCGGCTTGCACAACTCGCCGCAAACCATGCTTCGACCCACCCGCACCCAGCGCGTCCGGAAGACCCGCGGTAAGAAACAGCCAGCTCCGCCGTTTCCCCGACAGCATCAGCGCCGCCCCGGCATCGAGGCGAAGATCCATCCGGCCCCCCGATTCAGCGCGGCCGACTACAAGGGCTCCGGGGTGCTATTCAACAAGGTCGCGCTCATCACCGGCGGCGATTCAGGCATCGGGCGCGCCGCGGCCGTCCTCTGCGCGCGCGAAGGCGCGGAGATCGCCATCGTCTACTTGAAGGAAGAACAGGAAGACGCCGAGCGGACGGCGGAAGCGGTGGCGGAAGAAGGCCGGCGCATCCTGCTGCTGCCCGGCGACGTGCGGCGCTCGTCGTTCTGCAAGCGCGCGGTCGAAAAGACCGTGGCGCGCTTCGGGCACCTCGATATCCTCGTGAACAACGCGGCGTTTCAGAAGCAGCGGGACTCGATCGCGCAAATCGACGATCAGCAATTGAAGCGCACGTTCGAGACCAACATCTACGGCTACTTCTTCATGGCGCGGGCCGCGCTCGCGCACATGCGCGAAGGCGCCTCGATCATCAACGTCGGATCGATCACCGGCCTCGAGGGCAGCGCGCACCTGCTCGACTACTCCGCCACGAAGGGTGCGATTCACGCGTTCACGAAGTCGCTCGCGGCGAATCTCGTCGAGCGCGGGATCCGCGTCAACGCGATCGCGCCCGGGCCGGTGTGGACGCCGCTCAACGTGTCGGACAAGCCGGCGTCGGACGTGGCGCACTTCGGCGAGCACGTGCCGATGAAGCGCCCGGCGCAGCCGGAAGAAATTGCACCTTCGATCGTGTTCTTTGCATCGCCAATTCATTCCAGTTACATCACCGGCGAGGTCCTCGCGCTTCTAGGCGGAGAAACCACGGCGGCTTAACGGCTCAGCTTCGGCATTCTGTTTGCTTTGACGGGTTTGACCGGGTAATTTCAGGTGAACCCATTCATGCGTCACGAAGCCGCCTACGAGCGAAACGCCAGCCTGCTGGAAGACGTGGGGATTGGTGTCGCCGTCGCCGCCATGGGCGCGGCGGTCGTGGTCGGCATCGGCCTCTGGTACCACTACGTCACCGGCGCGGTCTTCATTCTCGGCACGGCCATCCTGGCGTGGCACAGCGGCTTCCGTCCCGCCCTCGTCAGCACCATTGTCAGCACCGCGGCACTCGGACCGCTGGTGAACGCGCTCGACGCGAACGCGTCGCTCATCAACATGCCGGTCCGGCTGGTTTCGATCGCGCTCATCTCGGTGGTCGTGTCGTGGCTGTGCGGCAATCTGTTTACCGCGCGCGAGCGGCTGCTGATCGAGCAATCACGCCTGCGCGAGAGCGAGAACTTCCACCGCCTGATCGGCGAGCTCGCCTCGGACTTCGCCTTTCACGCGCGCGTCGACATCGGCGGTCAGATCATGATCGATTCGGCGACGAGCGGCCTCGAGACGCTGCTCGGCTACACGCTCAAGGATCTCGAAGCCCGGCCCGGTCTGGCGTTGATCCATCCGGACGATCGCGCCGACATCCAGGATGCGCTCAGCCGCGCCAGCAGCGGCGCGGAAGTGCACGGCGAAACGCGGGTCATCGCCAAGAACGGCCGCCTGGTTCACGTCGCGTACCGCGCGCATCCGGAGCGCAATCCCGACGGCAGCCTCGCGGGCGTGATCGGCGCGTTCCGCGACATCACGCTGCAGAAGCAGCACGAGACCGCGCTCGCCGCCGAGCGGCAACGCCTGATCGTCGACATCGCGAAGCGCCAGGAAATCGAAGCGCAACTGCGGCAGGCGAAAGAAGAGGCCGAGCGTCGCGCCGATGAAGCGGAAGAGGCGCGCGCCGCGGTGAAGGACCGCGAGCACCGCCTGCATTACGAGTCGCAGCTGAAGGATGAATTCCTCGCCACGCTCGCGCACGAATTGCGCAATCCTTTGGCGCCGCTGCGCAACGTCTCGGCGATCCTGCGCATGGAGCAACTCTCGGAGACGGCGCGCCACGCCACCGGCGTGATGGAGCGCCAGATCTCACAGCTCGTGCGGCTGATCGACGACCTGATGGATGTCAGCCGCATCTCTCGCGGCCAGCTGACGCTGCGCAAGGAACGCGTCGACTTGCGATCGATCATCGAGAGCGCGGTGGAAACGGCGCAGCCGCAGCTCACGACCGCCGGCGTCTCGCTTACGCTCGACATCCCCGACGTGCCGTTGATGCTCGATGCCGATGCGACGCGCATTTCGCAAGTCGTCCTCAACCTGCTGACCAACGCCGCGAAGTTCACGCCGTCGGGCGGCACCGTCACGGTGATCGCCAAGCCCCAGAACGAGCGTGTCTCGATCACGGTGAAGGACACCGGCGTCGGCATCGCGCCCGAGGATCAGGAACGGGTCTTCGGGATGTTCGTCCAGCTGAATCGCGACATGCGTCGATCGCAGACCGGCCTCGGCATCGGCCTGACGCTCGTGAAGCAGATGACCGAGATGCACGGCGGCAGCGTGGCGGTGTGGAGCGCGGGTAGCGGCCAGGGCAGCGAGTTCACGATCACCCTCCCGCTCGCGGTCACCGTCGAAGAGACGCGCGATCAGAATCGCGCCGAGCCCGCCGCGCGTTCGGCGCTCAAGATCCTCGTCGCCGACGACAGCCAGGACGGCGCCGACAGCCTCGCCTTCCTCTTGAAGGCCGCCGGCCACGAGGTCGTGACCGCGTATGACGGCCGCAGCGCGATTCAACTCGCCGAGCAGCATCGTCCCGACGCGGTGCTGCTCGACATCGGCATGCCCGAGGTGTCGGGCTATGACGTTGCGCGCGCGATTCGGCGCGAGGCGTGGGGCCGGCCGATGCGGCTGATCGCATTGACGGGCTGGGGCCAGGCTGAGCATCGGCGCCGATCAATCGAAGTCGGCTTCGACGATCACCTCGTCAAGCCGGTAGAGCTGGATTTGCTCGAAAACGTTCTGCAGTTAGGCACTCCTTCACCCATTTCAGGTAAAGGCCAACCGATCAGCTAGCAGGGTTGTCGCGCAAAACCCGGGGTTCATCCGGCTGCGCGTAGCTTGCGGCCATGTTCTCTGCTCCTCGCCCGGCCAGCGGTAAACCCTTCAGTGGCACGTGGTTTGAAGTAAGCACGGGCGGAGCGCGCGTGTGCGCCCGAAGGGGACTGATGAGGATGAGTGCGAAGATCTGGTTGATGGTCGGGTTGATCGCGGTTTCGGCCGCGCTGCCCGCAGCAGCTCAGCAAGCGACCACGCAGGACGATTCGGGGCGTGGCCGCGTAGCGACGACGACCGACGGTGACGCCGGCCTGTGGTGGCTTCCGATAGCAGACACGAACGGGAAGAAGAGGCATCGCGGCTCACTGGAGCGCAACTCGTTCAACACGCCGCAAGGCCAGATGAACGTCGCCAATTTCACCGCGAACGTGTCGTATGGCCTGGGAGATCGGTTGGACGTCTTCGGCGCGTGGGATTTCATTCAGCGCGTCGACCGCGACAATCAGCAACTGTTCAACAGCGATCCTGAACGTGGCGGCGTCGATCCCCGGGCGCCCTACGCGAATGAGCGCTGGACCGGCAACAAGGTCGGAGACCTGCGCGTCGGCGCCAAGTTCGCTCTTTTGAGCGAAGCGGCCGGCAATGGTGTCGGCCTGTCGGCGCGCGGATTCGTGAACCTGCCGACCGGCGATGCCGATGAAGGCGCCGGCCAGGGCGGCGTGTCCGCCGACGTCAGCGCGGTTCTCAGCAAGTGGCTCAGCCGCCACGCCGTCGTGACAGGCGAGCTCGGCTACAACTTCCGCAAGAACCCCGAAGATCCCATCGTCGCACACGTTCCCAATTTTCTCCGCTGGGGCGCCGGCGTTGGCATTACGCCGAACGACCACTGGCTGATTCACGGCGAGCTGCTGGGCCGCACGTGGCAGCGCGACACCACCTCGCTCGACGGCGTAATCGTCGCCGAGGACGGCACGCTGAGTCCGAGGGTGACCGAAACCGACGCGATGACCTCGTTCACGACCGGCGTGACCTGGTTTGCCACGAACGGGTTCTTCATCGGCGGCGAGCTGCGCTGGGATACGCCGACTCGCGATCGCATCAACGCCTCAGAGGATTCCAACGGCGACTTCGTGGACTATCACGTCCGCATCGGCTGGGCGCCTCGCCGGTTCGTGCCGCCGCCGCCACCTCCGGTGACGCCCGCGCCGCCGGTTCAAGCGCCGCGTGTCCACGAACTGTCGGTCAAGGCCGCGTGCAACCCGTGCACGGTTGAAGTCGGCAAGGTGTCGACCGTGAGCGCGGTTCCCACCTCCTCGATCGGTTGCGTTGTGACTTACGCGTGGACCGCGCCCGCAGGCACGTTCGGCAACCGCACCGCGCAGAACACGCCGTGGACGGCGCCGATGCAGCCGGGCCCCGTGCCGGTGACGGTGACGGTGACCTGCCCGCAAGACAGCAAGACCGCCAGCGACACCGTGACCATCCAGGTGATTCAACCGGCGGCCGCGAAGGTCTACACGTTCGAAGACGTGCACTTCGACTTCGACCGTTACTCGCTGCGTCCGGAAGCGCTGCGCGTGCTCGAACAGGCCGTCTCCGCGATGAAGGCAGACGCCACGCTTCGCCTCACCGTTGAGGGCCACACCTGCAGCATCGGCACCGCCGAATACAACCTGGCGCTCGGCGAACGACGCGCCAACGCGGTGCGCGACTACCTGACCTCGAACGGCGTGGCCGCCACGCGGCTGCAGACCGTCAGCTACGGTGAAGAGAAGCCGAAGCACGACAACTCACGCGAAGAGACGCGCCGGTTGAACCGCCGCGCCGCGCTCGTCGTGCGGCTCGATCGCTAGAACGCTGGAAGGGGCGCTGACATGCTTGCCGATTTGACGATGATCGCCACCCAGCCGGTGGACGAAGCGGCAGTGCAGAAAGCAGCGTCTCTTTCGGCTGAGACCCCGGCGGAACAGGGTGAGGTGCAGGCGCAACAGCCTGACACACCTCACCCGATTCCCGGCCTGCCCAAGTCCCCGGAACAACCTGTCGTTCCGCCCGATGATCCGCATCGCAAGGACGTCGATCGCGAGCCGAGCATCGATCCGCCGCCGACGGAACCGCCGATTTCGGCGCCGTCGGAAAAGCCCGGCATCACCGAGCCACCTCGCCCACGGGCGTGAGAATGAGCCATGAGTATGCGAGCGTATTCGGCGGCAGCATTCCTGGCGGTTGCGTGCATCGCCACAGGATGCGATCGCACGGAAACCAGCTCTGCGAAGATCACGAGCTCTTCTCCGGCCGGCACATCGACAGTGCCTTCGTCCGACGCAGCGAAGCAGCGCGACGATGCGCTGGTGCGTGTGGTCCACGCCGTGCCGTCGGGCACGACCTTCGATCTGTTTGCGGGCGATCTCCTGCTCTTCGACGCGCTCGGCTTCAAGACGGTCACGCCGTACCGCGCGGTTGACGGCAAGCGCTACGCGTTTGCGCTCCGCCCGGCCGGCATGACGCAAGCCAAGCCGCTCTCATCGAACACCGAAGATCTGAAGGACGGCAATTTCTACACGGCGATCGCCATGCCCGGCGACGGCCATGGTCCGCTCCTGCGCGTGGTCAACGATCATCTCGACGCGCCCGCCGACGGGAAGGCGCGCCTGCGCGTCGTGCACGCCGGCACCGATGCCGGCATCGTCGACGTGCGCGCCGCCGGCGCGCCGAACGTGCTGTTCGACGATATCGAGTATCAAACGGTCAGCGACTACAAGGATGTGGCGCCGATGAACGGCCAGATCGAAGTCGTCGGCGCGGCGGCAGCGGCGCCGATTGACGCGACGACCACGGCGCATCTCGAGGCCGGCCGCTTCTACACCCTCGTCATTGTCGCGAACGCGGCGGCGCCGACGAAGGTTGACGCCTTCCTGATCGAAGACAAGTTATCGCCGTGAGGAAGCACGCCCGCCTCATCGTCAAGATCCTCATCGCGGTGATCATCGCCGCCGTCATTGGCATCGTGCTGAGCGTCAGGGCCCTCGAGCCCCGCATGCACGACTGGGTCACGTCGAATCTCAGCAAGGCACTCGACAGCCAGATCGAGCTCGGCGCGGTTCACCTGCGGTGGATTCCGCTGCAGCTGCACGCACACGACCTGACGGTGCGTCACAAAGGCCGCACCGACATCCCTCCCCTGCTGGTCGTGAAGTCGTTCATCGTCGATCTCAAGCCGACGGATCTGCGCAGCGAGACGATCGATCGCGTGTGGGTCGACGGCCTGGAGGTCAGCATTCCGCCGAAGGATCCGGACACCGGCAAGCGTCCGCTGCCCGCAGGGTCGGGCGATTCCGGCGGCGAGTCCAGCGGGCTGATCATCCGCGAGTTGATCGCGACGAACACGAAGTTGACGATCGTTCCCGCGAACCCGAACAAGATTCCGAAAGTGTGGGACGTCAACGCGCTCGACATGACGAACCTCCGAGCGGGTGAACCGGCGACCTTCACAGCGTCGGTGAACAATCCGATTCCTGAGGGCAAGATCGAAGCGTCCGGGAAGTTCGGGCCGTGGCAGAAGCAGGACCCCGGCACCACCGCCTTCAGCGGCGAATACACGTTCGAGGCCGACCTCGGAACGATCGATGGCCTGGCCGGACGGCTCGGCGCGATCGGCACCATGAACGGAACGATCGAGCAAATCGCGACGAAGGGTCAGACGAAGACACCCGATTTTCGCTTGACCGAGCTCGAGGGCCGGAGTCTGCCGCTGCAGACCGCCTATGAGGCCGTTGTGGACGGCACCAAAGGCGACGTGGAGCTGAAGCGCGTCGACGTGACGCTGGGCAAATCGCAGTTCATTGCGCGAGGCGTGGTCGAGGGCACGAAGGGCGTGAAAGGCAAGCGCGTGGTCGTGAACGTGAAGAGCAGCAACGCGAGCCTGGGCGAGCTGCTTCGCTTCGTGAGCAAGGGAACGGCGCCCGCCGACGGAACGCTGGTGATCGATGCGGCACTGGATCTGCCGCAAGGCAAAGAGCGCGTCCTCGAACGCGTGTCGCTCGAAGGCTCGGTGCGCGCCGACCGCGTCAAGTTCACCAACGACGTGGTGCAGGACAAGATCGATGACTTGAGCCGCAAGGCGCAGGGCCGTCCGACCGACCAGTCGATCGACGAGGTCGCGTCGCAGATGGCGACGAAGTTCGTGCTGCGCGACGGTGTGTTCACCTACCAGGGACTCTCGTTCGACGTGCAAGGCGCATCGGTGAAGCTCGATGGCACGCACTCACTGCGAGCGAAGACGGTGGACCTTTCGGGCGTGGTGTTATTGAACGCGACCGTGTCGCAAACGCAAACCGGCTTCAGGAGCTGGTTGCTCAAGCCGTTCGATCCCCTGTTCAAGAAGAATGGCGCCGGCACCCGATTGGTCATCACGGTTGCCGGCACCCAGGATCAGCCGAAGATCGCTCTTCAGCTCGGACCTACGCTCAAAGGCGAAGCGCCCGTTACCGACCGCGGCGAACCGAGACGATGAATTCGCCCGCGTTGTCCGAGCGCTCGTCATCATTCACCGCGAGATAGAGAATGCCGTCGAACGGCATCGGCACCGCGACCTGATCGCCAATGCCGAACGGCTGGCTGTTGCCGACCCGCCCGATCAACGCTCCGGCGTTGGCGTTCGGCAGCGGCGCACCAGGAGCGATTCGCGGCGTGCCGGCGGCGCCGGCGCGATCAGCGCCGTTGTCCGAGAGCTGCACCTGCCCGGACGTGCTGAACGAGATCCACTCACCTTTGCGCACGCGCAGTCCCGTGTTGACCCAGCCGCCGCGCGCCGCGATGTGCAGCGCGCCCGGAACATCGAGGCCGGCCGCCAAATCGTTCGCGGCGCTCACACCGCCTGAGATTGCGGCGAAGGGATACGTCCCCAAGTACACGCGAGACACCTGCTCGGGCCCGTACGCGAGCTCGCGGCCATCGTTGGCGCGGAACACATACGTGCGCGGCATGTTCTCGTTGACGGATCCTTCCCCGCCGCGAATCGCGACGAGATGGCCTTTCACGCTCGAGCCGTTGGTCAACAGCAGCAGGTGCTGCGAGCCGGCCGCTTCGCGCAGCTCGGTGTCGGGCAGTCCACTGGCGCCGCCGACCTTGTCGATCAGCGCCACGCTCGTCACCGGCACGCGGCGTTGATCGTGCAGCGAGACGCGCACGAACAATTCGCCGTTGGCCGTGAGTTCTTCAATTCGTCCTTCGAACTTGGATCCGTCGCGCATCTGCACGGTCGCGCGGTCCTGCGCGGCCGCGAACGCGCCGAGGCTCAGAAACAGTGCCGTCAAGGCACACACCGATCGTTGAAACATTGACGTTCTCCTGACTCATCACGTAGCAAGGGCCTCGCCAAGCACGCCGTGCTACGGCTGACCTCGACGGCTTGGCGGTACGCGCGATGCAGTGTTTCAAGGCATGTTCAACGGATTTCGCCTGGGGGTGAGCCCCATCGAGCTCGTGAAGCGGACGGCCAAGGAAGTGGTGGATGACGATTGCGCGAGCATTGCGGCCCAGCTCGCCTATTACTTCGCGCTGGCGCTGTTCCCTGCCCTGCTGTTCGTGGTTGCGCTGGCGAGTTACCTCCCCTACAACGTCGTCAACGACGTCGTCGCGGCGCTCGATCCAATTGCGCCGCCGGAAGTGCTGACGATCATCCGCAAACAGCTGGAGAGCATCGTGTCCGGCGACGCGACGAGCCTGGTCACGATCGGCATCCTCGGCGCGCTGTGGAGCAGCTCGGGCGCCATGACGTCCATCGTGTCGGCGTTGAATCGCGCGTATGACATTCCGGAAACGCGCCCGTGGTGGAAGGTTCGCCTTGTTGCGGTTGCGCTCACGATCGGCCTGGTGGTGTTCGTGCTGCTCGCGTTCACGCTGATCGTCGCCGGGCCCAACGCCGGACACTGGCTCGCCAACTGGTTCGGTCTGTCGGACGTCTTCGACACCGCATGGACCTACCTGCGGTGGCCGCTCACCTTCGCGCTCGCGACATCGGGCATTGCGATCGTCTTCTACTATGCGCCCGACGCCGATCAGGACTGGGTCTGGATCACGCCAGGGTCGATCATGACAACGATCCTGTGGGTGCTGTTCTCGATGGCGTTCCGTCTCTACGTCACTCGCGTCGGTGACTACGCCGCAACGTACGGCGCGCTCGCTGGAGCCGCGATACTACTGCTGTGGCTGTACGTGTCGGGCCTCGCGTTGCTGATTGGCGGCGAGCTCAATAGCGAAATTGAACATGCGGCCAACCCAACCTTGAAAACACAGACGTCTGGAAGAAGACGCTTCATCGCATTCCAAAGATCGGTAAAAGATCACCGATCGTTGGTTAGGAGTTCACTCGAATCATCGTAGGGTTTTTTCCTTAGTCACGAAAACGGCGGATATTTGTCAACCTTCCGTGGCATCCGAAATGCAAGACTTCGGGCCCGGAGCACTCTCGATGATGAATCCGACTGAACACACCCACGAAGATCTCACCATGCGAGCTCGAGCGGAGTTCCGTGAGATGCCTGGGATGTGCCTGACCACTGCTCAGGCAGCCAGGCTCTGGCAGTTGAGCCCAGCTCGCGCGGAAGAACTCCTCAGCGAACTCGTGCAATCCGGCTTCCTGGTCCGCCGTGAAGGCCAGCGCTATCGGCTTCCCTCGTCCGTGTAAGTCCCCACACCTATGAACGAGGGGCGGCGGTTGCCGCCCCTCGCTTCCCTCCGCTATTTCCAATCTGCTTATCGGCGGCCGCCGCGCTGACGCGTTGCGCTCTTCGCGCCGCTCGAGGATCGGGATGCGCTCGCTGAACGGGCCGACGCTTCCGCCGGCTCCGCACTCTTCGAACGCGATTTCGATTCGTCGTCGTCCTCTTCCATCTCGTCTTCGGACTCGCCTGCCGTCGCGGCTTCGTTGATGCCCGATTCGGCCAGGGCCGAGAGCTTTTGATCGGCGGCCTTTTCTTCGGCCAGCGATTCGCCGAGCAGCTCGGCGACTTCCGTCAATTCGAGCGCCTCGGCCCACGCGATGGCGGTGCCGTAGGCGGTGATTTCGTAATGCTCGACGCGCTGCGCGCCGGCGATCAACATGGCATCCATCAAACAGTCTTCGGCGTCCTCCTGCAGCGTCTCACTGCCTTCCTCGAGAATCCCGGCCATGCCGGCGCAGTGCTTGCCGCGCACCTTCTCGTCGAGCAACTCGAACACGCGCTCGAGCCGCGATACCTGGTTCTCGGTCTCTTCAAGATGCGATTCGAACGCTTCGCGGAGCTCGTCACTGGCGGCGCCCTTCGCCATCTTCGGCAGCGCCTTTACGATTTGCTTCTCAGCGTTGTAGATGTCCCTGATCTCATCCACGAGGGCTTCGCGGAGGTTTGTTGGCATTGCTGTTCTCCTTCATTTGTGCGGCGACGTGCCGCGGTTGCGTAACTCGGTCAATGAATCGGAGCGAACGAACCGGGCGACTGGGCCTCGATCCGTTGCTTGAGCGCGAGGAGTCCGTCGCGTGTCAGCCGCGCGGGATCCTCCCCGGCCATGCGCGCGAGCCAGCTCGCGGCCTTGCCGCCGGGAGCGGCGTACTGCAAATGCACGCGCACTTCGGTGCCGCCGTTGCCGGGCACCGGTCTGAACGTCACCGACCCGGCATTCTGAATCGCCTCGCCCGGCAGCGTCTTCCAGCCAATCGTCTCGAACGGCACCTCGTTGATGATCTCGGCGTTCCACGTGATCGGAACGTGATCGAAGGCCTTCGCGGTCCATCGCGATCGCTTGTTGTCGATCTGTTCCACCTTCTCGAGGTGCGGCATCACTTCGGGCAGCCGATCGAGCTGGCGCCAGAATCGATAGATCTGATCGGGCGGCGCGTTGATCGTCACCGCCTCGCGGATGTGGACGCCGCGGCCGCCCGACAGCGCCTGCCGCGTATCGGCGTGATTGACGCCGATTGCCGCATAGCCGGGACAGTAGCCGGTTGCTCCACGCGCCAGCAGACCCGCGGACGCCAGGCCCAGGCGCTTCGAGCCGTTCTTCCACGCGTAGCCCAGCAAGGCGGCTCCGGCGATGAGCGTGAGAAGCCGCTCAGTACTGCCGACGTTGGCAGGCGGCAAGCGGGACGCAAGCTGCTGCGCGCTCGGTAATGTGTAGATGGATTCCATGTGCAGTCCTCGTGGGCGATCGACTGCAATGGATGTGCCCTTATCGATCGCTTAACAGTTCGCTCAGGCTCTTCAGCGATTCGATGTGATCGGCCACCGTCTTGATAATCATCAGCACGGGCACGGCGAGGATCAGACCAATCGGTCCCCACATCCATCCGCCGAACATCACGGCGACGAAGATGGCGACGGAATTGACGCTCGCGGCGCGGCCCAAGGCGATCGGCGCGAGCAGGAACCCCTCGAGTGAGGTGACGGCGACCGAACTGGCGGCGACGAGCGCCACCATCGAGGCCGACTTGAACTGCAGCAGCGCGGCGAGCGCGGACGCGCCCATGATGATCGTGGGGCCGAAATACGGAATGCAGTTCAGCACGCCGGCCGCGACACCCCATAGTCCGGCGTAGCGCACGCCGAGCCACATGAACAGCAGCCAGGTGGCGACGCCGACGAGCACCCCGCTCCAAAACTGGTAGAAGACGAACCGTCCGATCTGCGCGGTGATCTCGTCGATCATCTGGACGGTCACTTTTTTTTGCGACAGCCGCTCACCACTCAGCTTGACCAGCTTCTGCTTGAACATCTCGCCCTGCGCCAGCAGGAAGTAGATCAGAAACAACAACAGGATCGCCGTTGACAGATATGAGCCGGCCGATCTCGCGCCGTTCATCATCTGGCGTTGCACGTCGACGGTCTCGACGACCGTGACCGGCGTCGCGTCGGTGGTCTTCACCGGGCTCGCCGTCTGTTCGAGCTCGGTGACCGCTTGCTGCAGTTGTCGAATGAGACTCTGGCGCGGCGACGCGGATTGGATCGCGGTGCGCACTTCCCTGACCAGGCTGGGCAGACGCCGGCTGAACGCCGCGACTTCGTCGGACAGCGCCCACGCCGTGACACCAAATGCACCGGCAATCGCAATCACGACGACCGCTGCAGCGATCCAGCGCGGAATGAGGCGCGCCAGCCCGCGCACGAGCGGCGCGAGCGCGACAGCGGCCAGCACGCCGAGCAACAGCGGCGCCAGCACGTCGCGCGCGGATCGAAAAGCGACCAGGCACAGAATGACCGCGATGATCTGCGTCGCGGTAATCGACGTCGGCATTTGCGGAATGACGACGGT
>Ga0111539_10004699_pt1 | contig 17854 bp, 15 predicted proteins | sample RhiMethybrSRZTD1_FD_79667 | JGI IMG/M metagenome (GOLD analysis project Ga0111539, IMG submission 79667) | Populus rhizosphere microbial communities from Tennessee, USA - Rhizosphere MetaG P. TD hybrid SRZTD1 (version 2) (version 2) | ecosystem: Host-associated > Plants > Roots > Rhizosphere >... | reverse complement strand
CGATCCCCCCGAAACCTGGCGCTCGGCCCATTCGCCGCACTGCGGACACTTGAACATCTTTTCGGACGAACTGATCGTCCGGAAGAAATGCTCGAACTGATGGCCTTTCGGGCAACGATACTCGTAAGTGGGCATGGCGGGGGATGAAACGGACGGCTTGGGGCCTTCAAAGTAGCGAGCCTTCCAAGTCATTACAAGTTAACGACTTGTCCGAGCACGCCGAAAGCGGTTTCGAAAGATCTTCGAGTAGTTTCTCGGCCGTCAGGCAGGAACGAAAGCGCCCCACTCTTCCCGGAGCACGTCGGCGATCTCTCCGACGCTCGCGCGAGCCCGTACGGCGCTGATTATCGCCGGCATCAGCGAAGGTCGCTCATCGCCTTCGGCATCGTCTCGATAGGCGCGCGCGGTCTCGCGAACGTTCGTGAGCGAGTCGTTGAGGGCCGTGCTGTTTCGCCCTGCCTTACGAGTGCCGAGACGCGCCACCTGGTCCGCTTCGAGGCGGCTGTAGTCCGGCCGGGGCACGTCCGGCGGTTCGGCGGCGTCGGCGAATCGATTGACCCCCACGATGGTTGTCTCGCCTGATTCCACGCGCATCTGGTGCGCGTAGGCGCTGCGGCCGATCTCGTCGTGGAGGAATCCGGATTCGATGGCCTTGGCGGCGCCGCCGAGCTCCTCGATGCGTTTCATCAGTTCGAGAGCGCGGGTCTCGAGTTCATTCGTGAGCCACTCGACGAAGAAGCTTCCCGCGAGCGGATCCACGGTGTTCGCGATCCCCGACTCGTACGCGATGAGTTGCTGCGTGCGCAGTGCGAGCGTCGCCGCCTCGCGCGTTGGCAGCGAGAGCGCCTCATCGTAGCCGTTCGTGTGCAGCGACTGCGTTCCGCCCAGCGTCGCGGCCATCGCCTGGATCGTGACGCGCACGACGTTGTTGAGCGGCGATTGGGCGGTGAGGGTCACGCCGCCCGTCTGCGTGTGAAAGCGCAGCCGACAGCTGGCGTCGTTCGCGCCGAACTGGTCGCGCATGAGGCGTGCGTAGATCCGGCGCGCGGCGCGAAACTTCGCCGCCTCCTCGAACAGGTCGGTGTGCGCCGCGAAGAAGAACGACAGCCGTGGCGCGAAGTAGTCCACGCGCAGCCCGGCGTCGATCGCGCCTCGCACGTACTCGATCGTGTTCGCGAGCGTGAACGCGAGCTCCTGCACTGCGGTCGCACCGGCCTCGCGAATGTGGTATCCGGAGATCGAGATCGGATTCCATTGTGGAACTTCGCGAGCGCAGAAGCTGAACGTGTCGGTGATGAGCCTGAGGCTCGGGCCGGGTGGATAGATGTACGTCCCCCGCGCCAGGTACTCCTTGAGAATGTCGTTCTGGATCGTGCCCGAGAGTTTCTCGCGCGCAAAGCCACGCTCCTCGCCGACTACGATGTACATGGCAAGCAGCGTGGCGGCCGTGGCATTGATGGTCATCGACGTCGACACGGAGTCGAGCGGGATGCCGTCCAGCAACGTGTGCATGTCGTCAACGGTGTCGATCGCCACACCCACGCGCCCCACTTCGCCCGCTGCGCGCGGCGAGTCGGAGTCGATCCCCATCTGCGTCGGGAGGTCGAAAGCAACCGACAATCCGGTCTGGCCGGCGTCGAGCAGTTGCCGGAAGCGCGTGTTCGTCTCGGCGGCCGTGCCGAAGCCCGCGTATTGCCGCATCGTCCAGAGGCGGCCGCGGTACATGTTGGCCTGGACGCCACGCGTGAACGGGAAGCTGCCCGGGCTACCTAACGCATCGACGTAGTCGCCCGACCAGTCGTCGGGGCCGTACACCGGCGCGAGGGGGATCCCCGATGGTGTGCGCCGTTCAGCGTCGGGCGCTGGGCGTTGGGTGTTGGGCGTCGGGCGCTTCTCGTTGGAACTCATTACTCAAAGCTAGAACAGCACCCAGCGAGTCACGAGTCACGATTCACGACTGCGGCTTCCGCCTCTCTTCCCTCGGCCAACCCCCTTCTTCCTTCAACAGTTCCCGGGCGGTCGCGACGTCATCCTTGCTGCCGATGTAGAGCGGCGTGCGCTGGTGCAACTCGTCAGGCATGATGTTGAGGATGTCCGTCCTGCCATCGGTCGCCGCGCCACCCGCCGCCTCGACGCAGAAGGCCAGTGGGTTCGCTTCGTACAGGAGCCGGAGCTTTCCTTTGGGGCTCTGCGAGTTGGCCGGGTACGCAAAAAGGCCTCCGCCGAGCAGGTTGCGATGGAAGTCGGCCACGAGTGATCCGACATAGCGCTCGTTCATCGGCTTCTGCACACCGTCGAGCCCGCGATACCGCCGCATCAGCGCGGTCACCCTGGTGTCCCACGACTGCTCGTAGCCGCTGTTCACCGACAGGTATCGTCCGCGCGTTGGGATCTGGATGTTCGGGTGCGAGAGCAGGAATTCGCCTATGGACGGATCGAGCGTGAAGCCGTGCACACCCAGACCCGGTCCCGTCGTGTACACCATCATCGTGCTCGACCCGTAGATCACATAGCCCGCGGCCACCTGCCGGCGTCCGGGTTGCAGCATGTCCTCGAGGCTTCCGCGCGATCCGCGCGTGATCTTCTTCAGCACGGAGAAGATGGTGCCGACGGGGACATTCACGTCGATGTTCGACGAGCCGTCGAGCGGGTCGAACAGCAGGACGTATTTCCCGCACTTGAACTCGTCGGGAATCGGGATGATGTCCGGCTCTTCCTCCGACGCCATCGCCGCCAACCGGCCCGTGTGATCCATCGCCTTCACGATGATCTCGTTCGCAAAGACGTCGAGCTTCTGCTGGATCTCACCCTGAACGTTCTGTGAATCGAGCGCACCGAGGATGTCGACCAGGCCCGCGCGGCGGACCTTGCTCGAGATCATTTTCGCGGCCAGCGCCACGTCGTACAGGATGCCCGACAGCTCACCCGTGGCTTCTGGGAAGAGCTTCTCCTGCTCGATGATGTAACGCTCGATGGTGACGACGGAGGTCGCGGTGTGCTTGACCACTGGGCGGCCCTTTTCTAAGGCGACTGGATGGAGTGTCCGTTGCGGGACTGAAACTGAGCCGCAACGTAAAACCGGTGCAAGGGTGAAATCACCCCGAGCCGCCGCGCGATTGCCGGACCCGCGAGCGCAGCAAAGTCCATCGGACGTCCTCGGCGGCAACGCGCAGGGACGGGCTCCCGTCGATGGTCACGACGATCGTTCCGACGTCGTCCGTGCGCAGGACCTGGGCTCCCTTCAATCGCAAAGCAGTCAGGACATCCGGACTCGGATGACCGTAGCGATTGCCGGCCCCCACACTCACGAGCGCGAGTCGCGGCGACACGGCGTCGAGCAGCGGAGCGGTCGTGCTCGTGGAGCTCCCGTGGTGACCGACCTTGAGCACATCCGCGTGAAGATCGTGCCCCAAGCGCCTGGCGAGACGCGCCTCGACATCTCGCTCGGCGTCACCGGTCAGGAGGATGCGAACCCCCTTGAATTCAGCCATCACGACCACCGACGCCGCGTTCGCGTCAGGCGCGTCGGCAATCTCGGCCGAATCCGGTGAGAGCACCGTCAGCCTGACGCCGTCGATGTCCACCGTTTGATCCTCGCGCGCCACGCGCCACGGCACGTGGCGTTCGCTCGCGGTGGTCAACAAGCCCTCGTAGACTGTACTGGCCTGCGTGAACCCTCCGTCCCAGAGGAATCCGACGGGCATCCTCCGAATGACCGAAGCCGCGCCGCCGATGTGATCGGCGTGCGGATGAGAGAGGATGAACGCGGCGATTTCCCCACCGCGCCTCCGCAGGTAGGGCGCAACGACTCGCTCACCCACGTCGCTGCCGCGCCACTGGTCTCCGGCGTCGAACAGGATCCAGCGCGATTGCGGCGTCCGCAACGCGATGGCATCGCCCTGCCCAACGTCGATCATGTGCACCTCGAGTCGCGATCCCGTCAGGCGAACGAGAGGCCACCAAAGCGCGCCCGCCACGCAGGTCGCGGCCAGGATCGCCGGCCTGCCCCAGTATCGTGAGGCGCATGCGGCCAGCAAGCACGCCGAGGCCGTCGCAAGCATCAGGGCTGTCACCGCGCTCGGTTGCACGTCGATCGCCGATGCCGGAATCGCGGCGCCGATCTCACCGATCTTTTCGATGCCAGCGAGCAGCACGCGGGTGCCATCCGCTATGAGCAGTGCGATGGGGCGCAGTGGCGCCAGGACCAGCGTCAGGAACAGCGCCGGCTGCGCGAGACCGAAGAGCGGCGCCGCCGCCAGGTTGGTCGCCGGTGCAGCAAGGCTGACGCGGCCAAAGTGCCACGCGACAATCGGGCCGGTGATGGCGCTGGCGACTACGGTCGCAACCGTCTCGCGCGAAAGCCTTCGTCCCCACTCTGGAAGGCGATCCATCGGTAACCGTCGCGTGAGCTTCCCGCTGGCGATCAACCCGGCCATGCCGGCCACGCTCAGGTGATACCCGATTTCGGTCACCACGCGCGGCTGGATGAGCGGAAGCCCGCCACCTAACGCGAGGAGTGCCCACGGCGACGTTGGTCGTTGGAATCGCCTCGAGAGCACCACGGCGCCGTACATGGCCGCTGAGCGGACCGCTGGGGACGGCGCTCCCACGAACAGCACGAAAACGGCAATCGTCACGGTGGCGACGAGCTCCGCGCGCCGGGTGCCGGCGCCGGCCATCATCAGCACCAGCACGACGCCTTCGGCGAGCACCGCCACGTGCAGCCCCGACACCGACAGCATGTGGATGATGCCGGCGTCAGCGAACTGCGTGCGAACTTCAGGCGAGATGTCCCGTTCGTCGGCGATCAGCAGGGCTCGCGCGAGAGGTGCCTGTTCGCCATAGAGCCCATCGATCGTTGTGCCGGCCCTGGTCCGCCAACGCGCGAGCATTCCGGGACCATACTCGATCCGGATTCGTGCTTCTGAAATCGAGACCCGCGCACCCTCACGACGCGCCACGCCGCGCACGAACACCGTTGCTCCCGCCGGCGCTCTTCCGCTGACGACCCTCATCCGCACGGCCACCCGACAGCCACTTCCCACCGCGACCCCTCTCGCACTCGATGGAGACTTCGCGTCCTCGCGCAACATGACCGTGGCATAGCCGCTTTTTTCGATCGCCGTCGCGCACGACGAGTCAGCTCGCGCCACGCTCCATCCGGTGAGCGCGCCCACCAGCGACAATCCGGCGAGCGACGCGAGCTCCAGCGATCGTCGCCCGATCGCAAACACGGCCACGATGGTGCTTGCGGCGACTGCCGGAAACAGAACGCCGCCAGACCCCATCAGGAGCCCAGCGGCAACGGCGATATATGCCCAAGCGACCAGCGGCACTGCTCACCCCCGTCAGCGCATCGCTACCCCCGGCGGAACGAACGCTTCGGGCCCATGCCGAGGATTCCGTTGAACGCGGCGCATGGCCTCGAGCACCAGCACCGCCACCTCCGCCTGCGCCTGGTCCCGCGTCAACGCCACGCGCGTCACCGCCGACCCGACCGCAGCCCCGGAGATGTACCTGGGCTTAGCATGGTTGAGTGCGTGCGTGATCACATCATCCTTGCACTGCGCACAGTGGCAATAACCCGCCTCCATGTCGCGCAGGCGGTAAAACACTTCGTGGACGGCGTCTTCGAGGGCGTTTTCCATGGGGTCCAGACTGGCCGCGGACAGCATGTCACGGGCTCACTGAAAAGACGCCCCGCTGGGAAAGAGGTAAGTCGCCCCGCAGGGACCGATCGCAGGATGTGACGGTCCTCACACTCCCGATGACGGGAGGCTCTTCGCTCGCTAGGCGACCGGCAGTGGAAGCCGTTCGTTCACCGGAGCACCCGTGAAAGTCGACCCGGTGGTCCCGGTCAGTTCCACGGTGAGATACCGGCCGATCATCGATTCCGGACCCGGGATGAGCACCGTCTTGAAGTCCCGGGTGCGCGACTGGAGCAGCTCACCACGACGCGCCGCGCGCTCGACGAGTACTTCCCGGCGCTGTCCCAGCAGGCCGAGGTTGCGGTTCCGCGCCTTTGCCCTCACCAGCGCGATCAACCGGTCGAGGCGATCCGTCGCAACCTCGTCAGGCACGGTTTCCGAGGCCGGCATGCGCGTCGCCGGCGTGCCTTCACGCGGGGAGAACTTGAATGTGAAGGCGTCGTCGAAGCCCACGCTCTCCACGGCCGACATGGTCTCGGCAAAGTCGTCCTCGGATTCCCCCGGGAACCCGACGATGATGTCCGTCGTCAGGCAGAGGCCAGGAATGGAATCGCGCAGCCGTTGCACGCAGTCGAGGTACCCTTCCCTCGTGTAGCGACGCAGCATGCGCTTCAGCACCCGGCTCGAGCCCGACTGCATCGGCAGGTGCACGTGCTCGCACACGGTGTCCACCTCGGCCATGGCGCGCACGACGTCGTCCGAGAAGTCGTTAGGGTGCGGGCTGGTGAATCGCACGCGGCGGATGCCATCGACGCGACCCACCGCGCGCAGGAGATCGGCGAATCCGGCTTCGCCGTCGTAGTACGAGTTGACGGTCTGGCCGAGCAGCACCACCTCGGACATGCCTTCGGCGGCGACGCCTTCCACCTCGCGCACGACATCGGCGAGTCGACGGCTGCGTTCGGGACCGCGCGTCGTCGGCACGATGCAATAGGTGCACCGGTAATCGCAGCCGCGCTGCACGGGGATCCACGCCTTCACCTTGTCGAAGCGGCGAGGCGTGAAGTCCTCGTAATGCTCCTCGAGGTCGAACGACGTTTCGATGGCACGCTCCCCGGTCCGCGCCTTCTCGAGCAACGCCGGCAAGGCGCGATATCCATCGGGCCCGATCACCAGGCTCACATGGCGCGCGCGCTCGAGCAGCGTGGGCCCCAGGCGTTGCGCCATGCATCCCGTGACGCCGACGACCGCCGACGACTTCATCACCCCTTTCAGTTCGCCGAGCCTGCCTAGCACGCGCTGCTCGGCGTGGTCCCGGATGGCGCAGGTGTTCAAGAGGATGACGTCCGCTTCCTCGGGCGTGGGCGCTTCCACATAGCCGTCCGCCGCCAGCCGACCGAGCATCAACTCGGAATCGCTGACGTTCATCTGGCAGCCGTACGTCTCGACGTACACGCTGCCTTTCGTCGTCGGTGTGGCGGTCACGGAATCAGGAGGGAGTGGCGATGAGGCGGTCGCGACCCTGAGTCAGGCGCGCGGCGAAACGAGTGCCGCGCGGAAGCCGTGGGCCATCGAGGTCGACCTGAAGATAGTCCTCGGTGAGCCCCTCGCGCCGGTCGCCGCGGACTACGACGACGTCAGCGGTGCCACCCACGCGCCGTTCACGATGCGCCGTGGCCAGGACTTCGCCCGCCTGACGAAGCTCGGCGGCACGAGTGCGGACGACCGTGCCATTGACCTGTCCGGGGAGTCGCGTCGCAGCGGTGCCCGGGCGCGCCGAGTACGGAAAGACGTGCAGGTACGTGAACGGCAGCGACCGGACCAGCGCGAGCGTCTCGCGATGATCGTCGTCCGTCTCACCCGGGAAGCCGGCGATGATGTCGGCGCCGAGGCCGAACACGGCATGGTCGCTCACGATGTCCTCGACCGCCTGCGCGTAGCTCGACGTCGTGTACCAGTGCCGTCCCATCCGCTTGAGCACGCGATCGGAGCCCGATTGCAGCGGCGCATGCAGGTGCGGCGCCAGCCGGTCCGGTTCACGGAAGGCCTCCCGCAGCGCGCCATCCACCTCGCTCGCCTCGACCGACGAGAGACGGAATCGGACGCGCGGCACGTCCCGCACCAGGCGCTGGACCAGGCTGCCTAACGTTTGCCCGATGTCGCGCCCCCAGGTGCCGATGTGGATGCCGGTGAGCACGATCTCGGGATGGCGCTCGGCGAGGCGGGTCGCTTCCTCGACCAGGTCGCGCGCCGGCCGGGACCGATTGGCGCCTCGAGCCATGGTGGTCGCGCAGAACGTGCAATGCTCGTCGCACCCTTCCTGGATGCGCAGCAACGCCCGGGTGCCGTGTTGCCCAGTGGCGAGCGTACCGGGCATCGGCGTCAGGCCGAGCGCGGTCACGACGCCAAACGCGTCCCCGCCCGGCACGACGTTCGTGACGCCTGGAAGAGCGGCGATCTGGCCGCGATCGAGCGCCGCGGCACACCCCATGACGACGGTTCGCAGCGATTCATTCGCCCGCGCTGCTCCCCGGATCCCCTTCCGCAGCTCGACCTCGGCTTCCGCCGTCACCGCGCAGCTGTTGAACACCGCGGTGTCGGCTGCCGAAGGATCATCGACGATTACCCCGCCGGCACCTTCGACGAGTGCCCGTACCTGTTCGCTGTCGTACTGGTTGGCACGACAACCGTACGTCCGGAGGTAGACCTTCACCGGTCCTGCTCCAATGCCTGACGAGTGAGCACGACCGCGGCCGGAAGCTCGATGGCGAACGTGGCGCCGCGTGCGCCCGGAACGAACGCGATCGTCCCGTCCATCGCGGCGAGTGCAGCGCGGCAATACGCGAGCCCCAGCCCGTGCGTTCGTTGTCCGGAACTCCCGGCGGTGAAGAACGGCTCGAAGATCCGCTCGGCGTCCAACGCGGGAACTCCCGGTCCGTCATCCGTGACTGTGATGCGCACCGAGTCGCCCGAGCGCTCGGCGCTCACCACGACGCCGGCATTGGAGCCGGCGTGCACACGCGCGTTCATCAACAGGTTGTCGAACACGCGGCGCAGCACGTCAGCATCTGCGATGACGTCCGGAACGTCCGGGCCGATCTCACTCGTAAGGCGGGGAATCCGGCCGCTCCATTCCGCCTTCACGGCACGCAGGAACTCAGCCGGATCGATCGGCACCGGCTCCACGGTGAACGACGCGGATTCCGTCCTGCCGAGTTCGAGCAGTTCGTCGATCAATCGCACCAGCTGCGTACCCTGCGCCTGCATCGTGCCAACCGCGGAACGCTGCACGTCGCTCAGCACACCAAGGTCGCCGTCGTACAGCATCTCCAGCGATGCCAGGATGCCTGTCAACGGCGCCTTCAGGTTGTGAACGAGCATCTGCTCGAACGCGAGGCGCTCGGCGTCAGCCATGTGTCAGGGCCTGACTGTGAACCCCATGCTGAAGATCCAGGCATTCTCGGTAACGCCGTCGACGGAACCGCGAGTCGCGCGCTGGACCGCCATATCGAGAACGACGCGGGGACCGGCTAGCGGCAATCCCGCCCCTCCCGAATAGAAGCGCTCTTTCGGCGCTTCGCTACCGACGTGGAACGGAAGGTCGCGCTGGCGATATCCGAGATAGAACAGGATCGGCACGTTACGCATCTTCGGGCCCGTCAATTCGAGGCCCGTGCCGAGTTCCCACGTGTCGCTCGCCGACAGATCGGACTGGAGCAGGCCATCGAGCCTGGACCATTCCTGGTGCTCTATGGAGATCCCGAGGCTCGCCCCGGGCAGACCGTCAAAACGAATGCCGGCACCGTAGCGCATCGGCATCCGTCCCTTCGCGATGACCGTGTCGCCGAGGCCGACTTCGAGCTCGCCGCCGGCGCGCGCCGATGCGGCGACAGCGATCTGCCGATGCAATCGCCACGTCGCGCCTCCGGAGAATCCGCTGCCGAGGTAGCTGATCGTCAGGGCTCGCGTGAGCGTGCCGTACACGAGACTGTCATCGTACTGCCGAACCAGCGAGAGTCGATTCTCTCCCGTGAAGCCGTGCAGCCCGAAGCCGACCGAGAGCGTTGGCCGAACGGAATACGAGACGCCCAGCCGGATGTCGTTGATCGCTCCGTTGGACTCCACGCGTTCTTCATAACCAACCGAGTCCGTGCCGAGGATCTGCCCACCACGCACGTTCGTTGCCCACGTGCGATCGAGGTACGTGGACGCCGTGATGGTGCCCATCGCACGCGATCCCAATTGCAATCCGGCCATCCAGATCGGGAACCGCGCGTTCATCGTGTTGTCTGTCGTCGGACCCGCGGTCACCGAGCGGAATTCGGGTTCATACTGGAAGTAGAGACCACCGCGTCCCCAGCCCAGCGTGGACGACGGATTCCGAGGCGTGGCGAAATCGAACTCGGCAAACCCTCCACCGGCGGCCCCGGAGCGCGTGCTCAGTCCGCCCGGCGGATAGCCGAAGCCCTGCGTGCTGATGCTGCCCTGTGGCCGCGCGATCGCCGGAACGACCAGGAGGGCGACGGTAGCGAAGAAGAGTCGTCGCATCATGGAATCCCGAAGCTCCGGACCGGGGAATAACTCACGCGAAGACGCGGGCGAAGGTTAGGCGCCGCGCTGCTGGAGTAGAACGAAACGAACCTGGGATCGACCGACTCGGGCCCTGCCCGCAGGACGAGGCCCTTCTGCGCGGTCTTCGAGATCGACAGTCCCCAGGCGCGCAATGCGTTCACGATCTCGATCGACTTCAGGCCGCTGTCGCGCGGCGCGAACGTTACCGAGTCGAAGCCCGTGTTAGGCGGATTGGTGAGGAACGCCGAGCGACCGGGATCGGTGATGCCCGTACCGGCCGTGACCAGCAGCGGGAAGATCGTCAACTTGACCGTGTCGTCTACGCCGGCCACCGGCCGCTGCGTGAGCTCGAGCGTCGCGCGAAGCACGTTCGACGAATCGAGGATTCGCGCCGGGATGTTGAAGCGTATGAGGGCTCGTCGTCCCGGGACGCCGCCAACGGTCAGGAACGAGGGGTCAGGGAAGGTCGGGAAGCTGATTACGTGCACGTAGTCAGTCAGGTCGGCCGCGAGCGTGACCTGGGACCGCGGCACCTTCGACCGCGGGAACACCGTGATCGGTTTGAACACGGTGTCCGTGCTCGGTCGGAAGCGTATGACAGCCGGGTCGCCGCCTTCGTACGCGTAGATGCGCAGTTGAACCGGCCCGTTACTCGTTGCCTTGAACCCGAGCCTGAGGCGTCCATCGTTGACGATCTTGGTGATCAGCGTGAGGCTGTCGATCGGAATTCGTATCGAGTCGGTGATCTGCGCGGTGTCGAGCGTGATCGATCCGACACGCCGGTCGGGGCGGAACAAAAGCTTCTCGAGCGCCGTCGACGTGTCGTTCGCCGCCGTCGCGGAATCGCCGGTCGTCGTGTCGACGTCGAAGACCTCGATCGTCACCGGTTGCTTGAACAGCGACGCCGTTCGATTGATGCGCAGCTTGACGTAAGCGCTGTCGACCACCTTGATGATCGTGTCACCGTTGGCCGCACCGGAGTTGTAGTACTTCGGCAGCGAATCGAACCGGATGACCGGTCGCGTGTCGACCGTGTCGCCACGGCGCGCCAGCAGCAGCTCCGTCTCGGTTCCGGTCGTGGGGAACGGGAACACGGTAGTATCGAGCACCACTGGATCGAACGTGGTGTCGATCACGACGACGTTCTGCTCGGGGCACAGCGCCGGACAGGCCGCTCCGCCCTCGTAATCCTCGGTGCACGCGACCACCGTCACGGCCGCAACCAGCGCGGCCATGACGAAGCCCAGCCGGCGAGCGGGTGAAATCGTACGCAAGGCCGCCATCAGCGCGACCATCCTTTCCGGAACATCATGTATTCGTGAGTGAAGCTGGAGTAAAAGGTTGCGGCAGGAGCTCGCTCAACGCCCAATCGGCGCGCTTCCCCGCGGTGGTGATCCCGACCACGTGGAGCGACGGCGCGAACTCCGCGAGCGCCTGACGACACATGCCGCACGGCGGCGTCGGCTCCGACGCATCCGTGGCAACGACGATCAGGTCGAAGTCACGATGACCCGTCGCCACGGCAGCCGCGAGCGCACCACGTTCAGCGCAGGTTCCCGCGGGAAATGCCGCGTTCTCCACGTTGCAGCCGGCGACGACGGTGCCATCCGTGGCCCGCAACGCCGCGCCAACTCGAAAGTGCGAGTACGGCGCGTAGGCGTGCTTCAGCGCCGCCAGCGCCGCGGCGCCCGCATCGACTGCATCACGCGAAGTTGTCACGCCATGATCTCCTGGAGAAACGAGGTCCCGCGCCCGCGAAACGATATCCCAAACCACTCGGCGACGGTGGCGCCGAGATCCGAGAACGTTTCACGTTGCCCGAGATTTACCGCGTTGACCCCCCGTCCCCCGGCGGTCACCAGCACGGGCACGCACTCGCGCGCGTGGTCGGTCGATGGAGTCGTCGGATCGTTGCCGTGGTCGGCTGTAATGGCCAGTAAATCACCGTCGCGGAGCCCGGCGAGCAGGTCCGGCAATGCGGCATCGAATTGCCGGAGCGACCCGTAGAACCCCGCGACGTCATTCCTGTGCCCGAACAACTGGTCAAAATCTACTAGGTTGGCGAAGAGGAACCCACTGTGAGACACATCGGGGTTTCCTGATCCCCCTATCCAGGCCTGGATTCGCGCAATTCCCTCGCGATTGTCGACCGTGTGGTGTGACGAGATGCCGCGTCCCGCGAACAGGTCATCCACTTTCCCTACTCCCTGCCGATCGATGCCTGCCTGTTCGAGCGCATCCAGCAGGGTTTCGCCGAGCGGCTCGATCGAGAAGTCGCGGCGGTTCGGTGTTCGACGGTAAGCGCCTGGTGCGCCGACAAAAGGCCGGGCGATGACGCGCGAGACGTTATGCGGAGACGTGAGCATCGCTCGCGCCGCCTCGCAGGCGCCGTAGAGCTCCGTCAACGGGACGATCGATTCATGCGCCGCCACCTGGAATACGGAATCGGCGGATGTGTAGACGATCCACGCGCCGGTCTTCGCGTGCTCCGCGGCGAAGCGGTCGATCATCGCCGTCCCGCTTCCCGCCACGTTGCCAACCACTGGCCTCCCAGTGATCCGGCTGAATCCATCGATCACCGACTGCGGGAATCCGTCAGGGTACGTCGGAAACGGATGATCCAGATGAAGTCCCGCCATCTCCCAATGGCCGGTGGTGGAATCCTTGCCCGGAGATGCCGGATGCATGACTCCCCATGCTGCCCGCGACGGAACGTCGCGCGACACGCCGCGCATGCTCAGGGCTCTCCCGAGACCCATGGCCGCGAGATTCGGCAGGTCAGCGCCGCCAATCGCCTCCGCGACGTTCGCCAGGGTGTTGCTGCCGGCATCGCCGTAGTCCGCGGCATCGCGAGCGGCGCCCGCGCCCACGCCATCCAGCACGATGATGATCGCGCGTCGATTCACGACGTCTTGTAGACGTAGAAACGTGGTGCGCGAAGCCCGAGCCCGACCAGCAACTCGTAAGGCGAGAGCTCCCCCGATGCAGCAACGTCCATGATCGGGAGCTGGTGATCACCCTGGGGGCCCAGGAACGTTGCGACGTCTCCGACATTGCAAGCGACATCCGTCACGTCGAGCATCGTCATGTCCATCGTCACAATCCCGGCGATGGGCGCGCGAAGCCCGTTCACGAGAGCCATGCCACGATTGCTCAGGTTGCGCCGGATCCCGTCTGCGTAACCCGCGGCGACCGTCGCCACACGTCGTACACCCTTCGCTTCCCATGTGCCACCATAGCTCACGGTCTCGCCCTCGGCGACATCGCGGATCTCCACGATCCGTGCGTGGAGCGAAACGACGGGCAGGCACTCCCACTTCAGTTGGCTGCCGAAAGGCGCATCGGGCAGCGTTAGGCTGTCGCCGACGCCGTACAGGAAAACGCCCGGCCGAGCCAGGTCCCAGCGCGACGGCGCGCTACGCGAGAGCGCCGGGCTGTTCTCGGCGTGCAGGTACTTTGGCCTCGACGGGAGCGCGACGATGGCCTGATCGAATCGCTGGAGCTGTTCCTGCATCGAGCCGTCGTCCTGTTCGGCCGAATGAAAGTGAGTGAACGCACCTTCCGGCTCGCACGACTTCAGCACCCACTCGAGGTCAGTCACCCGATCCCAGGGAATACCGGCGCGATTCATCCCGGTGTCGATGGCCAGGTGCCACTCACCACCGCCTGACGAGTGCCACGCATGAATCCGCGCCTCGTCTCCCAGGGTCGGCGTGAGCCGGTAGTAACGGACGTCGGCGAAATCGTCAGGCAGTAACGGCGTGAAGACGAGCACCGGGCGCGTGATCCCCAGCGACCGCAGTTCGGCGCCCTCCTCGATCGTGGCAACGCCGTAGCCCCACGGATCGAGCGCCTCGAGCGCCTGCACGACCGGCCCTACGCCGAGGCCGTAAGCATCGGCCTTTACCATCGGGAGCAGCGGCGTACGGGCGCGTTCCTTGAGAAACGTCGCATTGTTGCTCAGCGCGCTAAGGTCGACTTCGATCCAGGCGCGCCGCTGGTGGCTCCGCATTGATTTCCCGATTCGGGGGCGGGTAGTATACGCTGACCCGGGGAGGCTATGCAACCCAAGGCTACACTTGAAGATACGCTCGCGCTCATGCGCGATCTGCGCGTCCGCTGCGAGTGGGACGCGGCCCAGACGCACGATTCCCTGAGACCGTACCTGGTCGAGGAAACTGCCGAGCTGGATGAGGCGCTCCGGCTCGACGCGGATCCCCTGATCCGGGAAGAGCTGGGCGACGTCTTGCTGCAGGTGCTTTTTCACTCGGTGATCGCCGAAGAACGCGGCGCGTTCGACGTGAATGACGTCGCGGCCGGCCTGATCGCGAAGATGCGCGCGCGACATCCGCACCTGTACGCCGGTGGTGAACGTGAGCCGTGGGAGCGCATGAAGGCTCGAAAGCGGGCTTCGATCGAGGACGGACTGCCGCCGGGTTTACCCTCGTTGCATCGCGCCCACCGGCTGCAGGATCGAGCCGCTGGAGTGGGCTTCGACTGGCCGGACGCCGAGGGCCCGCTGGATAAGGTCGGGGAGGAACTCGCCGAAGTCACACAGCTTATGCCGGAATCGATTCCCGATTCCCGATTCCCACTCCCCGATGCTCGTCAGGCAGCGCTCGAAGCGGAGTTGGGCGACCTGCTGTTTGCGGTCGTGAACCTGTGCCGCAAGACCGGTGTCCACGCCGCGCTCGCGCTCGACAAGGCGAACGAAAAGTTCGTCAGGCGATGGACGGCGATCGAGAAGCTCGCGGCGGAACGCAATATCGACGTGACGACGGCAGGTCTCGACGCTCTGGACGCGATGTGGAATGAGGTGAAGGGACTCGAGTCCAAGTCCAAAGACCAGGTCTAGGACGCAATTCCACGTCGAAGACTTCGTTCTTGGACTTGGACTTGGACTTGGACTTAGACCGGTCCACCCATCTCGAACTCTCCCTCACCCAGAAACAGCGGTGTCGCTGTCCCATCCCCATCCTCGTAGAACTTCACCGCTCCCGGCGTCGCCGACATTTTCGCGATCCAGATGATCTGGCCGGTGTGGCCCGCAAAGTGTTCCACCACGTGGTAGACGGCTTCCATCACGGTGGTGTCGCGTCCCTGGATCGACCGGCGCTCCAGCAGCTCGCTCGGCAGCAGCGCGCGCAGGACCTCGTCCGCCTCACCCAGGGTCGCATCGAGGCCATCCAGCATGCCGGCGGCGGTCGCCCCGCCCCGCGCGGCGAATTCCATGTTGCGCTTCCGGATGTCGTCCTGCCCACCCACGCCGCTCACGATCCATTGCCGGACGTTGCCCGACAGGTGGAGGAGCAGGTTGCCGATGCTGTTCGAGTGCTCGTTAGGCCGCCACCAGAGGCGTTCGGCCGGCATCGCCTCGACCGCGGCCCGGATCTTGGTCGGGTACTCGCGGCACAGGTAGTAACGCGAACGTTCGAGGAATGATCCTGCGATTGACATGGTGTTTTGGTCCGTCTGCCCGTTTGCCCGCCTGCCCGTCGTTAGGGACGCAGGCGACTCATCATGCGTGGGAATGCGATGCTCTCGCGGATATGCGGGTTCCCGCAGATCCACGCGACCGTTCGCTCGAGGCCAAGGCCATACCCTGAGTGAACGAACGTTCCGTACTTCCGAAGGTCGAGATACCAGCCATACGCATCCATCGGCAATCCTTCCTCCTTGATGCGCTCGACCAGCTTGTCGTGATCGTCCTCGCGCTGCGATCCGCCGATGATCTCCCCGTATCCCTCGGGCGCGAGGCAGTCATCGCACAAGACCGTGCGCGGATCGGCGGGATTCTCCTTCATGTAGAACGCCTTCGCCTGTTTCGGATAGTTGCACACGAACACCGGCGTCTCGTAATCCTCGACGAGCAATGACTCGTCCTCTGCGCCGAGGTCGTCGCCCCAGGTGATCGAGCTGCCCTTTTTCTGGAGAATCGAAACTGCGTCCGAGTACTCGATGCGCGGAAACGGCGGCTTGATGCGCTCGAGCTTCGACACGTCGCGCTCGAGCACCGTCAGCTCGGGACGACGTCGCTCGAGCACCCGCCTGACGATGTGCACGAGCATCTCTTCCTGAACGCGCATGTTGTCGCTCGAATCGTAGAACGCCATCTCGGGCTCGATCATCCAGAACTCGGTCAGGTGCCGCCGCGTCTTGGATTTTTCGGCGCGGAACGTCGGACCGAACGTATAGATGCAGCCGAGTGCCGCCGCCGCGGCTTCGCCGTAGAGCTGGCCGGTTTGCGCGAGGTACGCGAAGCCCTCGTCGAAGTATTCCGTCTGGAAAAGACCGCTGCGTTCCCCGATCGCCGCCGTCAAAATCGGCGTGTCGACGTGGATGAAGCCCTTTTCATAGAAGAAGTCGTGGATCGCCTGCTCGATTTCGTGCCTGACGCGCAGGATCGCGACCTGGCGCTGGCTCCTCAGCCACAGGTGCCGGTTATCGAGCAGGAAATCGACGCCGTGTTCCTTGGGCTGGATCGGATAGTCGATCGGGCTGCTGCCAAGGACGTCCAGTCCTGTGACCCCCATCTCGTAGCCGCCCGGGGCGCGCGCTTCCTGGCGCACTTCCCCCGTTACCGAGACACAGGTCTCCTGCGTCAATTGAGGGAACCTTTCCCACACTTCCGGCGTCACCTGCGACTTGACCAGGACCGCCTGGAGCAGGCCGGTGCCGTCGCGAACGACGATGAAGGCGATCTTGCCGGATGAACGAAGATGGGAAACCCACCCACGAACGGTCACCGTGGTACCGCTGTGGCGGGCTAGATTCGATATGGTTGAGAAGTCGGGCACACGTATTGGGCCGTGGGAGGACGGAAAAGTAGAGACAGCGAAGCGTGAAACCCAGCACCACCACCAGCACCAAGCCCAAGCAACCAGTACCAGCACAAGCGTGCAGCAATCAGCAATCAGCTAATCAATCCGCCTCGTGACCCTGGCTTCTCGCCTTAACCTCGGCATCATCGCCATCGCCGTCGTGCTCGTGGCGCCGCTCGTGTTGTCGCTGCGAGCGCTGCAGGAGTTGCAGTACGACACGACGATGCTCCGTGATCGCGAATATGCCGCTACCCTGCTCATCGGGCGGATGCGGTCCGTGCACGACGACCTGCTCCAGGGCACCACATACATCGCGCTGTATCCGGGCGACAGCTCACAGGCGCAATACCTCGAGCAGATCCAGAGGCTCGCCCGACAGACTGATACGCTGGCCGTCCTCACTCAATACGCCGCGGTTGGACAGATCCGGTCGGCGATCGGCCGGTTGGTCGAGCAGGCGCCGCGCGCATTCGCTTTCGCGCGCGCCAATCGCGCGTTGCGGCGGGATTCGATCATCGATCTCATGATCTCGCCGAACCTCCTCGCCATCGACCGCACGCTCTACAACGCATCAACGGCGATGGAACAGCGGACCGCGCAGAAGGTCGATGACTTCGCGGTTCGCACGGAGGAAGCCGGCGTTCTGGCACTCGGCTCGCTCGGGATCGCGATCCTCATCGCGTTTGGTGTCGCCATCTGGCTCACGCGCTCAATCAGCTCGCCCCTTAAGGAGCTCGACGCCGGCATGCGAGCCGTCGCCGAGGGGCATTTCAAGCGACCGCTCGCCATCAGCGGCGATCGAAGTGACGAATT
>Ga0111539_10004698_pt1 | contig 17856 bp, 15 predicted proteins | sample RhiMethybrSRZTD1_FD_79667 | JGI IMG/M metagenome (GOLD analysis project Ga0111539, IMG submission 79667) | Populus rhizosphere microbial communities from Tennessee, USA - Rhizosphere MetaG P. TD hybrid SRZTD1 (version 2) (version 2) | ecosystem: Host-associated > Plants > Roots > Rhizosphere >... | reverse complement strand
TGCTCGGGGTCGAGGAGCCGTCTCAGCAGCGGCAGCGAGCGCCGCCCCCCGCTGACCAGCGCCGCTTCGGCGCCCGTGCGGACTGCCGAGTCGCGGCTCCGCAGGCGATCCGCCCAGTCTCGCAACTGCGCGGGGTTCGCGGAAAGGCTCGCCTCCGTAGGCAGCGAGGACGGGGTCGCCGCGGGCGCCTGGCCGAGGCCCACGGCCAGCAGCGTTGCGAGCGCGGGCGCCTTGAGGAGTGATGTCACGCGGGCCTGGAGCTCATTATTGGTCGGCCCCGACGGAGTCGTTCGTCCAGGCCCCAGACTGGAGCGAGGATCTTGGTGCAGATCTGGATGCCCACCTTCGGGTCAGGTCTTGGCATCCTGGGCGTTGACTCGTCTAACCTCTTTTAGTACCAATAGGATAAAAGCTAACCAGCCAGTCCACCCCGAGGTGATGGTGCACACCGACCGGGGAACGAAAATTGCCTACTGTGCTTCGTACTGCCCGCTGAGGCTGGACTGTCCAGCCTGAGAGGGGGCGCATGAGCGGCGGGGGTTCGACTCGAACGAGTCGAGCTCCCTACATCAGGGAGGCGCATCTCTCCATGCGCACGCGTAGTCTCACGACCTGGGCATACACCTTCAGCTTGCTGTGCGTGCTCGCACCGGCCCCGAGCTTCACGGACTCGCTCGGCGACGCGGCTTCGGCGGAAGAGCGCCGCAGGGCCGCGCGCGAGTCGGGCTCGTCGCCGAAGGCCAAGTCTTCGTCGAGAGGGTCCGGCAAGGCGGCCGGGGTGTCGGTTTCCGAGCCGTCGGCAACGACGTCGACCGCGGGCAACGAGAGAGGCTCGACGCGGGACGCCAGCTCCGATCCCGCCCGATCCTCCAAGCCCGCGTCTCCGTCCGGCCAGGATGCGCCCCGAGTCGGACGCTCGGCGTCCGGCCATGGCAGCGGGTCAGCCGCCGGAGTCGCGGCCACCAGCATGCGCCGCGTCTACAACAACCAGGCGCTGCTCGAGCTGCGCGACCGGAGCCTGAGTCGCGGCACGTTCTCGCAGGGCACGGACGGCGAGTCGAGCTCGGATCCCACGAGCAGCACGAGCGGCGGTGCCTCGTCGTCGTCCAGCTCCCAGTCCAGCTCCACGTCCACCTCCGCGTCGACGCCCAGCGCGCCGTCGTCGCCGGGTCCGGTCCCGCCCAGAGAGCCGACCACGACTCCGACTCCGGCGCCCTCGAAGCCGACGGCAACGCCCACTCCTGCACCGACGCCGACCCCGGCGGCTCCGTCACGCGGAGACGGCCTCGCGGCGATCCCCGAGCTGTCGCGCTGGAAGACGCAGATGCTGACCTACGGGCAGAAGGCCTGCACGACGCAGGCGAGCGCGAAGACGGACGACGAGCAGCTCGGAAGCACCTATTACGACGCGACCCGGGTGTACGAGCAGATCGCCGACTTCACCGGCCAGGCGGGCTGGGAGGATTGCGCCGAGAAGGCCAAGGCCATCTATCGCGGGTACGTGCTCAGGAACGGCGGAAAAGTCCCCGGCTACTGGAACTTCACGACGGGCTTCCGCATGGACTGGGAACGGAACGGAGATGCCCTGTCCAAGCAGGCGGGGATCCTGCTGTCGCAAAACGCCGCGTTCTGCAGCGACACTACCCCGCTCGACTGGACCGCGCCGGCCCACGTGAGCCGCGAGACCGCGTATTGCCTCCTGTCGTACCTCAACGCCGAGGCCCTGGGTCAGCCGCGGCGCGCGCGCATGGCCAGCCTCGCCAATCAGGCGCTCGGACACATCGACAGCTGGTTCGTCTCCAAGACCAGCCGTGCTCCAAGCAAGTTCGAGCTGGTCCCTCAGGCCGCCGGCCAGTACTACGTCCAGCCCTTCATGGTCGGGCTGACGATGCAGGCGCTGATCCGCTACTGGGACGCCACTCACGACCCGCGCGTCCAGCCGGCCGTGAAGGTGGCGCTGGACTGGTTGTGGACGCGCGCCTGGGTGTCCGGCGATCGCGCGTTCTGGTACGAGAACTGGACCTCGGATCCTTCGAAGCCGTTTCCTTCCAAGCCTGGCGCGGCCGACCTCAATCTCCTGATCGCGCCGGCATTCGCCTGGATGTATCACCAGACGGGCGACGACACCTACCGGGACCGCGGCGACCAGGTGTTCGCCGGCGGCGTCAGGGGCGCCTGGCTCGACGGGCCGAAGCAGTTCAACCAGAACTACATGTGGAGCTTCGACTACGTGAAGTGGCGGTCGCAGTAGGAGCGTGCTAGCGGGCTCGGACGGTGCTGCCCGGCAGCACCGTCCGAAGCTCCCGCGCGAGGGCCGCCGTGTAGCTGTCGCGGCCCTGCGGGCTCAGGTGGTAGCCGTCCGGATCGTAGTCGGCACGCTGCAGCTCGTCGTCGACGAGGGGCGCGAGCACGACGATACCGTCGTCGGCCCCGAGCCTCCGCAGTAGCTCGGCCTCTTCGCGCTGGACGGGAGGGACGAGAGCCAGCACGAACCGCACTCCGTAGCGCTCGACCTCTTGCCGGAGCGCTGTCATGCGCGTCGCGCCCGTGGTGGACAGCTCGGACAGGCTCGCTCGCGGTGGCGGCGCGTGCCGCGTCATCATGGCCGCGAGGGCCGGGAACGACGGCAGCAGGCGACCGAGCACGTTCTTGCGGACCTCTCCGCGCAGGCCCCAGAACTCGCTGACGTTGGCAAAGAACAGCTCCGAGGTCTGGGTGGGGTTCAGCCCGACGCTCGAGGAGACCCGGAAGATGTCGCGCGGCTGCATGCTGTAGCGCGCGAAGATCTGGTCGCGGATCGAGAGGCCGAGCAGGTGACGCGGCTCGAAGCACAGGACGACGGCCTCGGGCCGGGAGCCCGCGCTCATCAGGCGACGCAGGCCGAAATACCAGTCGTAATAGGTGGTCTGCTCGATCACGTATCGCGCCGCGCGGTGGTCGGGCTCGAGGGCGGCATCGAGCGCTGCGACGTCGATGCCGCGCTCCAGCAGGGAGTTGCCCACCAGGAGGACGGGTGGGGGCAGCGCAGGAGAGGGGCCGAGGCGCTCGGCCTCGCGCGATTCCTGCCGCAGTCGGCCGAGCATCCTGCTCATGTCGTAGACGACGGTGCGCGCGCCGATCTCCGCGCCGACCAGCAGCAGCAGCGCGCCCGCAAGCAGCAGCGCGGAGGCGCGTCCGGCCGATCCCGGAGACGGAGGCGTGTCAGAACTGGAAGTAGATGAAGGCATTGGTCGAGCTACCTGCAAACAGAAGCGTCGCCAGCATCAGCGACATCGCCACCGCGATGCGAACGCGATAGCTGCTCTTCGCCAGCACGTACTCCTCGTTGCGCCATTCGTTCAGGCAGTCGATGAAGAACAGCGGGAGCGTCGCAGCGGCGAGAAAGACGCACGCGGTGGCGTACTCCGGCACCCACGCGAACTGGCCCAGCCCTCCGAGGAACGCGAATGCGTCGCCGATCGAGGGCGCCCGAAAGAAGATCCAGGTGACGCAGACGAGGTGGAACAGGAGCACGCGGCGGACCCAGGCCCCGAGCGACGCATCCCGTGACGGGATGGCGTCTTCCTTGTCCCGCAAGCCGGGGACGAGGCCGCGGACGAAGCGCTCGATCGCGAGACCGACGCCGTGGATCGCGCCCCAGACCACGAAGGTCCAGTTCGCTCCGTGCCAGAGCCCACCCAGCAGCATGGTCAGCATCAGGTTGCGGTAGGTCTTGCGCTCGCCCTGCCGGCTCCCGCCGAGCGAGATGTACAGGTAGTCGCGCAGCCAGGTGCTGAGGCTGATGTGCCAGCGCCGCCAGAACTCCTGCAGGCCCCGGGCGAGGTAGGGCTGTCGGAAGTTCACCATGAAGTGGAAGCCGAGCAGCTGCGCGGACCCGCGCGCCATGTCGCTGTACCCGCTGAAGTCCCCGTAGATCTGCCACGCGAACGCGTAGACCCCGATCGCGACGACGGCGAGGCTCGGCGCGCCGAGCGCCCCGTTGAAGGCCGCGTTCGCCAGCAGCGCGCAGTTGTCGGCGATGACGACCTTGCGAAACAGGCCGCTCGTGATCAGCAGCAGGCCGTCGAAGAACCGGCTCGCGTCGAACGTTCGCGGCTTCTGGACCTGCGGCAGGAGATGGGCGGGCCGCTGGATCGGCCCGGCGATCAGGTGCGGGAACAGGCTGATGAAGAGCGCATAGTCGACGAGCGAGTCCGCCGGCTTCAGCCTTCGGAAGTACACGTCGACGATGTAGGCCAGGGCCTGGAAGGTGTAGAACGAGATGCCCGGCGGGAGCAGGATCCGCAAGGTCTCGTGGGGGACGTCGACTCCGATCGTCGCCAGCAGGCCCGCGAACGAGTCCACGAAGAAGTTGAAGTACTTGAAGACGCCCAGGAATCCGAGGTTGAGCGCGACCGAGAGCGTGAGCGCCGCCTTGCGCTTGAGCGCGTCCTCGGAGCGGTCCACGATGTGCGAGCAGTAGTAGTCGACGACCGTCGACAGCAGGATCAGGCCGAGGAAGCGCCAGTCCCACCACGCATAGAAGAAGTAGCTGGCGGCGAGGAGGAAGACATTCTGAGCCCGCCAGCCCAGCCGCCAGTACAAAGCGACGACGGCGGTCAGGAAACAAATGTAGACGGGCGTATCGAAGAGCATTTCGGGGCCAGGGGGGTACGGGGGGAGACGTCTCTATGCTAAGCCAAGAAGCCCCAACCAATCCGGGGTGGGGCGCGTCTCAACAGGCAGTGGCTGCAAGGGGGTACGCCTATGGCCTGGTGGCGAAGGCGCTCTGAGCCGGTTTCGAGCGACCTTGCGGTCGACCCCGCCGCGCCGGTGATCCGCCTCGAGAACGTCAGCAGGGTCTTTCGAGGCGATGCCGACGACGAGGTCCGCGCTCTCGACTCGGTGAGCGTCTCGATCGCGCGGGGCGACTACGTCTCGGTGTCCGGGCCGTCGGGCTGCGGCAAGTCCACCTTCCTGAACGTCCTGGGCCTCCTCGACTCTCCGACGGCCGGGCGCTACTGGCTGAACGGACGGCCGACGGAAACGCTGACTCCCGGCGAGCGGGCGCGCGTGCGGAACCTCGACGTCGGCCTGATCTTCCAGAGCTTCAACCTGATCGGGGACATGACGGTGTACGAGAACGTCGAATACCCGCTCTCGCTGCGCGGCGTTCCCGTAGCGGAGCGAAAGGCGCGCGTGGAAGCGGCGCTCGAGCGCGTCGGGCTCACGGGCCGGGCGAAGCAGCGCCCGGGCTCGCTCTCGGGAGGCCAGCAGCAGCTGGTCGCGGTCGCGCGCGCGATCACCGGACGCCCGGCGATCCTGCTGGCCGACGAGCCAAGCGGCAACCTAGACTCCAGGAGCGGCGAGGCGCTCATGCAGATGTTCGGCGAGCTGCACGCCGCCGGGGCCACCGTCTGCCTGGCCACGCACGACCCGCGCTGGGTGACGCAGGCGAAACGTCACATCTACCTGTTCGACGGCCGGGTAGTGGACGGGCCGATGTAGGCGTGGCTCGTTTGTCCTTGACGCGGCACCGTTGTGGCCTACCTTAAGTAAAAGGTACTGCGTTCTCTGTTGTTTCCTGTCGTTTGCTGTTCCGTCCGCGCGTAGGGCGGAGCCTCGCCGTCAAACGATCCAGAACAAGGAGGCCGACATGCAGAGCAGGCGCATCGCCATTGCCTTCGTCGCTGCCGCGTCACTGCTCCCCGCTTCCACCTGGGCGACGACATACGAGGTCGGGCCGGGGAAGCCCCTCGCGAACGTGGGCGACGTTCCCTGGGAATCGCTCAACGCCGGGGACACCGTGCTCATCTACCACCGGGCGACACCCTACAAGGAGAAGTTCGTGCTGTCGCGCGTGGGGACGCAGGCCGCACCGATCACGGTGCGAGGGGTGCTCGGGCCGGGCGGAGAGCGGCCGATCCTCGACGGCAACGGAGCCACCACGCGCGCGCAGCTCAATTACTACAGCCGCAACCGCGGCGTGATCAAGATCGGCGGCTCGACCGTTCCCTTTGCCGACGGCACGACCGTGATGCCCCAGTGGCTCGTGATCGAGAACCTGGAGATCCGCGGGGCGCGGCCACCCAACAGCTTCACCGGCCCGAGCGGAGCCTCGGAGACCTACACCAACCCGGCCTCCTCCATCTACCTCGAGTTCGGCGAGAACATCACGGTCCGCAACTGCGACCTGAACAACAACGGCAACGGCTTCTTCGCGTTCTCGTCCGACACGATCGTCACGCGCAACATCCTGCTCGAGGGCAACTCCATCCACGACAACGGAAACGTGGGGAGCAACTTCGAGCACAACGTCTACGTGGAGGCGATCGGCGTCGTCTACCAGTACAACCACTTCGGTCCGCCGCTGCCGGGCGCCGGGGGCAACAACATCAAGGACCGCTCGGCCGGACTCGTGGTGCGCTACAACTGGATCGAAGGCTCGAACCGCCAGCTCGACCTCGTCAATGCGGAGGACAGCGCGATCGTCCGCGCCCATCCTGGCTATCGCGCGACGCACGTCTACGGCAACGTGGTGATCGAGCACCCGAACAGCGGAAACAACGACTTCGTGCACTACGGCGGCGACACAGGCTCCGCCCAGAAGTTCCGCAAGGGGACGCTGTACTTCTACAACAACACGGTCATCTCGGACCGGACGGACGCGACGCGGCTCTTCCGCCTGTCGACGAACGACGAGAGCTGCGACGCGCGCAACAACGTCGCCTACGTGACCGCGGCGGGCTCGAACCTGCAAGTGCTCGACAACTACGGCCGGCTCACGCTCGCGAACAACTGGTTCAAGACCGGCTGGACGCCGTTCGTGAACGCACACCCGAAAGGAACGATCACGAACAACGGGACCTTCACCGGCTCGTCGCCCGGCTTCGTAGACGAGGCCGGCCAGGACTACTCGCCCTCGTCCTCGTCGCCGCTTCGCGACGCCGGCACGGCGCTCCACCCGGCCGTGCTGCCCGCGAACGACGTGCTCTTCGAGTACGTGAAGCACCAGTCGAGCGCGGCGCGCGTCATCGTGGGGGCGATCGACATCGGGGCTTTCGAGTTCTAGCCGCGCCGACGAGCCCAGGCCCTCGCCTCGACACCCGGTCGCGCCGACTTGAGCGCCCGCAGATATTTGACTAAAGTCAAGTAATGCTGGAGCGGCAGGTCGCCGCGGTGCGGCGCTTCAACCGGTTGGTCACCCAGCGGGTGGGGGCGCTCGACGACCACTACCTCGGCCGCGGCCGCGCGCTCGGGGCCTCGCGGCTGCTCTACGAGATCGCTGCCGGGGGCGGCGACCTGCGCGCGCTGCGCCTTCGGCTGGGCCTCGACGCCGGCTATGCGAGCCGCCTCGCGAAGGTGCTGGTCCGGCAGGGCCTGGTGCGCGTCGCTCGGCATCCCGCCGACCGGCGTGTGCGCGAGCTTCGGCTCACGGGGAGCGGACGGCGCGAGGTTGGCGAGCTCAACGCGATCTCGGACCAGCGGGCGGCCGAGCTGTTGCTCCGCCTCCATCCCCGGCAGCGCGAGGCCCTGGTCGCCGCGATGACCGAGGTGCATCGCTTCCTGCGCGCGGCGGGCCTCGTGATCGAGCGCGTCGATCCGGGGAGCCCGGAGGCGCGCTTCTGCGTCGCCCGGTACTTCGCCGAGCTCGACCGGCGCTTCGAGAACGGGTTCGACCCCCGGGCCGCGCTGCGCGTCGACGAGCGGGACCTCGTTCCTCCGCGCGGCGCGTTCCTGCTCGGCTCGCTGGACGGCGAGCCGGTGGCCTGCGGCTGTCTCAAGCCGATCGGGAAGAGCGTGGGCTACCTCAAGCGGATGTGGGTCGCCGACTCCGTGCGCGGGCTCGGCGTCGGGCGGCGCATGCTCGCGGCGCTCGAGGCGCAGGCGCGCGAGCTCGGGTTCCGAACGCTGCGCCTCGAGACGAACCGGGCCTTGCGCGAGGCGATCGCGCTCTACCGTGGCGCTGGCTACCGCGAAGTGGCGCCATTCAACGACGAGCCGTACGCCCACCACTGGTTCGAGAAGCGTCTCGGCCGTCGGACCGGCCGTCCCCCGGGGTAGTGGAGTAACCTCTTGGGCCATGGTCGGCGGGAGCCTCGCCCACTACGCCGTGCTCGACACGATCGGCGCCGGGGGCATGGGCGTCGTGTACCGCGCACGCGACGAGAAGCTGCACCGTGAGGTCGCGCTCAAGGTGCTGCCGCCGCACCGCGTGCAGGACCCCGTCGCGCGCTCGCGTCTGCTGAACGAGGCGCGTGCCGCCTCCGCCCTGAGCCATCCCAACATCTGCACTGTGTACGAGGTGAACGAGGCCGAAGGCCAGTTCTACATCGCGATGGAGGCGATCGACGGCAAGCCGCTCAGCGCGCTGCTGGGAACGCGCGCGCTGCCGACGGAAACCGTGCTTCACTTCGGGATCCAGGTGGCCGCCGCGCTCGCGCACGCCCACGAGCGCGGCATCCTCCACCGCGACCTCAAGGCCTCGAACGTGATGGTGACGCCGCTCGACCAGGTCAAGGTGCTGGACTTCGGCCTGGCCAAGAGGATCACAGGGGGCTCGGACGAAGGACCGACCGCCGAGCACGCCGACGCCATGACGACGCTCACCCGGACGCAGCAGGAGCATTCGCTGACGCTGCCGGGCCACGTCGTGGGAACGATGGCGTGCATGTCGCCCGAGCAGCTTCGGGACGACACGGTGGACCAGCGCGCAGACGTCTGGGGGCTCGGCGTGCTGCTCTACCACATGGCGGCCGGCGAGCTGCCCTTCCGTGCCCGCACCACCGTCGACCTGTGCTCGTCGGTTCTCCACGATCCGCCTGCCCCCCTGCCGTCCCGCGTTCCCGCCGGGCTGCGAGCCGTCGTCGCCCGCTGTCTGGCGAAGGCGCCGGGCCAGCGCTATCAGCGCGCGGCCGAAGCGCTCTCGGCTCTCGAAGCGCTCCGCTCGGCTTCGGGCGTGGAGTCGCCCGCGCACCTCGTTCGCAGCCGGCGCTGGACGTGGGCCGGGCTGCTCACCCTCGGAACGCTGCTTGGCGCGGTCGTAGCGCTGATCGTCCTGCGAACGGAGCGTGCCGCGCCGGGAGGCGTCGGGGCCGGCCGGCTGTCGCTGCTCTTCTCGAGCGAGCACGACATCACCGAGCCCGCGCTATCGCCCGACGGCAAGATGCTGGTCTACGCCACGGCGGAGGGCCAGGCCTTCGACCTCTTCCTGGGCCGCGTCGCCGGGGGGGCTCGCGTGCAGCTCACGCACGACGCAGCCCGGGAAGGGCGCGCCGCGTTCTCGCCGGACGGGGAGCGGATCGCGTTCTCGCGCCTCGGCGCCGACGGCCGGAAGACCGAGGTCTGCGTGATGGCCACCTTCGGTGGCGACGTGACCTGCCTCGTCGAGTGGGGTCGCCAGCCGGCCTGGTCGCCCGACGGCACGCGGCTCGCCTTCATCCTGAGGCGGCCCGGCGCTCCCGAGGCGCTCGCGGTGCTCGGGGCCGACGGAGCCGGCCTGCGCGAGCTCGTGCAGGGCGACGGAACGTACCCGTTCCTGAGCACTCCGGCCTGGTCGCCGGACGGCGCGCGGATCGCCTTCGTGCGCAGCCGGGGAGGGGTGTCTCGCGAGGTCTGGGGCGTGGCCGCGAGCGGCGGCAGCCTGGGCCCCCTCTGGAGCGACGAGACGGGCGTCTTCAGCGATTCGCCGGTCTTCACCCGCGACGGCCGGGGAGTGGTCCACGTGTCGAACCGGGCCGGCGCCTCGAACCTGTGGCTGATGCCGCTGCAAGCGGGAAGCGCTGCCGTGCGGCTCACCTCCGGACCCGGGCCCGATACCGGCCCGAGCCTCGCGCAGGACGGCACGCTCGCGTTCCTGAGCGCCCGCACGCGAAACGCGCTGCTGGTCTACCCGCTCGCCGGTGGAGAGGCGCGCACGCTCGTCACCCATGCCGCGCCGCTCTGGGCGCCGCGATTCTCGCCGGACGGGCGCGAGCTCGCCTTCAGCCGCATGGAGGCGGACGGCCTCTGGCACATCTGGAGCGTCCCGGCCGAAGGCGGCGCACCGCGCCAGGTGACGGCGGGCAAGGTGCCCGAGATCTATCCGTCGTACTCGCCCGACGGCTCGAGCCTGCTGTTCTTCACCTGGGGCCGCGAGCCGAGCCGCGTGCTCCGGGTCGCGCGGGCGGGCGGCGTTCCGGGCGCCGTGCTTCCGGACGGAGTGAACCTGTCGTACCCGGATCTCTCGCCGGACGGTCTGCGGCTGGCCGTCTCGGTCAGCGAGCGCGACCGCGTGCGCGTGCACATAGCACCGGTGGCCGGAGGACCGCTGCGCGCGTTGACCGAGAGTCCGTCGACCGTTCCGCGCTTCTCTCCGGACGGGCGCTTCGTCGCGTTCTCGCCGGACCGCAGCTTCGGCGCCGGCGTGTTCGTGGTCCCCGCCGAGGGAGGCGAGCCTCGCCGGCTGAGCGAGACGGGCGGCTGGCCCGTGTGGTGGCCCGACGGGCGGCGGCTCGGGTTCCAGGCGGTGGGCAGCGACGGCAACGCCGAGATCCGCGTGGTTGCCCTCGAAGGCGGACCCGCGACCACGCTGACGGGCATCCGCTTCCTCGGCACGAACTACCCCTTCGACGTGTCGCGCGACGGACGCTTCCTCGCCACGAGCAACACGGTCTCGGCGTCGAGCGAGCTGTGGCTGCTCGAGCGCGGCGCGGGCGGGCCCGCGCGGTGACTCGCTGCAAAGGGACTAGACTGGTGGGCAGACCAGACAGGAGGCCGTTATGGAAGACACCAGCCGGCGTGACTTCCTGATGCAGGCGGCGGCAGGAGCCACGGTCGCCGCGCTCGCGGAGAGCGTGCTCGCGCAGACCAGCTCGCCGTCGGCCACCGGAGTCCCGACGCGCGTGCTGGGCCGCACGGGGCAACGCGTCTCGATCCTGTGCCTCGGCGGCTGGCACATCGGCTCGATCAAGGACGACGCGCAGGCCGTCCGGCTCGTGCAGGCGGCGGTCGACGAAGGCGTCACGTTCATGGACAACTGCTGGGACTACCACGACGGCCGCTCCGAGGAGCTGATGGGCCGCGGCCTCGAAGGCCGGCGCGACAAGGCGTTCGTGATGACCAAGAACTGCGAGCGCGACTTCGCGGGGTCGATGCGCTGCCTCGAGGACAGCCTGCGGCGCCTGCGCACCGATCGGATCGACCTCTGGCAGTTCCACGAGATGGTCTACGACAACGACCCGGACTGGGTGTTCGAGAAGGGCGGAATCAAGGCCGCCCTGCAGGCACGGCAGGAAGGCAAGGTGCGCTTCATCGGCTTCACCGGGCACAAGGACCCGCGCATCCACCTGAAGATGCTCGGAAAGCCTCACGAGTGGGACACGGCCCAGATGCCGATCAACGTGCTCGACGCGCACTACCGCAGCTTCCAGAAGGAGGTCGTTCCGGTCTGCCTCCAGAAGAACGTGGCGGTGATCGGAATGAAGGGGTTCGGCGGGGGAGACGGGATCGCGCGCGGCGCCGGCCTCAGCGCCGCGGAAGCCTATGGCTATGCTCTCAGCCAGCCGGTGGCGGCGCAGGTCGTCGGCATGACGAGCCTCGAGCAGCTGCGCGACAACGTGGCGCTGGCGCGCGGATTCAAGCCGCTGTCCGAGGCGGAGCGCAAAGCACTCGTGGAGCGCGTGCGCGAGATGGCCGGTGACGGGCGCTTCGAGCTGTTCAAGTCGTCGCAGACCTTCGACGGCCCTCACCACCGCCGCCAGCACGGCTTCACCGCCTGACGCCGGGCCGGCGTGCGCGATGCCTTTCTTCAAGAAGCTGGCTCTCTCGAGCGTCCTTTGGGCGTGCCATTCCGTGGCCCTGGCCCAGGCCCCGGCCGCCGAGGACCCGACCGTGCCCATCGGCGCGGCGCTTTCGGCCAGGGAGTTCGACAAGGCCATCGAGCTCGCCCGCGCCGCGCTGCGCGCGTCGCCCGGCAGCGCGCAGCTGTGGACGTTGCAGGGCATCGCTTTCGCCGGCAAGGGTGACGACAAGCAGGCGCTCTCGGCATTCCAGCAGGCGCTGAAGCTCGCGCCGCGCAACGTCGCGGCGCTGGCGGGCGCCGCGCAGATCGCGTACGAGGCGGGCAGCCGGGAGGCCGCGCCGCTGCTCGAGCGGCTGCTGGAGCTGCGCCCCGGCGACCCGACCGCCCACGCCATGCTGGCGGTGCTCGAGTACCGGAAGGGCGACTGCAAGGCCGCGGTCCCTCATTTCGACAAGGCGGGCGCGCTCCTCGACTCCCAGCTCGACGCGCTGCACGCCCACGCCACCTGCCTCGCCCGGCTCGGCCGGATCGACGACGCCGCGGCGGCTCTACAGAGGTCCCTGGTCCTGCGCCCGGACGATCCGCAGGAGCGTCTGCTGCTGGCGTCCGTGCAGATCATGGCGCACAAGCCGAAGGACGCCCTCGCCACGCTGCGGCCTCTCCTCGACGCCGGGAATGCGAGCGCGGCGACGTTGCAGCTCGTCTCGAGCGCCGCCGAGGACGCGGGCGACACGCCGCTCGCCGTGAGCACGCTCCGGCAGGCGATCCTGCTCGAGCCGCGAAACGTCAGCCTGTACCTGGACTTCGCCAACATCTCCTTCGCCCACGAGTCGTTCCAGGTCGGCATCGACGTGATCAGCGAGGGAATGCACCTCTCGCCCGGCGCGGCGCAGCTCTACGTGGCGCGCGGCGTCCTCTACGTACAGCTCGCGCAATACGACAAGGCGGAGGCGGACTTCGAGAAGGCCTACGAGCTCGATCCGCAGCAGTCGCTGAGCACGGCCGCTCAGGGCCTCGCCGCCGTCCAGGCGAACGATCTCGATCACGCTCTGGCATCGGTGCAGTCGAAGCTCGAGCGGAAACCGGACGATCCGGTGCTGCTCTACCTGCAGGCCGACCTGCTGGCGCAGAGGAGTGCCGACGCCTCCGGCCCCGACTTCCAGCTCGCCATGCGCTCGGCGCAGAAGGCCGTCCGCTTGCAGCCCACGCTCGGCGCCGCGCGCGGCGTGCTGGCGAAGCTTCACATGCAGGCGGGCCAGTACCCGGAAGCCGTGGAGCAATGCCGGCAGGCGTTGAAGAGCGATCCCAAGGACCAGGCAGCGCTCTACCGGCTGATCCAGGCGCTGCGCAAGACGGGACAGCAGGACGAGATTCCCGAGCTGCTGAAGAAGCTCGCGCAGCTTCGCGAAGAGGCGACCCAGGAGGAAAGAGAGCGGTATCGCTACAAGCTGATCGAAGACGCTCCGGCGGGAAGGTCCGCACCGTAGCGATGCGCCGTTTACGAAGGGCCTGGATGGCTCTCTTCCTCGTCTCTGCGGCCACCACCCTCGAAGCCGAGCCCCTCACGACCGCCGGCCGCCCCGCGCAGCTGGACGTTCGCGCCGCCGGCGAGCACAGCGTCCGTGTCACCCTGAAGCCCGTCGAGTTTGCGGGGGAGTTCCCCTTCACGCCCGCGCTGGCCGAACGGCCGTACCCCGCACCCGCGCTGAGCCTCCGCGAGGTCACTGCTCCCGTCACGGCAAAGGTCGGGACGCTGCGTGTGGATGTGCGCGCGAACCCGCTCACGGTAGTCGTCACGAACGGTGCCGGCCAGCCCGTGCAGACGCTCGTGTTCGAGCCCGACGGCAAGCTGTCGTTCGCTCTCGATGGCCAGCCGGTCCTCGGGATGGGGGAAGGCGGCCCCCTGCCGGCACCCGGAAGTCCGTGGCGGAGCCACGCCGTGCAGTTCGACAGGCGCGGCCAGCTCGACCCGATGGAACCCCGGTGGCAGTCCGACATGTACGGGTCGCGCAATCCCGCCGCGATGCTGCTCGGCACCGGAGGCTGGGGCCTCTTCGTCGCCACGCCCTGGGTGCAGGTGGACCTGCGGCGCAACGACCTTGGCCTGTTGATTCCCTACAAGCCGCCGAGCGGCGCCGACGCCCCGCAGACCCGCGACAACCAGCGCCAGAGCCTCGGCAAGGGTGTCCATCCCAAAGGCGCGATCGTTCCGGGCGTCTACGACCTTTTCGTCTTCGACGCGCACGAGCCCAAAGACGCCCTGCGGGACTTCGCGGCCATCACCGGACCCGCGGCGATGCCCCCGCGCTGGGCGCTCGGCTACATGCAGTCGCATCGCACGCTCGAAGACGACGCGCAGATGCTCGGCATCGTCGACAGCTTCCGCGCCAAGCAGATCCCGCTCGATGCCGTGATCTATCTCGGCACCGGCTTCTGCCCGAGGGGTTGGAACACGGCTCAGCCCTCGTTCGACTTCAATCCCGAGGTGTTCAAGCGGGATCCCAGGCAGGTGCTGGCCGACATGCACGCCCGCCACGTGAAGGTCGCCGTGCACATGGTCCCGTGGGACAGGGACCGCCTGCCGACGCTCCACGGGTCGATCCCTGCGAAACCGGGCGAGACGCTGGACGCGTCCCACGTCCAGAGCTATTGGAAACCGCACGCGGACCTCGTTGCGGCGGGCGTCGACGCCTTCTGGCCAGACGAGGGGGACTGGTTCGATCTCTTCGAACGGATCAAGCGGCATCAGCTCTACTACGAAGGGGGCCTGTCGACGACGCCGAACGTGCGCCCGTGGAGCCTGCAGCGCAACGGCTACCCCGGCATCGCGCGCTGGGGCGGCTGGGTCTGGTCGGGCGACACGGACTCGTCGTGGAAGACGCTCGAGGCCCAGGTCGCGGTCGGCCTCAACTACTCGCTCAGCATCGGCCCCTTCTGGGGGTCGGACATCGGCGGCTTCTACGCCAACGACGAGCTGACGGGCGAGCTGTACGCGCGCTGGCACCAGTTCGCCGCGTTCTGCGGCTCCTTCCGCGCGCACGGGCGCACCTGGCGGCTGCGGCTTCCGTGGGGTTGGGGCTCGAACGAGATGGGCCCGAGGGAGTACGACAACAAGAACACCCCGATACCCGCGGATGACCGGCGCAACGTCCTGCAGTCGGAGATGAGCAATCCGGCCATCGAGCCGGTCGTGAAGCGGTACTCGGAGCTGCGCTATCAGCTGATGCCCTACACCTACACGCTCGCGTGGGAAGCCCGCCAGACGGGCCTCCCACTGATGCGCGCGATGTGGCTGCACTATCCCCACGACGCCGCCGCGCGGTCGCTCGGCACGCAGTACCTGTGGGGCCGGGACCTGCTGATCGCGCCGGTCTTCGAGAAGGGGGCTTCGTCCCGGTCCGTGTACCTTCCCGGCGGGACGTGGTACGACTGGTGGACCGATGCGCCGTACGCGGGCGGGCAGACGCTCACGCGCGCCGTCGACCTCGCCACGATGCCGATCTTCGTCCGCGCCGGCGCCATCATCCCGTTGGACCCCGTCCGCCAGTACACGAGCGAGACCGTCAGCGAGCCCACCACGCTCAGGGTGTACCGCGGTGCATCCGGCCAGTACACGCTGTACGAGGACGACGGCATCAGCCAGGACTACCTGGCGGGAAAGGGCAGTTGGACCCGCATGACGTGGAACGAGCGGAGCGCGGTGCTGACGATCGAGCCCGGCCCGCCGGCCGGGGCGACGAACCTGACCGCCCGGCGCACGTTCACCGTCGAGGTGATCCCCGGCCGCAAGACCCGAACCGTCCACTACTCGGGCCGGCGCGTCGTCGTCAGGTTCTGATCGAGCAGCAGCTCATTCCCCGAGTCGCTTGAACGGCGTCAGCGAGAAGACGACTTCCACCGGGACCTCGAAGTAGGCCGCGATGCGAAGAGCCAGATGCAGAGAGGGACTGTACTCTCCGCGCTCGAGGTAGCCGATCGTCTGGTAGTGCACGCCGAGCGCTTCGGCCAGATCGCGCCGCGAGATGCGGCGCTCTGCGCGCAGCATCGCCACACGGTTGTGGACGACGTCGGTGGAGTCCGCCACCCGTCAGTACCCTTTGGACATGTAGCGTTCGCGCACCTTGGCCAGCGCGGATCCGGACTGACGCCGGGCCATGCGGCGCAGCAGGATCGGGGCGAGCAAGAAGCCGACTGCTGCCCACACGCCCAGCACGGCGAACATCTCGAGTGTGCGCCACGACCCGCCGATCTCGGCGGCGACCATTTCCGCGGGGAGCATCGCGGAGCGTGCGCCGAGCCCTACCCAGTAGACCGGAAAAGCCTGCGCCACCCACTGCAGCCACCTCGGCAGGACGGTGATCGGATAGAAGATGCCCGATACGCCCATGATCAGCGTCCACGCCAGAGGCACCAGCAGGGCCTGCGCGGACGACCTCATGAGGGAGCCGAGGGCAAGGCCGATGGGCACGGTGGCCACCATCCCGACGACGAATATCAGTGCGAGCAGCAGCGATGACCGAGCATCGAGGATCACGTCGTCGACGATCAGGCTGCCCGGAATGACGATCGCGAGCACGGCGAGTAGCGCCGTCGACGCGAACATCACGATCTTGCCGACGAGGTAGCCGAGCATCCCGTTCGGCGTGGCCTTGGCGCGCAGCAGCGTCCCGTCTTCGCCGTCGGCGGTGATGCTCGCGGCCGGTGACGAGAGCCCCCCGTTGGCGATCGACACGCCCAGGAGACTCGGCAGCACCATCGTGACAACGGCGAAGTCCGTGCCGGGCAGGGTTTTCCGACGCAGGATCCAACCCATGAACACCAGCACGGCGATATACGCCACGGGGGGGATCGCTTGACCGATGACCAAGGCAGTCTCGGTCAGGTTCTGACGAGTCTCGATCCAGCCGCGGGAGAGGCCTGCCCGGACGGCGGCCCATCGGGTGTCGAGTCCGGTCGTGGTGGTCATGCCTGCACCTCGGGGTTCTTCCCCGCGGTCTCGCCGGGCTTGTCGCCGCCGCGCGACTGGCCGGACTCGACGCGCCGGACGAGTGCCATGTAGGTGTCCTCGAGACTCGCGCGGCGCACTTCGATCTCGCTGACGTCGGGGTTCTTGACCAGCAGGTCTCGGATGAAGGCGGTCGGGTCGCCTTCGCGCACGGCGTGCACGTGGCGTCGTCCACCTGAGCTCCAGTGCACTTCGGCGGCGGTCGTGAGCTCGCGGGCGAGCTGGTCGGCACTGCCGTCTGCGACGATCCGCCCCTCGTCGAGCACGAGGATCCGATCGGCGATCTTCTCGGCTTCGTCCAGGTCGTGAGTCGTCATCAAGATGGTCGTGTTCTCGAAGTCGGACAGCCTGTGGATCAGATCGTGGAAGTCGCGACCTGCATGCGGATCGAAGCCCGCGGTGGGCTCGTCGAAAAAGACGATCTCGGGGCGGCCGACGATCCCGATAGCCACGTCGAGGCGACGCCGCTGCCCGCCCGACAGGGTCATGACCTTGGCCTGCGCACTCTTTGACAGGCCGACGATCTCGATGAGCTCGTCCACATCCCATGGCCGCGCGACCTCGGCAGTGGCAAACGGCGCGTAGAACCGCGCCTGATACGCGAGCAGCTCGCGGACTCGCCAAAACTTGTGGTCGCGCCAGGACTGCAGCACGACGCCGATCCGGGCCCGCCACGCTTCGTTGCCTCGTGCGGGATCGATCCCGAGGACGGAAACATCACCCGCCGAGCGCATGCGGAAGCCTTCGAGGATCTCGATCGTGGTTGTCTTCCCGGCGCCGTTCGGCCCGAGCAAAGCCACGACCTCACCGCGCTTCGCTGTAAACGTCACGCCAGCAAGCACGTCCCTGGTGCCGTATCTCATTCGCAGGTCGCGTACGTCGAGCGCGAGCGCGGTAGTCTCAGTGCTAGACTGCATAGCAGCTCCTATGCTGAATATAGCATACATACTACATCGACAGCCGTCCGGGCGCAAGCTGTTTTCGAGAAGGGGCATCGACTCGACTCCCAGCCCCGTACGTTAGAATTTCCATCTCCCCCAGTGACCCTCTCGCGCCGCAGCTTCGTGCGCCTCTCGCTCGGCTCGGCGCT
>Ga0111539_10004696_pt1 | contig 17857 bp, 9 predicted proteins | sample RhiMethybrSRZTD1_FD_79667 | JGI IMG/M metagenome (GOLD analysis project Ga0111539, IMG submission 79667) | Populus rhizosphere microbial communities from Tennessee, USA - Rhizosphere MetaG P. TD hybrid SRZTD1 (version 2) (version 2) | ecosystem: Host-associated > Plants > Roots > Rhizosphere >... | reverse complement strand
CGCTGTCGACGAAGAGGGCCGTCGTGCTGGCCGGGAACCCGAGCGAGGCCGTGTCGAACTGCCCTTCGTGCTGCCGCACGTTCGGCTCCTGGAACCGCTGCCAGCCGCCGCGCACGTTGAGCAGCGCGCTCGGGCTGAGCGACCAGACGTGATCGACCGTCACGCCGTCGTTGATGCGATAGAGGTAATTGCCGATCGGGCGGATGCCGTTCACCTCACCGGCCCAGGCGCCGCGCGCCTCCGTCCGGTCGTTCCGCGTGTAGCGCACGAACAGGTTCTGCTGGTCGGTGATCCGGTGGGCGCCACGGAGCGAGATGGAATAGAAGTCGTCCGTGCGCGGGTTCGAGCTGATGTAGTTGTTCTGCTGCTGCGCCGTGCCGGCCTGGTTGGGCAGCGGGTAGTACTTCATGAACTCCCGTGAGATTGCGCTGATCTTCTCCGGCGGGATGATGTTGCCGGGGAACGGCTGGCGCTCGATGCGGCCGTCGGCGCGCCGTACCGCCGTGGTCGGATCGTAAATGATGATGCCGGCCGGGAGCAGCTCGGACAGATCGCCGTTGCGCATCTTCGCGGTCGGCACCGTGAACTGGCCGGGCTCGGGGAACTCGTCGTACAGCCATTCGATCGCGCCGAAGACGAACGTCCGGTTCTTCTTCACCGGGCCGCCGGCGTGCCCGCCGAACCGGTCGTAGCCGAGCGCCGCCTTCGGCTGGTTGCCGCGGATGAGGAAGAAGTCGTTCTTGGACAGCTTGTCGTCGCGGTAGTACCAGTAGCCCTCGCCCTTGACGAGGTTCGTGCCGCTCTTGATCGTCACATTGACGTTGGCGCCGGCGGTGTGCCCCTGCTGCGCGTCGAACGTCGCGGTCTCGACCTTGAACTCGGAGACCGCGCCAGCCGGCGGCACGAACGCCACACGCCGGCCACTCGTCATGTTCGGCGATCCATCGAGCGTGAACTCCGCGCCGCCGGTGCTGCCGTCGGCCACGATGCCCGACGTGCCGGCGTTGTCGAACGGCCGGCTGAACTTGAGGTCGCCGGTGTAGGCGACGCCCGGGACGATGCGGGCAAGCGTGAAGGGGTTGCCGTCAGAAAGCGGCAGCAGTGAGATGCGTTTTTCGTCGATGACCTGGCCCTGCGAGGCCGACGTGACCTCGAGCAGCGGGCTCACCGCCTCGACGGTGATGACTTCCTCGCGCTGTCCGATCGGCAGCGCCAGGTCGATCGACAGCTTGTCGCCGATGCGGACTTCGACGTCGGCGCGCTTCACACTCTTGAACCCCATGAGCTCGGCTGAGACCGTGTACTTGCCGGGCTGGAGAAACGGGATGAAGTAGACGCCTTCGCCGTTGGTCACGGCGGTCGTCTTGCCGCCCGTGTCGACGTTGGTCGCGGTGATGGTAACGCCCGGCAGGATCGCGCCGGTGCTGTCGTTGATCTTGCCCGTGATCGATCCGCGGAACTCCTGCGCGGTGGCGGGCAGCGCCAGCGCGAGGACGAACAGGGACGCTGCCAGACGAGCGCCCAGAACCAGACACCGCATACGGCCTCCTTGACGTCAGTACGGCACCGCCGGTCGTAGCAGGGGGCGGCCAGCCGTCGTGACCCACTTTACGCGCGCGCGTGGCCGGCCGGGGGACGGTGGGCAAGCCACTCGCAGGCCAGCGGCCTGCGATTACTCCGGGGGTATGACGGTCAGGTTTGTACTACGCGGGTGATCGTGGGTCAAGGCCGCGACTGATTTGTGACAAGTGGTCTGACCACTTGAGGCGGTGGTCCGACCACCTTTCCGCCGCCGAGGCGCAGATCCTGCTGCCTCGGCTCCCCTTCGGTCAGCCGGAGCCGAAACGCGATCGGGACGATCTGCTGCAGAAACACCGGATCGTAGAGATCCTCGAGGTCGAGCTTGGTGACCGCGCCGACGTAATACTCGCCGGCCGGGAGCCCGATCAGCCGGTACGACCCGTCGCTGGCCGGCCGGACCTGCTGGACGCGGCGCGATCCGGCGGACCACTGCGCGGGATCCGTCGAGAACACGACGATCGGGAAGGCCGAGGACGGCCGGCCGTCGCCGTCGAACACGTGGCCCGAGAGCACAATCGGCCGATCGGTCAGCGTGACCACCAGCCCCGCCAGATCACGGCCCGGCTGGATCTCGAAGGGCGCGTCGGAGAGATCCGGGCCGTTGCCGACCCGGATCGACTTCAGCGTCCAGGTCGCCGTCGGCATCGTCGTCCCGAACATCACGCCCGGCACGTTGACCGTCGCCCGGTACTGATTGGGCACGACGCCCTTCACGGTGAACGACAGATCCGGCGTCACCACCGCCGAGGCCCCCTGCATCATCGACATCGCCATCTCGATCGGCGATCCCGATTGCGCGGCGGAGACCAGCATGACCTGGATCGAGGCCGGCGTGGGGCGGGCCGTCGCTCCCTCGAACACGACGGTGCCCGATACGCTGACGCCCGGCCGCAGGCGAAGCTCGAGGTTCGCCTTGTCCTCGCCGGTGACGGCCACGGGTTCCGAGGCGTAGAGCGAGCCGGCGCCGTTGCCGCGGCCGAACATGCCCGAGATCATCGTCATCAGGTTCGCCTGGGAGTCCGTGGCCGCCGGTTTGGCGTCGGTCGCCGAGGCGGCTTGCGCCGAGAGTGTGTAGTCGCCCGGCGTGACGCCGTCGATCGTGAACGTGCCCTCGTCGTCCGTCCGTCCGCCGCGTCCGACGAGCGCGCCGACCATGTCGACCAGCGACGAGCCGGTCTTGCCGGTGAGCCGCACGGTCACACCCGGCCTTGGCTGGCCGTCCGCGTCGAAGACCTTGCCGGTCAGGCGTGACGTCGGCACGTACTCCATCACCAGATCGATGCCGCTTCGTTCTTCGCCGGGACCGATCGTGATCACGCGCGCGGACGCGATGTCCGGCGTATTCGGGTAGTAGATCGGCGCCGGCACCACAGCGCGTCCGGCGGGCGGCGCGTTCGCCACGCCGGCGTCGCCCGCCGCGTTCGGCGCGGTCGTCAGGCGCTCGGCCCACGTCGCCTCGTTCGGCGGCGTTTGCCGAATCTGCTGGGCCAGCCCGCCGGGGCCGGCGCCGACCATCATCTGCACCAGGTAGTCGCCGGGCGCGAGACCGAACTGACGGTACACGCCGCGATCGTCCGACATGGCGACGGTGAGACTCGTGGTGAACCGCGTGCGGCGCCGTCCGTCCACCGTCGTCACTGGGGTCACCTGGATCTGCACGTTGCCGGCGGGCCGGCCGCTCGGGTAGCGGACCGTGCCGGTGATGACGCCGCCGCGCGGCATGCGAATCGTCAAGCCGGTGACCTGCTGGCCGTCCGTCACCGCCACCGGCGCGCCGAGGAAGCTTCCCGATGGCGCGCCGAGGATCGTGTCGACATATCCCGGCCGCGAGGCGAGCACCGTGTAGTGACCGGCCAGCACGGCTTTCAGCACGAACCGGCCCTCGTCGTCGGTGACCGCCGAGATGGGGGAGCGGAGATCGGCAGACTGCAGCGACACGCGAACGCGACGCAACGGGCGTCCTGCCGATTCGTCGGTCACCACAACGCCCGATACCGTCGCGGTGCCGGTGGCCGCGCGCGTGGCGTCGCGCGCGGGGGCTTGCGGGACGATTCCTGGAAAAATCGACTGCGCCGACACGGTGGCGGCAAGCAGGAGCACGATGACGGCGCGAGCGGCGAAGGTCATCGCGGAAGACGCGCGACGGCCAGCGAGATCGTGTTGCCGTCGCCTGGATTCACCGTCAGGCGTGTCGCCTGCGCGGCCAGCGACCGCAGGAGCGCCATGCCGCCGCCGATATCCACCTGCGTTTCGTCCACGACGGCGACGAGGTACTCGCCGGTCAGCATCCGGCCCATGCGGAACGTGCCGTCGTCGCCGACCGGCCAGAGCTGTACGCGGTCCATGAGCAGCTCGAGATCGGTCCAGTCCATGTAGTTGGCGGGCACGGCGATCGCCGTGAGCGGCGGCGGCGTACCGGTGCGCGCGTCTCGGGCCGCGCCGGCGTCGCGACGGACCGTGCCGCGCACCGTGCCGGCCTGGCTCGTCAGCGTGACGACGACGTCCGCGATCGGCTTGTCTTCGATGGCGAGCGCGGTCGTCGTCACGTCGCGGCCGCCGGCCGTCACCTTCTTCACGAACCAGACCGATCCCTGCGACATCACCATCGTCGTGAGCCCGTAGCGGCCCGGCAACAGGCCCGAGCTGGTGAACGTGGCGTCGGCGGCCGGCCGGATCGTCCGCGATTCCGTGAACGTGCCGTCGAGCGGCCGCAGCGTGACGGCGCTACGGGCGATTTCGTTTTTCGCCGGTGTCTCGCCGTCCTGGAACTCGAGCCGACCGCTCATGGTGACGCCTTCTGTCCCGGCAATCGCGACGTCAACGGTGCCGCCCGGCGCGACAGTCACCGCGGCTTCGCCGAAGAGCGGCGTGCGTCCCGCGCCGCGTTGCATGTTCATTCCCATCTGGATGAACGGATTCGAAGCGAGCTCCTCGGGAAGATCGGCGGGCAGCTCGCGCGGCGGGTCTCGTTTGGCGACAACGCGATACTGTCCGGCCGGGACGGCGAGCAGCGTGAACCCGCCGTCCGGCTGCGTTTGTCCGGTGGCGACTTCCTGTGGCGGCGGATCGCCGGGGCGGCGCTCGCCCGCGGGCAGGAGCCGGATCGAGATCCCGCCCAGCGATCCGGCGGCACCAACCACTGTTCCGTTGATGCGGCCGGTCGTCACCGGTTGGATCGCGAAGTCCACGGCGCCGCGCTCTTCGCCGGACTTGAGCGTCATCCAGGTCGCGTCGGCGGGCGTGAGCGCCGACGAGTAGAACACGGTGCGATAAACCTGCAGCGCGCCGTCGCCGGCCGCGGGCGACTGCACGTTCGCGGAGAGCAGGCGCCAGTCGCCGACGCGAATCGCGCGCGGATCCATCGGCGACGCGCCGCCGGCGGCGAGCGATCCGAGGCCGCCCTCGGGCATGCGTCCGGTGAGAAAGCTCTGCATGAACGCATCGGCCGCCGCGGCTGGCGAAGTGGACTGCGACTGCGGCACGAACATGAGGTACTCGCCGGGCGCGAGACCGGCGAGACGATACATCCCGCGGTCGTCGGTCGTCGCCCGGTCCACCCTTTCGAACGACGGCCGGCCCAGGCGGCTGATGCTGCGGCGAAACGCGCGCACGTTCGCGCCGATCACCGGCTCGCCGCCTTCGTCAAGGACGACGCCCGTGACGACGGCTTGTTTCAACAGTCGCAGCGTCACGCGCGCCGACGACTGACCCTCGCGGATCTCGACCGGCGCCGAGCCGGCCGGACCGCGCAGACCGAACGCCGTGTCCACGTACCCCGCGGCCGTCGCGCGCACGCTGTAGTACGCGACCGGCAGGCCGCGGAACACGAACCGGCCGTTGCCGGCGCTGGCGGCGGTTTCAGTGCCGCCCTCGTTGCCGAGCACGGCCATCAGATCGAAGAGACTGCCGCCGGCGGCCGGTGGCGTGCTGCGCTTGCGGGCCGGCACCGGCCGGCCGGTCAGCGTGACCGTCGCGTCTTCGATGGGATCGCCGGTATCGGCGTCCACGACCTGGCCGAACAGGATCGCCGACGTGCTGGCGGCGGACGCCGGTGTCGCCGGCGCGCGGCCCTGTGACGCGACCGACGCGCCCGTGGCGACGACGGCGATCGCGAGGAGGGATCGACGAAGGCGTGTGAGCGGAGCTACCAGATCCACAGGTATCCGACCGCTCGGGATCGGCTGGCGTAGATCTGGACCATGCGGGCGTCGACCGTCGCCGGCGGCGTCACGCCCGCGGCGATCATCACCTCCCGGATCGCGGCCTCGGTGTCCGCCGACGGCTTGAAGTTCCCGTGGCGGTAGCCGGCGGCGATCGCGAGCGGCGTCCAGCCGAACTTGTTGGGCTGATTCCAGATCGCGATCCGGGCACCCTTCGACGCGAGGAGCTTGACCACCTTCGGCAGGTTCTTGTAGGCGGCCGCGTGCATCACGGTCTCACCGTTCGCGTCGATCGCATTGATGTCGGCGCCCAGGGTGAGCAGATACTGCACGGCGTCCAGCACTTCGCTTTCGGTGCCGGCGTCCTCTCCTGGAGAACGCGTCGCGAGGCCGGCCGCCACCATCAGCGGCGTGCTGCGTTCGACGTTCGCGATCGACGGATCGGCGCCGAGCGCGACGAGTGCCTTCATCAGCTCGACGTCGGCGGTGAGCGAGGCGAGCATGAACGGCGTCGCGCCGATCTCGTTCAGGCGCGTGTTGTTCAGGTTCACCTTCTTCGTCATCTTCGCGTTGACGTTGGCGCCTTTCGCGACGAGCTTCTTCACGAGCGCGAGGCTCGTCATCGTGCCGGACCCGTCGGGTGGCGGGTCGTTGTCGCCGACGCCCGGGTTGCGCACGACCGTCATCGCGTGGAGCACCGTGTAGCCGGGCAGGTCCGCATTTGGATTGGCGCCCGCGTCGACGAGCTCCGAGGCGAGCGAGAAGTGCGCGTTGCTCACGGCGAGGAGGAGGGGCGTCAGGCCGGCGCGCGGCAGCGGGCCGCCGTAGCCGCGCCGGCGCGCGCCGTCCACCGGGATCGGGTCGTTCACGTTCACACCGGCTTCGAGCAGGACGCGCACGACGTCGAGCCGTCCTTCGCGGACCGCGAACAGCAACGGCGTGAAGCCGGACGGCAGGCGCCGGTTGACCTCGGCGCCGGCTGCGATGAGGGTCTGCGCCACGGCAGCGTGCCCTTCGGCCGCCGCCCACATCAGTGCCGTCTGTCCGCGCGCATCGTCCTTGCCGTCGACCGCGGTGCCGCGCGCGAGCAGCGCCTTCACGGCGGCGAGCGAGCCGGTCCGCGCCGCGGTCATCAGCGGCGTTTCACCGCCGGGGAGCGCGAGGTTGGCATCGGCGCCGGCCTCGAGCAGCCGCCCGACGAGCGCGCCGTTGCCGTTGGTGCAGGCGATCGCGAGCGGCGTCACGCCGTACCGCGTCGCCGCCTTCACATTCGCGCCCGCGCGCACGAGCAGTTCCACCAGCTCGGCGTCGTCGCGCTGCGCCGCCCAGTGGAGCGCTGTCATGCCGTCGGCCTGCGGCGCGTTCACGTCGGCGCGCTGGGTCAGGAGCGCGCGCACGCGCGCGCGATCCCCTTTCTCGGCGGCGTCCGCGAGTGGCGATTCCGGGCCGGATGCGCGAACCCCGGCAGCGGCGATCAAAATCGCCAACACCAACACGGGTTTTAACCACGAAGACCACGAAGAACACGAAGCTTTTTGGGGAAGAGCTCTCCCGAAAAAAGCCTTACGGGTCTTCGTGGTCTTCGTGGTGAGAAATCCGCTCATCGTGCCCTCACAGCGACAGCAGCTCGTCCACTTTCCCCTTGCTGTCGGCGAACGCGTCCATCCGCACGCCGACGCGCTCGAGCAGCGTGAGGTGCAGGTTCGCGAGCGGCGTGGGCTCCGCGTAACGGATGTGGCGGGCGCCCTTGTGACGGCCGGCCGCGCCGCCGGCGACGAGAATCGGCAGGTTGACGTGGTTGTGAATGTTCGGGTCCCCCATGCCGCTGCCGTAGACGAAGAGCCCGTGATCGAGCAGCGACCCGTTGCCGTCGGGCGTCGCCTTCAGGCGCTCGAGGAAGTAGGCGTAGAGTGAAACGTGAAACGCGTTGATCTTCGCCATCCGCGCGATCTTGTCGGGATCGTTCCCGTGGTGGGTGAGCGGGTGATGCGGATCGGGCACGCCGATCTCGGTGTAGGTCCGGTTGCTCGTCTCGCGCGCGAGCTGGAACGTCATCACGCGCGTGACGTCGCCCTGGAGCGCGAGCACCTGGAGATCGAGCATCAGTTTGGCGTGATCCGTGTACGACGCGGGCACGCCGACCGGCCGATCGAGATCCGGCAGCGGCGTGTCCGAGGTGTCGGCTTCGGCTTTCTGAATGCGGCGCTCGACTTCGCGGACCGTGTCCAGATACTGGCCGACCCGCGTCCGATCTTCGGCGCCGAGCTTCGTCTGCAGGCGCGAGATGTCGCCGCGGACGGCGTCGAGCAGACTCGCCTTGCGCTGCAGCGCCGCGCGGCGATCCGCCGCGCTGCCGCCCTCGCCGAAGAGCCGCTCGAAGACGATGCGCGGGTGCGCCTCGGCGGGGAGCGGCGTGGTCGGCGACGACCACGAGAGGTTGTTCTGGTAGACGCAGGCGTAGCCGTTGTCGCACTGCCCGACCATCTGGACGAGATCCATCGACAGTTCGAGCGACGGCAGCAGCGTCTGCTGGCCGATCTGCTTCGCGGCGACCTGATCGACCGTCGTGCCGAGGTAGTAGTCCGTGCTCTCGGTCCACTTCGCCTTCGCGGCGCTGAGGAACGAGGCGTTCGAGGTCGCGTGCGTGCCCGGGTAGGCGTTCTTCAGCTCGAGGTTGCTGAGGACGGTGAGTTGATCGACGTGCGGCGCGAGCGACTGCAGGATGGGTGAGAGCTCGAGCAGCCGGCCGTCGGCCGCCGTGGCCGCCGGCGTCCAGCGCGGCAGGTCGCAGCCCATCGGCATGTAGAGGAAGCTCAGGCGGCGAACCGGATCGGCGGCGCTCTTCGCGACCGCGGTCATCGCCGGAACCATCGCGTCGAGGAGCGGCAGCGCGACGGCGGCGCCCAGTCCTCTCAGAAACGTCCGGCGCGGCAGAGCCTGTTTCGTGATGATCATCGCGACATCCTCATTTGAAACGGCGAGCTTTTCACGATGCCGAGCACGAGCGAGGAGATCTTGTAACGTTGCGCCCGCGCGTCCCGCAGAATCGCGCGCACGGCCGGCGCGTCGTAGTACTCGACGCCGCGGCCCGACGCGTAGGTCAGCAGCTTCTCGGTCAGCGCGCCGACGAACAGCTCCGGCCGGCGCAGCAGCGCCGCTTCGAGCCCGCCGACGTCGTCGAACGTGCTGCCGTCGGGAAAGCCGCCCGACGCGTCGATCGGCTGGCCGCCGTCGGTCGTCCGGCGCCGGCCGACGGCGTCGAAGCGCTCGAGCGACAGGCCAATCGGATCCATCAGATTATGACAGGCGGCGCACGTCCCGTTGCTGCGATGTTCGGCCAGCCGCTGGCGCACTGCCAGGCTGCCGTCCACGGTGTTGTCCTTGAGCGCCGGCACGTCCGGCAGCGGCGGCGGCGGCGGCACGCCGAGCAGGTTGTCCAGGATCCACTTGCCGCGCACGACCGGCGACGTCCGCGTGGCGTAGGAGGTCACCGTCAGGATGCTGCCCTGGCGCAGCAACCCGCCGCGCTCGCTGGCCGTGTCGAGCGCGATGCGGCGGAAATGACTGCCGTAGATGCGCGGAATCCCGTAGTGCTTCGCCAGCCGCTCGTTCAGGAAGGTGTAGTCCGCGCGGACGAGATCCAGCACGCTCCGATCCTCGCGCAGCACGCTCTCGAAGAAGAGCTCGGTCTCCTGCCGGAATGCCTGACGCAGGTTGTCGTCGAAATCCGGGAACAGGCGCATGTCGGGCGTGATGGCCGCGAGGTTACGCAGATGCAGCCACTGCTCCGCGAAGTTGGTCACGAGCGCGCCCGCGCGGTCGTCCGCGAGCATCCGTCGCGCCTGCCGCTCCAGCACTGCCGGCTCGTGCAGCTTCCCGCTCACGGCCACGCCCAGCAGCTCGTCGTCCGGGAGGCTGCTCCAGAGGAAGAACGACAGCCGCGACGCCAGCTCGAGATCGCTGACGCGATACGGCGTGCCGGGCGCGAGGCCGGGCGGATCCGCCTCGAGGCGGAAGAGAAAGTTCGGGCTCGCGAGCACGGCGGCGACGCCCTGTTCGATCCCGGCGTCGAAGCCGCCGGTGGCGCGGCCCTTCTCGAAGAGGGTGAGCGGGCCCGCGAAATCGGCTTCGGTGACCGGACGCCGGTAGGCGCGCTTCATCAGCGCGCCGAAGATCTGCCGCGCCGCCGACCCTTCGTCGGCCGGCGCGACCGGACGCGTCACGAACAGCCGGCGCCGGCTCGGCGACTCGCCCGGCGCCGCCGCGCCGTACGGGCCAATGATCGAGACCGAGTAGATCGCCGGCTGGATGCGCGGGTGGCGGTAATAGTTGAAGTGCGCCTGGTAGGGCTGGCGCGCGGTCTCCTGCAAGAGCGACGGCTTCTTCACGAACGCGACGCCGATCTCGTGCGCGCCGGCCTGCACGGGGACGCGGACTTTCAGGTGCTGGTCCGCGGTGGCGTGCTCGGGCTCGCGCTGCGGCGGTTTCACCGTGAAGAGCTGCGCCCGCGCGCGGTCCACGAGCAGCTCGATCTCGTGCACCTCGGTCAGCCCCTCGACGTGCTCGTCGCGGTCGCGCATCAGCCGGATCTGGATCTCGTACTCGCCGTCGGTCGGAAACGTATAGCGGACGACGGCGCCGCCGCGCGTGCCGATGGGAAGCCCTTCGAGGTGGTTTTCCTGCGTCAGGTCCGCCGGCATCCGGATCGTCTCGCCGCCGGGCGATCGGCTCGGCCGTCCCACCGCGACGTGGCTGATCTTTTCCGCCGCCGCGATGTACCGATCGAGCAGCGTCGGCGACAGATCGCCGCCGGTGACGGTGTCGAAGCCGTAGCTCGTCTCGTCGGCCGGCAGGAGCGACGCGACGTCGATCTCGAGCCCGAGCAGATCGCGCACCGCGTTCTGGTATTCGGTGCGCGTCAGCCGGCGCAGCGTCGCCGTACGTCCCGGGTTCGGGTGCGCCGCCGCGGCGCGATCGAGTGACGTTTCCAGAAACGCGATTGCCCGGTCGTAGGTCGCATCGTCGGGCCGGTCCTTCCCGACCGGCGGCATCTGGCGGGCGCGGAGCTTCCGGACGACTTTCTCCCAGACGTCCGGGTGCCGCGACACGTCCTCGAAGACCAGCATGTCGAGCGCGAGGTCGCCCTTCTTCTCGAACTCGTCGTGGCAGGCGGAGCAGAACTTCTCGACCAGGGCGACGTGCGGGCCTGTCGGGGGTGGGCCGGCGGTCCGCTGCGCGGCGTTCGGCGTGAACGCCTTGCCGGCTGAAACCAGCCCCGCCACACCGATGAGGATCGATGCCCAGCCGGCGACGAACCGAGGCATAGGGGTCATGATACCCCTACCCCGGGAGTTTCTTGAGCAACGCGCTCGCGGCACGGAACCACGGCCGCTCACGCCGCTGCAGGTACCGCGGCATGGCCGCCTTCGACGCGAGTACCTTCTCCGCCCACGTCCGGGCTTCGCTCGTCCGGCCCTGGGCGGCGAGAAAGCGTGCGTAGTTCAGGTAGGTCTCCGACAGGGTCGACACCTCGATCGCCTGCTGAAAGAGCGTGTCCGCTTTTTCCAGCTGGCCGGTATTCGCGTACGCGTGCGCCAGCAGCGCGATCGCGCGATTGAAGTCGTATTTCGGATCGCGCGACGTCACCAGCTCCAGGTCGCGCACGGCCGCGGCAAAATCGCCGAGGTGAATTTCGGCGATGCTGCGCCGGTAGAACGGATCGGGGTGTTCGGAGCGTGGGGAGATCGCCTTGTCGTAGCACTCGCGCGCCCGCGCGTACTTCTTCTCGTCCAGGTACATCTCGGCCAGCTCCTCGTAGTTGCCGGCCGCCGGATTGGCCGCGACGAGGCCTTCGAGCTGCGCGATTTTCTTGCGGCGGTTGATCCCGTCCAGCACGCCGCGGAGCAGCCCGAGATCCGGCACCATCTCGGCGACGATGTAAGCGAAGGCGCCGATCGGGCCGAGGAAGAAGATGACCCACAGCCAGTAGCCATCCGGCCGCCGCCGGATGAAATGCACGATCGCAATGACCTGGAGAATGACGCCCCAGGGATAGAAGAATGAGAAGAAACCCATCGGCGGGGCAATATTGATCGATCGAAGTACCATCGATCAATCGATCGAAGGACCATCGATCAGTCGATCGAATTGGTCGTTCACAACTGCACGAAACTACGCAAAAACGCCGAAATACGCCGGATCTGCTAAGATTCTGGCTCCCCGGCCCTCGGCACGTGTCGCCACGCAAAGTGGCGTCTGCGGATGCTTCGCCCCGCGCGCCAGAGAAAGAAGAGTGCCATGGCCAGCCCTCCTCGTGTCTTTCTCGCCGCGGGAAATCTTGCGGCGCTGTCGATGATGTTCGTGTTGCCCGCCTGCGGCAGCAAAGGGGGAATGAACGGCACGACGAACCCTAGCGCGCAGCTGCTGTCGATCACGCTGGCATCCAATTCGATCAGCGCTGGCGCCACGGTGCAGGGCACCGTCTCATTGACCAGCGCGGCCGGCGCCAGCGGCGCGACCGTCACGCTCTCGAGCAGCAACACCAGCGTCGCGACCGTGCCGGGCAGTGTCAACGTGGCCGCGGGCGCGCAGACCGCTGGCTTCACGGTGACCGGTCAATCTGCCGGTCAGGTGACGATTTCCGGATCGCTCGGGACATCGCAGAGCGCGAACTTGACGGTCACCGCGGTGACCGTGACGCTCGTGTCCGTGTCGCTCTCGACCGGGACTGTGCAGGGGCCGAGCAGCGTGACGGGCACTGTGACGCTCTCGGGCCCGGCGCCGTCCGGCGGCACCACGGTCGGGCTCTCGAGCAGCAACGGCGGCGCGGCGACGGTGCCGTCGAGCATCACCGTCGCTCAAGGCTCGAGCACGGGGACGTTCACGGTGAACGCGCTCACCGTGGGCTCGAACGCGAACGTCACGATCACGGCGACGCTCGGCGGCGGATCGCAGACGGCGAATCTGTCCGTGACGGCGACAGCGGTTCCCATCGCCGCTAATTTCGTGGTCATCCCGAACCCTAACACTACGAACGGCCAGCAATGCGAAGTGCAGTCGGTTCCGGCCTTGAGTGGGACCGGCAGCGAGAACCTGATGAAGTGCACGTTCGACGCCAGTTCTTCCACCCCACAGGGCTCAATTACCAGCTACATCTGGCGATTCCCGCAGACCGGGGGCATCCGGACCATCTCGACCTCGAACCCGCGACTCTCCGACCAGCGGCTGAACTGCGGCAGTTTTGGCGCCACCGGTGCCACGGCCACGAGAAACGTCACGCTTGAAATCGCCACGCCGGCGGGGAATGCGACAAGGTCCGACGTCCCGGTGACCTTCGTGCGAAACGGCCCATGCTAGCGCTGCCGCGGCGGCTCGGCCGCGCGCTGGCGATTGCACCCACCGTGGCATTGTTCGCTGCCGCAGGCGTGAGCCCGGCGTTCGCGCAGGCCACCGCGCAGATTCCGCTGCAGTTCGACTTTCTGCCGCCCGGCGCGCGGAGTGTCGGCATGGGCAGCGCGTTCATCGCCGCCGCCGACGACGCCACGGCGGCGTTCACGAACCCGGCCGGCCTGGCGCGGCTCTCGAGCCGAGAGTTCTCGGCGGAGCTGCGCTTCAAGCAGTTGAAGTCGCCCTTCCTGGCCGCTGGCCGGATCAGCGGCAACATCACCGGCGTCGGGCTCGACACGATTCCCACGCCCGTCTACGGCGAGGACGTGGACAATCACTTCGGTCCCGCGTTCCTGTCGCTGCTCTGGCCGGTCGGATCGAAGGCGAGCGTCACCGGGTACCTGCACGAGGTCGCGACGATCGAGAACACCTTCTTCAGTCAGGGGGTCTTCGAGCGCGCGACGTTCCTCGGCGCGACCGACGATCGCACGAGGGAAGCGTCGGTGGGAGGCACGAGGAAGGTCCGCATCCGCAATTACGGCGGCGCGGTAGCCTACAAGGTCTCCGAACGGTTTTCCGTCGGCGGCGGCGTGTCGGTCTACCAGTTCCGGCTGGACGCCGACTTCGCCAATTTCGGCATCGACGGCGACTTCGCGGGCCCGCCGAACCGTAATCGGCTGACGGCCACAGCTACTCAGCGCGGGAGCGCGTGGATGCCGTCGTTCAACGCCGGTGCGCTTTTCGATCTCACGAAGGCTGTCAAGATCGGCGGGGCGTTCCGCAAGGGGCCGGGGTTCGACTTCACCCAGACGGACCGCGTGCCCTCGATCGGCCTCGACCTGACTCGCACCGGCACGTTCAAGGTGCCGGACGTGTACGGGTTAGGATTCGAGTGGCGGATCACGGAACCGCTCCGCGTGCTCGTGGACTACGACCGCATTCAGTACGCGCAGCTGAAAGTCGATTTCGTCAACATCCAGGCGCTGGCGAGCAAACGGTCGCAGCAACTGGTCCTCGAGAGCGGGAACGAGTTTCACACCGGCGTGGAGTACCTGATTCCCACGACGAAGGTGCCAATTCCGATCGCGCTGCGGGCCGGCTACTGGTACGACCCGGATCACGCGGTCCGCTACGAGGCGACCCTGGCTAATGACGAGGTAGACGTGCTGTTCACCGCAACGCTGCCGGGCGGCTCGGCCACGTCTCACTACACGTTCGGCGCCACGTTCGTGCCGACCGGTTGGTTCGAAATCAACACGGCCGCCGATCTGTCGTCCCGCACCAAGTACGTGACGTTCTCGGTGGTGATTCGGAAGTAGGCAGGATGGGCCGGCTTCCGCCTTCGCGCGAGGGCACGGCAAAGGCGGGCTAAAGCCCGCCTCCTACCTCCCTCACTTCCCGCTGCAGCCCGGCATCCGGAACGCGCCGATGCGCGTCGAGTAATTCGTCGCGTCCTTCTTGTAGTAGTCCCCGACGTACCAGACCGTGCAGTCGTCGGACGGATCCACCGCCGTCTGCGAGTAGTCCTCCCAGCGTATGCCGTAAGTTTGTGCCGCCTGTCCCTCAATCAGGATCGTCTCGCGCAAGCCGAGGATGCCCTTCGCATCGCCCGGCACGCGGCCGGCGAAGCGCTGGCCGGCGAAATGCGGCGTGCCGCCGAACGAGTAGCCGATGCCGATGTTGCCGAGCCGATCGATCGCCGGACTCGCCATCCAGCGATAGAAACCGTCCGGCGCGTACGTCCCTTGCTGATAGAGCTCGATCGCGCGATCGCGTCCGATCCGGAACTCGTACCAGCGCACGCCGCCGCCGCCCGCTTCAGTGTTGACCGAGTGCACGGCCACGATCGACTCGGCGCCGTTGACGTTGCGATACACGACGCGCGCCATGATCTTGTCGCCCTGCGCGTCGAGCCGCCGATCCGTGTCGGGCTGCGGCACGCAGTTGGTCAACTGCCCATTGCACAAGTAGTGGTACGGCGCGACCGCGATCTTCACCGGTCCGGTCACTTTCGTGTTCGCGGGCATCTCCCAATCGACGTGGAAGTTCCACGCGTACACGCCGTCATCGTCGAAGTCGTTCTTCAGCTGCGTGCCGCCGGTCGCCATCATGACGTTCGGCGCGCCGGCGGGCGGCAGGCGCTTGCCGTCGAGGTCCGCGTTGTTGAGGAAGTTGACGTCGTTGATGATCACGCACTGTTCGGTCGCGGGTTGGCCCTTCAGCATGCGATTGCGGTCCACCACACACGCGTGTTTTTCAATTACATCGTCGCCCGTGCTCGTCGGGATGTAGTACCCGTCGGGCCACACCGCCGGGCGCGGGTAGTCCGGGAAGAGCGGCCGCAGGAACTCGTAGCGGTAGTACTCGCCGAGCGGATCCGGCGTCGTGCTCACCGCGTAGCACATCGAGTACGGACCCTGCGGTTGCGGCGGCGGGGGTTGTCCCGGGACTGGAGGCGTGCCGCGGCCGCGTTGACCAGGCGTCGCGCCGGGAGGCGTGGCCCCGGGCGCGGGCGGCGGCGCCGGTGGAGCCGGCGGCGGCACGAAGAGTTTTGCCGCGCGGCCGGGCTGTCCCGAGACGCCGGGCGGGCTCACGTACGGGGGCTCGCCGGCCTTCCACGTTCCGGGCTGATCGGGACGCGTCTCGGCGCGGCGGAAGATCGGCATCACGAACAGCCACCGATCCGCGAGCTGATCGTAGCGGACGACCGCGTCGCCGTTGTTGCGCGCGTCGCACGTGCCGGTGAATCCCGCGAAGAGCGTGTTCGTCGGCACCGATCCGTAGAGCACCTTGCCTGTCTTGTCGAAAATCGCCATGCGCGAGTTGACGATCTGGACGACGTGATTCGGTCCCACCGCCAGGCTGTTGTCGGACGGATTCCGCCCTGTGGCTGGGCCATGCGGTCCCTCGAAGCCGACGCCAAGTCCGTCGAAGCTTGCGGCCAGCGCCGCGGCTGGCCGCGAGCCAGGCTTCGTCTGCTCGACCGCCGCGCCCGCGGCGTTCTTCGGCGGCTCGGCCGGTGCGCCGCTTCCGCCGCGCTGCGCTTCTTCCGCGGCGCGCCCGCGCTCTTCGTCGTCCCGTTCACGATCGGCGTCCGCGTCGCCGACGGGCGGCGCCAGCCGTTGCGACCGGTCGTGCGCGACCGCCGGGTTGACGCGCGCGTCGCCCGCCGCACGCGGTTCGCGCTCCGTCCGATCGTCCTCCCGCACAATCCGCAGGCCGAGGCCGACGATGACGACGAGGGCGGCGATGGACGGGCTGATCCAGAGGCGGCGGTTGCGCATCCGCGCATATTATCGGGACGCGCGTCGTTTATGGCGGCATTGGCGCCGCTGATGCTTGTCACCCTCGGCGTCAGCGCCCCGCCCGCGCTACCATGCGCGCATGCCTCGCATCGCTCGTCGAGACGCGCTCAAACACCTGGGGGCCGTCGGCGCCGGCTGGGTCGTGTCCGGCGGCGTCATCCGCGGCCAGACCACCGACATCGTCATCGCGGGCCAACCCGTCGAGATCGCGGTGTTCTCGGTGAGCGCGTTGACGGTCCGCCTGATGGTGCGGCCGATTCGACCCGTTGCCCCCGCGGCGGCGTCGGTGGCTGCGACCGGCGCGCTCGTGCAGGAGGAATTCGGCGCGCCGCTCGCGCTGGCGCGAACTGTGGACGCGGCGGCCCGCGTGCGGGCCGGCGACCTGACCGTCCGGTTCACCAGCTCGCCGCCGACGATTCACGTGGACGCGGCCGACGGCCGCCCGGTCCAACGCCTGACGCTCGATCTCGATGCCGCGGTGCCGGGCGTGTCGTTTCTCATGGGCAACGGGCCGCTGCTCGGTCTGGGCGAGGGCGGCGCGCGATTCGATCGGCGCGGATCGACGGACCAGATGCGCAACGGGCAGGTCAACGCCGAGGCGGACGGCTACCGCCTGGCGATCCACGGGACCCGCGCGCCGATTCAGTGGCTCGTGAGCACCGACCCGGGCTGGGGGCTCTTCATTCATCAGCCGTACGGCGCGTTCGATTTCACGGGCACCGACGCGCGGTTCCGCCCGCCGGACGCGAGCGCGCTCCCGCTCGACATCTTCGTCGTCGGCGCGCGCGATCCGAAGACGATCATGCGGGAGTACGCGCGCATCACCGGACTGCCCGAAATGCCGGCGCGCTGGACGTTCGGCTACCTGCAATCGAGCCGCACGCTCGACGGTCCCGCCGAGATTCTCGGCGTGGCGAAGACCTTTCGCGAGAAGAAGCTGCCGTGTGAAGGCTTGATCTATCTCGGCACCGAGTTCGCGCCGTCCGGCTGGAACACGCGCAACGGCGAGTTCACGTGGCACCCGACGAATTTCCCGGATCCGAAGAAGATGATCGACGCGCTTCACGCCGATCACTTCAAGGTGATCATCCACGTCGTCGTCGAAGGCCGGCGGCTGACCGGCCGCGTGAGCGATCCATGCACGGCCGATCCGCTGCCGAGCGGCCGCACGCCGGACAATCGCTGGCCGACGGATCGCCACGTCTCCTGTTACTGGCCGGTGCACAAGTCGGCGCTCGACGTGGGGGTTGACGGCTGGTGGCCCGATCAAGGGGACGGCTTCGACGGACCGTCGCGACTGAACCGCCACCGGATGTACTGGGAGGGCACCCAGCTGTATCGCCCGAACGAGCGGCCGTTCGCGCTCCACCGCAACGCGTCGGCGGGCGTGCAGCGTTTCGGCGGCTTCATCTGGTCGGGCGACGT
>Ga0111539_10004691_pt1 | contig 17866 bp, 14 predicted proteins | sample RhiMethybrSRZTD1_FD_79667 | JGI IMG/M metagenome (GOLD analysis project Ga0111539, IMG submission 79667) | Populus rhizosphere microbial communities from Tennessee, USA - Rhizosphere MetaG P. TD hybrid SRZTD1 (version 2) (version 2) | ecosystem: Host-associated > Plants > Roots > Rhizosphere >... | reverse complement strand
GGCTACTTGTGGCGCAGCGACGCCGATGTGGGTGTGGCGCGCACCGCCCGGGAGATCCCCCGCGAAATCCCTGGGAAATCAGCGGTGCGGATCGGCGCGGCGGAGGACCAGGAGCCAGAGCGCCTTCTCCACGCCGTACGTGGACGTGTACCCGCGGCCTTCGAAGAATCTCTGGACCCACAGCAGGGTGGGATGTTTCGCGATACCGGCAACGAAGATGACCGGGGATTCCGTTAACTCCGTGTCAGCAATGTGGCGCACGTAGGCGCGAACGTTGTCATCGAGGTTGTACGGAAGCGGGTAGGTTCGGTTCGGCAGCGGGTACGCGGCAAGTTGCGCGTAGAAAAAAGTCCGCTGTTCGATCGCGTGCTGCCAGTCGATCGCGTTGGTGGGCGGGTGCGCGGACTGCACGAACACCGGCGCCGCCGCCGTCGGATCCAGCGCGCGCACAGTCTGCGTCGGCAGCCTCCAGCTCAGCAGACCGTCGGCGCGCTTCGACGAGTGAATGCCGTACAGGACCGGATACGGCAGGAAGCAGGCGAGCAGCCCCAGCGTCGCCAGGATCGGCGGGAACACGCGAAACAGCGCCGCAACGATCAACGCCTGCGCCGCGACGATGTGCAGGACGTAACGATCGATGAGCACGGTCTTGTGAAGCAGGTGTGACGCGACGAACAGCAGCAGCGGCGGCGCGACGAACCAGAACGCGCCCAGCGCGAGGGGAGGACGGATGTCGGGCCCCCTCAGGCCCGCGAGCGCGCGCCGCCGGACCGACGCCGGCACCAGCAGGAACACGCAGGGGAGCAGCGACAGCAGCACCACGCTGGGCGACAGCGCGTCGGCGAGATCCGCGATCGTCGGGACCGGCACCGCCGACGGGTCCGGGAAGCGCGACAGGCGGCGCAGCATGATGACCAGCGGCAGCATCAGCAGCGCCGACAGGCCGGTCCACGCCGCCAGTTGCAACCAGGCGATCGGCTGCTGGCGCCGCGCGCGGCGCCAGATCAGGAACGCGGGCACCACGGCGAAGATGCCGAACAGGAGCTGCAGGTGCACCGCGACCGCGAACGCGACCGCGAACGTCAGGCCGTGCCGCCAGCTGCGCGTCTCGAGCCAGCGCGCGACACCCCACAGCGTGACCAGGCACGCCGCCAGCGCGAGCGAATACGGGCGCGCCTGCGTGGAGTAGGTGAGCATCAGCGGGCTGCCGGCCAGCGGCACCAGCGCCAGCAGGCCGCTTCCCTTGCCGACGAACATCTCCGCCAGGCGATAGACGAGGAACAGGCTCGCGAGCGTCCCGATGACGGCGGGAGCCCGCAGCCACGCCTCCATGTGCGGGCCCGGAAAGTAGAACAGCGCCTCGATGTAGCCGAACAGAACCGACTGCGCCGGATCGCCGAGCCGGTCGCGGGCGATCGCCCAGCCCGCCTGCGCCTGCCAGGCCATGGTCGTCTCGTCCTGCCACAGGCCCCACGACAGCGTCGGCAGGCACGACACGACCAGCGTGGCCGCGACCAGCGCCGCCAGCGCGGCCTTCGCCCAGCGCGGCAGGTCCGGGGCGCCGGCCTCCGACGCCGCCCACATCATGGCGATCCGAGCGCGGCGATCAGCGCGGCGAAGTCCTCCTGCTGTTGCTTGCGCAACGCGGGCGTCGCCACCAGATCGCCCGGTTGCGCGCGCCGCAGATCGATCGCATGCGCGCGCAGGTAGTCCTGCGTTGCCGGCGTGGGACGCACCAGGATGACGTGGGCGCTGTCGACGTAGACGGCCTGCCAGCCGGCGCGCAACAGGGTGACGACGCGCGCGCGCAGGCCGGGGCGGTCGTGGTTGGCGAACAACCACTGCGGATCGTAGCGATCGATCAGCTTGGCCAGCGCGGCGTCGTTCGACTGGGCCGCCAGCACGGCGGCGAGGAACTCGGGCGGGTACGACTCCAGGCGCGAATCGACGAACACCGGGATACCAGGTACCCAGAACTCGACGTCGTCGCCGAGGCCCATGCCCAGGTTCAACATGCGCCCCGGCGGGGGCGCGCCGCGGATGAAGTCGGTCGCCGACTCCGCCCACCCGCCGACCGCGCGGCCGAAGCCGGGCTGCGTTCCGCCCAGCCCGAGCGGCGGGCTCACCCAGCGGTAGTAGACCGCGCCGCCCGCCGCCATCAGCGTGAACGTCAGGCCCGCGACGCCGAGAACGCGGCGGGTGATCGCGCTGAGCGGCGGCATCAGCGTCACGCCCGCCGCGTTCGCCCGCAGCACGCAACGCTGGAACACGGCGACGCTGACGACGCCGAAGAACATCAGCCCGCGCACCGCCGACACGACCAGCGCCAGCGACAGCAGCCACAGCCCGACCTCGAACAGCGGCGTCGCGCGGCGCGTGCGCCACAGCGCCCACGCGGCGGGCACGCCGGTCGCCAGCGCCAGCCCCAGCTCGTGCGACATCGTCCAGATGCGGTGGAACTCGTCGACGTGGTCGCGGAAGATCGCCAGCGACTGCGCCGTGCGGAACGGCGCCAGCACGATGCGGAAGCCGAGCGGCGTCCCGAACGTCAGCAGCACCGACGCCGCCAGCGCCAGGGCGGCGAGGCGCGCCCGCCGCCCGTCGCGCTGCCAGACGAGATCCGCGACGAACATCGCCTGGATCACCAGCGACAGCGGCCACAGCTGATGGCTGTTGGTCCACAGGAGGTGGGCCAGCGGGACCAGCGCCAGCGCGCGCGTCTTGCCGCGCGCGAACGCGTCCAGCGCCAGCAGCTCGACGCCGAACGCAATCATCGAGAACATGTCGGGGCGCAACACCATCCGCCGCTGCAGCGCCCACAGCGCCAGCATCCACAACACGTGGAAGCGCGCCCCCTGGCGCAGCGGGCCCCCCCAGCGCGCGATCAGCAGGAACGCGGCGACCCAGCCGACGGCGGTCGCCGCGCTCAGGCCCGCCCAGCCGGCGACGCGGAAGATCGCCCACATCGCCGCCTGGAACGCCGGGTACTGCTGATACAGCGGATAGTCGGGAAACGTGTAGCTGAACGTGTTGACCATCGGCCAGTGCCCGGTCTCCAGCGCCAGCCGCGCCGTCGCCAGGTGCCAGGGCAGGTTCACCGCCAGCACGCGGATCAGCGCCAGCGCCACGCCGGTGATGATCAGCAGCGCCCAGATCACCCTGGCGAACGCCGCCGTCCCTTGCGTGGGGGCGGCCGTCGCGGCGGCCGGGGACGGTGCGGACATCGGCCGATCGATTATCGACTCGAACGCAGTGTCCGCGGGTAAAATTTCTGCGGGATGGCGCGCGACTGGTCGCAGTTGATGCGAATCACCCTGCTGTGGTTCAGCGCCTACCTCGCGGCGCTGCTGTTCGATCGCGATCTGTGGGTGGTCTCCCCGTATGGTCTCGCCGAGAGCCTCTGCTGGCTGCTCATCCTGTCGTTGCTGGTGTCCGTGCCCGCGGTCCGCGCCTTCGTCGGCGGCCTCCCGCGCGCGCAGCGGGCCTTCTGCGCGGTGGCGATCGGGGCGCTGTTGTTCGGGCAGTTCACGGGGATCAGGCCGAAGCGGACCTTCCCGCTGGTGCCCTGGCGCATGTTCGGCAGCGTCGACCGCACCCTCCAGCCGTTCACGTTCTTCGAGCTGGTCGGCGACGGACAGGACGGCCGGTCGCGTGCCGTGAACCCGGTGAAGCTGTTTCCTTCGCTCAAGAACTTTCGGATGACGGTCGGCCTCAACGGGATCATCGAACGGGGCCTGGACGAGGGCGCGGCCCGCGAGCAACGACAGGCGGATGAGCAGCGGCTGCGCGAGATGCTCGCCGCCATTGGTCGCGTCTACAACGAACGCCACCCGGACGAAGCGCTGCGATCGCTCGGCGTGATCCGCTGCCACTTCGATCCCGCGCTCCACCATCCGGAGACCCAGATCAGCCGGCAGCGCGCGCTCACCGTCGACGTGGTGGCCAGCGCCCCATGAAGCTCTTGCACGAAGGCGCCTCGGCGGCCTCGCTGCGCGTGGTTCGCTTCGGCGTCTTCGGTCTGTGGCTCGCGAAGATCGCCGACGATCCGACGCAGCGGCTGGCCGAGCTGCCGGCGTGGTTCTTCGAGCGGGTCGGCGTCATGTCCCTGATCCCGGCGGGTGCGTGGCGCGCGCTGCACTCGGTGGCGGCGCTCACCGGCGTTCGCATCGTCACCGTGGTCTGCCTGCTCCTGTCCCTGGGCGGCCGCTGGCGCACCCCCGCGGCGCTCGCGAGCTGCCTGCTCATCACCTTTCACGAGGGCCTCGTGCGCGGGGTCGGCCACGTCAACCACAACGAGCTGCCGCTCCTCTACGCCGCCTACATTCTCGCGCTGTTCCCGGTTGTGGAGGCGCTGGGCCGCCGCGCGTCGCCCGACGCGCGCCCGGTCGATCGCAGCGACGTGCCGCTGGTGTTGATCGTCGCCGTCTTCACGTTCACCTACGCGCTGACCGGCGTGTCCCGCCTGGTCCTGTGGACACCGGGCGCGTTCCACCCGAACACCGTGACCACCTGGATCCTGTTGAACGCCTACCAGCCGACCGCCTATTACACCTGGCAGCTTGGCCGCCACGTCATGGAGCTGCCTTACTGGGGGCGTGGCGTTCTCGCCGGCGGCCTGCTGCTGGTCACCGTGTTCGAGGCGCTCGCCCCCTGCTGCCTTTTCTCTCGGCGCTTCCGCCGCGTCTTCCTGCTCGTGATGGCGCCGACGCACGTGCTGGTCGCCCTGAGCATGAACATCCTGTTCTGGGAGAACCTGGCGATGTTCCTCCTGCTGCTCGACTTCGATCCGGTGGTCTGCTCGATCCAAGCGCGAATCGAACGGCGACGCGTCCGCTAGTCGTCGTGCGGTTTGTGGTCCTTGTGCTCGTGCTTTTCTCTGTCGTCCAACGCGTCCAACTGCTTGCGGAACGTTTTGGCGTAACGGTTATTCGGGTACTGCCGCACGAGGCTGCGAAGCAGCGCGACGGCACCCTGGTCAGCGGGATTCTTTCCTGCTCTTCCTGTGTGAAGCAGGTGGGCACAACGTGCGCAGTCCTTGATCGCGTTCCAAACCGCCAGATCGACTCCTCTGGGGTCCATGACCTTGACGGTCAGGAGAGGTGCTTCGATTCCTTCGGGACACGCAGGCTCGTCCGCATAGGAAAGCCGCAATTGGTATGTGCCGGCCGTCGAGAAGGCGTACGGCTGCTGCCGAACCTGAAATAGCACTCGCAAGGAAAGGTCCACGGACGCATTCCTGGGAAGCGTCCTCGGTGAGCGCACGCTGTCCTCCATTGCCCATCGCGGACCGAGGTACTTCTTTGGCTTGGTAGGGTCGAGGTCACTCACGATCCGCAACTGAACCGTTCCGACCGTTTCGCTGGGCCACTCGAGTGACAGCGCGGCGGGAGTTGCATTCTTGAGGTGGAACGCAATCTCCAGCGGCTCGCCCGGAAGAATTGTGGAATCCGATGTGGATGCGCTCGCCGTGAGCTGACACGGCTCGGTCGACGCGCCCGCATCTGCCGCCGCGACCGGGCGGACGAGGGCCATGAGAACGCCAATTGCGCTGACGCTACTCTTTGTCATCAATAGAGATTTCACAGTGTCCGTACCAGCGAGGGGCGTTTCGAATCGTTGCAATCGAGGCGGGCCTGAAGTCGAGTGACTCGACTCTGCCCGACCTTCCTCTCGGACCCTTTTTTCCCATCAGGCCGCCTTGTCCGTGTTGGAGGCAAAGGAGATGGCCGAGTTCATGCGCGACGGTCGTCGCTTCATTTCGCAGCGCAGTCTCGCCGACGTCGCTGATCGTCTCGACGAAGACGACGGCTCCAATGCAACCGATGCAGTCCACGAGGCCGAGCGTCGCGGCATCGTCATTGGGATCGCGAGATCCGACGATGGTTCCCTGGTATGCCCCCAGCAGATACAGGGCCCAAAAGTCGGGGTCATTCGCGACGGTTCCTTCGTCGTCGAAAGAGAACAGGTCGTGGATGGTAGAGTCATCCTCATCACTCAGGTTGAGGGCAAAGGCGACTGCTCCATCCGATCCCAGGTCGTAGACCGGCCGAACGTAGGCGGGAGCGAAGACGTTCAACTCAGGAACGTCGGTATTCTGAACGATCAGCGTGTTCGGCGTCCGCACGTCTTCTCCCTCGTCGCCGTGGAGGGTTGTGCCATCGTTCCTGTTGAAGTCGTCGTCGTCGTAGACGACAAACGGCCGTCCGCGGAGCGCCAGCAGGTCGGCGATGGATCCATTCAAGTAGATGGAACTGGCCGTGTTCTCCCGGACGATCAGCGATCGTCCGCCCACGACGAGCCTCCCGTTCTCGAAGCGCCGCAGATCGAGGGGCATATCGACACGGAGTTGAACCGAGTTTGGTGAGAATTGTGGGCTCGGAGTGACGGCTCGAATGGTGCCGGCGGCATGATTGCCTGCCACAAGGCCCATCGACTCCCTCTCGATATGAAGACGCCGCCAGATGGTGAGCATCGGCGTTCTCTTTGTCTTGCTGAGCGGATCGTCCAGGTTGACTCCCTGGGCGTCGGCGATGATTGTTCCCTTGGTCGTGACTCCAGCGACGTCAGCGGCATTCGTGCCAGCGACGACCGCAAAGTTGTCGCCCGGGAACTTCGTGACGCGGAGTGCAGTCCGCGCGACCGCATCTGATCCGCTCGTCGGTGTTTGCATACAGGACGGGGTGCTCACGAGCGCGGGCGAACTCCTCGCGTCATTGTCGTCGGCGCCATCGCCGTTGGGATCGACGGGTTGGGCATCTGTCGACGGGTCATCCATATCAAGCACTCGCAGCTTGACCGGACAATTCGGGCGGCTCGTACGCGCAACAATGCAAACGGTCGAGCGATCGACGCTGTCGTCCTTGTCTCTCTTGTCTGGGAAAATCCGCTTGCCGAAGCCGATGCCTGGATTCGTGTCGAGAGGCGAATCGATCTCCTCGAACTCGACCGATTGCACCGAGCAGGTGTCGACGCGGAGGTTGGAGACGTAGACCTTGGACGCGCCCGCGTCCCATTGGTCCGTCTGTTCGACAAAGAACGTGCCGAAGAAAGCAGGATCGTAGGCACTGCGCAATGAGAACCGGACGACGATTCGTTGCTCGAGCCACGGTGTCAGATCCAGATCCACGCGCTGGAGACCTGTCGTGAACGGCGGCGATACGGATGCGATACCTGGCCGGAAGCCCTGGCCATCGGGCGCCGCCACATTTTCGACGACCGTTGTGACCTGACCTTCTTGATCGACGACATCTACCCAGAATTCGCCGAACGGGCGTTGGTAGTATGCCTTGTACTGCCAATCCCAGTGCATTTGCCGCGCGGATCCGACATTGACGACCGCTTCGACGACGCTGATGTCCTCAAACGCGGGGAGCGGGTAGGTGCCAGGGGCAAGCGCAATATGTTGCGGATTCAGATCAGCCATGATCGTGCATATGCACGGCACACCCATAGTGCCAGCGGCGTTAGAACAGAACTCCCTTCCTACCCTGGTGCACTGCGCGGCGTCTTCGTCGAAGAGGCCGATTGCGAAGGACGCACTTTCGATCGACTGTGAGTCTGGCGGGAAAAAGGTCAGGTCGATCGGCGCGGGCGCAACACCTTGGACCTGCTGGATCGATTCTATCGGGTCGCCGGCGATGGCGGCGACACGGGTCTCGACGTGGTCACCGCGGTATTCGCAGGAAACCGCCAAGAGCGCGAGGCTGGTGCATATGAGCGCGGCGCCGAACGAGTGAACGAACCGACGAACCATGACCCCACCCTCCCGTCGCGGCGCAGTGTAACCCACAGTCGCGCCGAATGGTGTCATCGGCGTGCGAGGACGATGGTTGCGTGCCGTGCTTTAAAACCAGACGGAGGGCTACGGGGAGCTGACCACCGTGGCTTCGTAGTAGACCTTGCCGCCGAGCCCCGCGGGCAGCAGCGACTTGAACGCGAAGAGGGCGGGCTGGAACTCGACATGCACCTTGATGCGCCAGGTTGGATCGATCGGAGCCGTGTCCGGCATCGGCGACGCCGGCGTGAGACAGTCGAGCGTCACGGTTGTGTTGCTCGGCGATCCCAGGCCAAGGGGCGGCTCGTTCATGTAGCAGGCGGCGGCGCCGCCCCCATTTTGAACGCAGGCGTTGCCGGTCCATATGCCTGGGGGCGGCGCCTGGCCTTCTGCCTTTATCAACGCGCTGCCGGCGCAGTTGCCGCCCTTCATCACCGCTTCGCGGACGCCGGCCCGGGCCGCCTCCTCCGCGTGACTGGCGATGTAGAAGTAGTACCCGAACTGCAGCATGCCCGTCAGCAGGGGCACCAGGAAGACCAGCGACAGCGCGAGCTCGAGGGCCGCCACCCCGCTCGATTTTGGGCGACGAGGCGCCCGCGCTGACGGTTTCATCGGACGCTGCCGCTAGTTGAGCATCGTCCAGCCGGGTCCGCCGCCGCCTGACCCGTTGAAGGTCCAGACGTCGGTGGGACCCATCGAGATGACGACCGCGAACCCGTCCATGATGCCGTTCATCGTGAACCCGAACGCTCCCGTGCCTGCCTGCACGAGGCCGTTGGGCGCGTAGACCGATCCGTTCAGCGTGTACTGGGTGTTGGCGCCGTTGGACAGGTGGATGGCCGGGCCGCCCAGACCCGCGTTCGAGAAGGCGATGATGCCGTTCGTACCCGGCGCCGCCGTCAGCGTTATGTTTCCGTCGGTCTGGATCATGACCGTGCCCGCTGAGATGAACGAGGCTGTCGACGGGCAGATGATCGTTCCCGCGAATGGGGTCACGAGGATGTCGGTCGACGAGCAGTAAACATTCGTCGGGAGCCCGCTCCCCCCCGGGCAGGCACCTACGTTCCAGAAGGCGTCGAGATTGAGCGGGGTCGCGATGCTGGTGCCTGCGGTGCAGGCTGCGCCCAGCGTTCCCAGCGTATTTGCGACGAGCGGATCCGGCGGGTTGACGGCCGAAGTCCCACCGATACCAATTTCCGTTGTAGTCCCATCATTCCAGAACTGACACGGGCTCGCCGCCGTCACCGTGCCAGTCACCCTGCAGTTCACCCCATCGCACCCGGCGTTCGGAGTCCCCAGGTGGACCTTGTTCTTGCTCTGGATGTCGCCGTTGACGGTGAAGAACCCGTTGCCGGTGACCTCGATGCCCGTGCCCCAAGCAAACTGGGCGCCGCAGGCGCGGGTGTCGCCCGAGTAAATCGCGGCACCGCCGGCGGCCGTGATCTTCCCCGTCGCGGAGGCCTCGATGCGCCGTGGGCTCAGACCGAAAATCCCGCCGAAGAACGTCGGATGCGTTCGTCCGACGGTGACCCTGAACTGCTGGGCCAGCACGGGCTCGGCGAAGTCGACGTTCGTCGTTGTGTTCGTGGCCACGTTGGTGCCCGCGACGTAGCCGCTCAACCGGGCAATGTCCCGCGCGCGCTGCTCCGCGGCGTTGCGGCCCGACGTCTTGAACACCGGCATCGCCGCCTTCAGCGCCGAATCGGCGACCGACTGGATCCCGCGCTTCTTGGTGTAGAGGTAGCCGAAGTCCACCGCCATGACGGCCATGCCGAACAGCGCCGTCCACATGACCGCGATGACGAGCGCAACCGCGCCCCGTTCGTGGTCCCGACGATTGCGAGTCATGGGCAAGTTTTTCATTCGCATACCATCCGGCTTTTTTGGTCCATTGTTTTCGTGAGTGTCTTGAAGAAAATCGCTTGAAAGTTGTACCGGGTCGTCACGACGACGCGGTCGCCGGTCGTCTTCGGCCAGAGGCAGGTGCCCAGGCAATCGATCGTCGGCACGCTCACCCCGGAAAGCGTCGGCGCCGCACCCGCGACGGCGCTGTCGACCGCCGCCTGGCTGGCGCTCGAATTCAGACACGCCGTGCGCGCGCCCACGCTGGCGGCCTGCGCCAGCGCGACGCGCGCGCCGATGAACCGGCCGATGTCGATGATTCCGAACAGCACGGCGACCATGAACGGGAAGATCAGCGCGAACTCGACCGTGGTCGTGCCCCGATCATCGCCGAGCAAACGTTTCGCGAGGCGCGTTCGCACGCCCGCAGTATAAGCCTGTCGGTTGAGCTTTGTGTCTGGAAACTGTCATCTACTTTACTGGAGTTAATGTAGGAATTAGTGGGACGGCTGCCCACGCCGGCCCCTTTCTCCGCCGGCGCGTCGAGAAATGCCGCGAGGGGCGGCGCATATAATGACGGCCGCCAACGGCATGCATCTTCGCGATCGTCTTCAGGATCTTCGGCGCGGCGTCAGCTTCGGGACCCTGGGCGTCGGCATGCTGTTCGTCGCGTTCGCGGTGGTGGCGGCCCTGATGCCGGCCCAGAACGACACGTTCTGGCACCTGCGCGCCGGGCAGGACATCTGGCGCACGGGGCAGGTACCGCGCGTCGATCATTACTCGCACACGTTCGCGGGCGCGCCCTGGCCCGATCACGAATGGCTGACGCAGGCGGCGATGTATCTCGCCTACCGTGCCGGCGGCATGCCGGGACTCGAGCTCGGCGCGGCGGCGCTGGTGCTGGCGGCCGCGGCGCTGACCTGGCGGCTGATGGTCGGCGCGCTCGGGACGCGCGCGCTGCTGATGACGATCGGCCTCGTGCTGTCGTCGTCGGTCTGGGTGCTGCGACCGGTGGTGGTGTCGCTGTTCCTGCTGGCGCTGCTGCTGACGCTGCTGGTGCGCGAGCGCTACTGGATCCTGCCGCCGCTGTTTCTGCTGTGGGCCAACGCGCACGGCGGCGTCGTGCTGGGCGGGCTGGTCCTGGCCGCGGCCTGGGCCGCCGCGCTGCTGCGCTGGTGGCGCGTCCGCGACGCCGCCGATCGCCGCCGCGTGCGCGTCCTGACGCCCGTCGTCCTGCTGTCCGGCCTCGCGTGCGCGGCGTCGCCGCTCGGCTTCGGCATCTACCGCTTCGTCATCGATTCGACCGCGCGTTCGATGGCGGTCCGGATCGACGAGTGGTTTCCGGTGCTGCCGAACAGCTTCTTCGGCGTGCTCTTCTGGGCGGCCACGCTGGCGTTCGCGGCGCTGCTCGTCGTCCGCCGGCGCGCGTTCGTCGGCGGCCAGGCGCCGTGGGGCGATTGGGTGATCACCGTGGCGGCGCTCGCGCTGCTTCCGCTGGCGATCCGCTCGTACCGCAACATCGCGCTGTTCGTCCTGTACGCGGCGCCGGCGGCGAGCCGCCTGCTCGGCCCGCAGTTCCACTTTCGCTTGCCGGGGCGCTTCCGCCGGCCGGACGCGCCGCCCCCCGCCGCCAGCCCCGATCACCCGCGCCTCAACCTCGTGTTCCTGGGCGCGATGGCCGTCGCCGCCGTCGCGTTCGTCGCGGCGACGTTTCGCGCCAGCCCCGAGCGCCTGAACTGGCGTCCGATCGGCGACGCCGCCCTCGCCGCCGCGCGCGCCTGCGACGGACCCCTCTACAACCATTACGACGATGGCGGGACGCTGATCTGGTTCCTCCCTGAGAAACCGGTGTTCGTCGACGGCCGTCAGGATCCCTTCCCGTTGCCGTTCCTGCTCGAGTTCGCCGCGGTGGAGGCGGGCGAGCGGTCGCACCGCCCGCTGTTCGATCGCTTCGGCATCCGCTGCGCGTTCCTGTCCGTCAAGTCGACGACCGTCGCCGCGCTGGACAAGGAAGGATGGACGACGCGTTTTCGCGACGGCAAGTGGGCGGTGCTGGAGGCGCCCCCGCGCGCGGCGGGCGCGCCGACGCCCGGTGTACGATAGCCGCATGAACGTGCGCGGCCTGGTCAGCCGGCTCGGCGTCGCGCAGCTCGCGACGGGCATGCTGTTCGTGATCATCGCGATGCGCGCCGCGCTGGTGCCGTCGCAGAACGACACCTTCTGGCACCTCCGCGCGGGCGAGGAGATCTGGCGGACCCACCAGGTGCCGCACTTCGACACCTATTCGTTCACCTCCGGCGGGTGGCCGTGGCGCGATCACGAATGGTTGTGGCAGCCGGTCTCGTATTTCTTCTATCGCCTGGGCGGGATGCCGCTGATGACGCTGTTCGGGGGCGCGTTCGTGGTCGCCGCCGTCGTGTTCGCCTACCGGCTGATGGTCGGGCGCGCCGGGACGAAGTGCCTGCTGATGATCGCGTGGCTGCCGCTGTTGCCCAGCGCGTGGGCGCTGCGTCCCCAGCTGGTCAGCCTGCTGGCGGTTCCCCTGCTGCTCACGTTCCTGGTGCGCGAGCGCCACTGGCCGATCCCGCTGCTGTTTGTCGTCTGGGCGAACGTGCACGGCGCGGTCGCGCTGGGCGGCGTGTTGCTGGGCGCCGCCACCGCCACCGCGCTGGTGCGCTGGCGCGTCCACGGCGCGCCGGAGGATCGCCGCCGCGCGCTGGCGCTGCTGGTGGCGCTGCCGCTGTCCGGTCTCGCCTGCCTGCTGACGCCGCTCGGCACCGGCATCTTTCACTTCCTCACGGACTCGATGCGGCGCATCCGCGCCGTGCACATCGAGGAGTGGCATTCGTCGTTCGCGATCGATCTGGTGACGATCGCCTTCTGGATCGTCGCCGCTGCGTTCGTGTTCGTCGCGGTCAAGCGCCGCCGCGCGCTGGCGCCGGGCGGGCACGCATCGTCGTGGGCGTCCTGGGTGCTGGTCGCCTGCGCGTTCACGTTCCTGCCGCTGGCGATCATGGCGATGCGCAACATCGGGCCGTTCAGCCTGCTGGCCGTCCCCGCCGCCAGCCACCTGCTGGGCGCGGATTTTCGGCTGCGCGCGCCCAGGCCCGCCGCCGCCGGCGCCGACGGCGAGCACCCGTTCATCAACCTGGCGATCCTGGCGGTGATGGCGGTCGCGACGATCGGCCTGGTGGCGCGCAACTACCTGACCGGGGACAAGGAGCTCGGCTGGCACCCGATCGACCAGCGCGCGCTCGCCGCCGTGCGCGCCTGCGACGGCCCCCTCTACAACCACTACGACCAGGGCGGCTACCTGATCTGGTTCGTGCCCGAGAAGCCGGTGTTCGTCGACGGGCGCCAGGATCCGTACCCGCTGGAGCACGTGCTGGCGGCGGTCGACGTCGAGCGCGAGAAGGCGCCGTACCGGCCGCTGTTCGATCGCTGGGGGATCCGCTGCGTGTTTCTGCCCGTCGAATCGCCGACCGTCGCGGCGCTGAATCGCGACGGCTGGACCACCCGCTACCGCGACGACAAGTACACCGTGCTGTCCGGGCCGCCCGCGCGCAGGTGACGGCGCAGCGACAGCACGACCGCCACGTAGATCGCCAGCGTCAACAAGACCAGCACCTTGAACCCGACGACGATCGACAGGTATTCGCACGCCCCGCCCACCATCGCCCCGAGGACGTTCGACGCGTACGCCTGATAGAAGGACGGCTCGTTCTCGATCAGCGTCGCGAACAGCAGGCCCGCGAAGTAGACCGGCCCCAGGAAGATCACCCCCGCCGCCGCCGCCCGGACCAGCGGGGATCCGATCGCCAGCAGGGCATGGGTCGGCACGAGGTAGCCGATCACGACGGCCACCAGCAACAGCAGCGACACCCAGCGGAGCCCGAGCCGCTTCGTCCTGGCGCGCGTCAGGTTGGCCAGCAGCACCAGCACGAGGATGGCGCTGAACACGAGGACGTTGACCGACCACGTCGATCCAAAAAGTATGGAGAGGCGGACGACGTTGCTCGTCTCGAGCAGGAAGAACGCGGCGCCCATCAGGAAATACGGCATGCGCACGCCGCGCTTCCCACGCGGCAGCAGCAAGAGCGCGGTGGCGCCCAGGACGATGATGTACGCCATGAAGCCGCCGTAGTGCCGGGGGATGGTGCGCGACTTGAGGTAGAGGAATGGCCAGTCGTCGCTGGGGATCTCGCCCTCGACGGCGGCCGCGCTGGCGGGCGGCGCGTCGCCGGCCGCGGGCAGGTTCACGTTGTGGTAGACGACGCCGGCGCCGTTGTCGCGGATGTCGACGATCGTGGGCCGATCGAACGCCGCGGTCACCAGATTCGTGATCCGCTCGTGAATCCACGGCGTGTTGCTGGCGAACGACACGTAGAGCTGGCCGCCGGGGACCAGCAGCTTCCGCACGCGCTCGAGCGACTCGCGCGTGTAGATGAAGTTGTCCAGGCGGACCGACGTGTACGTCGACAGCAGGGTGTGGCTGTCCAGGAAGCCAAACACCACCAGCGCATACTTGTTCGGCGTGCGCTGGAAAAATGATCGCGCATCGTCGTTGATGACGGTCACGCGCGGATTCTGGTAGGGCTTCTCGGCGTGCAGCGCCCTGCCGATGTCGATGATGGATGGATCGATCTCCACCGCGTCGACCAGGCGGTCGGTGGACCGAAGCGCGGCGCTGACGTCGTTGCCGGTGCCCGCGCCCACCACGAGGATCCGACCCGGGGGAAGCGTCGCGATGTCCCGATAGGGAGCGTCATAGGTGTCGCGCGCCGCCCGCAAAAACGCGTTCTCGTCGGGCGCACGCAGGTCCAGCATCATCTGATAGAAGTCGTGGTTCACGGTCACCGCGTAGCCGAACCGGTGGGTGCCCTTGATCGGGGCGCCGGTCTGGAAGTCGTAGACGACGTCGATCGGCTCCGCCGCCAGCTTGTAGTAGGGCGACCATGCGAAGCGACGGGATGCGGGCAGCGCCGCGGCGACGACGATCGCCGCGCAGACGATCGCGACGGCCACCTGGCTTCGACTCGGCTCGAGAAACGGGATCAGCAGGACGGCGCCGAACGCGAACCACACCGCGGGCGGCAGGCGAAACAACGACATCACGCTGAACAGCAGGATGCCGACCAGGCTCCCGAAGACTTCCCAGCTGTAGGCGCGCAGCGGCGGGAGGGTGCGAAACAGGCCGCCCAGCGCGTAGCCCTGGGGGATGAACGCAGCCGCTGTCACGAGGTAGGCCGAGCACAGGACCGCCCAGATCGGGATCGCCCCGGCCGTCGACACGGACGCCAGCCCGGCCGGGGCGCCGATCCAGACGTATTCGTCGAGCGAGCCGGGGTTGTAGTGAAACCGCCCCGCCAGCGCGACCCCGAGCAGGACGCTCGTCGCGATCAGCGGAAACGCCAGCCGCTGGAGGCGCAACCGTTCGTGCCGGCTGGCGAGGGTGCCGACACCCAGCCCGAAGAAGGCCGCGGTCAGGACGAAGTTCGAGTAATACGCGACCAGGCGCGCGTTCGATCCCAGCCAGCGGATCAGCGCCAATTCCCAGAACAGGATGCTCGCGCCCGCGGCGAACAGCCGCAGCGCGGGCCTGCCGGCGAGACCCATCTCGCCCACTACTGTCACATGACGATGGCGCTCGGAGAAGCCTACTTCTTGCCGGCGGCGGGGCTGGTCTTGGGGCCGAGCGCCGCGATCGCGGCGAGCAGCTCCTTGGCGTGTACGCCCGGATCGACGTCGGGATACACGCGCGCGATTTTGCCGTCGGTGCCGACCAGGAACGAGACGCGCTTGCTGCCGCCCCAGATGGTCGACGGCACGTGGTAGGCCTTCTGCACGGCGCCCGACGGGTCGGCCACCAGCGGGAACGGCAGCGTGTACTTCGCCATGAAAGCCTTGTGGCTCGGCTCCGGGTCGCGCGAGACACCAAAGATCGTCACGCCCGCCGCGACGAACTTGTCGAACGCGTCGCGGAACGCGCACGCCTCCTTGGTGCAGCCGGGCGTGTCGTCCTTCGGGTAGAAGTAGACGATCGCGTATTTCCCGGCCTTCACCTGGGCCGACAGCTTGAAGGTGGTCCCCTTGGCGTCGGTGCCGACCACCTCGGGCGCCGCGGCGCCGACGGCCAGCAGAGGCTCGTCCGCCCGCGCCGGACCGAAGAAACCCACCAGCACGATCAGGCCCGTCAGCGCGACGGCTGCGAAGCTGAACCGGAGCGACGAGCGCATGCCCGGGTCATAGCACCTTGCGCGCGGGGCGCTAGAGCCCGAAGCCGAGCGCGACGGAGAGCGAGATCCAGGTGCCCTCCACCGCGTAGATACGTTCGGTTCCGTCGCGCAGGCCGCGCATCGGACGCGCGACGAGGCCGGCGCCGAGCTCGACCGCGATCACGGGGAAGCGGCGTTCGTTTGCGCTGGTGCCGACGCGCGCGCGCAGCTCGGGTCCGCCGCAGATCGCGGTGACGGTCCCTCCGTCCAGCGTCGCGCCGGCGAGGGGACGCCCGGTCACGTGCACCCAGCCCCACCGCGTTCCCGCGCCGGCCTCGAAGCGCAGGCGTCCGATCGTCGTTCCAAGGTAGAGGTGGACGGCGGCCGCGACGGTCTGGACCGCGACCTCCGCCGACGGCACGGGCCGGCTCCCCAGAGAGCCGTCGACGGAAAGCGCCGGAACGACGAACCGGCCGAGCGGAGCGCGAAGCGCGACCCGGGCGCCGAGCAGGAACGCCGTGGGATTGCCCAGCCACTCCGCGAGGCCGCCAGCCAGCAGCTCGGGCCGCGCGGGCGCGGTGGGCGGCGCGGGTTCGGGCGCCGCGGGCGGCGCCGACGGATTGACGGGCCGGACGATCGTGGCGGTGGGCGCGTCCGCGGCCCTCGGGGTCTCCGCGGCGGGCGCGCTGTCCATGGCGTGCACCAGCTCGGCGGCGGCGAGCGCCAGGGCGCGGGCGCGGTGCTCGGGCGCCAGCGCGCCGAGATCGACGGTCGACTCGCGCCGCGCGCCCGCCATCGTGACCGCGATGCGCGCCGCGGATTCGTCGCAACCGATCGCGATGCTGTCGGGGGACGCGCCGGCGGGGCCGCGCTCGCGCATCAGGACCTCGATCTCGAGCTTCACGCCCGCCGCCAGGCCGGGGACGATCGCCTCGGGGCAGCCCGCGTTCTCGACCCGCAGCCCGGACGGTCGCGCGGCCTCGGCGCGCGCGCCGGTCGCGCACAGGAGCGCGATCGCGGCAGCTCCGGCCCAAGGTCCTCGCATCGGCAATTCGGCCCAGGCCGGCGCCCTACTCCAGGCCGGCGTAGCGACGCACTTCCGCGCGGCGACGTCCGTTCGGGTGGTCGCGGTCATACTGCGCCGCCAGGCGCCGCGCGGCGGCGTCGTCGCCGATCTGGGACGCCGCTTCGGCCTGCCGCACCAGCGCATCCTCCGCGAGCGGGCTGCGCGGCCAGTCGGTGTGCACGCGGCCGAAGGTGGTCATGGCTTCCCGGGTCCGCCCGAGCCCGCTCAGCGTCCGTCCCAGCGTGAACGCCGCCATGGGCGCCCGTTCGTCGCGCGGGTGCTCGCGCAGGATGCGCTGCAGATACGGGACCGCCTCCGCGGGATGGTCGGACAGCCGCGACACGTCCGCGGCGACGAGCAGCTCCTGCACCGTGTCGCCCGCGAGGGTGGGATTGCGGGCCAGCACGGCGTAGGCGCCGCGATAGTCGCGCCGGTCGACGCGCGCGCGGTAGGCTTGCGTCGGTGGTTGACCACGGGGCGGGGGCGCGTCCGCGCCGTCGAGGGCACGCGCGGCAGGCGGGGGCGGGTAGACGCCGCCGTCACCGGCCGCCACGACGGCTTGCTCGCCCGCGGCGCCGCCCCACGACACCTCGACCTTGCCGCGCGAAACCTCCACCCTGGTTGTTTCCCCGCGCGGCTCGACCAGGAACTCTGTTCCCACCACCCGGACGGTCACCGATCCCGAATGGACTTCGAACGTCCGGCCGGGACGGGGCACGACCGAATACCGCGCCGGGCCGCGAACCGCTTCGACGCGCACGCGCGCCGGGCCCTGCTCGACGACGCGCACCGCCGACGTCGCCGGGTCGAAGCCGATCTCGGATCCCTCGTCGAGGTGGATCGCGACGCGCGCGGCGGGCGCCGTCGCGGGCGCCGTCGCGGAGGATACGTCGGTCGCCCCGGCATTCCAGCGCACGGCGACGGCCGCGACGCCTGCGAGCGAGGCCAGCGCGGCGGACGCGAGCGCGG
>Ga0111539_10004690_pt1 | contig 17866 bp, 13 predicted proteins | sample RhiMethybrSRZTD1_FD_79667 | JGI IMG/M metagenome (GOLD analysis project Ga0111539, IMG submission 79667) | Populus rhizosphere microbial communities from Tennessee, USA - Rhizosphere MetaG P. TD hybrid SRZTD1 (version 2) (version 2) | ecosystem: Host-associated > Plants > Roots > Rhizosphere >... | reverse complement strand
GTCCTCGCGGTCACGTCACTGGCGGACAGCGGGCCGGGCACGCTTCGCGACGCGCTGGCCGACGCGTCGCCGAAAACCATCGTCTTTCGAGTCGGCGGGATCATCGAGCTGCGGTCGCTCCTGTTCGTCGCGCATCCCTTCGTCACCATCGCCGGCCAGACGGCGCCTGGCGACGGCATCGTGCTCAAGAACTTCGGCCTCGTCGTCACCACCAACGACGTCCTGATTCAATCGATCCGGGTCAGACCCGGGAACCAGGGCGCGACGCCAGCCGATCGCAACAAGGCGATTGCGATCCTCGGACCGACCGGGAAGGCCAGGAGCGGCGCCTACAACGTGGTGGTGGACCACGTCTCCGCGAGCTGGGGCGAAGATGAAACGGTCTCAACCTGGTTCGGTCCGCACGACATCACGGTCTCGTGGTCAATCGTCAGCGAGGGGCTCAATCGCAGCCGCCACTTCAAGGGCGGCCACAGCGCCGGGCTGCTGGTCGGCGACCACTCCGATCGCGTGTCGCTGCATCACAACCTTCTGGCGCACAACGACTACCGGAACCCGCTGATCATCTCGGGCGGCACGCACGAAATCGTGAACAACGTCGTCTACGACTGGGGCTCCCTGGTCACGGAGATCGTCGACGACGCCCCGGCGTCGGTGAACGTCGTCGGGAACTGGTATCAGGCGGGGCCGTCCAGCAAGACGCCGTACGAAATTCTGATCAACCCGACCGGCAAGAATCAGGTGCCCAGAGTCTTCGTATCCGGAAATGCCAAGTCAGGCGAGGCCAGCGCGCCGGCCGACGAGTGGACGCGCGTCCAACTCGGCTGGCGATCGAAGGGTGCGCCGGAGAAATACCGTGCGGCCGGTCCTGCGCCGGGTGCGCGCGTGACGGCAGGCGACGCGAAAGAAGCGCTGCGGCTCGTGACGGCCGGCGCCGGCGCGGTGGCGCCCCGGCGCGATTCGATCGACGAGCGGATCGTGGCCGACGTCAGGAATGGATCCGGGTCGATTATCGATTCGCCCGATCAGGTCGGTGGTTATCCGGTGTACGCGAGGGGTGTCGCGCCGGCAGACTCCGATGGCGACGGCATCGCGGACGAGTGGGAGCGGCGCAACGGACTGGATCCGGCGAACCCGTCCGACGGCAACGCCGTTGATCGCGACGGGTACACGAACCTCGAACGGTACCTGCACTCCCTCATGCCCCGGCCCGATCCGCCGGTCGGGAACAGATTGACGGCCAAACCGTAGGATGGCTCGGCTTCGGGCGCGCGATCATGCGTCCCTGCCATGCGATCGCGATGCGTACGTGAAACTCTGGAATCTGATCACCGCCGTCATCATCGGCCTCGCCGTGACGGTGTCCGTACTCACTGACACCTGGCTGTGGCTCCTGGCGGGCGTATGCGGTGTGGTGTTTGTCATTTTTGCCATCGCCCATCCGAAAACCGCTCTCCTGGTGTGGCTGCTCGCGGCGCCCGCCGGCAACACCTACGCGACGCTGGATCTGCCCGGCGGCATTCCAGATCTCACGTTCGGCCGCGTGGCGGTCGGCATCGTGTCCGTCGCGCTGCTGCTGCGGGTGATTCTGAAGGGTCGCCCGCTCAAGCCGTTCGGCGCGCTTGAACTCGGGATGATCGTTCTGATTGGGGCGATGACCGCCGATTTGATGCGCAGCGCCAACCCGAGCTCGGACTTCATGCAGGCGCTCGACGGCCCGATCACGCCCGTCCTGTTCTTTCTCGCCGCCAGGAATTTCTGCGGCCGTCGCGTCGACCTGAAGCAGGCGGTCGCCATTCTCGTGCTGGTCGGCTGCTATCTCGCCCTGCACGGCGGCTATCAGTTCGCGATGTACGGCCGGCCGAATCCGACGGGCGAGGATGTCTCGCTGGACGTGCGCGACGGCGGCCAGCGGGTCAATGAAAGCCACCTCGGAGAAGGCCGCGCGGTCGGTCCGTTCGGCAGCGCCGTGGAGTACGGCAGCGTCGCCGGCATCGCGTTTCTCGGGGCACTCTTCCTCGTGCTGTATCAGCGGCGCAGTCTGCTTCGTGCCGCGTCCGTGGCCGCGCTGCCGCTGATCGGTGCGGCCGTCGTCATGTCGTCGACGCGATCGGCGTGGCTCGGCGCCTACCTGGCGACCGTGCTGATGGCGGCTCTCGATCGCCGCCGCAAGATCCTGCTGGCAGGGATCGCGGCCGCCACCGTTGCTGGTGTCGTCGGAGCCACGTTCGTCCTTCCCTCGAGTTCTTCGCTCGAGGAGCGCGCTTCGTCGCTCGAACCGATCCGCGCCCGCCTCGTGATGTGGGAGCTCGGGTTGCGAATCGCCGTGCGACGGCCGGTGACGGGCTACGGCCACGGCGCGCCCTCGCGAATCGCGGCGCGCAAGGAACTGGTGGCGATTGGCAGTCGCGACGCCGAGTTCGCCGCCGGGCAGTTTCACAATACGTTCCTGATGGCCCTGGTCGAAACCGGAATCGTCGGGCTCGCGGCGTACATCGCGATCCTGGTGTTGATCGTCAGGGCTGCCATCCAATTGCGGCGACGACTGGCAGACGAGCGGGATCCGGCGTATCACTTCGCGGGACTCGTACTCGCAACCACCCTCGTGTTCGTCACGCAGATGATGTTCATCGATACGCCGCCGATGCTGTATCTCAACGGCCTGTGTTTTCTGTTTGCCGGCCTGATGTTCGCGCAGATCGACGCCACTGCGCCCGATGGGAAAGCGTACCGCCTGCGAGCGACTGAGACAACGGGAGGGTTGACGTGGGGAACAACGAATTCATTGCGAGCGAGCTGACCAGGCGCGATCTGGCGTACGTGATCTTCAAACGCAAGGGCCAGATTCTGAGCGTCTTCGCCGCGACGCTGCTGATGGTCACGGCGGGCGCCTACCTCTCGCCGCGGACCTTCGTCGCGACGGCGACCGTGTACGTGGTGCGCAACCTGTCGCCAATCGCCGCGTCGTCGCCGAACTCGCTCAACATCGTGCTCGACCGGAAGGAGGTGCTGAACTCCGAGGTCGATCTCATCACCTCCAAGGCGGTCGCCGAGCAGGTGGCCGACGCCCTCGATGCGGCGAGCGCCGCTGTGCCGAAGCGGCCGCGGCCGGCGCCCTCCGGCTTCGTCCGTCTGGTACGCGGAACGGTGCAGAGCGTGAGCGGTTTCCTCAACCGGATCGGGCTGACCGATGCGCCGCCGGACCCGAAGGACTCCAGGATCACCAGCCTGCAGGCGGCCATCGAGGCCAAGCCGGCGTTGAATTCCGACTTCATCACCATCAGCGGCACCCACTCGGATCCCGAGTACGCGGCGCGCATCGTCAATACCTTCACGAAGGTCTACCTCGATCGCCGGCTGAAACTGTTCAAGCGGCCGGGCCTCGAGGAGTTTTACGACAGCCAGATCGAGCGCGCGCGGGCCAAAGTCGAAGACCTGGAGGAGCAGATCAGGGCGCTGAAGACCGATTCGGGTGTGGTGACGCAGGACGAACAGCTCCGGCTCAAGCTCCAGGAGCTCAGCGGACTCAACAGCGAGTTGAACCGGGTTCGGAGCGAGACGCAGGAGTTTGCGGAGCGAACCGCGGCGCTGCGGACACGCATCCAGAGCCAGCCTGACTCCGTGATGTCGTCGCGCGTGCTGCAGCGCAATCCGGCGATCGCCGACCTGGAAAAGAAGGCGGTCGATTTCGAAGCGGAGAAGGCGCTTGAACTGAATCGCTTCCAGCGAGACAGCCCCGTCATTCAGGATCTCGACCGCAGCATCGAGCGGCTCCAGCAGGCGGCGTCACGCGAACCGGCGACGGTGGTCAGCAGCGAGTCGACGATTCAGAACAGTGTCCGCACGACGCTGCTGACGGAGCTGTACCGGGCCGAAGCCGACTACAGCGCGAAGCAGGCCCGCGAGCGGGCGCTGCTCCGTCAGATCGATGCGCTGACGCGTGAGATCCACACGGTGGACGACAACGCCTCGGAGCTCGGGCAGCTCGCGGCCGCCGCCGCCAGCGCCTCGAAGATCTACGCCAGGTACGTCGAACAGCGCGAGGAAGCCAGAATCGCGACCGAAACTGGTCCGGGCGTCACCAATCTCCACGTCATCCACAACGCCACCCCGCCGTCGCGGCCGAAGTATCCGCGCGCGCTCTACATCGCGGTCGGCGCCATGATGGGACTGTTCATGGGACTGGCGCTCGCTTTCGTGAGCGAGCTCTTCAGCCACACGCTCAACCGGCGTGAAGACGTCGAACGCGCGCTCGAGCTGCCGGTGCTGGCTGTCCTGCCGGAACACGTGACGATTCGGCAGCCGTTCTGAGCCGACGATTGCGCGCCATGCTGCAAACTTCCCTCTCGTCGTTGAGGACGGCGCTGGCCTTCCTCAAGCGGGACTTTCTCATCGCCGCCAGCTACCGCACCGCGTTCGCCGCGGATGCGCTCGGCATCGTCTTCAAAGTCATCACCTTCTATTACATCGGCGCGGTGTTCGGGGAAGGCGTCGCGCCGTCGCTCAAAGCCTACGGTCACGACTATTTCGCCTTCCTCATCATCGGCATCGCGCTGCTCGACTTCGTGCACACCAGCCTCGACACCTTCTCGGTCAGCATTCGCGACAGCCAGATGACCGGTACCCTCGAAGTGGTCCTGCTCTCGCCGATTCAGCTGCCGCACATGGTCGTGTACTCGTCGCTCTGGCCGTACGTCTTCACGGCGCTTCGATTCCTCACCTATGTCGGCGCGGGAGTGGTGTTGTTCGGCCTGAAGATCTCGGGATTCGGCATCCTGACGGCGCTGGTCGTGCTGCTGCTGACGATTCTCTGCTTCGCTCCACTCGGCATCATCTCGGCCGCCGTCATCATGTTGTTCAAGAAGGGGGTCTGGTTTCAGACCATCATCAACGGGACGTCCGTGTTGCTGGCCGGCGTGGCGTACCCCGTCGACGTGCTGCCCCGGTGGGCTTCGCGGGTCAGCTACTACCTGCCACTCACCCACTCGGTGACGGCGATGCGCCAGGCGCTGCTGAACGGTAAGAGCCCGGCCGAACTGACGACCGACCTCGTGCCGCTGACGCTGTTCGCGGCCGTGCTGATGCCGCTGTCGCTCTGGATCTTCAAGCTGAGCGTCGACAGAGTGAAACAGCTCGGCACCCTCACTCAGTACTGAATGTCGAACACGCGGCAGACGAACACGGGCACGCGCTTCGCCGTCGAGGCGCGTGCGCTCACCAAGCGCTACACGCACCAGCGTTCGCTGTCGGACATCGTGCACGGCCGGCCGGCGGCAGAAACGCACGCGCTCAAGGACGTCTCGCTCGCCATCGAAGAGGGCGAAGTCTTCGGCCTCCTCGGTCCTAACGGCTCGGGCAAAACGACATTCCTCAAGCTGCTCAGCACGATCCTGTCGCCAACGTCCGGCACCGCCACCATCTTCGGCCATGACGTGCTGCGCGAGCCACGGCGGGTGCGCCAGATGGTCGCACTCGTCACGGCGGAGGAGCGCAGCTTGTACTGGCGACTCACGGGCCGCCAGAACCTGCGCTTCTTCGCGAGCCTTTACGGCCTCGATGGGCAGCGCATCGAGGCCAAGATCGACGAACTGCTCGAGCTCTTCATGCTCCGCGACGCGAGCCGCACGCGAGTGGCGGAGTACTCGACCGGCATGCGGCAGAAGCTGGCGATCGCCCGGGGATTGCTGAGCGACCCGAAGCTTCTGTTCCTCGACGAACCGACGCGGGGGCTGGACCCCGCCGCGGCGCACAACCTGCTCGAGCTGGTCAAGGAGCGCGCGGTCGAACACTTCGAGAACACGGTGATCCTCACCACCCACATCGCTCGCGAAGTCGAGCAGCTGTGCGACCGTATCGCCACGCTGCACCGCGGCTCGATCACCTATCTCGGTCCGGTGGAAACCCTCGGTCGATCGCTCGACGTGACGGTGACCTACCTGATGCGGGTTACCGGGTTCAACGACGTCGTCGCCGAGCGGCTCAGGGCCCGGAAAGGCGTCGTGTCGTGCAAGTGCACGGAGGCCGACGGCGCCACTGACGTCGAGCTCGTATTCGCACCCGATGCCCTCACGCTGTCCGATGTGCTGCGGCTGCTCCTCTTCAACAACGTCGAGCTTTTGCGTTGCACGGTCAAGGAGCGCTCTCTCGAGGAGACGTTCCGCGCCGTCTTCGATACACCCTGGGCGCAGCCGGCGGGCGGAGCCGCCACCGCCAAGAGCTGAGCGTGACCGCTTCCTCCAGACTCGAAATCGCAGACGTGCCGGCGAGCGAATCGTCGGTCCCCGCGAGCGCCCGCGCCGCTCTCATGCGATCGCTGGGCATCCGGCCGGACACCGTCATCAGCGAGGACGGCGACTCCTTCGCCACGGTGCTTTGCCGCGACGAGGCCGATCGGCCGGTCGTGCTGAAATACGTGCACAGCCGCTCGAAAGATGCCTACCGCCGCCTGAAGAACGAAACGCTGCTCATCAAGTACCTCGGAGCGCGATCCCCGCTGCAGCTGTTATCACTCCGGTCCGCCGGCGACGGCTATCTGCTCACCGAGCGCGATCCCGGCCGGCTGTTGCGGTCCGAGGACATGGACTCCGAGGACGTCATCCGATCGGTCGCAGCGGCCCTCGTCGAGTTTCAGTCGTCGCGGCTGGACCCCCGCCACGTCGGCATCGTCGATCGCGAGCGCCTGTCCACCTTTTACGTCAAGGAGCTGATCAAACAAGTCCTTCACCTGTGGCCGATTCATCTGACCGCCGGCGAGGCGGCCCGCTGCACCCGGATCGTCTGCGCGAGCCTCCCCGCCATTCTCGGCCGGAGTGTCATCTGCCATGGAGATTTCCGGCCGACCAATCTTCTCTACGATGCCGAGACGTCGTCGGTGACCTTCACCGACCTGGAAGGCTTCATCACGGGAAATCACCCGCTGTTCGACGTGCTGTCGCTCCTCACGATCAGCACGCTCGACCTCGACGCCTGGTCGTGGCAGCCCCGTTTCCTTCGCGTCTACCTGGACCGCGCCGCATTGGTGCCGGGACTCGCCCTCTCCCTGGCGGAATTCGAGCGGGCCTACCGCGGCATCCTGGTCTTCTTTCTGCTGCATCGGCTGAACGAGTGGCGAGTCGCGCTCAGCACCGGAGCCTACTTCGACGGACAGCGACCGCTTCGCTATCTTGGACGAAAGCTGATCGGGCTCGCGAGCGGCGGTCACGAGGAATCGCGTCACGCGGCGATGGCGCCGGTGCTCGTCACGCGGAAACGGAATCTGCTGCTCGCGCTGTCGCCGGACACCTACAGCCGCCACCTGGCGACGATGCGGTCGGCGCTGTCGTCATGAACACGAGCACGACACTGACCCACCGCGATGGACAGCTGCTCATCGAAGAGTTGCCCGACGATCGGCGGCTGATCACCGTGATGTTGACGAACCGGCAGCAGTTCATGCTCCGCGGTCAATGGAAAACGCGGTACACCGTTCCGCTGATCCAGGAGGTTCTCGGGGTCACGGGGCCCGCCTTCCTCTGCGACGAGATCAGCCGGGACGAGGACCCGGACTACGTGCAGAAGCGGCTGATCGCCGACCTGCTGGCCTTCTTCGACAAGAGCGAGTTCGCGGGCAAGCGTCTCCTCGATTTCGGATGCGGCAGCGGGGCGTCCACGGTCGTCCTCGCGCGCGCCCTGCCCGACACCGAGATCGTCGGAGTCGAGCTCCGCGAGGATCTACTGTCGGTGGCGCGGGCACGCGTCAGGTTCTACGGCCTTCCGCGCGTCACGCTGCAGCTGTCACCGAATGGAGCCCAGCTTCCTCCGGGCCTCGGCGACTTCGATTTCGTGATCCTCAGCGGAGTGTACGAACACCTCCTGCCGGAAGAACGGAGCGCCCTGCTGCCACAGCTCTGGGCGGTGATCCGCGATGGCGGATCGCTCTTCTTCGATCAGATTCCGAACCGCCTGTTCCCGATCGAGCTGCACACGACGCGATTGCCGCTGCTGAACTACGTCCCGGCGCCGGTGGCGCTGGCGGCGGCGCGGCAATTCTCGCGGCGGGTGCGGCCGCACGAGTCGTGGAACGACCTCCTGCGCCGAGGCATCCGCGGCGCGACCGTGCGGGAGATCGTCCGTCATTTGCCCGGAGGCAAAGACCGCGCCGTGGTCCGTGAGCCGTCGAAGCTCGGACGCGGCCGGGATCGCATCGACCTGTGGTACCAGACGACCGGCTCACGTCTGCCGGCGATCAAATCTGCCGCGAGAGCGACGATGAAGGTGCTGCGGCAGACGACCGGACTCTGTCTCACGCCAGACGTGACAACGGCGATCACCAAGCGGCACACCGGGCGGCCGGAACGCGACCTGCAGTGAGCACTCGGGACTCTATCGCAGCGGCCACGTTCGCGAGCAGCGAGCGGACAGACGACGTCCATCGCTTCACGCGGCTGTGGAGCGCGCTGGTCGTCCTGGGCACGGGTCTGTTCGTGCAGCAGTTCGAAACGCTGGCGAAGATCAAGCGCGTGGTGCTCAGTCGCGCGCCCGGCGACCCGGTCAACGACCTGGGTCAGAAAGCCGGCCGGCTCGTACTCGAGTCGTGGCGTGTGTTCACGACGCCCACGGATGTGGCGATTGCCGCGGTCATCGTCGGCGCCGCCGGCTATGTGGTGTGGAGCGAGGTGAAACACGGCACGGTCACGGCGCTGCTCCAGCGCGCCGCCGGCTCCAACCGCCTGCTCGCCGCCTTCCTGATGCTCGTGGCCTTGATCGTGACCCGAAGCTACCTGACGCCGGGCCAGGTGTTCATGGGCGACGCGGAAACGCACATGCTGCGGAGCTGGATGTTTGCCGAGCATCTCCGGCACCTCGAGACACCGACATGGTCGAACGCCTGGTACGGCGGGTTTCCGCTGCTCGCCAATTACGGCTGCCTGTACTTCATCGCGACCGCGCTGGTGACGCTGCTGCTCGGAGACATCCACGTCGCGACGAAGCTGCTGCTGTGGACCGGCCACATCGTTTCCGTGTTCGCGATGTTCTGGTTCCTGCGCGAAGTCACCCGGCAGCGTCTGCCGGCGCTCGTCGGCTCGATCGCCTACGCCTTGTCGTTCCACCGGCTGCACATCCTCCTCTACCAGGGCGATCTGCAGCTCTCGATCATCTTCGCGCTGTATCCCCTGCTGCTGCTTCTGGTCGAGCGATACATCCGCATCAGGACGAACGCCCGGCTGACATTCGTGCTTGTCACCGCCGTGCACGCGGCGCTGATCCTGAATCACCACGGCTACGCGTTCTTCGGCCTGGTGTTGTTTGCGATCTATCTCGCCGCTCGCCTCGCCGTGACGCCGGCGCCGCTCTGGGAACGGTTCAAGATCCTGGCGCTGTTCGGGTGCGCCGAGGTGGCGTCGCTGATGGTGACCGCGTTCCTGTGGGCGCCGTTTCTGTTCGCGATGGAAGAATTTCGGGGCCAGGGGAGCGCCGGGCAGGGGAACTCCGCGTTTGCGATTCTGCTCCCGAACCCCGCGAGCCCGATCCTGCTGCTCAAGCTGTTTCGCTGGTCGGCGGTCAGCGACGGCACGAGCGTCGGCTACGTCGGCCTGTCGATCGGGATCCTGGCCGTGATCGGCGCCGTCTACGGCGTGAAACGGCGATTGCCTGTCGTGGTGGGGCTGGCGGTAACCGCCGTCACCGCGCTGGCGATGGTCCGGAACAACGTCCCCTACAACATCAAGAACATCGATTTCTTCATGATGTTCGTCTGCGCGCTGGCGGCGTGGGCGGTGATCGCGATTTCTGAGCAGGTCACGCGGTTCGCGGCGATCGAGCGCAGCCGGATGCGTTGGGGCCGCGCGTTTCCTGCGCGCGTCACGACGGTGTGCATCGCCCTCATCGTCGTCGATCTGGGGCCGACGACCTTCCAGAGCGTTTTCCGCGAGAACTACGAGTTCAAGCAGCCGATGTACCAGCAGCTGCTCGCCCGCGATGCCGGCTACAAGGTGATCGAGCGGCAGGTGCTCGTCTACGACCCCGACAAGCCGCCTGACGCCTTCTTCGATTCGAACAAGCTGGGCATCCCCTCCGCCTACGCCGCCACGCAGACGCCCCTCGGGTTCTTCCACGAAGGCGCCGGGCGATCGTTCGGCTACCACGCGGAGATCGTCAAGCAGATGCACCGCGATCTGAACCAGGGGCGCCTCTCGGAGCTCTCGGCGACCGGTCTCTACCTGCTCGGCGTCAAGGACATCATTTTTCGCGATCGCTATCAGTGGTTCACGCCGCGCCTCGAGCCATCGCCCCTGTACTCCGTTGCCGACGATACCCTGCGGCTGTCGTACGCCAGCCCCCTGCTGTTCGCGCCGAAAGTGATCGGCATCGCCGACGTGGCCGGGTACCCCGCCAGCGATCTCATCCGCGAGCGGCGATACCTCGAGCCCGAGACGTTCGACCACAGCGGTCGGTATTACAGAGAGCTGGTCGTGCCGTTGATGGCCTCGATGAAGATCGACCTGCCGCGCGGCGTGGCGGACACGCTGATCACGCGCGACAACGACCTGCGTGAGGACATCCAGGCCAGCGAGGCGTTGCGGCCGGAGATCCTCGATGCCTCGACCGATCTCAAGCACGTGACCGTGCGCTACCGATCGAACCTCGATGCGTTCGGCCAGCTGCCGTACAACTACTTCCCGTATCTGCAGGTGGAAGTGGACGGCCGTCCGGCACCGTTCTACCGGTCGGCGATGAATCACATCCTGCTGCGAGTACCGGCCGGCGAGCACGTCGTGACGGTGCGCGGCGTGATACCACCGCTGCAGGCGCAGCTGCTGTGGGCGTCGCTGGCGGCGTCGCTGCTGGTGATACTGCTGCCACGCCGGCTCTTTTCATCGGTCGCCCGTCCCGTCTGACGCTGCACATCGCTTTCACTCACCCATGAGAATCCTCGTTACCGGCGCGGCCGGCTACATCGGCAGTGTTGTCACTGAGCGTCTCGTCGCGGACGGACACGCCGTCACCGCGCTCGACAACCTCCGGCACGGCCACAGGGAAGCCGTCCACCCGGCCGCCACGTTCGTCGAAGGCGACCTGCTGGATCGTGAATGGCTGGCGGCCATCGTGCGGGACGGCTGCCACGAAGCGGTCGTGCACCTGGCGGCCGAAGCGTTGATTGACGAGTCGGTCCGCGATCCCGGGCGTTTCTTTCGCGTGAACGTCACCGGCGGCTTGAACTTGCTCGACGCGATGGCGGCGGCCGGCGTGCGGCGGCTGGTGTTCTCTTCGACCGCGGCTGTGTACGGCGAGCCGGACGAGTTGCCGATCCGCGAGGATGCTCCCCGCCGCCCGGTCAATGCCTACGGCGAGTCGAAGCTCGCATTCGAACGTGCCCTTGGCTGGTACCGCCGCGCCCATGGTCTGTGTCATGTGTCGCTGCGCTACTTCAACGCCTGTGGCGCCACCGAACGATGCGGCGAGCGGCACGAACCGGAAACGCACCTCATTCCGATCGTGATGGAGGCGGCCCTCGGCACACGGCCAGCCATCCATCTGTTCGGCACGGATTACGACACTCCGGACGGCACCTGCGTGCGCGACTACGTCCACGTGAGCGATGTCGCCGAGGCGCACGTCAGGTGCCTGGCCGCCATGGAGGAGCTCGGCGCGGAGACGTTCAATCTCGGGAACGGATCGGGCTACTCGAACCGGCAGGTGATTGACGCCGTCCAGCGCGTGACGGGCCGTCAGATCACGGTCGTCCCGGCGCCGCGCCGCCCGGGCGATCCGGCCCGGCTCGTGGCGAGCGCCGATCGGATCGGCGAACGTCTCGGCTGGCGTCCGGCCGTCACCGATCTCGACGCGATGATCGCGTCCGCCTGGCGTTGGCACACGCGCCAGACCGTTTCACCGCAGCCCGAACGCGCATGATCATCTCCAGAACGCCGCTGCGGGTCAGTTTCGTCGGTGGTGGCAGCGATCTCGAGGACTTCTACCGCTACGAACCCGGGGCCGTCGTGTCGACGGCGATTCGCCAGTACATCTACATCACCGTCAATCGCAAGTTCGATTCGTGCATCCGCGCCAGTTATTCGGTCACGGAAATGGTCGATTCGGTGGCCGAGGTGCGGCACGAGCTCATTCGAGAGTGCCTCCGCAAGCTGAGTATCGACGGCGCCATCGAAATCACGTCGATCTCGGACATCCCATCGCAGGGCACCGGCCTCGGCTCGTCGAGCAGCTACACCGTCGGCCTCTTGAAGGCGCTCTACGCCCACCGGCAGCACCACGTCGGCGCCGAACGCCTGTCGCGCGAGGCGTGCGAGATCGAAATCGATCGCTGCGGCAAGCCGATCGGCAAGCAGGATCAATACATCGCGGCGTACGGCGGGCTCCAGTACATCCAGTTCAATCCGGATGGCTCGGTCTTCGTCGATCCGATCGTCTGTTCCTCCGGTACGCGGCAGCGTCTCGAATCGCAGCTGCTGCTGCTCTACACGGGGATCACCCGGTCCGCCAATCCGATTCTTGCCGCTCAGAAACGCAATCTGTGCAGTCCGAGACATCGCGACACGCTGCGGCACGTCGTGCGGCTCGCCGGCGATCTCAGGGATGCCTTGACCGCGAACGATCTGACGGCGTTCGGCGAGATTCTGCACGAGGGCTGGATCGTCAAACGGTCGATGGCGGAAGGAACGACGAACACGCAGATCGACTGCTGGTACGAGTGCGCGCGCGCCAACGGCGCTGTCGGCGGCAAGATCACCGGCGCCGGCGGCGGCGGGTTCCTGCTGCTCTACGCGCCGCCCGACGTGCATCCGCGCATCTGCCGGGCGCTTCCCGATCTCAGGCCGGTGCCGCTCAGGTTCGAACCGCAGGGCACCAAGATCATCTACGTCGAGGAGAGCGATTGTGATTGATCCGTTGACGACCGGCCGCCGCGACTTCGTGCTCGGATATCTCGACGAGATCCGCCGCTGCCTCGACTCGCTGGTGGCGAGTGACGTCGCCCGCTTCCTCGAGTGTCTCGAGCGCGCCTACAACGAAGACCGGCAGGTCTACGTCATCGGCAACGGCGGCAGCGCCGCCACGGCGTCGCACATGGCCTGCGACCTGGCCAAGAACGTCTATCCGCCGGCGTCGGCGATGAGCGTGCGGCGCTTTCGCGTCACGTCGCTGACCGACAACGTGGCGCTCATCACGGCCCTGGCCAACGACTGCGGCTACGACCGCGTGTTCTCGGAGCAGCTGAACAACCTGATTCAGAAAGACGACTTGCTGATCGCCATCTCGGCGTCCGGCAACTCGCCCAACATCCTCGACGGCATCGCGCTGGCCCGCGAGCGCGGCGCCCACACCGCGGCGCTGCTGGGATTCGACGGCGGCCATGCCCGGCGGATGGTGGACGTCGCGCTCGTCGTCGGCTCGGACGACTACGGACACGTCGAGGACCTTCACCTCGTCCTCAATCACCTCGTGGCGGCCTGGATGCGCCAGCTGCTCCTCAGCGCGGTCAACTGATTCCGTCCCGACAGACACCGTGATTCCCAACCTGAGTCAGACCGAGCCGGTGCCGGTGCGGCGCCTGACGGCCGAGCACCCGGCCGGTGGATTCATCCGTCCGTACCAGCGGCAGCTGTCCGTGCTCGGACGGGCCATCGACCTGTTCTGGGTCATCGCGACGCTCCGCGTGAGCATGGTCATCGCCGGCTGGGATTGGGACCTGCGGCACACGCTGCTGGCGGCGGTCGCGGCGATCATCTTCTACCTGTCCGCCGAGGCGGTCCACATGTACGACGATCGCCGCAGCCAGGTCCTGCGCTACGACGTGCGGAACCTCGCGACGGCGTGGGGCACGACGGCGGTCGCCGTGCTCTTTCTGGGCTACGCGCTCAAGGTCAGCGATCTCTATTCGCGAGCGGCGGTCATGATGTGGTTCGCGCTGGCGCCGACAGTGCTCGCCGCCTGGCGGGTGGTCGTCCGCACCGGGCTCACGCAGGCGCGCACCCTCGGCTACAACATCCGCCGCGTGGCGATCGTCGGCGCGAGCGAACAGGGCATGCAGGTCGCCCGCGCGGTCACCGGTGCGCCGTGGATGGGCCTGAAGCTGATCGGGATCTTCGACGATCGCTCACCGGTTCCCGGCCGGATCCCTTTGGATCTGCCGACGCCGCTTCTCGGCAAGACCGACGATCTCCTTCACGAGGCGGTGCGCGGACGCGTCGACATGGTCTACGTGACGCTGCCGATCAACAACACCGAGCGGATCGGCCGTCTGCTGAACGCGCTGTCGGACACGACCGCGTCGGTCTACTTCGTCCCCGACATGTTCCTGTTCTCGATGTTCAACGGCCGGTGGGTACGGATCGGCGAGTTGCCGGCGGTCAGCGTCTTCGAGACGCCGTTCTACGGCGTCGGCGGCTGGATCAAGCGCGCCGAAGACATCGTGCTCGCGTCGCTCGTCCTGGTGGCGATGGCGATTCCGATGCTCGCGATCGCGGCCGCCATCCGGCTGACCTCGGCAGGACCCGCGCTCTTCAGGCAGCGCCGCTACGGTCTCGACGGGCGCGAATTCGCGATGTGGAAATTCCGGACGATGAAGCTCTGTCAGGATGACGGCGACATTCCACAGGCGACGCGTGACGATCCGCGCGTCACCCGCGTGGGCGCATTTCTGCGCCGGACCTCCCTCGACGAACTGCCGCAGTTCATCAACGTGCTCGCCGGCTCGATGTCGGTGATCGGCCCGCGGCCGCATGCCACGGCGCACAACGAGCACTACCGCCGGCTGGTCCGCCACTACATGGTGCGGCACAAGGTCCGCCCGGGCATCAGTGGCTGGGCGCAGGCGAGCGGCTGGCGCGGCGAGACCGACACGATCGAGAAGATGGAAGCGAGGGTCGAGTACGACCTGTGGTACATCCGCAACTGGTCCCTCCTGCTCGACCTGAAAATCGTCCTGATGACGCTGCGCCACGGGTGGCGCGACCGCAACGCCTACTGACATGACCTTCAGAACAGTCGTCCTGGCCGCGATGTTCGCGTCGGCGTCCGCGATCGCCGCCATCGGCTGCGGCGGCGTCACGGTCACGCCGGCGGGACCGAGCACCGCGACGGAAACCGTAAAGAGCGGACACCCGACGTTGCTGTCGCTTCACGGCACGCTCGCGGACGGCGGTTCCTTCAGCGGCTACTTGATCTACGGCAGCCGCGACACCGAAGGCCGGGTTCGGACCGGGCGCTTCCAGGCCATCTATTGGGACGTCGTCGTCAAAGGCGGCACGCAAACCAGAGATGCACACTTCACACACACCAACGTCGGCCGGGCGCTGGTCGAGACCTACAGCGTGCCCGCCCCGGCCATCGGCCTGACGTTCCTCTGGCCCGATCACGACCCGGAGCTGCAGTGGTTCACCCCGCATTTTCGAAGCGCGGCGCCCTACAACCCGGACGAGCCTCCCACCCGCGAAGACATCGGTGAGCTGCTGCCCGGTTCGCTGGCCGATGGCATCAGCATCTTCCGGGACGGCCAGGGCGGCAGCACCTTCGTGAAGACGGTGGTATTCGATCCACCGGCTTCGGTCCCGGCCGAACGACCTCCGGACTGACACTCTCTACGAGCACCGGCACATGGAACCAAACACGATGCGGTGGATCGACTTCTGGGTCGGCATTCCACTGTGTTACGCGCTCACGATCGTCTACCGCCTCCAGCAGCTGCTCGGTCTGAAACGGCCGGCCGCCGGGCGGAAACCCAGGCACGTCCTGTTCATCCAGCTCGCCGAGATGGGCACCATGGTCGTCGCCTATCCGGCGCTGCGGAAGTTTCAGGAGTTGTTCCCGGGAGCCGTCCTGCATTTCCTGTGTTTCGAGCAGACGCGGTCGAGCGTCGAGATGCTCGGGATCATCGACACCGCGAACATCATCACCATCGACAACCGCTCGCTGACGGGGCTCGTGCGCGACACGCTGCGGTTTCCGTGGACGGCGCGCCGCCGCGAGATCGACACCGTCGTGAACCTCGAGACGTTCGTGCGCTACAGCAGCATGTTGAGTTATCTGACCGGAGCGGCCAGCCGCGTCGGATTCCACCGCTTCAATCAGGAAGGGCTCTACACCGGCAACCTGCTCACGCACACCGTCATGTACAACCCTCACGTTCATGCCGGACAGGGCTTCCTCGACCTCGTCTACGCGCTCGACGCGCCAGCGGCCCAGGTGCCGCGGGTGAAGCGTCCGCTGGGCTCGGACCGGCTCTCGGTCCCGAAGATGTCGTTCGACCCGGCCACCGAGCAGCGCGTGTGGAAGACGCTGCGGGCGCTCCATCCGGCCATCAACGCCGGACACAAACTCGTGGTCCTGAACCCGAACGCCAGCAAGCGCTTCCCGATGCGCCGGCTCCCGCTGGACGACTATGCCCGGCTGGCCGGACGCCTGCTGGAGGACCCCGATGTTTATGTGCTGGTGACCGGCGTCGCGGAGGAAAAGGAGGACGCGGCGTTCATCTGTGCGCGCGTCGGCTCTCCCCGCATCCTCGACCTGACCGGCAAGACCTCGATGATGGAGCTGCTCCATCTGTTCAACCTCGCCCAGGTGCTGATCACGAACGATTCGGGGCCGGCCCATTTCGCCTGTCTCACCGGCGTGCACATCGTCGTGTTCTTCGGCCCGGAAGTCCCCGATCGGTACCGGCCCCTGGCCGACAGCGTCGACGTCATTTACTCGGGGTACTCCTGCAGTCCCTGCGTGAGCCCCTACAACCAGCGTCTGACTCCCTGCAACGACAACCTGTGCCTTCAGAACATCGACATCGAAGCGGTGTGCGAGCGGGTCAGGCGGAAGCTTCACGCTGCCGTGCACGCGTGATGAGGAACCCGTGAACGTACGCCTGGCGCTCTTCTTCATCGCCGCCGCCACGCTGATGCTCGAGCTCGCGCTCACGCGCGTGTTCGACGTGATCCTCAACCCGAACATGGCCTACATGGTCATTGCCTGCGCGCTGTTTTCGTTCGGTCTCGCAGGCGTCTACATCACGCTGAGGGCGGGGCGGTTCGCGCACGTGGACCATCGGTGGCTGTCAGTGCTGGCGGTGCTGTTCGCGGCGAGCACGCTCGCCGTGCGCCCGGCACTCAACGGCCTGCCGTTCGATTACGAAGCGGTCTCCGATCGGCCCGTCCTGCAGCTCTTCGCCTTTTCGGCGATGTACGTGACGCTCGTCGTCCCGTTCTTCCTCTCGGGGCTGATGTTCACGCTGCTCTTCTCGGCGGGCGCACGGTCGATCCAGGCGTTGTACTTCTGGGATCTGACTGGCGCCGCGGTCGGCTGCGTGTTGATCATTCCGCTGCTCGCGCCGATCGGCCCCGGCGGAATTCTCTTCGTGACCGCGGCCTTCGGTCTCGTGGCGGCGGCGCTCCTCGCGCCCGATTGGCGCGCGCGGACGGCCGCGATCGCCGCTGCCGCGCTGGTGACGGCGATTCCGGTCGTCCACGCGCCGGCTTACTTCGACTTCGTCGAGCACCTGGCCAAGCGCGGGGTCAAGGAGGCAAGGCTCGCCGGCACGGTCGAGTACACACGGTGGGATCCGATCTCGAAAATCGATGTCATCGATCAGATCGGCAGCGACCCGGTCACCCAGCAGGCGGATCCGGCCGCGCGCCGCAAGCACATCGCGTATGACGGCGGAACGCAGAGCAGCCACATTTTTTCCTTCGACGGACACTACGCGGACCTGCGGGCGGCGATCGAGCAGGGCACGGCGCCCATGCACCTCCACTTCTGGCACCGCGGCGTCCTCGCCTCGCATCGCGCGAAGCGCGACTCGGGTCAGCGCGTGCTCGTGCTCGGCAGCGCTGGCGGCCAGGACACCAAGGCGGCGCTCATGTACGGGGCCTCGCACGTGGACGCC
>Ga0111539_10004689_pt1 | contig 17866 bp, 20 predicted proteins | sample RhiMethybrSRZTD1_FD_79667 | JGI IMG/M metagenome (GOLD analysis project Ga0111539, IMG submission 79667) | Populus rhizosphere microbial communities from Tennessee, USA - Rhizosphere MetaG P. TD hybrid SRZTD1 (version 2) (version 2) | ecosystem: Host-associated > Plants > Roots > Rhizosphere >... | reverse complement strand
GCTACGGCTGGCGATCGTCGATCGCGGCCCCGATCGTCGTCGGAGATCGCCTCTGGGGCGTCATGCTCGTCGCAAGTCAGCGGCCGGAGCCGTTTCCCGCCGGCGCGGAGGAGCGGCTGGCTGCGTTCACCGACCTGGTTGCGACCGCAGTCTCGAACACGGAGGCGAGACACGCACTCGAGCGCGTCGCTGCCGAGCAGGCTGCGCTGCGGCGCGTTGCGACGCTCGTTGCACGCGGAACCGAACCGCTGACGGTCCTCCGTGCGGTGTGCAACGAGGCACAAGCTCTCCTGAGCACCGACAGGGCCGTGATCCTCAGGTTCCACGAAGATCGGACGGTGACCGTGATGGCAGCCTCGAGCGAACCAGAACAGCACAGCGTCGGGTCGCGCATCTCTTTCGACCCCGGCTTCGTGGTCGATCGGGTCTACGAGACGGGTCGAGCGGCGCGGTTCGACACGGACGACCCGGCTGCGGCAGACATGCCTGAGGTCGTGCGGATGAATGGGGTCCGCTCGGCGGTCGCCAGTCCGATCGTCGTGGCCGGCGAGCTCTGGGGAGTCATCACGTTGGGATCTGTCGACCGTCCGTTCCCGTTGGGAATGGAGCGACGACTGGCCGACTTCACCGAGCTCGTCGCGACGGCGATCGCGAACGCGGAGAGCTCGGCGGAGCTCGCAGCGTCGCGCAGACGCATCGTCACGGCGTCAGACGACGCGCGCCGTCGGATCGAGCGCGACCTGCACGACGGCGCCCAGCAGCGGTTGGTCTCGCTCGTCATGGCCGTGCGCGAGGCCGAGTTCAGTGTCCCGCCGGAGAGTGCTGAGCTTCGAACGGAGCTGTCTGTCATCGCGTCCGGACTGACCGAGGCGGTCGAGAGCCTGCAGGAGCTCTCGCGTGGGATTCACCCCGCGATCCTTTCCGAGCGAGGCCTCGGGCCCGCTCTGCGGACGCTCGCACGGCGCTCCGCGATCCCGGTCGACCTCGACGTCGGGACGGACGTGCGGCTTGCGGAGCCGATCGAGGTGGCGGCGTACTTCGTTGCGTCCGAAGCGCTCGCCAACGCAGCCAAGCATTCGGGCGCATCCGGCATCGCCGTCTCGCTCGAGTGTCGCGACGGGAACCTCCTCTTGTCGGTTCGCGACGACGGCGTCGGCGGGGCGGATGCTGCCCGTGGGTCGGGAATCGTGGGCCTCAGCGACCGGGTCGACGCGCTTGGCGGGCAGTTCGTGCTGGAGAGCCCGCCGGGTCGTGGAACCGCGATCTCGGTCGAGCTTCCGATCGCAACGCCGGCCGTGACTTGACGAACCCGCCGGAGCGCACCCGTTTCGTCGGGGTTCTCATTCCGTATCTCCGCGGCGGCTACTTCCCGGAGATCTTCGAGGGTGTTGCGGAGGCGGTGTACGAGCACGGGATGCGGCTCGTCCTCTCGCCGACGCAGCACGAGCACGGGCGCGAGGTCGCGCTGCTCGACCAGCTGATGCAGGGCGCGACCGACGGCGCAGTCGTCATCCTGCCCGAGGAGACGACGGACGAGCTCGAGCAGTTGCTGAGCGACCGGTATCCGTTCGTCGTGGTCGATCCGCTGCTGCCGCTCGGCGATCGCATCCCGACGGTGTCGGTCGCGCACAGGGCAGGCGCCGACCAGGCGATGCGGCACCTGCTCACGCTCGGCCACCGTCGAATCGCCGTGATCACCGGGCCGCCCGGATGGCTGGCGACGGAGGAACGCCGTGCGGCATGCCACGCCGCGCTCGGCGCCGCGGGGATCCGACCGGAGCCGGCCTTCGAGGTCGCCTCCGACTTCCAGGTCGGGCCCGCCGTGCAGGCCGCGGCCGCACTGCTCGACCTCCCCGAGCCGCCGACTGCGATCTTCGCGTTCAACGACTCGATTGCATTCGGCGCGTTACGCGCCGCGCTCGATCGCGGGCTGCGAGTCCCGGAGGATCTCTCCGTCGTCGGGTTCGACGACATCGAGCCGGCGACACTCGTCACGCCGGCGCTCACGACGGTTCGTCAGCCGCTCGGCGAAATCGGACGCACGGCGGTCAACGTCCTCGTCCGCCTTCTCGAGCGGCGGGCGAGCGAGACTCCGCACATCGAGCTCGCAACGCGGCTCGTCGTGCGCGAGTCGACAGCACCTCCGCGGAGGTCGGCGTCGTGAGCGAGCGCGAGCGCAAGCTCGCCTCGAACGAGGCGATGTTCCGGCAGGTGAACGAGCGGCTCGAGGAGCTCAACCGCACGTTCGCCGACTTCACCGATCGACTTCGTGTCGTCTGCGAGTGCGCGGACATGGCCTGCGCGGAGATGATCGACGTGCCTGCCGCGGACTACGAGCGCGTCCGGTCCGAGGCGACGCTCTTCATCGTTGCTCCCGGTCACGAGGTCGCGGACGTCGAGGACGTCGTCGAGACCCACGAGACCTTCCACGTCGTCCGCAAGCAGGAGGGCGATCCGGCGCACGTCGCCCGCGCGACGGATCCGCGCTAGGCCGCGGCGGCTCGGCGCTGCAGGTTCTCGACCGCCCGCCCGGCGTGGGCGGCGATCTCGATGCCGAGGGCGATGTCCTCCGAGGAGAAGACGCGCGTGCCCATCCGGTACACCTCGAGCAGGCCCCAGCATCGCTCGTCGAGCTGGAGCGGGAGCATGAGAAGCGCGTCGAAGTCCAGCTCGCGGAGGAGCGCCGCCTCGCCGGGGTCGACCCCGGGGTCGTAGAGCCACACGGTCCGTGGCTCGCCGCTCTCGACCACCTCCTCGGTGACCGGATAGTCCGGCACGAGGTAGGCGCGGCCGAGCTGGATCCGCCGCCCGTCGCGCGAGTGCTCGACGAGGTCGACGAGAAGCTGGCCGATCACGCGCGAGAGGTTGCACGCCTCGGCTTCGAGGGCGTTCGTCAGCTCCACGCAGGTCGTCTTCAGCACCCCGGCGATCGTCGTCTCGCGCTGAAGTGCCTCTGCCGCAGGCAGGGTCATGTCAGGGGTATCGGCGCGGCTGCCGCGGAACTTGAAAGCGGAACGAGGGTGGCGGACGGGACTCGAACCCGCGACCACCGGGACCACAACCCGGGGCTCTACCAACTGAGCTACCGCCACCTCGCGGGAGCACAGGATAGCCTCGGCTCGTGCGGGTCCTCGCCTCGCGACGCTTCCCCGGGCCTGCGTGGGACCGGCTCGAGGACGTCCTCGTGGAGTGGCCCGTCGAAGGGACGCATCCCGGCGTCGAGGCGCTCGCGGTGGTCGCGGCCGGGGTCGGGGACGAGCTCCTCGGCCGCTTCCCGGGCCTGAGGCTCGTTGCGAACTACGGCGTGGGGTACGACGGGATCGACGTCGAGGCCTGCGCGCGCCGCGGTGTCGTCGTCACGAACACGCCGGAGGCGCTCGGGATCGCGACCGCAGACCTGACGACGGCGCTCGTGCTCGCTGTGCGGCGGCGCGTCGTGGAGGGCGATCGGTTCGTGCGAGAGGGTCGGTGGGCGGCCGGGTGGCACGTCGGCCAGCTGATGGGCGACGAGATCCGCGGCGCGACGCTCGGGCTCGTCGGGTACGGGCGGATCGGGCAGGCCGTCGCGGAGCGCGCGCGGGCGTTCGGGATGCGGGTGCTCTACAACCGCCGCAGTGAGCGCGACGAGGACTTCCGCGAGCTCGACGACCTGCTTCGCGAGAGTGACGTCGTGAGCATCCACGCTCCGCTGACGGACGAGACGAAGGGCTTGGTCGACGCTCGCCGGCTCGCGCTGCTCCGAGACGGTGCTGCACTGATCAACACGGCGCGCGGCGCGATCGTCGACGAGGATGCGCTCGTGCGCGAGCTGGTGTCCGGTCGCCTGCGGGCGGGGCTCGACGTCTACGTCCACGAGCCGAACGTCCCCGAGGCGCTGCTCTCGCTTCCGAACGTCGTCCTGCAGCCGCACGTCGGAAGCGCGACGCGTGCCACGCGCGAGGCCGCGACCGCGGAGCTCGTCGCGAACATCGAGGCCGTGCTCGACGGCCGCGAGCCGCCGAACCTCGTTCCCGGCTCGGCTACCGTGTCCTCCGCGGCCCCGTAGCTCAGTGGATAGAGCGGCAGACTTCGAATCTGCGTGCGGTGGTTCGACTCCACCCGGGGCCACTCACCACGCGAATCCGGCCGACGCTCCGCGTCGACCATGACGATTCGCAGGGTGTCGTCACGACCTTCATGCTGGTCGAGCCGACGCCGGCGAAGCCGGCATCGGCGGCGGACGGACATTCGGCAGAGGCCAGCGACCGCTCGCTCGCCGTTTGTTCACCGAGAAGCAACCGGATCGAGGCAAACACCATGGGGTACGCGGAGTAGGGTCGTCGCGATGGAGGTCCAGCGGCTCGCGGCGATCCCGCTCTTCGCGACGCTTCCCGACCAGGAGCTCGCCGCAGTGGCGTCGTGTGCCGGGGAGCAGGAGGTCGACGCCGGTGCGATGCTCGTGCGGGAGGGTGAGTTCGGGCACTGCATCTACGCAGTCGAGTCCGGTGCCGCCGACGTCACGCACGACGGCGAGAAGCTCCGTTCGCTCGGCCCGGGAGACGTGATCGGCGAGGTCGCCGTCCTCGTCGCGGGTCGACGCAGCGCAAGCGTCGTGGCGACGACGCCGATGCGGCTCATCACCTTCTTCAAGCGGGACGTCTGGGCGATGGAGGACGAGGCTCCAGAGGCGGCGAGGCGGCTTCGCGAGCTGATCGGCACTCGCACCATGCCCGCGGCGCAGTAGCGGCGCCGGCATCCTCGATATAGACGTCCGCCGGACTGTCGATCCTTCGTCGGCGCGTCCGTCCTAGACGCAACCGAACACGGACGAAGGGAGCGACGATGAAGTTCATGATGCTGGTCTGCTGGGACGCAGGCGCGATGGACGCCCAGACGGAGCCCGACCCCGCCGAGGAGTACGAGCCGGAGAGCTTTCCCTGGCTGGAAGACGTCCAGGGCCGGGGCAAGTGGGTCACCGGCGATCAGCTCGCTCCGCCGCGGCGCGGCCGCTCGGTGCGGGTCCGCGACGGGCAGGTCGTGGTGAGCGACGGGCCGTTCGCGGAGACGAAGGAGGCCGTCGGCGGCTTCGACATCCTCGAGTGCGACAGCCTCGAAGAGGCGGTCGAGATCGCTGCCGCACACCCGCTGGCGCAGATGGGGACGATCGAGGTCCGTCCGTTCTGGGGCAAATGACCCCGAATCACCAGATCGAGTGATGGCCGCGGGCGCCCGCCGCCGTGATCATGTGTGCAACGCACTGCTGGCGATGCGGCCGTCGGCGCCCAACCGAAAGAGGACATGGCCGCATCCACCCCTCCTGACTTCGGCACCGGCCTCCGCGCAGCGCTCGACGCGCGGGGCAACCTCGACGTCCCGCCGCTCCCGGTTCGGTTCGCAGAGCTGCTCCACGTCGAGACGTCGGACGAGCCGAGGGCCGCGCTCCCGATCGCCGCACTCGCGACGGCCTAGCGCCGAGCCCCGAGGAACGCCGCGAGCGAGTCGAGCTCGCGCTCGACCGCGCGCGCGGTCGCCGCGCTGAGCGGCGCAAAGGGCTCGAGCGCGAGCTGGAGCGTCCCACCCTTCTTCCTGTGCGTCCAGACGCCGACGGCGCGCCCGCGGACGACGATCACCTGCGAGATCCAGCCGGCGGTGCGGTAGACGCGGTCGCGGTGCTCCGTGGGCACCGGCCGGTCGCTGTGCGGGAAGAGCACGTAGGGATCGAAGCCGCCGAGGACGTTCACGCCTTTCGGGCGAGCCGACAGCTTCTCGACGTCCGCGGCGAGGACGAAGCGCTTCGGCTCGATCTCGACGAGCTCATCGGCAAGCGCGTCCCACGGCTCGCGCACGCGACGGACCGAGCCGAGCCACCGCTCGTAGTCGTCCGCGGATACCGGCGCGAACGACGACAGGAAGCGGCGCAGGAGCTCGGTGCGCGCCTCGTCGCGCTCGAACGTCCGCCAGCCGCCGGTCCACTGATCCGGCCGCACGAACGTGACGTTCTGCCCGCGGCTCGGTCCGAAGCAGAGGACGCCGCGGCGCGACGCCGGCTTGAGGAACTCGCCCCAGCCGGACGACAGCCGCTTCGCCGCCGACTTCCCGACCTTCGGCGCGACGGCGGCGATCAGCTCGGCGCGGGTCAGGCACGCGCCGTCGAGCGCGTCGCGCACGGCGTCGATCAGCCGCTCCATCTCCTTCGCCGTCGTCTCGAAGGCGCGCAGCCAGGCGCCCGCGTACTCGCCGCGGTTGTCGAGCGCACCGACGTAGAGCGGGAGATCCTCCGCCGGGACGGCGTGCAGTGTCCCGCGCATCAGCCAGGTCTTCACGAGCACGCGGTCCTCCCAGAGCGCGCTCGCGAGGTCGTCGCGTCCGTGGTCGCGCACGCGCGCCCACAGCTGGAGGTCCGCCGCCGAGAGCACCTGCGCGTGCAGTCCGCAAAGGCGCCGCGCGACGTCGACGAGCGCGCCGGGCTCCGCACGCGAGTTCAAGAAATGTCGTTCGACCCTTAACGCGCAGCTCACGGATGGGACGTTACGCTCGCGCCGTGCGGGCCTTGTCCCTGTGCGTCGCCGTCCTCGCGCTCGCGGGCTGTTCCGGCGGTGACGACGACGCGGCCCCGACCACACCGACGACGACGGCGTCCGGGACGACCTCGACACCGACCGAGACGGGCGGCGTGGCGTCGACGACGCCGCTCCGCGTCTACTTCGTCCGCCTCGAGCGCATGGGCGCCGCCGGCCGCGAGGTGCAGGCGACGCCCGCCGTCGGAGCGGCCGCGCTCCGCGAGCTGCTCGCGGGCCCGACCGCCGAGGACAAAAGCGCCGACCTCGGCTCGGAGATCCCGAGCGGAACGAAGCTGAACGGGCTGACGATCGACAACGGCGTCGCGACGGTCGACCTGTCGAAGGCGTTCGAGTCGGGCGGCGGCAGCACGTCGATGCAGCTGCGTGTCGCGCAGGTCGTCTACACCCTGACGCAGTTCCCGAGCGTCAAGCGAGTGCAGTTCAAGATCGACGGGAAGCCGGTCGAGGCGATCGGAGGCGAAGGTGTCGTCGTCGACCCGCCGGTCGGCCGCAAGGCGTTCGAGAAGCAGACGCCGGCGATCCTCGTGGAGTCCCCGACGCCGGGCAGCGTCGTCACGAGCCCGCTGCGCGTGCGCGGCACCGCCAACACGTTCGAGGCCACGCTCAACCTTCGGCTGCTCGACGGGAGCGGCAAGGTGCTCTACGACAACTTCACGACGGCGACGTCGGGCTCCGGCACGCGCGGGACCTTCGAGCAGACGATCCCGTTCACGATCTCGAAGGACGGCCCCGGAACGCTCGTCGCGTACGAGCACTCCGCGGCGGACGGCTCGGAGATCAACGTCGTGCGCATTCCCGTCGAGCTCCGGCGCTAGCCTTTCTCGACGTCGCGCGGGCGTGGCGGAACTGGCAGACGCGACGGGTTTAGGTCCCGTTGGGCGAAAGCCCTTGGAGGTTCGACTCCTCTCGCCCGCACTTCGCGCCTAGCGCCGTTCGACCGGCAGGACGAGCTGGAAGCGCGCGCCCTGCGGGTGCGCCGGTGCATAGATGAGGTCGCCGCGATGCGCTTGCGCGTACGAGCGCGCGATCGCGAGGCCGAGGCCGGTGCCGCCGGTCCGCGCCCGCGCGGCGCGGCTCCGGGTGAAGCGCTCGAAGAGGTCGGGGACGAACTCCGGCGCGACGCCCTCGCCTCGGTCCTCGACCGTGAGCCGGAAGTGCCGGTCGTTCTGCTGCGCCGTGATCGTGACCGGCGGCGCGCCGTAGCGGAACGCGTTCACGATCAGGTTCGAGAGGATCCGGTCGAGTGCGTCGGTGTCGATGTGTGCGACGAGCCGCGGGTCGACGTCGATCTGCACCGAGCGTGCGTTCTCGCCTGCCGAGGCGGCCACGATCTCCTCTACGCACGGACGGACGGCGAGCGCCGTCGGCCGGATCTCGACCGCGTCGGCCTCGAGCCGCGAGAGGTCGAGCAGCTGCTCGACCAGCGTCTTCATCCGCGCCGCCTGGTCGCGCAGCACGAGCTCGAGCTCCGCGAGCTGCTTCGCATCAAGGTCGTCGCGCCGCCCCTGGATCGTCTCGACCAGTCCGTGGATCGTCCCGGCCGGCGTGCGGAGCTCGTGCGCCGCCAGTGAGATGAAGTTCGTCTTGATCTCGTCCGCGCGCTCGAGCTCCACCCGCGCGCGCTGCTCCTCCGCGAACAACCGCGCGCGATCGAGGGCGAGCGCGGTGAGCGCGACGAGCGTCCTGACGACCGCGAGCTCGTCCGCGCCGAAGAACGGCGTGTACATGCTCGTCCAGAGCTTCACCGTCCCCGACTCGGCCTCGATCGCGACGACCCGGCCGTTGCCCGGCATGCGGTCGCCGAACGCGCCGAGCACGTTCCCGTCGGTGTCGTGCAGCTCGATCCCGTGCGCTCCGACGATCTCGGCCATCGGCGGCAGCACGCGCTCGACGACCTGCTCGGTCGACGTAGCGCCCATCAGGTCGGCGATCGCAGCCTGGAGGCGCACCGTCTCGGGCCGGCGCCACGCGACGCGAAGCGCGGACGGGGGCGCAAGACCGATCAGGAAGGCGAGCGCGCTCGTGGTCGAGAGGAGGCTCGAGACGAGCGTTGCGACAGAGTCGTCCCCGGGCCCGGCGGCGGCGATGATGAGCGCAAGCGTGATCGCGGCCGACGCGAAGGCGAAGAGCTGCATACGGCGGCGCGGGACGCTCGCCTCGCCGCGCCCGGCCGTCCAGAGCCGCTGGGTGACGACGATCGTCAGCACCGTCCAGTGGATCGTGAAGGCGAGGACGTAGACGGCGAACGACGTGGGGCACGACTCGCCCTCTCCGGGGATCTCCGGCAGCGCGAACGTCCAGATCACCATCACGAGGGTCACGCCGCCGAGCAGCAGCGAGAGGCGGCGGCTCGGGGGCCGGAAGGTCACGGCGAAGCGAAAGAGGAGGAAGGGGAAGACGACGAGCCCGGCGATCAGGGCCCGGATCGCGAGCTCCTCCCAGAAGCCGTGGGGGTCGTCGGGCAGCAGCGGACCGACGTCGACGATGAAGGCAAGGAGCCCGAAGGAGAGCGCCGCCCAGAGCCCCGCCACCTCGCGGTGCCGCCGCCAGAGCCAAACCGCCGCGATCGCAACGACCGTGTAGAGGGCGAGATTGACGTACTGAACGAACTGAACGACGCCGTGCACCGCCCCTCCTTTGTCGGCGCGAAAGCTTAGAAGCTGAACCGGAGGGAGTCCGGCGGCCGACCGGAGGGAGCCGACCTCCGCTCCGAGCCGAAAGGCGTTCGGCACAATGGGCGAGTGGAAGCCCAGGTCGAGGAGCTCGCGGACAATCGCGTCCGCCTCACGGTGGATGTCCCGCGGGCCCAGATGGAGCACGCGTTCGAGCACGCCGCGTCCGACCTCGCCGAGTCGGTCAAGATCCCGGGCTTCCGCAAGGGCAAGGTGCCGATGCCGGTCCTCCTCGCGCGCGTCGGACGCGACCGCCTGCACAGCGAAGCGGTCGAGAGCCACATCGGCAGCTGGTTCATGACCGCCGCCGCGCGCTCTCGGATCCGTCCGGTCGAGCAGCCGGAGTACGAGTACGAGCTGCCCGAAGATCCCGAGCAGGACTGGCGCTTCACCGCGACGGTGTCGGTGCAGCCGCTGCCCGAGCCCGCCGACTGGACGCAACTCGAGGTGCCCGCGCCGGACGCAGAGGTGCCAGAGGATTTCATCGAGCACGAGCTGAACGTGCTCCGCAGCTCGGTCGCCGAGCTCACCCCGGTGGAGGATCGCCCCGCGCAGCCGGGCGACACCGTTGTCCTCGACCTTCTGGTCGAGGGGCAGGAGCCGCAGCGCGACTACGTCGTCGAGCTCGGCGCGGGGCGGCTCGTTCCGGAGCTCGAGCAGGCGATCGTGGGCATGTCGCCCGGCGAGACCCGCGACGTCGAGTTCCAGCGGAGCGCGGACGAGACCGCGAACGTCGAGCTCGCGGTCAAGGAGATCAAGGAGAAGGTGCTGCCTCCCGTCGACGACGACCTGGCGCGCGCCGCGAGCGAGTTCGAGACGCTCGAGGAGCTGCGCGCCGACATCGTGTCACGCCTCCGCGAGCAGATCGAGGACGAGGTCGAGAGCGCCGTGCGCGGCGCCGCGGTCGATGCGCTCGTCGACGCGACCGGCGTGGAGGCGGGCGGGCCGCTCGTCGACGCACGCGCGCGCACGCTCCTGAACAACCTCGCGCGCTCACTCGCAGCGCGTGGAATCAGCCTGGAGACCTACGTTGCGCTCTCGGGCCAGTCGCCGGAGGAGCTTTCCGCGCAGATCCGCGCCGAGGCGGCGCAGTCGGTCGCGCGCGAGCTCGTCCTCGAGGCGGCGGCCGACAAGCTCGGGATCGACGTGCCGGACAGCGAGGTCGAGGAGCTCGTCCGCGAAGAGGCGCTCGTCGCGGGAGACGATCCCGACGACCTGATCCAGCGCCTGCGCGACGCCGGTACCTTCGAGGACCTCCGCGAAGACATCCGCCTCCGCGCGGCGCTCGACCGCATCGCGTCGGAGGTCAAGCGCATTCCGGTCGAGCTCGCGGAGGCACGCGAGGCGATCTGGACGCCCGAGAAGGAAAAGCCCGACACACCGACAAAGTTGTGGACCCCCGGTAGCAAGGAGACTGCATGAGCCCGCTTGTCCCCATGGTCATCGAGCAGACGTCGCGCGGCGAGCGCGCGTTCGACATCTATTCGCGACTGCTCAATGAGCGCATCATCTTCCTCGGCACGCCCGTCGACGACCAGATCGCGAACCTGATCGTCGCGCAGCTGCTCCATCTGGAGTCCGAGGACCCGGACAAGGACATCTCGATCTACATCAACTCGCCCGGGGGCGTCGTCTATGCCGGGCTCGCGATCTACGACACGATGCAGTTCATCAAGCCGGACGTGCAGACGATCTGCGTCGGGATGGCGATGTCGATGGGAGCCGTCATCCTCGCCGGGGGCGCCGAAGGCAAGCGGATGGCGCTGCCGCACTCCAAGATCCTGATCCACCAGGGCTCCGCCGGATTCCACGGACAGCCGACGGACATCGAGATCCAGGCGCGCGAGGTGATCAGCCTCAAGCGTCTAATGGAGGAGATCATGTCCCGGCACACCGGCCAGGACATCGAGAAGGTGGCGAAGGACATGGATCGCGACTACTACATGACCGCACAGGAAGCCAAGGACTACGGCGTCATCGATACCGTCGTTTTGAGTAGGGATGGGACTCGGGTCTAGCACCCGAGCCAAAATCGCGCTACAAGGAGAGGCGTCGGTGGATCGGGGAGCGGAAATCACTCGTTCGAGGGAGAACACCCGGGAGCGATTCCGGGTACTAGTGTCCCGCTGATGGCGCGCGCGAGCGAAGGCAACGAGCAGCTCCTCTGCAGCTTCTGCGGGAAGTCGCAGCGGCAGGTGAAGAAGCTGATCGCCGGCCCCGGCGTCTACATCTGCGACGAGTGCATCGATCTCTGCAACGAGATCATCGACGAGGAGCTGACGACTCCCGCGCAGCTCGACCTCGACAACCTGCCGCGGCCGATGGACATCTACGCGGTCCTGAACGACTACGTCGTCTCGCAGGAAGAGGCGAAGCGCACGCTCGCCGTCGCGGTCTACAACCACTACAAGCGCGTGCAGATGGGCACCGAGGACGGCGACGTCGAGCTGCAGAAGTCGAACATCCTGCTCCTCGGGCCGACGGGTTGCGGAAAGACGCTGCTCGCGCAGACGCTCGCGCGGATTCTCAACGTGCCGTTCGCGATCGCCGACGCAACAGCGCTCACGGAAGCCGGGTACGTCGGCGAGGACGTCGAGAACATCCTCCTCAAGCTGATCCAGGCCGCCGACTTCGACATCAAGAAGGCGGAGACCGGGATCATCTACATCGACGAGGTCGACAAGATCGCGCGCAAGGCGGACAACCCGTCGATCACGCGCGACGTGTCGGGCGAGGGCGTGCAGCAGGCGCTGCTGAAGATCCTCGAGGGGACGGTCGCGTCGGTGCCGCCGCAGGGCGGGCGCAAGCACCCGCACCAGGAGTTCCTCTCGATCGACACGACGAACATCCTCTTCATCTGCGGCGGCGCGTTCGCCGGCCTCGACAAGATCATCGGCAAGCGGATCGGCAAGAACGCCGTCGGCTTCGGCGCGGACATTCGCTCGAAGCACGACGTCGTTCGGAGCGAGCTCCTCTCGCAGGTGATGCCGGAGGATCTGCTCTCGTTCGGGCTGATCCCCGAGTTCATCGGCCGGCTGCCGGTCGTGTCTGCGGTGCACCAGCTGCAGCGCGAGGACCTCGTGAAGATCCTGATGGAGCCGAAGAACGCGCTCACGAAGCAGTACCAGCGGTTCTTCGGCTACGACAACATCGAGCTCGTCTTCACCGAGGACGCGCTGTGGGAGATCGCCGACAAGGCGCTGGTACGTGAGACAGGAGCACGCGGCCTGCGGTCGATCATCGAGGCCGCGCTGCTCGACGTGATGTTCGAGCTCCCGTCACGCAAGGACGTCTCCAAGTGCGTGATCACGAAGGAGACGATCTCGAACGGGATTCGCCCGACGCTCGTGACGAGCGCCGGCGCCGAGGAGCTCGCCGACGAGCAGCTCCTCGCCGAAGAGTCCGCATAAGCCTCGGGCGAGGGCAGGGCCGCGAGGCGACCCCGCCCTCGACGGAACGCTGGGTTCAGCGCGCTTCCAAGGCGGGCTGCAGAGTGACGCGTCCCTCCTCGGAGAGGATCGGCGACGACCTGAAGCCCCAGATCAGCGGGTAGATGCCGAGCGAGAACTCCCAGATGATCTCGGGGATCGTCAGGATGCCCTGCACCCCGGCGCCGGCGTCGAAGACGCCGAACACCACGAAGATGCCCACAACGCTCTGGATCGGGCCTCCGACCATCCCGAGCCAGGTCAGGCCTCTCGGCATCAGGCCGGACCGGTACATCAGGTAGCCCAGGATGAACCCGTTCCCGATGCCGACGACGAAGCCGGGCCCGAGCTTGAACGTCCAGTCCTTGATCGCGGCGAACGACTCCGCGAGCACACCGGCATCCGGTGAGTCCTGCCGCAGCGTCACGACGGCGAGGACGGCGAGGATGCCGACGAGGATGAAGACGCATTCCATGATGCGAGCCGCGACGTAGCTGAACGTGAGGATCTCGTGCTGCCGCTTGAGGAGCGGGATCAGCACGAGCGCGGTGCCGAGGTTCGCGATGATCAGGAACAGCTCCAGCAGCACGCCGAAGTAGATGCGGTTGTCCTCCCCCGCCCCGGCGATGTAGCCCTGAGGATCGTCGAGAACCGGTTGAAAGAGAATCAGCGCCGAGATCGACGTGACGAACGTGATGAGGTAGAGCGCGCCAAACGCGAGCGAAATCCTTCGCTCTCCGCTCATGTGGACCCCCTCTGTCGTGGACCGCGGCGATCGTAACGGGACGCGGCGGGCAGCCGGCCTACCGCTTGACGAGCGACCAGCGCGTGCCTGCGGTCGTCTGGCACACCTCCTGGAGGAGCTCGGCGTCGAGCGTGCCAGAGTCGGTCAGCGAGGTCTCGAAGTCCCACGTCTGTCCACCGCACCCGCGCGCACCCTCGACCGCGAGGAAGTGAATCTTCGATCCCTCGACCGTGTACGTGCCCGATGCGAAGTTCCCGTCGTCGAGCGAGCCGTCGTTGTCGATCGAGAAGTTCCCCTCCGGTGTGAATGCGACGACGAGGGAGCCGTCCACCCACGTGCCGACAAGTGCGGCACTGCTAAACGACCCGGCGTCGTCATCACCGCCACCGCACGCAGCCGAGACTGCGAGAAAACCCATCGCGGCTATCAGAGCGACAACGTATGTCCGCACGAATGCGTCTCCTTCCGAGTCGACGCCTCATCGCGAGTGTCGTGCGAACGACTGAGGAGTCACTGAGCGCGCGCTGAGGCGCCCTACTGCGAGCGGAAGACCATCGTCACTTCGGCGTCGTGGCACGGCCGTGCGCTCGACTGCGGCAGGAACCCGCGGAGCGTCAGGCCGCGCTGCTTCACGGAGACCACTGCTCCGTACATCCCGAACGTCGCGAGCGGCCTCAGCTTCGCGCGTCGGATCTGCACCCAGTCGCCCGACGCAGTTCGGCGCTGGAGGATCACGGGGCGTCCGGTCATGGTCTGGTACCGCGTGTTCACCTGAAGCCGCCACTTCTTCTTCCCGAGCGGGAAGGGGAGCAGGTAGATCGGCGCACGCAGCACCGCCTCGTCGCTGAGGCGCCCGTTCCATCGCGCGACGTACGTGACGGAGTCGTAGAAGAAGACCGGCGCGAGCGACCAGAAACCGCCCGCGACCGTCTGCGTGTCCGACGCGATCCGGAACTCGCGCGTCCCGCACGTCCGCTCGAGGATCTGCACGCGCTCGCCCGCGTCGCTGCTCGGGATGCGGCCCGTGAGCTCGACGTACGTCGACGGCCCGTCCTTGTAGACGCGCGCGGAGATCACCGGGTCGCCCACGGCCGACGTGCTCGAGTCCGTCGCCGTCGCGATCGAGGCGAGGCCGACGAACGTCCCGCCGGCGAGCGTGGCGGCGACGAGCGCGACCGTCGACCAGCGGCGGCGGGGCCGGCGCGGCGGCGGAAGCTTCCGCACCTGGTCGGCCACGCGCTCGGTGACGCGCTCCGCCGGCCGCGGGAACTCCGCCGGGAACTCCTTCAGCCGCCGCTCGAGGTCGCTAGACACGCTCGTTCTCCAGGCAGAGCCGGAGCTCGGCGAGCCCGCGGCTGAGGCGCGATGCGGCGGTCCCGTAGGGCACCGACAGCAGCGCGGCGATCTCGTCGACCGGCAGGTCGAGCCAGTAGTGGAGGACGATCACGATCCGGCGCGCCGGCGGCAGCGCCCGCACTGCCGCGACCAGCTCGTCGGAGGCACGCAGCTCCTCCTCGCCGTTCGGCCGCAGCCGGTCGTCGAACCAGTCGACGGGAAGCTCCCCGCGGCGAAGCCGCCGTAGCTCGTCGATCGAGCGGTTGAGCAGGATCCGCTTCAGCCACGGACGGAACGGCCGCTCGACGTCGAAGCGCCCGAGCGAGGCGAACGCGCTCAGCACCGCGTCCTGCGCGAGATCGTCCGCCCGCTGCCGGTGTCCGGTGAGCGCGTACGCCCACTGCCACGCGATCGGCCAGTAGCGGCGGTAGAGCGCGTCGACCGCCTCCGCGGATCCCTGCCGCGCGCCGGCGATGAGCGCCGCGTCGTCGAAGGTCATGCCCACGATTCGCCGAGCACGGGCTCGATCTATCCCGTCAGAGGTTCCGTCGCCGCAGGACGAAGAGCAGCGGCAGCCCGGCGACGGCCGTCGCGAACGGCATCAAGGCGAGTTTCTCGCCCTCGCGCTCGAGCGGGCGTGTCGGCCCGTCGCCGAGGTACGCCTTCGTCGCGGACACGAGCTCGCCCGCGTCGTCTTCCTCGTAGACGCGTGCGCCGATCTTCTCGGCCGCCCGGTCGAGCCCGGCGGCGATCTTCGGATCCGGCTTGTACGCCGCCTCGGCGATGCCGCTCTCGAAGATCCGCTCGTCGCGGTTCCAGAAGCGCACGAAGAAGGTCTGGACATGCGGCGTGCGCCGGAACGCGCGCGCGAAGCGCGGGCCGGTCTCGCGCGTCTCGCCGTCGGTCAGCACGATCAGCACGCGCTTTCTCGCGCTCGGGGAGAAATAGCTGCGCGTCGGCACGGCCTGCAGCTCGCCGAGCGTCGTCGCCTGCGTCGTGTAGAAGTACGCGGGCGGCGGGCGCTCGATCCCGATCGACTCGTCGAGCGCCGACAGGAAGACGCGCGAGTCGCTCGTCGGGAACACGTGCGGCAGCACGCGGTCGGTGATCGACGCGAGGCCGAGCGGCACCGAGCGAAAGCTCGTCGCGAGGTCGCGCGCGACGGCGGTCGCGCGCGCGTAGCGCGTCGCGCTCTCGGGCGACGCCGACGCGAGCATCGAGCGCGACGTGTCGACGACGAGGAGGATCTCGGCATCGGTGCGCTCGGGCCGAGTCCGCGTCGTGTCGAGCACCGGCTGCGCGGCGGCGACTCCGAGCAGCACCGGGATCGCTGCGAGCGCAACGCCCAGCGCGACAACTCCGGCGCGCCGCGGCTCGTCGAGCCCGAGCCCGAGGCGAACCGCGCGAGTCCGCCGTTCCCGCAGAAGCCAGACGCCGACCGGGAGCAGCGCGGCGAGCGCGACGAGCGCGCCGAACGGCGTCAGGAACGACAGCGACACGTCAGTACCCGCTGCCGGCGCGCCCCGCGCCGGAGCGCTCTCCCTCCGCCGCGTTGCCGTTCGGAACATCGCCCGAGAGCACTGCCGCACCGGCATCCCGCAGCACGAGCTCGAGGTTCAGCTTCGCGTCCTCGTTCGTGTCGTCGAGTCGCACCGCCGCCTGGAAGAGGCCGATCGCCTGGCGCAGGACCGCGAGCCGCTCCGCCGAGTCCGTGACCTGGTTCGACGGCGACGTCTGGCGACCGACCTGGAACACACCGGCGAGGTTGAGCGCGCGCGAGCGCCGCGCTGCATCGGGGTCGACGCGCCCAATCCGCCCGACCTCCACCTGCGCGGTGCTGTAGAGGTTCTCGAGCTGCGGCCCGAAGATCTGCACCTGGCCCGGCTCGACGCGCGCGAACAGCTGGATCGCCTCGCGGTACTCGAGATCGTCCTCGACACGCAGCGCGAGCTTTTCGAGCGAGGACGGCAACACTCCGTCGACCTCCCAGCGGCCCTGCGCGCCCGAGCGCGGCGTCGTGTCGAAGGCGACGTCGGCCGCACCGAGTCCGCGCTGCCAGCGGAGGACGTCGACGGCGAGCACGAGGAGCAGCACGGCGAGCACGGCGCACGCCGCGGCTCCCACGAGCTCGAACCGCCGCCGCCGCGTGCCCGTCACCGGAGCAGCCTCGCGTTCAGCCGCTCGTTCACGGCGAGGAGCGCCGTCAGCGCGAGCGCGATCAGGACGAACGTCCACGGCAGCGCCCCGCGCACGCCGACTCCCTCGGGCGCCCGCACCGGCGCGTTCGCCGTCGTCGTCTTGGCGATCCGACCCCTGCCGACGAGGCTCTCGAAGAGCGCCTGCTTCTCCTTGATCGGGAAGATCGGCACGACCCGCAGATCGATCCCGAGGCGCCGCAGGTCGTCGACCTCGGCGCCGAGACGCGCGACGTCGGTCGCCGGCGAGTCGAGGTCGCTGACCAGCAGGATCGATCCCTTCTTCACGCCCTCGCGCGCGAGCGACTCGCGCGCCGCCCGAAGCCCGGCCGAGATGCGCGTGCCCGCGCGGAAGTCGTCGGCCCACGGGTTCGCCGGGAACACGACGTCGCCGCCGCTGCCGCCGATCGGCTTGAAGAGCCGCAGCAGCCGCCGCAGCTCCCGGCTCGGCGACCCTGGCGGGAGCATCTCGTACGCGGTGTCGGAGAAGACGACGAGGCCGACCTTCTGCTCGTTGCTCGTCAGTCCCTGGATCGCCTTCTCGACGCGGAGGTAGCTCTGCGCGCTGATGCTCGCCGAGAGGTCGAGCACGACGATCCCGACCGTGTCGGTCGGGAGGAGCGGCGCGTGGCGCGTGCCCTCGCCGCGCGCGACGACGAAGGCCGCCGCGAGCGCCGCGACGAGTGCGAGCGCCAGCGCGATGCGCAATGCAGTCGTCCGCCGCGCCGCGCCACGCAGCCGAGGCAGAGCGGTGCTGGGGATCCAGCGCCGGCGGGGGAGCAGCGGCTCAGCCCGGACGGCCATTCGTCCCTTCCCGGACGCGCTCGACGAGGAGCGTCGCGCCCTGCGGCGACGGAGAGCTCGGGGACCACGCGAGAGCGCGCGCGTCGTCGGCGAGCGGCGACTCCACGCTCTCGAGCTCCTCGGCGAG
>Ga0111539_10004688_pt1 | contig 17869 bp, 8 predicted proteins | sample RhiMethybrSRZTD1_FD_79667 | JGI IMG/M metagenome (GOLD analysis project Ga0111539, IMG submission 79667) | Populus rhizosphere microbial communities from Tennessee, USA - Rhizosphere MetaG P. TD hybrid SRZTD1 (version 2) (version 2) | ecosystem: Host-associated > Plants > Roots > Rhizosphere >... | reverse complement strand
GCCTGTCCGCCGACGAGGAACGCGTCGTGTTCATGATCGACGAAGGGCCGCAGCTGCGCGTGCGCGGCATCGAGTTCGCCGGCAACAAGTCGCTGCCGGCCGGCGAACTCGCCGAGGTCGTGTCAGTGCGCAAGTTTCCGCCGCTCGGTCTGGGCGCCGGCGGCTACGTGACCGGCAAGCAGATGGAGCAGGACGTCGAGCGCATCGTGGATTACTACCGGAGCCGGGGGTTCCTCGAGGCGAAGGCCCACGCCGAGGCCGCGACGTCGCCGGCCGCGCTCGGCCAGATCGGCGCCGTCGCCGCCGGCGCCGACACGGTGTCGCGCGAGGCGAAGGCGATCTTCATCCGCTACACGATCGAGGAAGGCCCGCGGCTGATGCTCGCCAGCGAGGACTTCCGCACCGCGGGCGGCGAGCCCCTCCCCTACGACAAGCAGTTCCTTCTCCAGAGCGTCACCACCCGTCCGGGCGATCCCTACACGCCGCAGGCCGTGCGCGAGGACGGCCGTCGCCTCGAACGGCTGCTGGGTGACGCCGGTTATCCCGGGTCCAGCGTCGACCCCGACGTCAACCGCAGCGGCGACACGGTCAGCCTGACCTGGGTGCTGAAGCTCGGACCGCGGGTTCGCATCGGTCCGATCTTCGTCCGCGGCAACTTCAAGACGACGCCCGAGACGATCCTCGAACAGATCCCGCTCAAGTCGGGCGGCTACCTCACGACCACGGCGGTCGAACGCGGCCAGCGCAATCTCGGTTTCCTGCAGCTGTTCAACAACGCGACGCCGATCACCTTCCCGGGTCAGGACGAGAACCGAGCGGTGGTCCCGATGGTGGTCGAGGTCGAGGAGCGATACGAGCAATACAGCGTGCTGCACGCGGGCGCCGGCGTGTCGACCGACCAGAAGCCCCCCAACTCGGCGCTGCCGTTCGGCGTGTTCATGCGCGTCGGCTATGAAAATCGAAACTTCTGGGGCCACGGGTGGTCCACCGCCGCCAACATCACCTACGGCACGGCGCTGCTCCGCGGCGATCTCACGTTCCTCGATCGCCGCTTCCTCGGGACGCTGTTTCGCTTCGACATCACCCTCAACTATCTGCAGCAGGAGACGGTTCGCCTCGGTGACATCAGGTCGGGCGCCGGATCAATCGGCTTCTCGCGCGAGATGTACCCGGGCATCGACGCCGGCCTGCACTACAACCTGCGCAACACCACCCACACCGAACCGCTGATTCGCGTGGCGGGCCCCGACGAGACCATCAGCAGCGTCCGGCTGGGAACCACGGTCGGCAGCCTGTCCGCGTTCGTCGAGTGGCTACGGATGGACAACCGGCTGGTGCCCACGCGCGGCTTTCGCATCAACGCCCTCGCGGAGCTGGCCCTGCCCGCGCTGTCGGCCCCGCTGCGCCCGTTCCCGCTCGACATCGGCGACGACACGTTCCTGAAGGTCGGCGTTCGATCGCTGTCCGTGATTCCGGTCGGGCGATTCTTCTACCTGCGCCTCGGATTTCGTTTCGAGCAGGGCTTCCCGCTGGGGGGCGAGTCGCTGCTGCCCAAGGTCGAGCGCTACTTCGCGGGCGGCGACACCACCATCCGCGGCTACCAGCTGGATCGCGCGCGCATCGAGCAGGTTCGTTATCTCGACCCGTCGTTCGCGACCGGCGACGTGTATCGCGTCGACTACCGGCCCCTGGGCGGCAACCTGCGGATCCTGCAGAACATCGACCTCCTGTTCCCGATCAGCCCGCCCTGGTACGGGTCGCTGTTTCTCGACAACGGCGTCGTCGCCGACTCGCTGGACGGCCTGTCGCTCAACAAGTTTCGACACGGCTTCGGCGTCTCGCCGCTGCTGATCCGGCTGCCGATCGGCGACGTGAGCCTGGCCTTTGCCTGGCCGCTGGATCCGGGGCCGGGAGACACCCGGAACCTCGTCGTCCACATCAACGTCGGCCTGCTCTTCTAGAGCGAGACCCTGGAGGGTTTACTTCTTTTTCGCCTGGTGGGAGAGGCGTTCCAGGCGGCGCGCGACGATCTCGCGGTCGGGAGCGTTCGGCGCGAGCTTCAGATAGCGGCGCAGCGCGCGGGCGGCGAAGACAGGCTCCGCCTGCTGCTCGTACGCCAGCCCGAGGCCGCGAAACGCGCTCGGGTCGGCGGGCGCGGCTCGTATCGCCTCGCGGTAAGCCGCGATGGCCCCCTTGCTGTCGCCGGCGAAAAGGAGCGCGTTGCCACGCTCGTAGTGGGGGCGCGGATCGCCGCGTTCGGTGGTCGTCGTCGTCGTCGCCGCCGCGTTGTGCTTCGCAGCCGGGGCTTTCATGGCGACCTTCCGTGCCCGCGTGGCTTGGCGCTGTTGCCGCTTGCCGCCGTGACGGCCCGTGGCGCGACGGTCCTCGACGGGAGCGGCCGCCCGCGGCGGGGCCGCGACATGAGCGATGGTGGCGGGAACGGCCTTGGCCTTCGCGGCCGGTGGCGGCGGCGGTGGGGGCGGCGCGGGCCGCTTTTCGACCTTGCTCTTCGCCGGCGGTGGCGCCGGCCGTGGCGGCGTGGCCGCCCGCGCCTCTGATCTTGGCGGCGCTGGCGCCGGCTCGATGGCCGCGATCACCGGCGGGGCCTCCGCGGGCGCAGCCACTGCCCGCGTCGACACCGACGCGGGCGTCGCCCGCGGGCCGCCCAGCAGTTTGACCCCGGCGAACGCGACGCCGACGATGGCCAGGCCCATCCCCAGGCCCACCAGCGCGAGCCCGCGTCGGGGCTGCGTCGGGAGCAGGACCCGTGCTGATACGACCGGCGGCTCGTCGTCGGGCTCCATCGTCACCGAGGCGATCGGCTCGGAGTCCGGGAAGGTGAGCGATGGCGTGACCGTCCCCGGCTCACGCACGTGCGTCGGCTCCTCCAGGTCGGAGTCGGCGAGGAGATTCGTGTCCGTCGCGGCGCCGGGCGGCCTCACGTGCGTCGGCTCGGACTCGGAGTCGGCGACCAGCGGCTTGACCGTCGCGGAATTGCGGGCAGGCGGGGCCGGGGGCGGCGCGACGGCCGGGGTCGGGGCCGGACGCTGTGCCGGTGGCGCGGGCGTGCGGGAGACAGGCGCGGGCGTCCGGATCGCCGGGGCCAGCGCAGCCGCCTGTGCCGTGGCGGGCGCCGCGACCGCCGCGGGGGCCGGAGCGGCCGTCCGAGCGGGCGCCGCGGGCAGCGGTGGCGATAGCGCGGGCAGCGGTGGCGACAGCGCGGGCGCGCCGCCGAATGCCATCGTCATACGGAGGCTTTTCGCGGATGCGGTCAAGCCCGGCGTGAGGCCAGTCGCCGCCGGTTTCGGGCTGGGCGATGCTGGCGTGAGGCCGGGCGCCGCCAGCTTGGGGCTGGGCGGGGGGGTCGCGTTCGCCTTGACCACCGGGCTCACCTGAAACGATGCGTAGCCCTCGTCCTCCGCGGGCGGCGCATCGAGGGGGCGTGTGGCCGCTCGCTCGAGGGGTGCGGAACAGAACGGACAGGTCGTCCGGGACTGGTCGCGCGACGACAGAGCCTTGCCGCACCTCGTGCAGGTGTTTGCGCTCATGGCGATCGGCTCCCGCCATCCGCGGCGCGGTCGACGAGAGCCGCCGCGCCGGCCCGCGCCGCCTGCACATCCGCGAACGTGCCCCCGACGCGCTTTGGCGCCGTACCGGCCTGAACGTCGAACAGAACGACGGTGAGCCGGAGCTTGTCGTCGTTGGCGTCGGGTTCCACCTCCGCCCACATCAGACGGTCCGCGTTCAGCGACCGCCCGACCGCGGCGTAGCAGGCGGGCGTCGCCTGGATACATTCGATGGCGAGCTGGGCGGTCTCCATGCTCACGGCGGCCTTCACTGGGGCGCTCGTCCCCGCCGGCCTGATCTTGCTCATGCGTTCGTTCACGACCTGCGCGACGCCCGGCGCGGCCAGCGGATCGAGGGGCATCCAGGCGAGGCGCTGCGGCGGCGGCGGGTCGGGCTTGCGCACCGTCTCCACCGGCGGCGGTTCGCTGCTCGCGCAGGCGCCGAGACAGACCAGCAGCAACGCCCCGGCGAGCCGCACCCGGCTCGCCCGCGCACACCGCTCCTTCCTGGCCGTCATCCCTTTCGCGATCTATCGGGACGCCGGGCCGCGGCTTGAGGCACTTCGCGATGGTCGTAGCGCAATCCGTTACGCCCCCGCGGTGATCGCGACGCATGATGGCGATCACCGGCGGTGGGAAGCGTTCAGGTTCTGACGTCCGTCGGCCGAGTTAACATGGGCCGCCCGGTGGCGCAGGGGTTGCTGGACAAGGCGTCACGGGAGGCAACGACGGTGAATCGAAAACTCGCTTATCTGACGATGGTGGTGGCGGCGTGCGGGGCGTGCGCAGCGGCGTGCAACAGCAGCTCACCCGCCGGTTCTGGCGGCGGGTCGGACGCGCGGCCCGACAGTGGTACGCCGCATGATGGCAACCCGACGACCGACAGCGGCGCCGTGGCCGATACCCAGCCGACGACCGACGGCGGCGCCACGGCCGACACCCAGCCGACGACCGACGGCAACCCGACGACTGACGGCGGCGGCACGGATCGCGGCGGCGCCGGGCCTCTGTCCTGGGCCGGCATCTACGACTCCGACGGCGTCTGGGACCTGTCGGGGCCGATCACCGCGCAGCGCACGATCGGCGACGTGGTGGCCGACCTGCTGATCGGGGAGATCGTCAGCCGTTCGGGAGTCCCCTCCGCCCTCCAGGGCCAGGCCCAGTCGGTGGTGCGCTCGCTGGTCGGCGACAAGATCAAGGCGGCCGTCGAGGCCGCCGTGCCCGCGTCGCTGAAGCCGGGCAGCGACCTGATGATGAAGCTGGCCACGGTCCTCGCCAGCACCCAGGTGGCGTCCACGATCGATCTCTACGCGGGGACGCCCGCGCGCGTGGTGAAGGGAGACGAGGAGCTGCTGACGTTCAAGTTCCAGTTCCAGGGACGGACCAGCACGCTTCCGGCGCGTGATCTGCTCGATCAAACGCTGCCGCTGGTCAAGCTGGCGGCCGAGTGGGACGGCACCCACGAGCCTCCCGACACGCTCACGATCAATCCGCACGAGTTCGAGCTGCGGTTCGGAAAGCTGGTCCTGTGGGTCGCGGAGAACGTGCTGCAGGAGGTGGGCGCCGCGTCGCTGGCGACCACCGCTGCGTCGCTGATCAGCTGCAGCACGATCACGTCGGCCATCACCGGCGGACAGTCGTCGTTCTCGTTCGGCGTCGGGTTCCTCTCGTTCTCCATCAGCACCGCCTCGCTCGATGCCGGCTGCGGCGTCGCGCTGGGCGTCGTCAAGGAGAAGGCGCTGGGGCTGTTCGACATGGACGCGGGCGTCGAGCTCGGGGGCCACGTGCTCCAGATCGACGACAACGGGGACAGCGCGGCCGATCGGCTGCGCAACAAGACGGACTTCGGCGGCATCGTCACGAAGAGCCCGGGGCCGGCGGCGATCGCGCCGCGCGTGACCGCGCGCTTCGAGGCGGTCCGCCGCCCCGGCCCAGCCCACCCCGCGCCGTAACGCTCGACCGTCAGCGCAACTTGTCGATGAAGGCGAACACCGGCTCGAGGTGCTCCAGGCCTGCCTCGCGCGCCGACGGCAGCGCATAGAGGTCGCACAGGTAGTCCTCGTAGGCGACCGCGAAGAACTCGGCCACGTTCCGGGTCTGGTAGTTCGTCAGCACGAACTCCTGCGCGCCGATCTCCTCGAACAACGCCTCCAGCTCGTCGCAGCGCTCGTCGGGCAAGTGGAAGTGCACCAGGTGAGCGAGCTCGTGGGCGAACACCCAGCCCCGCTCGCCCGAGAAGATCAGCTGTTCCTCGACCTTCGACGCGGACAGCTTGGGCGTCGCGGCGCCGGTGATGGCGTCCAGGCAGCGCTCGTCCTCGAGACGCTCGCCGCCGCCGTCGCTGAACGCCGGGAGATCGGTCAGGCGCGCGTCGATCGGCAGGACGCGGACGATGCCCCCGCCGGCCGCGACCGCCGGCAGCTGGCGCGCGAGGGGCGCCACCGCCGCAAACACCGAGACCCGTTCGGCCGGCGTCAGCACCGGCCAGTCGACCAGGACCGACGCGACCGTCGCGGACAGCACGCGAGGCGCCTCGGGGAGCCGCGCGATCCGCTCGAACGCACCGGTCTGATCGTGGTCTATGGCCGCCCCGATCCCCAGGAAGGCGGCGAAGTTGTCGTCGTCGAGGTCGCGCGCCTTCTCGAAGAGGTCTCGCGCCTGCGACGACTCGTGGCGGCGCAAGGCGGCGACGCCGAGGTGGCAGAGGCCCCTCGATCGCTCACCGGCGGCGAGCAGCGCCTGACCGAACGCGACGGTGCCCTCGACGTCGCGCAGCGCCGTGTCGGGCCTCCAGGCGGGCGGGATGGCCATCCGCGCCTCCCCGAGCAGCCGGTAGTTCGCGCCCGAGTTTGCGACCAGGCGACCGCGATGGACGTCGGCCTCGATCACCTTTTCGCGGCCGTGCAGCGTGGCGAACGAATCGTCGTGGAGCTCCGTCGCCTCGCGCATGTGGGCGATGAGCTCGCTGCGGTGCTCCCCCGCCATGAAGCTGCTGCGCAGCTCGAGCTCCGCGTCCTTGACCAGCGGGCCGGTGACCTCCACCACCTCGGCGTGGCGCTCGGTCTCGAACAGCGCCCGGGCCATCGTGAGGCGCAGCTCGACGGAGACGTGGCCGCGAAACGGCAGCAAGAGGTCGATCACCTCCTGGTAGGCGTCGCCGGCCGCCAGGAGGCGCGCGAGGTCCAGCGCCTGTTGCGCCGCGCCGGGCGCCGCCGCGAGCAGCGCCCGGTAGTGGCCGATCGCGGCGTCGGTGTTGCCCGCGTCGCGCTCCAGCTCCGCGAGGAACAGCAGCGTATCGGTGCGGTCAGGGGCGAGCGCCCTCGATTCCTGCAACGCGCGGCGGGCATCGTCGGTCCGCCCGCTGTTCTCGAGCGCGACGCCGAGCTGCGCCCATGCCTCTGGCGCCAGCCGTTCCGGACCCTTCACGATCTCCGCCACCGCGGCCTCCCAGCCCGCGACGTCGTACGCTTCGAACGCGCAGTCGGCCACCCGCCGTGCCCGGATTCCGTCGCCGATCACGGCCTCGCATACTACCGCGAGCGGGGCGTGCGGCCCCTCTCCCTAACCCTCTCCCCGCTTCGCGGGGCGAGGGGACCGGACCGGAAACGCTCAGCGGGCGGCGACGAGCGCGATCGTGCCGTGCTGCTTCTCGAAGCTGTCCTTGGCGCTGGTCGCGTCCTTGAACGTCGGGAAGTTTCCGTAGCGGACCCGGTAGGCCATGCCGCGTCCCGGGACGTCGCCGCTGATGACGAACGCGCCCGGGTAGCGCTGCGCGAACGCGCTGGCTTCGTCGGCGGTCGCGAACGTGCTCAGGTGCAGCGTGAACCGCCCCTTCGACTTCGCCGGATCCGCGGCGGGCGCCATGGCGCCCGGCTTGGACGCCGCTGCCGCCGCGGGCGCGGCCGGTTTGGGCGGCGCGGCCACCGGGGCGATCGGCCGCGGCGCCTGAGCGGCGGCCGGGGCGATCGGCTTCGGCGGTTGCGGCGCCAGCGCCTGCACCGGCTTCACCAGTGCCACGGGCGGCGTGACCGGCTTCGCCAGGGCCACGGGGGGGGCGACGGGCTTCGCAACGGGCGCCGCCACGGCCAGCTTGGGCGTCGCCGACTTGGGCTTCGCCGGCGGCGCGATCAGCGTGTTCGGGAACGTCAGCTGGGGCGCGGGCGCAGCCACCCCGGCCGCCGGCTTGTGCGCGCGGTCGAGCGCGGCGAGCGGGTCCTGCAGCTCGGGCGCCGCCGCCTGGCCGCGCGATTCGATCCGCTTGCCGACCATCACGCCGAGCACGAACAGCATGCAGGCGACGACCGCGCTGCCGAAGAACAGGAAAAACACCTGGCGGTTGTCCAGGCGCAATTCGATCTTGTCGCGCCACCGCTCGGCGTTCCGGTCGACGTCCCGGAGGGCGGATTCTTCCATGCTATCGATCGCAGTGTATCGCACCGTCATGAATCGTCCTCTTTCGTCGCTGAGGGGTCCTCGGCAGCCGGATCCGTTGCGCGCGCCATGGCGTCGGGGGCGGACACCCCCAGCAGCGCCAGCGCGTTGCGTGTCACCCGGGCGACGGCGTCGACCCAGTAAAGGCGGGCCGCCGTCTTGCGCCAGTTCCACGTGTCCCGCCAGTCGCCAGTCCGGTGGCGCTCCTGGGGCAACACGGTGTCGCCGTGTACCTTCTGCAGCCGGGTGTAGTAGCTCTGGAACTCGCCCGCCAGGTCGGTCAGGTACGTCGTCAGGCGGTGGGGCTCGCGCGCGGCGGCCGCGTCGGCCACGAAGTCGGGGAAGTCGGCCAGGCGCCGCAGGATCGCGATCTCCTCGGGCAGCGCCAGCTCCGACGCCAGGTCGGCATCCAGCGGTGGCTGCTGCGCTTCCAGCTCGACCGCCCGGCGCCGGATGGCGGCGCAGCGCGCGTGCGCGTACTGGACGTAGTAGACCGGGTTGTCCATCGACTGCCGCTTGGCGACCTCCAGGTCGAACTCCAGCGGCGTGTCGTGGCGGCGCATCAGGTAGAAGTAGCGGGTCGCGTCGCGCCCGACCTCTTCGACCACGTCGTCCAGCGTGACGAACTCCCCCGCCCGCTTCCCCATCTTCACCTCGACCCCATCGCGCAGCAGGCTGACGTTCTGGATCAGGATCACGCGCAGCACCGCCGGGTCGAACCCGAACGCCTTCAGCGCCGCCTGCATGCGCGCGATGTGGCCGTGGTGGTCGGAGCCCCAGATGTCGCACAGCTCGTCGAAGCCGCGCGCCAGCTTCTTGCGGTGGTACGCGATGTCCGCGAGCAGATACGTCGGCAGCCCGTCGGACTTCACGACCACGCGGTCCTTGTCGTCGCCCCACAGCGCCGTCGTCTTCAACCAGACCGCGTCGTCGCGCCGGTCGATGTAGCCCTTGCCGTCCAGCGCGCGCAGCGTCCCGTCGACGTCGCCGGCGTCGTGCAGCGCGCGTTCGCTCTGCCAGACGTCGAACTTCACGTCGAAGCGCTCGAGCGTCCCGCGGATCATTCCCAGCGCGCGCTCGATGGCGAACTGCTTGATCGGCTCGTTGTCGGCGGGCGGCGTGGCGCCAACCCAGCGCGTCCCGTCGCGCGCGAAGAGCTCGCGGCCGAAGCCGCGGATGTAGTCGCCCCGGTAGCCGTTTTCGGGGAAGGCGATCTCGGGCAGCGCCGGATCGGCGGCGCGCGCCGCCTCCATGTAGCGCGTCCACACCGACAGCGTCAGCATCTCCACCTGGTTGCCCGCGTCGTTGATGTAGTACTCGGGCGTCACCGCGTAGCCGGCGAAGCGCAGCAGGCGCGTCAGCGAATCGCCGACCGCGGCGTGACGGCCGTGGGCGACCGTGATCGGGCCGGTGGGGTTGGCCGACAGGTACTCGAGGACGATCTTCGGGGCCTGTCGCGCGGCGCCCCGGCCCCAGTCATCGCCCGCGGCGAGGATGGCGGGCAGCAGGCGCTGCCAGAACGCGGGCGCGAGGCGCAGGTTGATGAAGCCGGGGCCGGCGATGCTGGCCTCCGCCAGCGGCCCACCCGCGCCCGTCGGCAGGTGCGCGATGAGCGCCTCCGCCACCACCCGCGGCGTCTTGCCGGCGGCCTTGGCGATCGTCAGCGCGACGTTCGAAGCGAAGTCGCCGTGCTCGGGGCGCTTCGCGCGCTCGATCGGGACGTTGCCCGGGACCGCGGGGATCATCCCCTCGCGCGCCAGCTCGCCCAGCGCCTGGACGAGCAGCTCGCGCACAGTCTCACGGGCGCTAGACGGAGGTTGCACGTGGATTACCTACATGTAGTCTCAACGCATACCTGCCCTGCGTCAAGTTGTTGCCAGGGTTCAGCGACCCGCGGGGCCGAGCTCACTGGATCGGAAACAGCCCGCCGGTGCGCATGTAGTCCTCGTACGTCGGCAGGTAGCCCATGAAGGAGGTCACCTGGCCGAACGGATTCACGCGCACGATCTGGCCGCGCGTCGCGCCGCCCCCCTGCCCTCGACCCAGCCGCCGCTGATCGACCACGAAGAAGTACGGCGCCGCCGAGGTCACCGACTCGGCGGAATTTGAATCGATCGGGCCGAGGATCAGCCGGGCGGGCGCCGATACCTCCACCGTCGTCAGGCTGTTCACGGCCTGCTGACGGAAGCCTCCGTGAACGTCGAAGTGGATCGTGCTGTTGGTCGACGGCGCGCGATCGATGTTGGCGAGCACGAACGCGATCTGCGTGTTGCGGAAGCGCGCGCGCACGTGCTGCAGGCGGTCCGGGCGGTCACGCGGATCCGGTGCCGTGGTTGCGGTGCTGCTGGGTGGATCGCCGTTGATGGGACCGGCCATGTAGATGCACGCGTTTGGCGCGTCGACCTTCCCGGTCCAGTCCTTCATCCACGCGACCAGCTGGGGCGCCTCGGCCGTCACATAGCGGGTCATCGTCTTACCCATCATGAGGGGATCGGGAACGTCAAACTTGACGTCGTCCACCGCGCCGCCGGTGACACGGGGCTGAATGCGCGGGTCGAAGCGATCAAAGTAGTAGCCGTCTTCGTAGACCTGGTCCGTGTTGGTCGGAAGTATGTCGGGCCCACACTCGACGCTGTGGATGTCGGTGCCGGGCCGCGGGCGTATCGGGATGCGCGACACCAGACGCGGATCGCGTTCCGCGGCCGTGAACGGCCGACACTCGCCTCCATAAACGAGAGGGCTCCCTGCGACGGGCACTGATGCGTCCGTTCCCGCGGAGAACGATCCCGCCTGCGCACCGGTGACGACGAAGCTCGCGTTCGCGGTGACATGGTACGTGGTCAGCTGCGGGAAACAGCCCTCGCGCGTCAGCGGCGGGCCATCCGTGCAGAAGCTGTTGACCTCGCACTCGTTGTCCACGCAGCTCTCGCCCGGTTGGCAGGACTGGCCGGGGTCGCACGCTTTCCCCGTGCACAGCCCGTCCGCCGTATTGAAGGTGCACAGCTTGTTGATGCAGACCTGGCCCGGCTCGCAGGTCTGTTCGATCTTGCACGCCTTCCCCGTGCGGCACATCCCGGACGACGTATTACAGGTCTGGCCGGCCGCGCAGTCCTTGTTTTCCTTGCACCCCGCAGGGCAGACGCGCCCAGCCCGGCAATCCTCATTTGTCCTGCACTGGTCCAGACAGCGCCGCTCGCCCCCCGGGCGGAGGACGCACTCGAAATCGGTCGTGGTGCCATCGGTGGGATCGAAGCAGTCGTTGAGGCGCGGCTTGCACGGCGTTGCAGCCGTTCCGGCCGCGCCGCCCATGCCGGCCGCGCCGCCCGTTCCGCCCGCGCCGGCCATGCCGCCCGCGCCGCCTGCGCCGCCCGTTCCGCCCGCGCCGGCCATGCCGCCCATGCCCGCCGCGCCGCCCGTCCCGGCGGCGCCGCCCATGCCGGTCGCGCCACCGGTGCCGGTCGTTCCCACCTCGCCCGGGAGGCGGCACTGGCTGAGGCTGGAACGGACGACCTCGTCGAGGTGGGGCACCAGCGTCAGCTGGCCGTTGAGGGCCTTGTCGATCTCATATCGGCGCACCGAGCTGACAAACGGCCCGCAGACCTCGGGCAACGAAGGCTGGTTTGCGCCGACGCACAGACCGGTGACCGTGAACCCGCCCGGGACCATATCCAGCGTTGGATCGCGCTGGCAGGTCATGCCCGTCGGGCATTGCGCCGTGTTCAGGCAGCCGAGCAGCGTGACGATGTCACCACGGAGCACGCCGGCCGAGCAGAAGCCCGCGCCGTCCTGCAGGACGTTCCCGTGGAGGATTCCGGAATAGCGCGGGCTGACGATCGTGCCTTGCCAGGTCACATCCCAGCCCTGGGCGATGGCCGCGTCACGATCGGGGAAAAACACGAACGTCTGCTTGGCCTCGGTGTCTAGCACCGTGGCGTTGTTCTCCGTTCCCTGCGCCCAGAGAGGCTCGATGTACGGCCCGGTCGGCAACCCCAGCGGCGGCAGATCCACACGGGCCGGGCCCAGCGCCGGGTCCAGCGACGGCAAGAAGCTCATCACGTTGCGATCGCGCGGCCGATTGGCAAACGGCGGCGATTCGTTCACGAGCCCGCCCTCCGCCAGCGGATCGGCTTTCACGACGAAGGGCTTCGCCTCGAGCTCCGGCGTCGGCGCCGGCGTCGGGTTCGGGAACAACGTCGTCTGGCCCTCGTGCACCACCGCCTTGATCTTCCGCGGGTCCGGATCGATGTTGACGAGGTAGATCGCGCCGTTCGCCGTCAGCACCCAGGCGTAACCGCCGTTGACGGTGTCCTCGGTCGGCGGACCGGACAGGTCGGCGGCCGCGACGTCGATCGGCATGGTCGGGAAGCGCAGGCCGGCGGTCTCCGTCGAGTACTGCCGGCGCCTGGCCTCGTTGAACGGGATGCAGGCCGTGTCGGGACTGTAGTTGTTGACCAGGGGATCGAAATTCGTCGCGCACTCCTGCTCGCGGTCCGGCACCGAAACGTCGACGATGCGCAGCGAGCCGTCACGCGCGATCACGTAGAGGTACTTCCGATTCGGCTCACCGACGAAGCGGCCGGCATAATCGTAGACAGTCTGGTCGGCGTTTTGCGGATCCGTCCTCGTGTACGGATAGGGGTCGACGCCGAGACGGATCCGGTTGCTGCCCTGCGCCCCTTCGTTCAGCGGGATGAACGGCAGCCGGGCGGGCGTGACCGTGGTTGGAGACAGCTCCACCGAGAGGATCGCCGGGTAGTTCGCGAACGACACGTAGGCGTGATCGGCTCGCGGCGTGATGACGATCGACGTGGGCTGCGGATCCGGCGTCTTCGAGGACGTCGGGGCCGGTGTCGTCGGGGTCCCGCCGCCGTCGGCGTCCGCGCCCGCGTCGGGGTCGACGCCCGCGTCAGGGTCTACGCCTGCGTCAGGGTCGGCGGCGGTGCCCGCGTCGTTGCCCCGCCCCTTGCCGCAGTCGTCTACCGGGCAGACCGGGTTCGCGGTCGCATCGACGAACATGAGCGTATCCGTCGGCTGCCCTTGCGCGTCCTTCTGCCGCACGGCTTTGGCCGACGCCTTGATCATGCCCGACGGCATCTCGAGCAGCGCGACGAGGTTGCACGACGGGAATGTCACGAGCGCGAGCCAGGTGTTGCTCGGTGAGCAGAGAAGATTGCTGCCCTCCATCTGCTGCGTGTCCTGGGGAAGGAACACCGCCTCGTAGGGCGCGGCCTTGAGGGGCTTGCCTTCGGGCGTGCCGTCGTTCCCGCGCGCCATGACACGCTGGACGCCGTTGCCGGCCGGCACCGTCACGTCCCCGTATTCCGCGTTGAACACGCCCGCCAGCAGCGTCGACGGATCGACCAGCGACAGGTCGCACGACCCACGGTTCGCGCTCATCAGCCGGCAGCCGTCGCTGCTGGCCGAGATCTGTTCGGGCAGTGAGCCCAGCGGGACGCGTCCGTAGCCCCCCGTCGCCTTGTTGAGATCGAGGATCTTCCACTTGTCGGCGTCGACCACCGTCAGATCGCCGCTGGCGCTGTTGGGCACGAACGCGAACGTGCGGTTGTGAATCGAGACGGCGAGCGGCGTCTGCTTCACGCCGGTGGCGGGCGGCGGCAAGTGGCACGCGCGCATCGGGCGCCCGGAGACCTGGAACGGCCCGGTCTCGATCGCGCCGCCGTCCGCATCCGTACCGGGCGTGCCGAACGCGCCCAGGCACATGAACGCGAGATCCGTAGGGCGATTGAGATCGTTCGACGGCAGGATGTTGGGCGCCGGGCTGCACGCGAGCGTCAGCGCGAGGGCCAGAGACGCGAGGCTGACGCCGGACAGTCGGTTCATCTTGGGATCGTCCTCGGAAACCCGATGCGCTGAATGACCTGGTATTCGGTCTCGCTCCCCGGCTCGAGATTGATGACCGACACGTTGTTGTCGCCGAACCCGACGGCGTAGGCGACCGGGCGGTGCTGGTCGAACACCAGGCCGGCCGGGCCCCTGCCGACCCGGAACGTCTTCACCAGCCGCGGCACGGACGGATCGAAGACGTAGATCTCGCCGTCGGCGAAGCAGGTGACGAACAGGCGCGGCCCGACGCCATTGTCGTTTTGATCGAGGAACGTCGGGCTTCCGCAGGTCTCGAGCACGTCCGTCGGCGTACTGTCCAGGAAGCCGATCAGGGCGGGCGGCGTCCGCTGCAGGACGAACGAGCGGCGATCGTCGATGAACTCGACCCCGCGTGTCTCCGTCCCGACGAGCGGCGAGGTGTAGTAGGCGCCGTTGGGAAACGCGGCGATCTCGCGCACCGGCGTCTCGGGAAAGGGATTGGGACAGGCGGTCGTCGTCCCCAGTCCCGCCACCTGCGGAACGAAGCGAGAGGTGGCGTAAACGCCGGCCGTCGCCACCCATGGCGCCACCATGGGCATTGGGGGCCGCGGCATGGTCACCTTGCGCGTCTTCAACCCCGACACACCCACCGAGCCGGCGCTGTTGGCCGAAAACGGGCTGCCGAACGGGGCGATGAAACGCGGCGCCTCGAGGCTAGGGGCGTCGCTCGGTTGAAGTCCGCTCGTGCGCGGGGCGATGTCGAACATCGAAAAGCCCCCCGTGAAGGCGCGCGCGGTGTTGCCGGTCAGATGTCCGATGAACAGGATGCCGGCGTCATCGTCGATCGCCAGCGCGTACGGCTCATCCGGCAGCGGAACGTCGGCCGGCGGTGTGTCCGACATTTCATTGCTCACCGACGCGAGTCCCGACTTCGCCCGGATGACCCGGTGCTCGGCATCGCAGGGCACGAACGCGCCGGGGTCGTCGGGGTCCGTCGGATCGCCGACACACCTCAAGCTGGGCGGCGTGGCGGCATCATGGGAATCGACATCGATGAACGTGAGCGACGTGTCGCCGCGAACCCCGAGCAGCAGGCGATCGCGCCCCGCCTCGTAGTCGGCGCAGGTGCTGCAGGCGACCCGAGCTTTGTCCTGCGCCTGCTTTGGGTCCACCGGGCACGTCGCTCGCTGCAGCACCATGCCGGCGGCGAAGCTGCCGATGCGCACGTTGCCGAGGCCCCGCTGCCCATCGTCGATATCCTGGTCGGTCGCGACCACGTCCCGGGCCGCGATCTCTTCGCTGTCGACGTACCCGCGTTCGTCGCAGTTCAGGACGTCGCGCTTGTGGTTGACGACGTCCCAGCAGCAGAACCGCCTCGGGTCCACCCGCGGGCGCGGATAGTTCACCTGCGGGCAATCCTCCCACCTCTGGTAATTCGGGTGGGCCGGATCGCGATCCTCCTCCGCCCGCGTGAGGCTGAGCGCCATCAGCGTGCCGTCGTTGTAGCGAAGGTCGGCGTTCGAGTTGGTCACGAACAGCCAGTCGCTGTTCCGGTCCAGGACGGCGCTGGCCGGAAACGCGATCGTGTCGGCGGGCGGCGTCACGCCCGCCTGGTTGAGGCCGCACCCCGACAGCCCTGCGCACGCCGCGAGCAGCATAGCGAGCGCGGGCGCCTGGGCGCGGTTCATGCCGTCTCTTCGACCTTACCGGCGGGGATCAGGTTGTCCCGACTATCCACACTCATTGCTTCAGGGCGGCCTGCGCCGCCGCCAGCCGCGCGATCGGCAGCCGGTACGGGGAGCAGGACACGTAGTCGAGGCCGACCTCGTTGCAGAATTCGACCGACGCCGGGTCGCCGCCGTGCTCGCCGCAGATGCCGAGCTTCAGCTTCGGCTTCTGCGACCGGCCCTTCTCCACCGCGATCTTCACCATCGCGCCGACGCCCTCACGGTCGATGCTGACGAATGGATCGACCTGGTAGATGTCCTGCGCCTGGTAGGCGGCCAGCACGCGCGGGACGTCGTCACGCGACAGCCCGAACGTCATCTGGGTCAGGTCGTTGGTGCCGAACGAGAAGAACTCGGCCGTCTCGGCGATCTTGTCCGCGGTCAGTGCCGCGCGCGGAATCTCGATCATCGTGCCCACGAGATAGCCGACCTTTTTGCCCCGCGCCGCAAAAACTTCGCCGGCCACCTTGCGCACGACCGCCGTCTGAAGGTCGAGCTCCTTCTTCGTCCCGACGAGCGGGATCATGATCTCCGGGAACACCTGCATCCCCTCGGCGGCGACGTCGATCGCCGCCTCGAACACGGCGCGCGCCTGCATCTCGGTGATCTCGGGGTACGTGATCCCGAGGCGGCAGCCGCGGTGGCCCAGCATCGGGTTCGATTCCTTGAGGTCATGGATGCGCTCCTTGACCGCCTCCACGCTCTTCCCCGTGTCGCGCGCCAGCTCGGCGACGCCGGCCTCGTCGTGGGGCAGGAACTCGTGCAGCGGGGGATCCAGCGTCCGGATCGTGACAGGCCGGCCCTTCATCGCCCGGAAGATCCCGGCGAAGTCTTCGCGCTGCAGCGGCAGCAGCTTGTCCAGCGCCTTGCGCCGGTCGGCTTCGCTCTCGGCGACGATCATCTCGCGCATCGGGCCGATCTTGCCCTCGCCGAAGAACATGTGCTCCGTGCGGCAGAGGCCGATGCCCTCGGCGCCGAACGCCACCGCCGCCTCCGACTGATCGGGCTGGTCGGCGTTGGCGCGCACGCGCAGCCGGCGGGCGCCGTCCGCCCAGCTCATGAGCTTGGCGTAGGTCTGGTAGATCGGCGCCTCCTTGGCGTCGAGGTTCTTCTCGATGAGGACGCGAATGACCTCCGACGGCGTCGTGTCGACGCGGCCGTTGATCACCTCGCCCGCAAAGCCGTCGATCGAGATCCAGTCGCCTTCCTTGACGATGACTGTCCCCTTCGCGGTCTCCACCTTCATCTGGCGCGCGTGGTAGTCGAACGACAGCGCGTCGCAGCCGACGATGCAGACCTTGCCCATCTGCCGCGCGACCAGCGCCGCGTGGCTGGTCATGCCGCCGAACGCGGTCATGAAGCCGAGCGACGCGTTCATGCCCCGGATGTCCTCCGGGCTGGTCTCGTGGCGGCACAGGATCAGGTTGGTCTCGCCCTTGGCGGCCAGCGCCTCCGCCTCATCGGCGAAGAACACGACCTTGCCGGTCGCCGCGCCGGGACCCGCGGGCAGCCCCTTGGCGAGCAGGCGCCCGCCCTCGATCGCCGCCTTCTTGGCGGACGGCAGGAACACCGGCCGCAGCAGCTGGTTCAGCGCTTCCGGCTCCACGCGGCGCAACGCCTCTTCCTTCGAGATCAGCTTCTCGTCCACCATCTCGACGGCGATGCGCACGCCGGCGAACCCGGTGCGCTTGCCGTTGCGGCACTGGAGCATGTACAGCGTGCCGTTCTCGATCGTGAACTCGATGTCCTGCATCTCCTTGTAGTGCTTCTCGAGCTTCTTGCGGATGTCGAGCAGCTGCTTGTAGGCCTTGGGCAGCACGTTGCCGAGCGCCTCGATCTTCTCCGGCGTGCGAATGCCGGCGACGACGTCTTCGCCCTGCGCGTTCACCAGGAACTCACCGTAGAACACGTTCTCGCCGCTGGCGGGATCGCGCGTGAAGCAGACGCCGGTCGCCGAATCGGCGCCCTTGTTGCCGAACACCATCGCCTGGACGTTGACCGCGGTGCCCCACTCCACCGGGATGTTGTTGAGCCGGCGATAGAGGTTGGCGCGGTCGTTCTGCCACGACTGGAACACCGCCCTGATCGCGCCTTCGAGCTGCACGTACGGATCATCCGGGAAGCCGACGCCCAGCCGGTTCTTGATCTCGGCCTTGAACTCGGCGACCAGCTCCTTGAGCGCGTCTGCAGGCAGCTCCGAGTCCAGCTTCACGCCGCGCGCCTGCTTCTTGGCCGCCAGGATCACGTCGAACGGATCGTGGTCTTCCTTGTTCTCCGGCTTGAGCCCGAGCACGACGTCGCCGTACATGGCGACGAAGCGGC
>Ga0111539_10004687_pt1 | contig 17871 bp, 17 predicted proteins | sample RhiMethybrSRZTD1_FD_79667 | JGI IMG/M metagenome (GOLD analysis project Ga0111539, IMG submission 79667) | Populus rhizosphere microbial communities from Tennessee, USA - Rhizosphere MetaG P. TD hybrid SRZTD1 (version 2) (version 2) | ecosystem: Host-associated > Plants > Roots > Rhizosphere >... | reverse complement strand
TTAGAACATGGAGGCAACATGGCGGGCTTGAGCTCGCTCATGGTGCTCATCCCGACCGAACGGGCTGGGTTCTTTGTGGTGAATCACTTCGAAGGGAGCCGGCTCCGTGACGATTTGAAGTGGCTTCTGCTCGAGCGGTTCATTCCTGCTGCGCGGCAGCGCCGCCCCGTCCCAACCACTCTTCCCTCCATCGCAGAAGTGCACCCCGAGCGCTTCGCAGGTGATTACATCCCGCTCACGTCCTGCTTCAGTTGCCAACCAGTGCGAGCGCAGTCGGTCATGACGGTGACTGCAAACCAGGATGGGACCTTGGGATTTGCGGGAGGTCGCTGGATCGCAGTCGATTCCCTCCGTTTCGTGAAGGACAACGGCTCGGGCTATATTGTTTTTCGTGCAGACAGTTCTGGAACAATTGATGAGCTGTCTGCCGGCGCCTTCTATGCCTGGCAGAAAATCCAATAACGCGAGTCGGCAGCAGCCGATCCATCTGCACGACTTTGCCGACCTCGCGGTGTCTTCACACTCGGCGGCGATGCGGTTCGGGGCTCGTGGCGGTGGGGGAGGCCGGCCTGATGTGGGCGAACATGCTGCGGGCGTTCCAGGTTGGGAACGCTTTTACGAGCGATGCGCTGCCGTCGAGTTGGATGCGGCCCTCACGGATGGCTTGGGCCCAAGTAAGCTGGCCGGCGTGCCATTTGACGAAGGCTTCGGCTTCCGCCGTGATGAAGAGGTCCTCGGCGACGCCGGGGTACGTCTTGCAGATTTCGGTGTCTCCAAGTTCGATGAGTAGCCAATAGCGTTCACGGCGTGGGCGGCCGGTGAAGTCGAAGCGGATCACGACGCGTCGATCCGGGAGCTGGTCTCGGCGGAGCGCATTGCACATCGACCACAAGGCCACGAAGGGGTCGAGATTCTCGGGGGCGATCTCGAGCCAACGCGCACCCCACTCGCCAAGCGACTGGCAGACTTTGAAAAGGTCGTGGCCTGCCGACGTGAGCTTGTAGTGGTGGCCTCGGCCGTCGCGCTTGGGTGCTGACTCAACGATGCCGAAATGTTCGAGTTGCTCGAGCCGCTGTGACAGCAAGGTTCGTGAGAGTCCAGGCGCACCTTCCAGAATCTCGCCGAAGTTTCCACAGCCAAGGTACAGATTGCGGATGATGAGCGGTGTCCAGCGCTCGGCGAAGATCTCGGCGCCACGAGCGATGGGGCAGTATTGGCCGTACGTTCTCACGACCTCAGTATTGCGCTCCCACCTTCGGATTTGAAGTCCAAGTCCAGATTATTTACCAGCAAGTCCAAATTCCTTACTAGAAGGCCGGGGTCCGCGGTGGCGATCTTGTCGTCGAGAGAGAGGATCCCCATGCCGACACCGATAACCGCGAAAGTCAACTCCGAGAGCAAGCAAACAACCGTCGTGAAGATCGACGGGTTCCGAGGCCGGCTCATCAGTGCCGATCACACCGACTACGACATCGCCCGTGCAGTGTGGAACGGCGCCATCGACCGTCGCCCGCACCTGATCGCCCGATGCATCGGGAGTTCCGACGTGGTCGCGGCCGTGCGATTCGCCCGCGACCACGATCTGGAGATCGCCATACGAGGCGGAGGCCATAACGTGGCGGGCACCGCCGTCTGCAACGACGGGATCGTCATCGACCTTTCGGCAATGCGGGCCGTGCGCGTCGATCCCGCCAACCGCAGGGGCTGGGTGCAGGGTGGTGCGCTTTGGGGCGACGTCGATCACGAGACGCAGGCGTACGGTCTCGCCACCACTGGCGGAATCGTGAGTCACACCGGCGTCGCCGGGCTCACTCTTGGCGGCGGCATCGGCTGGCTGATGCGCAAGCACGGGCTCACAGTCGACAATCTTCTCGCCGTCGACATCGTGACGGCCAACGGCGAGCAGCTGCGCGTTTCGGAGAATGAGCACCCCGATTTGTTTTGGGCGTTGCGAGGCGGTGGCGGCAACTTCGGCGTGGTCACCTCGTTCGAGTTCCGCCTCCACTCCGTCGGACCGACCGTCTTGGCCGGTCCCATCCTCTGGGACGCGAGCGACGCCGGGGAGGTCCTCCGCTTCTACCGCGAATTCGTCCGCCACGCTCCCGATGAGCTCGGCACTGTTGTGAGATTCGGGACCGCGCCGCCACTTTCGGTCATTCCCAAGAATCTGCATTGGCGCCCGGTGGTGATGATCGGTACCTGCTACGCCGGGCCGATCGAAGACGGTGAGCAAGTACTCCGTCCGCTTCGCGCATTTCGAACTCCACTTCTCGATCTGGTCGGGCCCATGCCGTATGTAGGATTCCAGAGCGCGCTCGACTCGACCGTCGTCCACGGTTGGAACTACTACTGGAAGTCCACCTACCTCCCCGAGCTGCGCGACGATCTCATCGACGTAATCGCCAAGCACGCATTCGCCTGCTCGTCGCCACGTTCTTACGTGGCGTTGTTCCATCTAAAGGGGATGGTGAGCCGAGTGGTCGAAGGCGGGACGGCGTTCGGGAACCGGCAGGCATCGCATGCGATCACACTGGATGGTGTGTGGCGGCCTGACGAGAACTTCGGCGACCGCGACACCGCTTGGACGAGGGAATTCTTCGCCGCGCTCGGCCGCTTCCGCGAAGGCGTGTACGTCAACTTCTTGGGCGGCGACGAAGACCCCGATCGGGTCCGCGAGGCGTACGGCGACTCTGTCTACAACCGACTGGTGGAAGTGAAAACCAAGTACGACCCCGACAACATCTTCCACCACAACCAGAACATCCGCCCAGCTTCATGAATGCGCGCTCGCGGTGAAGCGCAGGATCCTTCATTGTTGTGCCGGGGCAGGGGGAATGAAAGCAGACGGAGAGCGGCGCGCTGAGCACGAGCGGTTCCGGAGAATCGACGCCGCATTCCGAGCGGGCGACCTCGCTGCCCTGCGAGCGGCGGTCCCTTTTCAGGATTCGGTGACACGATGGCGGTCCCCATCGGTACTCGACTAGGCCCATACGAGATTCAGTCTGCACTTGGTGCGGGCGGCATGGGCGAGGTATATCGCGCACGGGATACGAAGCTGAATCGGGACGTCGCACTCAAGATTCTGCCTGAGCAATTCGCGAGTGATCCGGATCGACTCGCTCGCTTCCAACGAGAAGCGCGCGTGCTGGCGTCGCTGAATCATCCGCAAATCGCCGCGATCTATGGCATCGAAGAGACGAATGGCGTGCAAGCGCTTGTGCTCGAGCTGGTCGACGGGCCAACGCTCGCAGATCGTATTGCGCGCGGTCCGATGGCGTTCGAGGAAGCTCTCCCAATCGCGCGGCAAATCACCGACGCGCTCGAGGCTGCTCACGCGCAGGGCATCATCCACCGCGATCTCAAGCCGGCGAACATCAAGCTGCGACCGGATGGCGCAGTCAAGGTCTTGGACTTCGGTCTGGCCAAGGCACTTGATCTCGTACCGGATGGGATCGACCCGTCGCAATCGCCCACCATCACAAGTCCAACGATGACGGGTGTCGGCGTCATTCTGGGAACGGCGGCGTACATGAGTCCCGAGCAGGTGAAAGGCCGCTCGCTCGATCCGCGCAGCGACATCTGGGCCTTCGGATGCGTGCTCTTCGAGATGCTCACCGGGCGCCGCGCATTTGGCGGGGAGGACGTTGCGGAAACGCTGGCGTTCGTCCTCACGAAGGAACCGGAATGGAATTCATTGCCGTCCAATCTCCCGCCATCCATCCGCCGTCTCCTTCGTCGCTGCATCGTCAAAGATCGCACGCGGCGGCTCGCCGACATCGCGGATGCGCGCATCGAGCTCGACGAAACCGTTTCGGACGAAATCGGATCGAGCGCTGCGGCCTCCGCAAGTTCTTCGCACGCACCGAACACGACTCGCCGTGTGTTGCCATGGACGATTGCGGCTGCTTTTCTCGCGATGACACTCGCGCTCGCCGGCGTCCTGCGGTTCGGTCGTCCCACCCCTGACACTCCTATGCTTCGCACCTCGATCTTGTTACCCGGCCGCATCGGCGATCGCTGGGGTGGTACACCTGGCGCGAACTTGGCGGTTTCCCCCGACGGGTTGCGTCTTGCATTCGTGGCCACCGACTCGACCGGACGCCGGCAGTTGTGGATGCGCGATCTCGACGGCACCGTGGCCCGCCCCCTCTCCGACACGGAGGACGCCATTACGCCGTTCTGGTCACCCGACAGCCGGTGGCTCGCGTTCGTCGCGAAGGGGAAGCTCAGAAAACTCGATCCTTCTGCTGGTACGGCAGTGACTTTGTGCGAGTCGGCGATTTCAGGTGGAGCCTGGAATCGAGACGACATCATTCTCTTCACGCAGAGCTCACCACAAGCGTTGGCCAAGGTGGGCGCGGAGGGCGGCGCACCATCGCCGGTGACTACACTCGATGCAAAGGCCTTCGAGTTTCGCCATTCGTCTCCGTTCTTTCTTCCGGACGGCCGCCATTTCATCTATGTCATGGTTGGGCTCGGCGAAGAGACTGCCGTCTACATCGCATCGCTCGAATCCCAAGAGCGAACCCAATTGCCGATCGAGTCCGCCTTCGTGCAATACGCGCAAGGCTTCCTGTTGTTCACGCGGGGAACCACTCTCATGGCGCAGCGCCTCGACGAGCGGAAGCACGCGCTCGTTGGCGAAGCGGTTCCAGTCGCAGAACAGCTCCGAGTGGATTGGTTCCTACGGGGCAGGTACTTCACCGTATCCGACACGGGCATGCTCGTGTTCCAGGAAGATCCATCTCCGGGATACGACCTTGTCTGGTATGACCGCGAGGGTCGGCGGACGGGCACTCTTGGAACATCGGCCGACTATGCCGACGTGTCCCTCTCACCGGATGGCCGGCGTGTGCTGGTCTCCATCGGGGAGCCGCCCACGATGAACCGTGATCTTTGGATCTTCGACGTTGCGCGCGGTATCCGAACCCGGTTCACCGCCAGTCCCGAGCCCGAGGCGCACAACATCTGGTCGCCGGATGGCAGTCGCATTGTGTTCGACCGCCGGAAGGGACATCGCGACATGTATCAAAAGGCTTCCAACGGCGTCGGAGACGAAGAGGTATTGCTCGAGGATGAATCCGACAAGAACCCGGTCAGTTGGTCACCCGACGGCCGGTACATCATGTACATCCGACGAAACGTTGGGATCGTCAATCTCTGGGTGTTGCCGCTTGACGGTGATCGAAAGCCTTTCCCATTCCGGGAGAGCCCCTTCTTCGATGTGCCGGGACTGTTCTCCCCGGACGGGCACTGGGTTGCTTTCGCCTCCAACGAATCCGGGCGAATGGAGATCTATGTCTCCCCGTTCCCTGGTCCGGTCGAGAAGTCACAAATCTCCATCGCCGGCGGCCGTAACCCGCGGTGGCGTCGTGATGGAAAGGAGATTTTCTATCAGGCGCCTGATAACAAGCTGATGGCTGCCGCGGTCTCCACGGATCGCGGTCGCTTCGAGGTTGGAGAAGTGAGGGCGCTGTTCGAGCTGGGGTCGGTCGGACCGCGACTGAGCTACGATGTTTCACCGGACGGGCAGCGCATTCTCGCGGTCAAAAAGAAAACAGAAACTGCCTCCGTCCCGCTCACGCTCGTGGTCAATTGGCCCGCGCTGCTGAAGCAATGATGCCAGCCACCCCCGTTGCGCAAGGTCGTAGTGCAATGACGGCAAATGTGAAGAGTGCCTCGGCCTGACACAAATCGGCCTCAAGACCCTGCCCGAAGTTCGCCGAAAAGACGAAGAGCGAGGGTCCAGCCCCAGCCTGGTGTCGGTGATGTGGGAATCGAGGTCCAGAGTGAAGGCCACCACCTGCTCACTCCGAGCTCTCTCCTCGTTCGGAGACGTTGCTGCAGAGGATGATTCGGTACTCGACTATTTCTTGAAGACCGACGCGGTCAGCGACATCGCGGAGAATCGCGTCTTTCTGGTGCTCGGCCGGAAAGGCTCCGGGAAGACTGCGATCGTGCGCCACTTCTCGGAGGGCGCGAAGTCCACGGTTTCACGCGCGCTGAGCCTGCGGGGGTACCCGTGGAATCTCCACGCGCAGCGAATCGACCGCGGCGCCTCCGAGATCGAGGCCTACGTCTCGTCGTGGCGGTATCTCCTTGCCTCCCAGCTCGCCGCCCTGGTGTTGACCAAGATCGGAGACGATGCGAGCGGCGAGGCTCGATCCATCCGAGAGTTCTTTCGAGACAACTACGGCGAATCCGGCATCGCACTGTCCCAGCTTCTTCAGCCCAAGCGATTGCGACTGTCGAGATTCTCGTTCGAGCCCATGTTGTTTGGAAACAAGCTCATCGGCGTGAACCTGGAACGGGGCGCGGGGGACTTGGGACTCGGCATGGAGCTGAATGCACTCACCAATTCTCTTTTGAGCGCAACGCGAACGCTCTGCACTCGTGCCGCACTGCCACCGCTGCTGCTGCACATCGATGAGCTCGATCAGGGCCTCGCTTCGATCGACGGAGCCCGCGCCCGGATGCTCATCGGACTCATCCTCGCTGCGAGGACGCTTCGCCAAGAGCTGCAGGGGCCGGGTACGAAAGTCAACACAGTCGTCTACCTGCGGTCCGATTTGTGGAACGATCTCGAATTCTCCGACAAGAACAAGATCTCCCAAACTTCCGCACTCCATCTCGCCTGGGATTCCAAATCCCTGCGGCACTTGGTGGACGCACGTCTCGACGCGAAGCTCGGCTCCGGAGTGAACTGGGATGCGATCGCGTCTCCGGAGCTCATGCGAGGATCGCAGACGAAATGGAATCACATCCTCTCGCGCACGTTTCTCCGGCCTCGGGACGTGATCAAGTTTCTGAACGCGATGCTCGAACGCGCGAAGCTTCGAGACGAGGAGCCCCTCATTTTCTCCAACGAAGATACCGTGGCCTCACGAGAGACTTACTCGCGTTACTTGAAGGACGAGCTCGACGACGAGATCCTGCCCCACTGGCCGGAGTGGGAGGAGGCGCTCCAAGCCTGCTCCGCGATCGCGACCATCACCTTCGAGCGCGACAACTTCGTCCTCGAGTACGAGAAGAGGCGCTCGTCGGCGAACCAAGTCACTGCAGAGGAAGCGCTCGAGCAGCTCTATCGCTTTTCTGTGATCGGGTACGAGCGACGAAGCGGCTATGGCGGATCATCGTGGGCATTCCAATTCACGGACCCTGAAGCAGGGTGGGATCGTTCGGCAACCCGATTCAAGGTTCACCTGGGTCTCAAGGAGTACGCGAGACTCAGGGAAGATGGATGATCGCAGGCGGGCGCTCAGCGAGGTGGGAAATGGGCATGTTTGGTTCGACGTTTGAGCACCAGGACTTCGGCATGTTCAAGAAGAAACTTCTTGGAGTGTGGATAGGATCGATGAGGTTGGAGGGTGTGAACGTCGAGACAAGGTTACCCGGATCCGGAAAAGAACCCGACGCGACCGCGATCAAACTCCTCAAAGAACTTCCGAATCGGTTTCCCGCCCTCAAAAAAGAGATCGAAAAACATCTTTATGAACACTACGAGCCGTACAAGGAGGCTGCGGATGCCGGTCAGGAGGTTTGGCCGGTTGGAGGAAAGTTTCCGAAGATTGGTTCACCGTCAGAGGTGTGGAAGTCGACCAAGCCGATTCGAGTCATTGTTGAGTCGACGAATCCCGGAAGCAAATTGGAGGTTGCGTTTGAAGTCGGCTGGGATGAAGAGCACACTGTCGCCGCCACAATTGAGAATTGGAAGACTACGGATTTCTGTGGAAGCGTCTGACTTACGCCGAACGACCAGATGATTTGGGTTTCGCTCGTCGCCTCGCCATTGGTTATCGCACTGACCGGCTACATGACGATCCGTGCTTGGCGAAGCTCGCCGGAGTCGTGGCGTGCGTTTAACCAGCGGCTCCGCCCCGCGTCGTGGCAGCGTTGGCCGGTGTACGGTGCGCTTTGGAGAGACTTTGATCGTCACACTCTGCGGTACCTGTGGGTCGCGCGATTAGTGGCGCCGTTGGGTGTCGCGCTGGCGGCGTTCGGATTCATCGCACTCGCGACGGAGTGTTTCCACATTGGCTGAGATTTTTCGGGAAGGAAACTCTATGCTGCGTTAGTTTTCACCTATGGAGATCCGCACACTTCATCCCAAGGACGCCGCAAGCTTTCAGCACCTGCGGCTGAATGCCCTGCGCGAGTGTCCAACCGCATTCTCCTCGAGTTATGAAGAGGAGTGCGACATTCCTCTCTCACGCGTTGGGGAGCGCTTATCGCCAACGCCCGATCGAGCCGTATTCGGCGCCTTCGATGATGGCAGCCTGATTGGGATCGTGGGGCTTCGGCGAGAGTCCCACCGAAAGCTTTCGCATAAGGCTTTTGTCTGGGGCGTCTATGTCGCCCCGACGCATCGCCAACGTGGTATCGGTCGAAGATTACTTCAAGCAACTCTCGATCATGCGGGGAGCATGCCTGGTTTGCGACAAGTTACGCTGAGCTCAAATGCCGCCAACGTGGCGGCGAACGCATTGTACAAGGCTTTGGGTTTCGAGCCTTTCGGAGTGGAGAAGGACTTCTTAGTGGTTGATGGTGTCTTCTATGATGAAATCCATATGGCACGCGTCCGGCCGGCGTTCGTGGCGCCGGGGACCCGGGAGATCATTCGAATGCGTACACAAGGGATGCTGTTCACTGCGACTGCACTGATCGAAGCGGGCGGTGGACTATCTCTGGTGAGTTTACCTGCATTGGCAATTTGGATCCTGCTTGGTGTCCGAGAGCCATCACCTGAGGCCCTCGTGGTGAGCCGAGTCTGTGGCGCAGCCCTGCTCGCAATTGGGATTGCATGCTGGCTCGCGCGTGACGATCGCGGCAGTCGTTCTCAGCACGGTCTGCTGTGGGCAATGCTTGTTTACAATGTTGGCGCGTGCATCGTGCTGGCGTTTGCCGGATCGATGTTGTCAATGGCTGGTGTCGGGCTTTGGCCTGGGGTGGGACTTCACGCCATCATGACGATTTGGTGTGCGCTGAATCTACGAGCGTCGCCTACCAATGCGCGATAACCAGCGACGGTCTCATTGCGGAATAACTTGCCGAGGCTGATGATCGTCTACGGGGCTCGCCTCAAACGAATTGAAGCCGTCATGGCTGCTGCTTGCGATATGATGCCGGAATCGAGCTAGTGGTATGCAACATCTACGACGAAGCCGGCGAACCGCTACGACCGTGGGAGGAAACATAGTTTCCCATGCATCGCGACACCATCATTTTGCATGCCGGCTACCGTGAGAATGACGCACCGGGCGTTTTCTTAGAAGGCCCGCAGTTTTCCGCAACGTTCACCACGCCAGGATCTCCGTCCGATCATCGATACACCTACGGCAGATTCGACAATCCAACGTGGAGTGCATGGGAGCGCGCTCTTGGAGCGCTGGACGAAGGTGAAGCCGTGGCGTTCGCATCCGGCATGGCCGCAGTGTCGGCCGTATTCGGAACGGTGCTGAAGCCAGGCGATGTCGTCGTGCTTCCCTCGGACTCGTACTACACGACGCGACTCGTTGGGTCGGGTTGGCTCGAAACGATTGGGGTGCGCACGCGCCTGGCCCCCACGCGCGGGGATGCCCAGATGGAGTTGCTCGATGGAGCACGGTTGCTCTGGATCGAGACGCCGTCGAACCCACAGCTCGATGTGTGCGACATCGAGCTGCTCGCGAAGGCCGCCCGCGAGCGCGGTGCGCTGGTCGCCGTCGACAACACGACCGCCACCGGCTATCTCCAACATCCGTTGCGGCTTGGCTGCGACTTTGTCGTCGCATCCGACACGAAAGCGATGTCGGGACACAGCGACTTGATCCTCGGACACGTGACCGTGCACGATTCCGATCGGCTCGCAGCACTCCGCACGTGGCGAACGCAGCATGGAGCGATCCCAGGCCCGATGGAGGTTTGGCTGGCGCATCGTTCGCTTGCAACACTGCCTTTGAGAATTGCCCGGCAATGCGCGACGGCAATGGAGCTGGCACGAATGCTTTCCGCCCATGCCGACGTGAGGGCAGTACACTATCCGGGATTACCCGACCATCCCGGACACGAGATCGCCTCTCGACAGATGGACGCATTCGGCGGAGTTGTAAGCTTCGATCTCGAGACGAAGACTCGCGCCAATGCGTTTCTGCGGTCACTGACCCTGGTGCGCGAGGCGACGAGCTTCGGCGGCGTTCACTCGTCGGCGGAAAGGCGTGCCCGATGGGGCGCCGACGCGGTCAGCGAGGGCTTCATTCGCTTCAGCGCCGGTTGCGAAGCGTCCCAGGATCTGTTGGCCGACGTTGCGTCTGCACTGGCCAGCAACCCGGTACGCGATGGATAAACAATTCAACCAACTCCGTCAGACCTGGGACTATCTCGGTGAGCACGATCCTCTGTGGGCGATTCTGTCATTTCCGCAAAAACGCGGGAACCGCTGGCAACTCGAAGATTTCTTTGCTACCGGACGGGATGAGATCGACGCCCTGCTCCAGGCTGTCAGCGATCGTTTTCCGGATGTCCCGCGCCGCTGTGCGCTTGATTTTGGTTGTGGTGTTGGACGCTTAACAAGGGCACTCGCCGCTCATTTCGACCACGTGATCGGGATCGACGTTGCTGCATCCATGATCCGTCGGGCGCGGCAGCTCAATTCCGCGATACAAGCTTGTGAGTTTGTGCTCAATGAGCGGGCAGATTTGAGCCCCGTTCCATCAGGATCGGTCGACTTCATCTACTCCAATATCGTTCTCCAGCACATCGAGCGACCCTACTCAGATCGCTATCTCCAGGAGTTCGTGCGGGTGCTTTCGCCTCAAGGGCTTGCCGTGTTTCAGATCCCGTACCATTACGGAGGGCGATATGAATTCTTGGCTCGCCGAATCCCATCGCCTCTTCTGGAGCTCTACCGGCGCATCCGTTACGAGCGATGGCGGTACCAGATGCATGCAATCCCGATCGAGCAAGTCCATGCGATCGTACGCGAGGCGGGCGGACGAGTGATTCACACCGAGGAGTCGAACATTGCCGGCGACAAATGGAAGAGCAAGCTCTACTTCGTGAGGTGCGGGTGAAGTAGCGAGTTCGTGTCGCGGAATCTTCTGGGGCGACAATTCCTAATTTTCTAAGGAGGCATGATGAAACGAATTCTATGGCTGATGCTGTTTGTGCTCGTGCCGGCGCTCCCCCTTTTCGCACAAGATCAAACGGCACAAGATCCGGCGCCGGCAAGCCCTTCGATCAAGCTGGTGGCGGTAACGCTTCTCGTCAAAGACTATGAGGAAGCCGGGAAGTGGTACTCGGAGAATCTCGGATTTGAAGTGCGCGACAACAAGGACCCAAAACCAGAAAGACGCTGGGCGGCAATGTGGTCGAAAGACGACCCGAGTTTCCAAATCTTCCTCCATAAGCCCGGCAACGGATACATGCCCGTCGCGAAGAATTTGTCGCCCGACCGAGTTGGCAAGGAAACGTTTTGGATTCTGCGCACGAACGACTACGACAGCATGATCGCGCGTTTGAAAGAGAAAGGAGTGTCCTTTCGCTCGGAGATGTACCCAATGCCCGGCGGCGGGAAAGAAATCGTGTTTGAAGATCTTTACGGCAATTTGTGGGTGCTCCAACAAGTCGGGAAAAAGTGATGGAGGCGCGCCCGCGTTTTCGACGTGTCAGCAACTGCGGCTGAATGCGAGCATATAGAGTGACTGCCGCTCGCGTGCTCGTCATGGTCGCATTGTTTCTCGCGTGGCCTACATTGGGATTCGGGGCGAAGACGGACCTGGTGGTTCTTCGTAACGGCGACAAGATCACCGGTGACGTGAAGGGTCTGAGCCGCGGGAAGCTCGACTACAGCACGGATGATGCGGGGCGACTGGCCGTCGAGTGGGTCAAGGTGATGCGCATCAGCAGCCCGCACTCGTTCGAAGTCCTGTTGAGCGACGGCACAGAGTACTTCGGTAGCCTGGCCATGACCGACCGCGATGGAACGCTGGCTGTCGTTGGTGCACTGTCGGACACTCTTGAGATTCCCTCCATTGTTGAGATCAGTCCGCTCAATGCTGGGTTCTTTCAGCGTGTGAAGGCTTATCTCGATATGGGTCTTAGCTTCGCGAAGGCAAATAAGGCGACGACACTCAACACCGCCGGCGAAGCTGCGTACCGTGGGGACACGATGGGGGGCAAGCTCTCGTTCAGCTCTTATGCACAAGGGCAGGAATCGATCGAAACCACCACGCGCAACAGCGCTGCCTTGCAGGGGACCTACTTCTTACCCAAGCGATGGTCGGTAGTCGGGCTGCTCCAGGGGGAGCAGAATGATGAGCTCGATCTCGATCACAGATTCACGGCCGCGGCGTTGTTGGGACGAGTCTTTGTCCAGTCGAACTCGACGGACCTCGGGGCCGCTGCTGGACTCGCGGTGACCGAGGAACAATTTTCGCCGGCCACGACAGAGTTGGAACAGGATGGCGAGAGCAATACAAGCGTGGAGGCTGTGCTGGCTGCACAGTGGGACGCCTTCCGATTCGACAGCCCGAGTCTTGACTTCTCGACCTCTCTCTACCTCTACCCGAGCTTATCGAATGTTGGAAGAGTCCGCGGCGAGTTCACGAACCGGATCAAGTATGAATTGTTCTCGGATTTCGACGTCGGGATCTCGATCACCGACACGTTCGACAGCGATCCACCGGAGGAGAGCGCCACCAAGAACGACTTCATCACGTCCTTTACGATTGGTTGGTCTTACCGTCGTTAGCGTTCCGATGAGTCTGGGGGGTGCTGATGCGTTTCATTCGCGCGTGGATTGTCGCAACCATTCAACTCCTCGTCGTCCCAACTTTCGCAGCGACTCAAAGTGAGGCGGCACTCCTTGCGCCGGTGGAGCACGTTTACGCAACGCCGGGTGGCACGCAACTCAAGGCCTATGTCTTTTCTCTTGAGAATCCCAGCGGGCAGAGACGATCTGCAGTCGTGCTGTTCCATGGCGGCGGCTGGGCGATGGGAGAGCCAGCGTGGGCGTTTTCCCGAGCGAAACGCTTTGCCGAACGTGGGATGGTGGCGATTGCGGCAGAGTATCGTCTTTCCGACCAGAAGGAAGTTACGCCTCTCGAGGCGATGGCGGACGCACGTGCTGCGTTTCGTTGGGTGCGAACGCATGCGGATTCCTTGGGCATCGATCCGAAACGTGTCGCAGCGTACGGCTGGTCCGCAGGAGCGCATCTCGCAGCGTCCGCGGCGATATTCGACACGGAAGCTTCCAAGGACACGGTCAGCGCAACGCCCGACGCTCTGGTCCTTGTTTCTCCGGCAGTTTCGCTGGGAGAAGATGGCTGGGTACAGCGTCTTCTGATGGGTCGGGGGAGCGCGCAAGACATCTCACCAGACGAACACGTGCGCAAGGGACTTCCTCCAACACTAATCCTTCAGGGCAACGTGGATACAGTGACGCCGGTGACCGGCGCGAAGCGGTTTTGCGAGCGCATGCTCGCTGCCGGCAACGTGTGCGAGCTACACATCTATGAGGGCTTCGGGCACCTGTTTACGCCCGCGGGCATTCCGGATGATGGAATGCCCCAGCCAGATCCGGCGATTTCCGCAGACGCTTCGAAGCGAGCCGACCGCTTCCTGGAATCGCTGGGGTTCTGAACGCGCATGTCGCCGCCACCGCAGGTGTGGCGGCCGCTCGCCTCTCGCATGCCCCGCGATCGAGAAGGCCTAGTTGAAATCGTACCGTAGAACGATTCGACCTTGGACTGCGTCGATGTCCTGCTCGGTAGTCGGTTGATCGATCCGCTGCCAGGTGTTCTCGAGGCCGATGGAGAAAAACGGGCGTCCAGTGTAGAAGATCCCGAAACCGAAGGCTTGCGAGCCCGCGCCGAGATCCTCTCCCCGCTCGCTTAGACTCTCGCCGCGGTAGGTTCCCAGAAAACCCATCGGAGTGTGTGTGAGCGGATTGAGGTCGAAGCTCACGGCTGCACCGCCGTTCACAACCGAAGTATTGGATTCCGATTCGAAGAACTTGTCACCCATGCCAGCCTCGACGTAGCCGATGAATCCGATCCACTGCGCCGGAGTGTAAGCAGCACGTACACCTCCCAGGACTCGCACGTTGCTCCCTTGCGAGAGCAGGGAATCTGCGCCCGCCTCCACGGCGTCGGTCGAATCGCCATCCGCGATGGAATGCACGACGGCACGGACGAAATCCAGCGGCGACACCCCATAGAGTGTGTTGCCTCGCACATCGACAGTGGCCGACAGCTGCCAGTTGCGTTTCCGCATCAAGCTCGCTGTCCCGCCAACCTCGTAGCCGTAGATGGCCGAGACTCCCTCGGACAAGATCGATATGGCCGTCGTCCCGACTCGGCTACCGCCGGAAATCCCCCCTCGCACGGCGAACCGGCGATTGATTGCGTGTTGGTATTTGAACTCGAGCAGAATCACGCCGATGTTCCCGCTCAGTGACCCGACCTGCTCTCCATCGAGGTTCAAGATCGGCACATCGAGGTTCACAGCCATGCCGAATCCCGTCGTGCTCGAGACAGTCGTCGAAACGAAAGGGTCGGGCACGATGGTGGACGGTATGAACAGATGACCACCCAATTCGCGAGGCGCTTCGGTTGGATTGTTCTCTTGAGCCACGACTTGCGTGCTGAGACTCGTAGCGAGGATAACCAGCAGCCAGGAGCTGGCCAGCGCCCGCGCGAGATTCCGATGGTTCATCATCCGATTGCGCATCCGCGGCACCTCCATTGGAGCTTGATCACCCTAACACGAACGCTACTTTAAGCACGTCTTTCTCACGAGCCTGAAACCTCGGCTCAGCGAGGGACGTCTCACCAAGTACGATGATCCCACACACGGGGAGCCATAGCATGTCCGAGGTTTCGACCTTCAGGCTCTACCTACTCAGAGTCATGTACTTGATCATTGCAGTGGGTCTGGGCATCACCATTTGGCCAGGGATACTGTCTCCACCACCCAACCTGTCACATATGGCCACCGTGGTTCGAAGCGTGTTAAGCGCGGTCGCTCTTCTCGCGCTCTTGGGAGTTCGCTACCCGCTCAAGATGCTGCCGCTACTTTTCTTTGAGCTACTGTGGAAGACCATTTGGGTTCTTGTCTTTGGTCTTCCACTTTGGCGTGGCCAGCAATTGGATGCGAACACGCGCGAAACCCTGAAAGCTTGTCTGATGGGCGTGGTGCTGGTTCCGCTCGTGCTCCCTTGGGGCTACGTTGCCAGACACTATTTGAGAGTACCTGGCGACCAGTGGGGCGCTCGGCGCGCATCAGGTTCGGAGGCGTCGGCTCGGCTGGCAAAGTGAAGGCACGCGCGGTAAGATCTCTCGCCCTAAACCTCTGTCCGCGGACACGCGCCGCCTGACTTAGGTGATCCCCATTGCGGGGTCGTAACGCCGGCTCCGTCTCCGACGATGACGCGAAGAAAACTTACCCACAGGGGTGGAAGGCGCCGCGGCCGTACATCCGCATCGTGCCACAGCCCGGTCGCTGAAGAAGGTACGACCTGCGGGCGTTCGCAGCATGTGCAGACGCTCGCGGTCGCGGCCGACAAGCACTCGTTGTCCCCAATGTCGTCTAGCGCCCTTTGGCTCTCGCCCTTCTGACCAGCGCCAGCGAACTGGCCGCCGAGACAGCGCTCATGAGGATCATTGACCCGATCACGACGGCAGCGACAAGCCACAGCGGGGATTCGCCAGGCGGCTCATTAATGACAAACGGAAGTACGCCAAGCAGCAGACCAACCATCCCTCCGCAAACAACGACCGTTGAAAACGACAATTCATCGGATTTGCGCGGGCGCGCTGCAATCCAGAGCACCGCGGAAAACACCACCCCGCCCACGAAGCCGGGGAACACTCCGATTGGAGGTCCCACCCACAGCTCATCCAGAGTTCCACTCGAATCCACGATCCGAATCAGTGCACCACCCACCGCCCATGCCGCGGCCCAGATCAAGCCCATGACTACCGCACCGGAGATCAGTCTCAGCCACTCCTTCACTGGAACCTCCCCGTGAACCTAGGCCGTCGTCCATTGTCGTTTGCCAGCATCGAACACTTTGTAGCATAAAGGAGTCGGCGGTGAAGCGGTTGATGCCCCGCAAAGCCGTACACCAAAGTCGAGCTTCGTACGGCGTGGATGCGCCAGGGTTTCTGTTGATCGCCGCTGCCGCGTCCGCCGCTTACGTCATCTGGGCGATCGCTTCGCACAAGTTTGGATCCATTGTCGGCGCCACGATGTTGCTCTCGTGCGTCGGTTTCAGCCTGCATACATCACTTCGCGGGAAGTTCATCGTGTGGGACGAGCTGCTCGAACGGCTTAAGCTTCGAGGCGACGAACGAATCTTGGATCTCGGCTGCGGACGAGGCGCCGTCTTGCTCTTGGCCGCGAAGCGCCTGAGCACCGGGCGGGCATTCGGCGTCGACATCTGGAGCCGCAAGGACCAGTCCGGGAACTCGCCCAACGCGACGCGAAGCAACGCTCAACTTGAAGGAGTGCAGACGCGGGTTGAGCTCGTGACGGGCGACGCGACGTCGCTCCCTTTTCAATCCAATACGTTCGATCTCATCGTTTCGAATGTCGCGATTCACAACATCAAGGGTCAACTGGCTCGACGAAACGCGATTGACGAGGCGGTGCGCGTTCTCCGTCCCGGCGGGCGGATCATTCTCGCTGATCTGAAGAACACGGGTGCTTATGCCGCACGCCTCGAGACGCTCGGCATGATGGACGTCAAGCGGCGCGGACTCGGCTGGCGCATGTGGTGGGGTGGACCGTGGGTACCGACGCGTCTCGTTGCTGCCACGAAGTTGACCGAAGCGGAGCGCTGATCATGCGCGACATTCACCTTTTACGCCTTCCACCTCGTTAGCGAGGCAATATGAGTCACGATTCCACATCTCCGTTTCTCATTGCAGCTGTGCAGGCGACTCCGGTTTTCCTGAACAGGGCAGCCTCTTTGGAGAAAGCTTGCGCGTTGATCGCCGAAACGGGCCGAGCCGGGGCCAAGCTGGCTGTCTTTCCCGAGGGATTCATTCCCACCTATCCCTTGTGGGCGTGGTTCATCCCTCCTTACAAGACCCAGGAACTGCGTGAGCTCTACACAGAACTGCTGGAGAACAGCATCTCGGTGCCGAGTGCGGAGATCGATGAGCTCTGCAGAGCGGCTTCAGCCGCGGGTGTGAACGTGGTGATGGGCGTGAACGAGCGCGATGTCGAGGCGAGCAGGACGACCCTCTACAACACCTTGCTCTTCATCAGTGCCGATGGACGCCTGCTGGGCAAACACCGGAAGCTCGTCCCTACCGTAGCTGAACGACTTGTGCATGCGCAGGGAGACGGCAGCACGCTTGGCGTCTATGACCTGTCGATCGGGCGGCTGGGCGGGCTGATCTGCTGGGAGAACTACATGCCGCTCGCACGGTATGCGCTGTACGCATGGGGAGTACAGTTGTACGCCGCGCCAACGTGGGACCGCGGTGAGCCGTGGACCTCGACGCTCCGCCACATCGCCAAGGAGGGGCGTGTGTACGTCGTGGGTTGCTGTACACCCATGCGTCGGGATGACATCCCAGACCGCTACGCGTTCAAGAGGACATATCTGCCCGAATCGGAGTGGCTCAATCCCGGCGAGAGCACAATTATCGACCCGGACGGGAAATTCCTCGTCGAGCCGGTGCGGAACAGAGAGGAGATCCTCTACGCCGAAGTGGATCCCAGGAATATGAAGGGCCCTCGCTTTCAGTTAGACGTGGCCGGACACTACGGGAGGCCCGATCTGTTTGAGCTTACGGTGCATCGGCGCGCACGCCCGATGGTTCGGGTGCTCGATCAATCATTGAGTCACGATGTAAGCCGAACGGTACATGACGAGGACGTGGA
>Ga0111539_10004685_pt1 | contig 17874 bp, 15 predicted proteins | sample RhiMethybrSRZTD1_FD_79667 | JGI IMG/M metagenome (GOLD analysis project Ga0111539, IMG submission 79667) | Populus rhizosphere microbial communities from Tennessee, USA - Rhizosphere MetaG P. TD hybrid SRZTD1 (version 2) (version 2) | ecosystem: Host-associated > Plants > Roots > Rhizosphere >... | reverse complement strand
TCCCGCCTCGCCGTTGCGATTCACGACGCCCTTGGCTACCATTGCCCGCACGGCGGAGGTCGCGATGGTCCCACCGGCCGATGTGTCCGCGGTTCCCCACACGATCCGGTCACAGACCTGGGTCGATGTCATTCGAGATCGAGCTCAGCACCGTCCGGAGCGCGTCGTCTACACCTTTCTCGGCGACGGAGACGCTCGCGAATCCTGGCTAAGCTATCAGGAGCTCGAGCAACGGGTACGGGCGATCGGCGCCCGCTTGCAACGCCGGCGCGTCCCCGGCGATCGCGCCCTCATGCTCTATCCGCCCGGGCTGGACTACATCGCGGCGTTCTTCGGCTGCCTGAGCGTCGGCGTTGCCGCGGTGCCGGCTTGGCCGCCTCATCCGGCTCGACTGGCGCTGACACTGCCGAGGCTTCGGAGCATCGTCGCGGACGTGAAGCCCGCGGTAGTGCTGACAAACACCGCGGGCCTCGGTCTCGCCGATGTCATGATCCGCAGCGCACCGGAATTCGGCGGGCTGGAATGGCTGGCGACCGACAGCTTCGACCTCGAAGAGGCGAGCGAGTGGCGCGATCCGGCAATCTCGGCGGACTCGATCGCGCTCGTGCAGTACACCTCCGGCTCGACCGCCGCCCCCAAGGGCGTCGCCCTCACTCACGGGAACCTGATCCACAACTCTGCGATCGTTCGCGACACGCTCGGCCATTCCGCCGAGACCGTTAGCACGATCTGGCTGCCGCCCTACCACGACATGGGGCTCATCGGCGGACTCCTGCAGCCGATCTACGTGGGGTTTCCGGTCTTCGCGATGTCGCCGCTGCACTTCCTGCAACGGCCGCTGCGCTGGCTCGATGCCATCTCGCGTTACAAGGCGACCACCAGCGGCGGGCCGAACTTCGCCTACGAGCTGTGCCTGCGCCGAACGACGGTCGAGCAGCGGGCCTCGCTCGACCTCCGAAGCTGGGAGACGGCCATCGTCGCGGCCGAGCCGATCAACCCCGCGACTCTCGAGCGCTTCACCTCGGCGTTCGGGCCGTGCGGCTTCCGGCCGACCACATTTCGGCCTTCGTACGGTCTCGCCGAGGCGACTCTGATGGTCACCTCCCGCGCCGGGCCACATACGCACGACGGTGGCACGCGGGCTCTGGTGAGCTGCGGTGAAGCCCGCCCCGGGCAGCGCATGTTGATCGTCGATCCGGAGTCCGATGTCCCATGCCCGCCTGGTGTGGCGGGCGAGATCTGGGTGGCCGGGCCGAGCGTGGCCCACGGGTACTGGAACCGTCCGCAAGAGACCGAAGCGACGTTCGGGGGCCGCCTTGCGACGACCGGAGAGGGGCCCTTTCTCCGCACCGGCGATCTCGGATTCGTGCGCGATGGCGAGCTGTTCGTCACTGGACGGTTGAAGGACCTCATCATCATCCGCGGCCGAAACCACTATCCCGACGACATCGAATGGACGGTCGCCCGCAGCCATCCCTCACTCCGCGCCTGCGCCGGTGCGGCGTTCTCCGTGGTCTCGGACGGAGAGGAGCAGCTCGTCGTCGTGCAGGAGATCGACCGGCAGGACCGGCAGCCGGACGTCGAGGCGATCATCGCCGCCATCCGATGCGCCGTCATGGAGAGCCACGACGTCCGCGTCGCGTCCGTGCTACTGGTGCGGGCCGGGCAGCTCCCCCGGACCACGAGCGGCAAGATCCAGCGCTTCGCCTGCCGGAACGATTTTCTCAGCGGATCCCTGAGCGGGCATCGCGCATGAGTCCCAAACCCGGCGAGAGCGCGGTCGAGGCGGTGCACGCCAGGTTGGTCTCCCTCGTGGCCGAGGCGCTGGACGTCGCTCCCGAGACCATCTCGATCAGTCGGCCGCTGCGCGACTACGGGTTCGACTCGCTGGCGGCGGTGACGCTCACGGCCGAGCTCGAGGACTGGCTGGGGCGTCCGGTCGATCCGGCACTCGTCACGGACTATCCGACCATCGAGGCGCTCTCGGGCTTCGTGGCATCCGAGACGGACGACCAATCCGGCCCCGGCGAGCTCCCACCCGAACACGAGCACTTCGAGCTGTTCCCCGAATATCTGGCGCTGCTCGAGCGGTTCGACACGCTCGAGCGCCTGGGCCTCGCCAACCCCTTCTTCAAGCTTCACGAGGGCATCGCCCGCGACACCGTCGTGATCGACGGGCACCGGCTCATCAACTTCTCCAGCTACAACTATCTGGGGATGGCCGGCGACCCGATCGTCTCGCGAGCCGCCCAGGCCGCCATCGATGTGTACGGCACCTCCGTCTCGGCCAGCCGCATCGTCGCCGGCGAGCGGCCGCTCCATCGCGAGCTCGAGCGCGAGCTCGCGACCCTGCTCGGCACCGAAGACTGCGTCGTCCATGTCAGCGGGCATGCCACCAACGTCGCCACCATCGGCTTCCTGCTGCGGCCCCGGCCGCGCGACCTGATCCTGTACGACGCGGAGAGCCACAACAGCATCGTCCAGGGAGGCGTGCTCTCGCGCGCCGCGCGCCGGGCGTTCCCCCACAACGACTGGGCGGCGCTCGACACGATGCTGTCGCGTCTGCGCGGCCGTCACGAACGGGTGCTGGTGGCGCTCGAGGGTGCCTACAGCATGCAGGGCGATGTCCCCGATCTGCCGAGGTTCATCACCGTGGTCAAGCGCCACCGAGCATTTCTGATCGTGGACGAAGCGCACTCGATCGGCGTCCTCGGTGCGCACGGCCGGGGCATCGGCGAGCACTTCAAGGTCGATCCCAACGACGTCGATCTGTGGATGGGAACACTCAGCAAGGCGTTCGCAAGCTGCGGCGGGTACATCGCGGGCAGGCATGCGGTCGTCGAGCACCTCAAATTCAGCGCGCCCGGCTTCATGTTCAGCGTCGGAATGTCACCGCCCGACGCCGGCGCCGCGCTGGCCGCGATCCGATTGATGCGGGCCGAGCCCGAGCGTGTCGCCGGCCTTCACGCCAACATCCGCCTGTTCCGCGAGCTCGCCCGCGCCCACGGTCTCGACACCGGGACGAGCAGCCAGTCCGCGGTCGTGCCGCTCGTGGTCGGCGAGTGGACGCGCTGTATCAGGCTGTCCGAGGCGCTGTTCCGTCGCGGCATCAGCGTCATGCCGGTGATCCCGCCGGCAGTGGACGACAACGCGGCGCGCCTGCGGTTCTTCGTGACCACCACGCACAGCGACGAGCAGATCCGCTTCACGGTCGCCACCGTCGCTGAAGAACTCGCGCGCCTGGGGCAGGCGTAGCGTGGCAGACTTCGCCGGGCAGCACGCGATCATCACCGGCGGCTCGAGCGGCATCGGGCGCGCCACCGCCTTGCGTCTCGCACGCGAGGGGGCGCACGTGACGATCGTGGCGAGAGGTCGGGCCCGTCTCGATGATGCGAGAGAGGCGATTTTGGCCGCGCGCGTCACGCCCGATCAGCGAATTGGCGTGGTCGCCGCCGATGTCACCGAGCGGCAGCAGGTCGACTCGGCCGTCGCGGTCGCCATCGAAGAAGTCGGTCCGCCGGACATCCTGATGACCTCGGCCGGAATCGCTCATTGCGACTATTTCCGAGCCGTTCCGCCCGAGGCCTTCGAGCGCGCCATGGCGACGAACTACTTCGGCACACTGTACGCGATCCACGCGGCGCTCCCCGCGATGGAACGGCGGGGTCGCGGCCATCTCGTGCTGATCTCGTCGGGCGCCGGGCTGATCGGCATCTACGGCTACGCGGCCTACAGCCCGACCAAGTTCGCCGTCCGCGGCCTGGGCGAATCGCTGCGGGCCGAGCTCGGGCCGCGCGGCATCCACGTCTCGATCGTGTATCCGCCGGACACCGACACGCCCCAGCTGAAAGAGGAAAACCGCACGAAGCCTGCCGAGACCCGGCTGATCAGCGGCCTGGCCAAGACCTGGAGCGCTGACAGTGTCGCTCGCGACATCGTGCGCGGGATCCGGCGCGGGGCGTTCATGATCACGCCGGGGCTGGAGATGACCTTGCTGGCCCGCTTGCACAGCATCATCGGCCCGGGGCTGAACTGGTATTTCGACCGGCTGGCGGCTCGCGCGCGGCGCGATTCGCGAGCGACATCAGCGCCGTGAGCGACGTTGGCCCCGTGAGCCCGGGCGAACAGCACACGTTCGGAATCCGCGTGGCGGATTGGCCGCCGCCGAAGGCCGGCGAGGCCCAGCTCCTGGACAATGTCCGGCTCGAGCCTCTCACTCGGGTTCATCCGGCGGCGCCCTCCGTGCTGTTTCTCCCCGTCGTCGTCGCTCTGCTCTGGCGTTCGGGGTTTGGCGACGCGCCGCAGGGCCGGACGTGGGCGGCGATGCCGGCGGTGTGTGTCGCGGTGCTGGCTGGCCTGGTGCTGTGGACGCTGACGGAGTACGCGATTCACCGAGAGATTTTTCATCTGCGGCCGCGAGGCCGCGTCACGGGCGCGGCGGCCTATCTCATCCACGGCGTGCATCACGCCTATCCGACCGACCGGGGCCGGCTCGTCATGCCGCCCGTCGTCACCGTGCCCCTGGCCGTCGCGTTCTATGCTCTTTTCGTCGGGGCGACCGGACGGCCGCTCGGCGAGGGATTGTTTGCAGGGTTCCTGATTGGCTACGTCGGGTATGACACGATTCACTACGTGGTGCACACGCGGCCGGTGCGGGCGCGCTGGCTCGCGGCGCTGCAGCAAAACCACATGCGCCATCATTTCGAGCGGCACGATCGCCGCTTCGGTGTGAGCACCACGTTCTGGGATCATGTATTCCGGACCCGGTGAGTCCGGCGCGAATGGAGATCGTCCCGCTCGAACCCGGCGATGTCGCCGAGTTCATCCGATTTCCGTGGCGAGTCTACGACGGGGACCACCTCTGGGTCCCACCGCTGATCCGTGAGCGCAAGGCCTTTCTCGATCCCAGCCGGAACCCCTTCTTCCAGCACGCTCGCGTCCAGCTCTTCCTCGTGCGCCAAGCCGGCCGCACGGTGGCGCGCCTCGCCGCCGTCATCAACGAGGCTCACGACCGATTCCACCGCGAGAAGGCCGGCTTCTTCGGCCTGTTCGAGTGCATGCCCGGCGCCCCGGCCGCCGCCGGCCCGCTGCTGGGTGCCGCCGAGGCGTGGCTTCGCGAGCGCGGCGCGACCTTCCTGAGGGGCCCGGTCAACCTTTCGACGAACGACCTCGACTGCGGCTTGCTCGTGGAAGGATTCGGCTCCGCGCCGGTATTCGGCTCGTCGTACAACCCGCCGTACTACGCAGAGCTCCTCGAGGCCGCCGGGCTCGCGAAGTGCAAAGACCTGCTGGCGTTCTATCGGTACTATCACCCACCCTTGCCGCCTCGTGTGCTCCGGGCGATCGAAGCCTCGAGCAAACTCATGTCGCGGCCGCCGGTATCGATCCGGCCGATCAATATGCGAGAGCTCGAGGCGGAGGCGCTGCGGATCGCGTCCATCTACAACGAGGCGTGGAGCGACAACTGGGGCTTCGTGCCGATCACCGATGCCGAGGCCCGGCGTCTTGCCTGCCAGCTCGAGGAGGCGATCCTGCCGGACCTGAGTCTTCTGGCCGAGATCGACGGACAACCGGTCGCGTGCTTCGTGTCGATTCCCGACCTCAATCAAGTCATTCGCCCCCTGAACGGCCGCCTGACACCCTGGGGGCTACTGTCCGCGCGTGCCCGGCGCCGGCGCATCGACACCGTTCGCGTTGCGCTCCTCGGCGTCACGAAACCGTTTCGGGGCCAGGGCATCGACCTGAGACTCCTGATGGAGATCTGGAAGAAGCGGGCGACGCAGCGCCTACACTGGGAGCTCGCCTGGGTCCTCGAGGACAACCACGCGATGATCCGGATCCTCCAGGAGATCGGCGCAGCAGCCTACAAGCGCTACCGGCTCTATCAGAAGACCTTCGCCTGAACGCGCACGATGCGATCGAAGAGCCCGACCCTCCGGTCGAACAGGAAGCGCAGGAGCAAACCCGTCCAGGAGCCATGCCAGGCGAGGCTCCCGTACACGTCCGGGGCGAGTCGCGTCACCCGCGGCAGGCGATTCCACGGAATCGCGGGAAAGTCGTGGTGCTCGTTGTGATGTCCCACGTTGAGCGAGACGAAGTTCAGCGGGCCGTAGTAGCTGTAGGTCTCCTGTGGGTCGCTCGTCACGAGGTGCTCCTGCGCCCACCGTCCGCCCAGAGGGTGCAGGCCGATCGAGAAGAAGAACGACGCTAGCAGATATGCGATCGCCTTGATTCCGAGCTGAAAGCCGACTCCCGCGACGAACACGAGCTGGCACGCAAAAGCCAGGGCTACCCAGCGATCGATCTTGAGCTCTTCGATTTCCCGCGGGTTCCGGAACGCCCGGGCCATGTGGAACAGCGGGAACAGCAGGAGCCAGAGCGCCTTGCCCACCGCTGAGCCGCCGATCAGCCGGGCCTCCCATCGGCTCGGCACATCGAAGTCTCGCTCGTAGTCTCCCTGATATCGATGGTGCTTCAGGTGATACCGGCCCCATGTGACCGGATTCAAGATGACGGCCGGCAGCCCGGCCAGGATCGCGGCGAGCCGGTTCAGGCTGCGTCGCTCGAACACGAGATTGTGCGCGCACTCGTGGACGAGCACGAGCAACGCGTGGGTCGCGAAGGCTCCGACAGCGTAGGACACGACGAGGACAACCCACCAGGGCTGTTGGTGCGTCCAGATCGCGAGGGTCGTTTGCAGTGCAGCGAGCGCCACGATCAGGATCGCGCTCCACTGATTCCTGCCGAAATGCCGCCGGATGTCGGGGTGACGCGTCAGGATCTCGCGCGCCCGATCGGCGTGAGGCTCGCTGGACGTCGACCGGGGAAAATCGGTCCGAGTCGTGGCCACCGCGTCGCCCTCAACCGGGACGTATTATACGCATCGGCGATGCTGCATCTCGTCCTGGTCAATCTGGCTCGGAAAAAGGTTCGGACCGGCCTCACGATCGGCTCGTTCGCGGTCGCGCTCTTCCTGTTCGCCCTGCTGGCGATCGTGCGCGACGCGTTCCAACAGGGCATGCACATCGCAGGCGCCGATCGGCTCGTGGTGGTCAATCGCGGCTCGCTCATCCAGCCGCTTCCGGTGGCCTACCGTGACCGGCTGACGCGAATCCCCGGCGTGACACAGGTGACGTTCGCCACCTGGTTCGGCGGCCTCTATCGGGACGTGCATCACTCTTTCCCCCAGTTCGCCATCGACCGAGAGGCTTACCGTGAGATGTTTCCCGAGTGCGTCGTGCCCGACGACCAGTGGCAGTCGTTCGCGGCCGACCGCGAGGGGGCGATCGTCGGGGAGGCGCTGGCCGCGCGATTCGGGTGGAACGTCGGAGATCGCGTCCCGATCAAAGGCGCCCTCTTTCCCGGAGCGTGGGAATTCAACATTCGTGGCGTGTACCGGGGCGCGCGACCCCAGGACGACACCACGCAGTTCTGGTTCCATTGGGACTATCTCGACGAGCGAAGGACCGCCGGAAAGGGCTTCGTCGGGTGGTACACCGTCCGCGTCGCGCGCCCGGACGACGCCGCGGCTGATCAAGACGATCGACCAGCAATTCGCGAATTCCGAGTTCGAGACGAAGACAGAGACCGAGAAGGCGTTCGCGGCCTCGTGGGCGAAGCGCATCGGCAACGTCGCGGCCTGGATGCTGAGCATCGGCGTAATCGTCTTCGTCACCCTCCTGCTCATCACCGGCAACGTGATGGCCATCGCCGTCCGCGAGCGCACCCGTGAGCTCGCGGTGCTGAAGGCGGTAGGGTTCTCGGGTACCGCCGTGCTCGCGCTCGTCATCGCGGAGACGCTGGTCATCGCCTTCATCGGCGGTGGCCTGGGGCTCGCGCTGGCAAAGCTCTTCACCCTCCGAGGTGATCCCACCGGAGGACTTCTGCCGTTCTTCCATCTGCCGGCGAGCGCGATCGTGACCGGCCTGACGCTTGCGCTGACCGTAGGGCTCCTGGCGGGAATCCTCCCCGCGCTCTCCGCCAGCCGGCTCCGGATCGTCGACGCGCTCCGGCGGATCTAGCTCGCTGTAGAGGGCACTGTCAGCCTCTTCGCTCATGCTCTACGATGACCCCAGGCGCCCGATGGCTAGTCGACGCCGCCACGTCATTCTAGGTCTCGCCACTCTGCTGGCAGTGCTGGGCCTTGGCTGTCAGTCGGCACCTCCCTCAAGCGCTCCTGCCCCGCCACGGAGCGCCGCGCCCACTCCGGCGCCTGAGTCGGCCGCAGCTGAAGAAACGAAGTACATCCGCTGGCTGGTGGAACATTCAATGCTCCACCAGGCGGCGGTGGCGGGCCGGCAATACGCGGGCCAGGAGCAGCTGTGGCAGCATCCGTACGCCGCGCCGCAGCCGCGCGCGGCCTCGGCGCTGGCCTCGGTGTGGTTCACCGCGTATCCGGCAGCTCAAATCACCCGGCCTGGAGAGTCGGTGCTGCAGAGCCTGGGCGTCCCGGAGCTCTGGCGTCTCTTCCGTGAGGTCGGCATCACGGCCGTGCACACCGGGCCCATGAAGCGGGCCGGCGGGATTCGCGGGTATGAGTTCACGGCGACCATCGATGGGAACTTCGATCGGATCAGCACCGAGATCGATCCCGCCTTCGGAACCGAGGACGAGTACAGGTCGATGGTCGGGCACGCTCGCGACAACGGCGCCGTCGTCATCGGCGACATCATTCCCGGCCACAGCGGCAAAGGCGCCGACTTCCGCCTGGCCGAACGCCGCCATGGTGACTACCCGGGCATCTACCACATGGTGGAGATCGCGGCGAAGGACTGGAACCTGTTGCCCGCGGTGCCGGCCGGCAAAGACTCGATCAACCTCGAGCCCGCGGCGGTCGACCAGCTCAAGGCGCGCGGCTATATCGTCGGACAGCTTCCCCGCACTATCTTCTTCGAGAAGGGCGTCAAGGAGACCGACTGGTCCGCCACCGACGCCGTCGTCGGCACCGACGGCACGACACGCCGCTGGGTGTACCTGCACTACTTCAAGGAGGGACAGCCGAGCTTCAACTGGCTCGATCCCACCTTTGCGGCGCCGCGGCTGGTTGCGGGAGACGCCCTACACTCCCTCGGCCGGCTCGGCGAGCGCATGCTGCGCCTCGACGCCAACGGCTTCCTCGGCATCGAGGTGAGACCTGGCAACGAGCGCGCCTGGTCCGAGGGGCATCCGCTCTCGGTCACCGCTAACCAGCTCATCGCCGGGCTGGTTCGCAAGCTCGGCGGTTTCACCTTCCAGGAGCTCAACCTCACCCTCGAGGACATCCAGGCCATGTCCCTCGGGGGCGCCGATCTCTCGTACGACTTCGTGACGCGCCCGGCCTATCACCACGCGCTCGTCACCGGCGATGCCGCGTTCCTGCGCCTCATGCTCGACCTCCAGAAGTCGTACCGGATCGATCCGGCGGCGCTCGTCCACGCGTTGCAGAACCACGACGAGCTCACCCTCGAGCTCGTGCACTTCTGGACCCGACACGCGGACACGCCATTCACCTTTCGCGGCCGCACGATGAAGGGCCGCGAGCTGCGCGAGATCATCCGCGCCGAGATGCACGATCGGCTCCTCGGCCCGGCCGCGCCTTACAACCTCAAGGCGGCCAACGGCGTCTCCTGCACCTCCGCGACCGTCGCCGCCGCGGCCCTCGGCCTGCGCGATCTCGGCCACCTCTCCGATGCGCAGCGACAGGACATCCAGCGCGCCCATCTACTCATGGCGATGTTCAACGCGATGCAGCCGGGCGTGTTCGCGCTGTCCGGCTGGGATCTCGTGGGAGCCCTGACCTTACCGGCCGAGTCCGTGAAGAGCCTCCTCGCGGACGGCGATACGCGCTGGATCAACCGCGGCGCCTACGACCTGCTCGGCGCGAATGCGAGCGCTGACAGATCGAACGCTGAGCTGCCGCGCGCCCGGATGCTCTATGGCACGCTCGCCGAGCAGCTCGAGCGCCCCGGCTCGTTCGCCTGGGAGCTGAAGAAGATACTGAAGGCTCGCTCTGCATACCGCATCAACGAGAGCGAGCAGATCGACGTCCCGACCGTGAAGGCACGGGGGCTGGTGGTCATGGTCCACCGGCTCCCTGAGGCCAGGGGAATCCAGGTCACCGCTCTCAACTTCGCGCGTACGGCCGTTCGCGAGAACGTGGTCATCAAAAGCGCGCGAGCGGGCGCTGAGGTCGAGGACCTCGTCGAGGAGAAGGCCACTGGCAAGGTCGACGGCGCCGGGCGATTGCCTGTTACCCTCGGTCCACACGAAGGGCGAGCGTTCCTCATCAAATGAGCTTCTGGCAGATCTGGAACATGAGCTTTGGCTTCCTGGGCATCCAGTTCGGCTGGGCTCTGCAGATGGCCAACATGAGCGCCATCTACGAGTACCTCGGGGCGGAAGCGCACCAGATTCCGATTCTCTGGCTCGCGGCGCCGTTGACGGGGCTGCTGGTCCAGCCCGTCATCGGTCGCATGAGCGACCATACCTGGAACCGCCTGGGCCGGCGTCGCCCCTACTTTCTGGTCGGCGCGCTGCTCGCCTCCGCAGCGCTCGTGGCGATGCCCAACGTGTCGGCGCTGTGGATGGCGGCGGGACTGCTCTGGGTGATGGACGCGTCCATCAACATCAGCATGGAGCCCTTCCGCGCCTTCGTCGCCGATCTCCTTCCGCCCCAGCAGCGCACACGCGGCTTCGCCATGCAGGCCCTCTTCATCGGCCTGGGCGCGGTGATCGCGTCCATGCTTCCCTGGCTGCTGTACCACGTCTTCCCGGTCGACGGCGAGGGCGGGACGCCGAGCGCGTCGATTCCCCGCGCGGTAACGCTGGCCTTCTACGCCGGCGCCGTCGTCTACCTCGCGGCCGTGCTGTGGACCATCGTGACGACGCGCGAGCGCCCGCCCAAGGACATGGCCGCCTTCGAGCGCATGAAGAGCGAAACGGCCGGCCTTGGTCGCGGCGTCGCCGAGATGTTTCACGACGTCGTGGCGATGCCGAAGACGATGCGACGCCTGGCGTGGGTGCAGATCTTCACCTGGCTGGGCCTCTTCTGCATGTGGCTCTATTTCGGCGTGGCCGTGGCCCGCAACATCTTCGGCGGCACGCCCGGGACACCGGCCTACGCGCAGGGCATCGCGTGGGGCGGCAACTGCTTTGCCATGTACTCGGCGGTCTGCTTCGTCTTCTCGTTCGCGCTGCCCGCCGTAGCCGGGCGGCTGGGCCGGAAGCTCACCCATGGCCTGTGCCTGGCCATGGGGGCCATCGGCCTGATCTCGGTGGCCTTCGTGAGCACCAAGTACGGCCTGCTCGTGTCCATGGTTGGCGTGGGCGTGGCCTGGGCCAGCACCCTCTCGATGCCGTATTCGATCCTCGCCGGCGCCCTGCCCTCGGGGAAGACCGGCATCTACATGGGCATCTTCAACTTCTTCATCGTCATCCCGGAGATCCTCGCCGCGCTGGTTTTCGGCAAGATCATGGAGACCATCCTCACCGATGAGAGCGCGCTGGTGCGCCTGGTTGGCGGCGACAACCGACTTACCGCCGTCGTCCTCGGTGGTGTCTCTCTAGCGCTGGCGGCAGCACTCTGCGCCTTCGTCACAGAGCCCGAAGAAACGCCAGCAGATCGGTCTTCTCGCCCTCTGTCAATCGGGTCCCGAGCACGAGGTTGAACGACTGTCTGCAGCCGCTGTCAGGCTTGCAGCTTCTTCTGAAACGTTCGTTCGACGATTTGTCTCAGACCAGACGTAAACTGACTGCCGAGCAGCCGCCCCAGCATTGGGATATCTCCTGTCGCATGAAGTACTCGAGCATCGACCGACATCTCGAGCCAAAAACCAACTCCATCCAGCTTCACGCGACTGCGATCGGCCGCCCATTCGGCGCGCCGAACCAGCGAGCCGAACCGCCCGCGGACCTCAGTGACAGCGAGGTCAAGGCGCCGGCCGGCCTCTTCTAAGGTCTGGCCGTGCTCGAGCGTAAGGTCGATTAGGGGCATGTTGCGCTCCGGGTATCACTCTCCCCGACATCACCCGGTGGGGTGCAGCGCGCCGGGCTTGCGCATCATCTTATCGACCTCCGCGATGTGCTGTTCCTCCAGGGCGATCTGCTCCCGGGCGTATTCTTCGAGCCACACGCTCTTGTCCACTACGAGTGCCAGCAGGTTGTAGTACTCGCGAAGGGTTGCGCGCTCGTGATCCAGCGCTTCACCGAGGATCTGGGTGATGTCGTGTTTGTGGGATTCGACCAGCTTGCCGATGTTGAGCGACGGATGGCCGCCGAGCGATGTCACGTGTTCGCCGGCCATGGCCGCATGGTTCATACCCTCTGTGGCCTGGTTGCGCATCCAGCTGATGATCGGGATACGCGCGTGGCCGAAGACCATCAGCGAGTAATGCAGATAGCGGACCACGCCCGCGAGCTCGAGCTCGAGAATGGTATTGAGACTGGCTATGACTTTCTGGGAATCGATCTTGTCGTGTTCACTGGGCATGATGTCCTCCCGGTGGCGGGTTCTCTACTCAAGAATACCCCCTCGGGCGGAACGCTCGGCTCGTACGCAGACGCCATCATCGGGTCGTTGAGCCCGGAACGTCGTCCGACGCGTTCCGCGCCCGAGATCCACTGGAGCCGTTCTTCAAGCCTCAGTAACTCGTCCCGGAGCTTCCACGCTCGACAACGACTCCTTCGAGGACCGGCGCGCGTTGGCGTGCTCACTTCTCATCGTGGGGAGCGTGACGCGCAAGGTCAAACCGCGGTCGCGGTTGCGCGTCGCCACAATGTGCCCCCCATGCGCTTCGACGATGGAGCGGTTGATGGACAACCCCATGCCGAGCCCCTCGGGCTTGCTCGAGACGAAAGGCTTGAATATGCGCTCGAGCTCCGGTCCGTCCACGCCGGCGCCGGTATCGGCCACGGTGATCTCGATGCTCCCGGGCTTCGGCTCCGCCGTCTCGATGCGCAGCACACGAGGTCCGTCTGCGACGTCGGCCATGGCCTGGTACGCGTTGACGACCAGGTTTAGCACGACCTGCTGAAGCTGGACAGCATCCCCGAGCACTCGAGGCAGGTCCTCGGCCAGGCGAAGCTCCAACGCGATATCGGCCTGCGCCATGTCTCGGCGCAACATCGTCGTCACCCCGGTGACCGTCGCATTGATGTCGACGGGCTGCCGCTCGCCTGGCTGCTTACGGACCATGGCACGGACCCGTCGCACGATCGATCCGGCCCGCTCGGCATCTCCCGCGATGTCGCCGAGCGCCTCGTTCAGCTCACCGTCGGCGGCCGACGTGGCCAGCATGCGGCGCGCCGCTTGCGCGTTCGTGGCGATCGCGGTCAACGGCTGGGTGATCTCGTGGGCCAGCGATGCCGAGAGCTCTCCGAGGGTCGCCACGCGCTGCGCGTGGGCGAGCTCCTCGCGACGCGCGCGCGCCTGATCCTCGGCGCGCTGGCGCCGCGCTCGCTGCACCAGCAGCATGGCGATGAGCACGCTTTGCGTCGCGATGACCACCACCGCGACGGTGATGTGGCCCTTGTAGAGATCCCAGACCGACGCCTCGCGGAACCGGACGATGCTGCCGGCGGGCAGCCGGCTCTCGTCGATGCCCCACCGACGCAGCTGATGCCAGTCGAACACGTACGGATTGTCGGCCTCCACGATGTCGGCGGGCCCGAGCCGCTCGCCGTTGAGGATCCGGAGCGCCAGCTGGGCCGCCGTGACGCCCTGCGAAGCGAAGTCGAGGACACGGCCGCCGACGGCGCCGCGACCGAGCATGATCGGCGTCACCGCGTAGATCGGTACGTGGGAAACCTTCGACAGCCGCACGAGCACCTCGTGCGGCAGATACGGTCGGCCAGCGCCGTCCCGAAGAACGGCGCCATACAGGATGACCGTGCCCGGGGCGAGGGATTCGACGGCAGTCAGGAGCTCGGGCATCGGCTGGCGAGCTAGATACGTCACCGTCACCTCGCCCGGGTAGCCGGCGAGGGCCCGACGTGCCTCGTCCTCCCACCTGACATCGAGAGCGCCGCTGCCCGTGACGATGGCGACTTCGCGGGTCTTAGGGTGCAAGCGCCGGATCAGGTCGAGCGACGACGTCCAGTCGATGCGCCGGGAGACGCCCGTGACGGCCGAGCTCGCGTCGAGCGGCGGCAGCAGAGCCGGATCGACCGCGCAGAAGACAACGGGGACGCCCTCGAACATCGCCGCACGATGCCTCTGCACGAAGCTGAGGGCCCCGGTGCCCCAGACGATGACGACATCCGGTCGTCTGTCCGCATAGGTCGTCTGCAGAAGGTCGCGAAGCGCGAGCTCGCGTGCCTCCTCCGGGAACCACGACAGGCCCAGGTATTCCTCGTAGAGCCGGATCGGCTGCGCGGAGCCCGCCTGGAGCGTCGAGCGGATGGCGTCGTCCGTCTCGGCCACCGCGGCCAGAGCCCGCGTTTCCTCGTAGAGCACCAGCACGGTCTTCGGCGCCACGGTCTCGTCTGCGAACGCAACCGTGGGCAGGAAGAGCAGCAGCAAGCCGACGACTTTTGCAACGTCTTGATAGTGCCACACCGCGTGATTCGTTTCGCGACTACGCCGCGCCCGGCCCTAGAACTCCAGCTTGTCCCCCGGATTGATCGGGAACACCTTCACCGTCGTCTGCCCGAGCGCTGCCACGTACTCCTGCGGCGTGCCCTTCAGCACCGGGAACGTCCCGTAGTGGATCGGTATGGCGAACTTCGGCTTGAGCCATTCCTTCGTGGCGTAGGCCGCGTCCTGCGGGTCCATGACGAAGTGGCCGCCGATCGGGACCAGGACCAGATCGGGCTTGTAGTAGTCGGCGATCAGCTTCATGTCGCCGAAGATGCCCGTGTCGCCCATGTGGTAGATCTTGAACCCGTTCTCCATCTGGATGATGAAGCCGCAGGGCTCGCCGCCCACGTGAGTCGTCGTCTTCTTCGTCGCCGGATCAGACACCGTCAGCTCCGACGAGTGCTCGGCGCGCCCTGCGTAATCGTGATCTGCGACCCGAGCGGCTGCACCTTGCCGCCCTTGCCGAAGCGCACCCCTTGCTCGTTGGTGAGCCAGCCGATGTCGATCAAGCTCTGGATGAGCCCGGCCGGCCCGAACACCTTGGCGCCACTGCGCTTGGCGAGGTCCACGAGGTCGCTCCCGCCGTCGTTACGCCCCGCTGTCCCGACGTGGTCGCCGTGGCCGTGGGTGACCAAGATCAGGTCGACCTTGCCGAGCTTGGCCAGATCCTTCTGGTCGGCCGGCGTCTTGGGATTGCCGGTCACGAAGGGATCGATCACGATCACCTTGCCGCCGGGCGTGGTGATCTTGAACGTCGCCTGGCCGAGCCAGTGCACCTCGACCTTCCCCGATTGGGCCGGCAGCAGCGAGGCCCACAGCGCAAGCGAAAGGGCGACGACGAGAGCGCCGCCCAGCTTGATGACATTCCGACGGTGTAGCGTCATGTTCAGTCCTCCTGCTTCTTACGGTCCCACTGGCTTCTTGCGGTCGCACTGATTGAGAGGAGAGAGTACCCAAGTCCATGACGATGGCGAAGGACTTTACGTCAGGACTATAATCCGAGAACCGCAGGGGTGTGATGGCAATTCAGCGTACGCGCCTGTGCATCGTCTCGCGCGATCCGCTCCGGAGCGGCGAGTTCATCGCGGCTCTGCAGGAGTCGCTCGCCTCCGAGGACGCTCTCGAGATCATCGTCGACCGGCGTCGTGATGAATCGCCCCCGAAGCCCGGTTTGAAAGAGGACCGCCGCAGCCAGCGTCAGGTCACTCTCTCGCTCAAGGTCCATGGCTTTGCCATCGTCCCCGAGTCCGCGAATCCGCCGATCGAGCGCTTCTTACCGGCGGAAGACGACGAGGCGCAGCTCGAAAGCATCCGCAGCTTCCAGCGCCGGCATCCGGGCGCGCTCATCCCGAGGCTCATCGGCGTAGTGACCGGCGTGGTGGTGGTCGTGGGCGCGCTGCTACTCGTGGGGCAGCTTCGGGAGACCAGGCACTCGACTCGGCCCGTCACGGGCTCGCCCTCTGGCCGACCAGACCAGCCGCCCGGCCAGAGCAGCGAGACGCCCGCGCCGCCGCAAATCCCGGCGTTCACCGAAGTGCCCAAACTCCCCGAGCTTCCTCCCGCGCCCCAGCCGAAGATCGCGTCACCCTCGGTCGGCGCCGTACAGAGCACGCGCCCGGGGTCCCCGCGTGACGCTGACCGGCTCACCCCCAGGCCACGCGAGACGAGCGGTCCTTCCGAGGTCACCGGCACCGCGTCCCAGGAGCTCATCGTCGCGCGCGGTGCGACCAGCCTTCCACCCAGAGAGACCAGCGCTTCACCCAAAGAGAGCAGCGCGCCGCCCAACGAGACCAGCGCTCCGCCCAACGAAACCAGCGCTGCACCCAAGGAGACCAGCGCGCCGCCCAAGGAGAGCAGCACCTCGACGCCCACGGGGAACGCTCCCGCCGATGAAGCCGCTGCCACACCCCAACCGGGAAACGGCGCAGCCGCGCGCGACGCCCGCCCGGAACCCAGCGCGCCGGCCCGCCCGAGTCGGAATACGGCGCAACAGTCCAATCAGGTCGCCCGCGTGCCGTCGCCGGAGGCCGAAACGCCGAAAGCCACGCCTTCGCAAAGCGTGGGCTCGCCGCGGGTGGAGCTCGTGGGCGGCCCGGTACCGCGGGGCTGGGGCGATTCCTACGCCGTGCGCGTCTCGGACCCTGAAGGAAAGCCCGTCGTGGACGCCACCGTTCTGCTCGTCGCGCGGATGAAGGACGGCACTGTAGAGAACGTTGCGATGGGCGCCCTCGCCGAGCCGGGTATGTACCGCGGAACGGTGCCGACAACTCGTTCGACTCCCGTCGATCTTGGAGTCCGCGTGACGACGGGCGGCAGATCCATCGACGTCCCCTTGAACCGATAGAAGCGCGACCGGAACTAGCTCAGCTGCCCCCTGAACTTCCAGGCGCTAAAGCCCACCAGAAGCGTCGCGATGATCGCCTTCACGCACGGTGACCTCACGAATGCGCCCCGAGGTCGCGACGAGGAGCCCACCAGGTGGGACAGCCCCGAGAGCGCCTCGAGCTCGATCGATGAAAGGGTGAACCCCGCCTCCCAGGTCGCGATCTCCGGGTTCGCGAAGAACCGGTCGCGGAAATTCTCGTCCGTGAGAAGCTTCCCCAGCGCCCGCTCGACCGCTTGTTGAGTCACCGCCGTCGCCCTCCTTGCACGATTCCTCTAGGGCAAGCTCCACGCCAGGTTCGGCTAAATCAGATACGCCATCGATTTCAGTTAGTTAGCCTGCAGCAGCGTCGATCACCCGCCCAAGCAACACGTGCGTTGTCTGCGTGATTCCACGCAAAGGTGTTTGGAATCCGACAACGAGTCGAGGCGTCAGCGGCCGCTTGGGACCCACCGATGCGCCTCAACAAGCCAGCGACGGGCATCGAAGTCGCGATCGGCCGCCAGCGGCCGCAGCGAAGTGCGAAGCGCTCGATCGCCGAGTGCTCGACCCACAACGGAGTGTGTTTCAAACACCGAAAAGGAGGGGCAACCCCGAGATTTTGGGGTTCACGCCTTCAACGAATCATGTCGCGAACCGAAAAAAACTCGCCGGAAACGTTCTTGATTCGGCGCTGCAAGGTTATACTCGGCCCCTCATTGCAGGCTGTCCCGGCGGCCTCGATCGATCTCGATCGCATTGATCCGGGCGCAAACGGAGGTGAGTCTGATGTGGAAGCAGCGCGAGGAAGCACCCAAACCCGCGAGCGTCCCGGCTAGCACGCCGGCGCCGGCACCGACCGTCCCGGTGCAGACCCCGTCGCTTTCGGCGCAGACACCGTCCTATTCATCGACGTCGTCTGGTGGAGATCAGACGCAGAAGGAGACACGGCCTATGA
>Ga0111539_10004684_pt1 | contig 17876 bp, 12 predicted proteins | sample RhiMethybrSRZTD1_FD_79667 | JGI IMG/M metagenome (GOLD analysis project Ga0111539, IMG submission 79667) | Populus rhizosphere microbial communities from Tennessee, USA - Rhizosphere MetaG P. TD hybrid SRZTD1 (version 2) (version 2) | ecosystem: Host-associated > Plants > Roots > Rhizosphere >... | reverse complement strand
AGCTCCATCATCACGTAGTTCGTGATGTCTGCGACGTTGTTGATGGAGCGGATGCCGAGGGCTTCGAGTCGCTTCCTCAGCCAGTCCGGCGACGGGCCTATTTTCACCCCCTGGATGTACCGGGCGCAGTACCGTCCGCACAGGGCAGGATCTTCGATCGAAATAGAGAAGCTATCGGAAGTATGTTTTTCCGCTTCCTTGAATTGAAATCGGGGCTTGCGCAGGGGGATGCCATAGATCGCGGCGGCTTCCCGTGCGACCCCGAGGTGGCTGAGGCAATCCGGCCGGTTCGTGGTGACATCCAGCTCGAGAACCGTGTCATCACCCTTCTCTTCGATGAACTCCAATGCGAGACCAACATTGGTGAGGCTCTTCCCGAGTGTCTGCGCATCGACAGAGACGTCCACGAATTCTTTGAGCCAGTTGTAACTAATCTTCATTTATTTTCTTAGCGTCGGGCCCACCCTCGGGATTGCTTCGGTACGCCGCCTTCGGCGGCCTTCTTACTGCCCTCGGGTCCCCCCACGCCGTTTTTTAGCGTCGGGCCAGTGCCTCGGGTCCCCCCACGCCGTTCAAAACTGTTCCAGAAACCTCATATCGTTCTGGTAGTAAAGTTGGATGTCGTTGATGTTGTTCTTCAGCGCGTGATACCGCTCGACACCGCCTCCAAACGCAAAACCCGTGTACCGTTCCGAGTCGTAGTTCACGAAACTGTACAGCCGCGGGTTCACCAGCCCCGAGCCCATGACTTCGATCCACCCGCTGTATTTACACACCCTGCATCCGCTGCGATTGCAGAAGACGCACGACAAGTCGACTTCCGCGCTGGGTTCGGTAAATTGAAAATGGCTCGGCCGAAGGCGAGTTTCCGTTTTCTCGCCGAAGAATTGCTTGTGAAACCGTTCCAGAGTCCCTTTCAAGTCCGAGAACGTGATGCCTTCATCGACGAGAAGTCCCTCGAACTGGTGGAACATCGGCGTATGCGTCGCGTCGGCGGGATCGCGGCGATAGACGCGCCCGGGACAGATGATTCTGATCGGCGGTTGTTTCTTCTCCATGGTGCGCACCTGCACCGGCGAGGTGTGGGTACGAAGAACAACGTCGTCGGCGATGTAGAACGTGTCCTTGGTATCGCGTGCAGGATGGCTGGCCGGAATATTCAGCGCCTCGAAGTTGTAATACGCCTTTTCGACTTCCGGCCCGTCTTCAACCGTAAAGCCCATCGCCACGAAGATGTCTTCGATCTGCTCGCGGGCAATCGTCAGCGGATGCCGATGTCCGAAGCGTCTGCGATTGCCAGGCAGAGTCACGTCGAGGCGCTCGCGCTCGAGCGAGGCATTCGCATCCATCGAAGCGATCCTGCTGCGTAGTGCCTCCATATCGCTTTCGACTTTCGTTTTGATTTCGTTGGCGATCCGTCCAAACTCGGCGCGTTCCGTCGCAGGGACACTTCGGACGTTCTGCAACTGAAGCGTAAGAAGGCCGGACTTTCGGGAAAGGAAGCGGTTCTTTAGTTCTTCGAGGGATCGCAGATCGGCCACAGACTCGCGTTCGCGGTCGAATTGCTGTTCGATAGAACGAAGCTGGCCGATCCACTCGGATGACATTGGTTGGTCCTAAATCCCATAAGACTGTTAAGCGCTTACCCGCGCTTTTCTGGCCGTCTCTGCCAGTTTGGTGAAGCCCGCAGGATCCTGCAGGGCGATATCGGCAAGGACTTTCCTGTCGAGATCGACACCCGCGACCTTAAGGCCATGAATGAGTTGGTTGTAATTCATCCCGTTCTGACGCGCTGCCGCACCGATACGGATGATCCATAGCTTGCGAAATTCGCGCTTGCGGACCCTGCGATCGCGATAGGCATAGCCCAACGCTTTCTCGACAGCCTGTCTCGCAAACTTGTAGAGCTTGCTCTTATTGAGGTAGTAACCACTCGCAAGCCACAAGAGCTTCTTCCGGCGATTATGCCGCTTGGTTCCACGTTTGACTCGAGGCACAGTGCACTCCTTAAATCAGCCTATTTACGCGTAGGGAAGCATCTTCTTGACAGTAGGAGCATCCGCGTCGGACACCGCCGTCCTCTTTCCGAGATGCCGTTTCCGACCGGCGGCTTTCTTGGTCAGGATATGGCGCGCGAACGCATGATGGCGCGTGACCTTGCCGGTTCCCGTAACCTTGAAGCGCTTTGCAGCGCCTTTATGTGTTTTCAGTTTCATTGTGTTTCTTTCTTTATGTTTCTAGCGTCGGGCCCACCCTCAGGATCGCTATTGGTATGCCGCCTTCGGCGGCCTCTCTACTGCCTTCGGGCCCCCACGCCTTCCTAAGACTTCTTTGGAGAAATGATGGCGATCAGGTTCGGCCCTTCCATCTTCGCTCTGTTCTCCACTGTTCCCACTGCTGCCAGCTCTTCCACGAGCCGATCCAGCAATGCCCGGCCAATTGCCTGATGGACGATTTCGCGTCCCCTGAAGAAGACCGACGCCTTCACCTTGTCTCCCTGCTCCAGGAACCGGATGGCGTGATTCTTTTTGAACTCGTAATCGTGTTCGTCGGTATTGGGGCGAAACTTGATTTCCTTTACCGTGATGTTCTTTTGATGCTTCTTCGCTTCGTGCTGCTTCTTGTTGAGCTGGTAAAGATACTTCCCGTAATCCATGATGCGGCACACTGGAGGAGTCGCTGTTGGAGCAACTTCAACCAGGTCGAGACCGCGCTCCACGGCGATCTTCAACGCCTCCTGTGGCGTTAGCACTCCGAGTTGTTCATTGTTATCGTCGATAACTCGAATTTCCCGAGCACGAATTCGGTGATTCACCCTGATGTTTTTATCGATAACCGAGCCTCCCAATACGGACAAAAGTCGTCAAAAACGAACGATAACCTTAACAAAAGAACCAGCAACCTTTCAATGGAAGAGTCAGCAGCCTTCAGCCAGACCATTTGGACACTGCCGCCAGCAGGAAGCCTCCTGGGGCTTTAACGCGTGCCGCAAGGTCCCACCAGTTGCAGCGACGTAACGTTGATTCTCGCATCTTTGTCGTCTCTATAGATGAGTCCCTTGACATCCACCCTGTATCCGGAATGCCGCTGAGGTTCGAACCCTGCAACGTTGACGAGACGGAAGGTTTGCTGCCCGGCTGGGATGCTTTGTGCCCGCTTCAGTTCTTCCGGGGTCGAAGCCTGGTCACGAGAAAGCACCGGATCGGTTGTCTCATTCAGGCTCCAGCCATGGTTCGGACCTGCAGAGAGGCAACCGACCACTCTAACAACCGAAAAGTTCTGCACGATTTGTGAGGCTCCCTTGCGAACGACCTGGATGCCTTCCAGCCTCTCAGGATCCAATTTCAGTTCCTCGGACCCCGCCGGAAATCCATTCGTCCTCAGAATAAAGGTCATGACGTCGAGCTTGGCCTCATCGGTCAGGATGGTTCCGAAATTCGGCGGCATCGTGTCGCGAATCTTCACGAATAGCTTGTAGAGGTTCTCGTTCTCCCAGGCGGTGACGAACCGGTTGCCTGTCAGCGAGGGCGCCGTCTGGCCGGTAAGATCCTGCCCGTGGCAGCGTGTGCAGCTTTGGGCGAAGTCCGCCTTTCCGCGGTCGGCCTGCTCGTTTGTGAAAACGCCGCTCCAAATGGGTGCAGGCGGGGTTTGAGCCAGAGCATCTGGTGTTGGAACGACTGCGATCGTAGCGAGCAGGAGCCAGAATAAACGCGCAGTCATCTCAGGAATTCACGAAGGATAGTCGCTGTCGCCAGGCTGCCCGGTCCGCCTCCGCCGGGTCCGCCGGGTCCGCCGCCTCGAGCGCCACGACCTCCGGGACCGCCGGGACCCAATCCCGCGGGAGCGCCGACTCCGAGGGCGATGTCCATTGGCGTTCGGCCCTGCTTGTTTTTCATGTCGAGTTTAGCGCCACTCTCGGCAAGATACCGGACGATGGAGTTGTTGCCGCGCTGAACCGCCAGGTGAAGGATCGTCTGACCGTTGGCGTTGAAGGCATCAATATCCATACCGTGGGTGACACATAATTTGATCGCGTCGAGGATAGCGGCTTCATTTCCGCCGGCTCCCCGCCCATTCATCAGGATCATCGCGACGTTGGAATAGTCCTTCTGAGTCAGCGAGGGATTGGCGCCGCCCTCCAGGAGAGACTTCAGCACCGGTAAGTCTGTCGACTTGGCCGCCCGCATCATCGCCGTTGTTCCTTCGCCCATCGAAGCGTCGCCGGAATCATGATGCCTTCCGATGATCGGCTTTTTCAGCCGAAGATCCGGATTTGCTCCGTGCTTCAGAAGCACCGGCACCAGAGCGGCAGAATCGAGCTTATCGGTAACCTTCGGGCCAGGTCGGCTGAGCATCGGGCCGAGGGTGTGCATGTCGACGGCGGCATACAGCGCTGCCATTCCGGACGTGTCGGCGATATTGGGGTCGGCGCCCTTCTCCACCATCATGGCCGCGAGATCGAAATGGGCATTGATGATTGCGATCACCAGGGCTGTAGTTCCGTCCGGATCTGTAAGGTTCGGATTGGCCCCGGCTTCCAACAGAGCTTTCGCGGAATCCATGGAGCCCTGGCGCGCTGCGTACATCAGAGGCGTCCACCCGCCTTTGGGTAAGGCTGTGATCACCATTCCCGACGTGATAAACCTGAACTCCGGGAACTGGGTGAGGTTGGACTTGGCATTCAGATCTCCACCACCGTCCGCCAGGACTCGAATGGCGGCGCCGTTGTTCTCCGCGGCAGCCCACATCATGGCAGTCTCGCCAAAGCGTCGCTCCCGTTCGTTAGGCTTGGCTCCGTGGCTGAGGAGCATGCTCACGGCGTCCGGCTTGCCGGTGTGAGCTGCAGTCATGAGGACTGTTTCGCCGGTGGGAAGCGCGCTGTTTGGATCGGCTCCTGCTTTGAGGAGCATTTCAATCAACCTGGAGTTCCCGATTTCCGCCGCAAGTCTTAAGGGTGGAATCCCGTAACGGTCCGCTATCTTGACGTCGGCTCCTGCCTGAATGAGCAGACGCACGGTTTCTGCGTCATCTGCTCGCACGGCCCAATGCAGTGCTGTGGTTCCATCATTGGCGACGGTATTGACGGGTGCTTTGGCCTTCAGCAGGGTGCGGACAGCTTCCCGGTTGCCTTGCTTCACCGCGTCGATCAATCGCCGATCCGGGTCCGCGGCGCGAATGACGACGCCGACTGAGAGAAAAACCAGACAGCTGACGAGGAATAGTCCAAGAACTCTGGTCACTAGACCTCCACGCGCCCCGTACTCAGCGTTCCGTATTTCTCTGCCTGTACCCCGTACTTGTCTGAAAGCGTCAGCATGAGGTTTGCGAAGGGAGTTTGTGCCGGGTATTGAATATGCCGGTTGCCCTTGATCAATCCGGCGCCGCCGCCGACCAGCAGCGTGGGGATATCCAGCCTCGAGTGTGTGTTGCTTTCACTCATGCCGCTGCCCCAGAGGATCAGCGAATGATCCAGCAGAGAGCCATCGCCATCCGGCGTTGCGCGCAGCTTGTCGAGGAACTTCCCGAAAAGGGAGATGTGATACGTGTTCAGTTTGACGAGGTTTGCAATCTTTGCAGTGTCTCCGCCGTGGTGCGACATGGAATGGTGGGGCTCGGTCAGACCCAGGTTCGGATAGACGCGCTGGCTGGCATCCCTGCTGATCATGTAGGTGAAAACACGGGTCACGTCGGCCTCGTAGGCGAGCGCGATCAGGTCGAACTGCAGCATCGCGTGTTCTTCAAAAGACTCCGGAATCCCGATCGGAGCGTCGGGAACCGTGATATCTGTCGTGGCCTGCTTTTCCGCGCGCTGGATGCGGCGTTCGATCTCGCGAACATTATCTAGATAGGCGTCGAGGCGATTTCGATCGTTCGGTCCGAGCGCTCCTGCAAGATCGGCCACATCCTGTTTCACAGAATCCAGGATGCTCCGGTCTCTGGCCATCCGCTCAAGACGCTGAGCGCTTGTGCCGGGCCGGCCGAATAATCTTTCGAACACGATTCTCGGATTAATCTTCATCGGCAACGGCGTTGTCGGGTTGCGCCAGGAAATCGTGTTCATGTACGCGCAGGAATAGGCCGGATCGCAACCTCCGATGTACCCCGTGAAGTCTTCGGTGGCGAGTTCGAGCGAGGGATACACCGTCTCCTGGCCAATCGCCCCCGCGATGACCTGGTCGATCGAAGTTCCTGCCAGTACATCCTCGGCGATCGTCCTCTTGGGCGTCGCTCCGGTCAGCCAGGCGCCGACGCTGACCGCATGGCCATCCAGCGGATTGCAGAGGTTGGAAAGCACGGTGACGTGGTTCCGGAACGGTTCGAGAGGTTTCAGGATTTGAGAGAACTCGAAGTTGGCGCCCACGGCTTTCGGGGTCCAAAAGCCCGGTCTTTCACCGAGAGGCACCATCGCCACGCCGAAGCGTCGCTGCTTCGGATTGGCAGCAGCCCTGGCTGCAGGAACAAGCGCCGGGGACATGGCTTCCAGGAACGGCAATCCCATCGCCACGCCGATACCGCGCAATACCGTTCTCCTGGACACGTGCTTCTTCGTGATGAACATGGTTGCCTCCGGAGCCGCGGATGACGCGGATTTAAGCGGATTGCACGGATTCTAATCCGCGTAATCCGCCTTAATCTGTGTAATCCGCGGTTAACTTCCCTTCACTCTCATTTGAAACGGCGTACTTCTCACGATTTCGGACACAATCGTTGAAAACCTATAATCGCCTCGCGACGAGTTCCGCACAATCTTTCGGACAGTAGGCATATCGTAATACGCCAGACCGCGCCCGAGCGCGTATGTCATCATTTTTTCCGTAAACGTTGCGACGAACGTTTCTGGTTCGCGCATCAAAACCTTCTTCAGCTCGACGACCCCATTCACTTTGGTGCCATCCAGCAATTGCCCCGACGCGTCGATGGCAAGACGCGATTCGTGGGTACGCCAGGCACCCACGGCGTCGAAATTCTCCATGGCGAAGCCAATGGGATCCATGATGCTGTGGCAGCCGGAGCAGGCAGGATTCTGACGGTGCTCCTCCATGCGTTCACGCATCGAAAGGATCTTGCCGCCTTCGCGTTCTGCGCTCTCCTTCAGAGGAGGAACCACCGCTGGTGGGGGTGGCGGTGGCGATCCCAGCAGGTTTTCGAGAATCCATTTGCCGCGGACGACCGGCGATGTTCGATCCGTGTGGGACGTGACCATCAAAATGCTGCCCTGTCCCAGCAGTCCCTTGCGGGCTTCGTCGTTGACGGGCACCCGCCGAAACTGGCTGCCATATACATTCGGCACGCCGTAGTGTTTCGCCAGCCGCTCATTGAGGAAGGTGTAATCCGCGGTCATGAGATCCATGACGTTGCGGTCTTCCTGAACGATGCTGCTGAAGAAGAGTTCAGTTTCGTGCTGCAGGGCCTGCCGCAGGTTGTCGTCGAAGTCCGGAAATTCCAGCGAATTCGGGATCTGGTTCTTCAGGTTCCGCAGATACAGCCACTGGCCTGCAAAGTTTTGTACCAGAGCCTTAGCCTTGGGATCCTTGAGCATTCGAGTGATCTGCCGGTCGAGTTCCGAAGAGTTTTTCAGCTTTCCCTGTGCGGCCAGATTCAATAAAGCCTCATCGGGAATGCTGCTCCAGAGGAAGAAGGACAGCCGAGAAGCCAGCTCCACGTCGTTCACTCGGTAGGTCTCGCCGGGTTTTACATTGGCTGGATCGACTTCGCTTCGGAAAATGAACTTCGGGCTCGAGAGCAATCGCTGAAGCGCGATCTGAATGCCGCGCTCAAAGTCCTTGTCTTTACGTTCTTCCTTATAGAAACCCATCAGGCGGTCGAGATCGACGGGTTTGTCCGATCCCCGGTAGGCGCGGCGCGCAAGCGTCGAAAGGATGCGCCGCGCGCAGGTCTCTTCCTCGGATGCCGTCCGCGGTTTGCAGACGAAGATCTTGCGGCGGCTCGGTGTGTCGCCGGGTCCGGTTGCATTGAACGGCCCGGTGATCGTGAAGGAATCGACGTGCGCGTGTCCTGAAGGATCCAGCGTGTCGTTTGAACTTCGGATGAACGGCTGCAGTCGGAGGGTGTTCTCGCCGGGTGTTTCCAGAAAGGCGACACCGATTTCGTGGGGGCCTGCCTTGAGTTTCACGCGCGTTGCAGATCTTCGTTCCGCGTCGTCGGCCGCCATCGTGATGTTTTCGAGCGCCCACTTGAAGTCTGCGTCACCGCCGAACTTTCCAAGATGCACGCGTTCCCCGTCGACGGTGATTTCGAGCTCGTGCTCGTATTCGAGTCCCCGCATAGCTCCAAGATTTGTCCGGAAGTAGCGGACAGTGATCGCGTATTCGCCGTCCAACGGAAGGTTCACTTTCGCCAACCCTCCACCAACGGTTCCGAGCGGAAGCCCTTCGATGTGCCTGTCCTGCGACGCATCCTGTCGAATGCGGATGGTCTGTCCGGCGGGTCGCGTGTCCGGATCTCCAATAGCAAGCGAACTGATTTGTCCCGCGGCAGAAAGATATCGCTCCAGCAGCACCGGAGAAATCGTCAGGATGTCGGCATTGTTGTCGAAGCCATAGCCGGAATCATCAGGAGGAAGCAGCGACGCGGAGTCGATTTCGAGATCCAGCAGATCGCGTACGGCATTCCCATACTCGGCGCGGTTCAGTCGACGGATCAGTGGACGTCCCGGATTCGGTTTGAGGGCTGCCGCGCTGTCCAGGCTCGTTTCGAGCCACGTCACCATGGAGTGTCGTGTGGCGTCGTCGGGTTTCGGCCTCCCCTGCGGCGGCATCATTCCCGATCGAAGCTTTCGGACGACTCTTTCCCACGCGTCCGCTCCACCGGCGATGTCTTTGAGGTCCATCTTCTCGAGAGACAGCCCGCCTGTTTTCAACTTCTCGTTGTGGCAAGTGATGCAGTATTGCTCCACCACGGCGTGGTACTGCTCGGGCGGAGTCGTGGAATTCTGAGGCGCAGCAGCCTCCGGGACGGACCGGAAAACAGAAAGCGCACACAGGGATAAGATCAATGCGAAGAGACGTTTGCCCATACCCGGGTTTGAGGCCGGAGTATATATCAGCGGCCTTGTGCCGTGCGAGTTCTTTGGGTTACTCTTCGCCTCATGCACTACGCGGTTCTCGATACTCCGATGGGTCCTCTCACGGTCGCTTCAACGGACAAGGGTGTGGCGTCCATAAGATTCGGCGCCAGTGTCCCAAAAGGTGTTTCGGCCGAGGATCCTGCAAGCCGCGAAACGGTTGAGCAGCTTGCGGAGTATTTCGAGGGCAAGCGTACCGCGTTTGATCTTCCTCTCGATGTCGAAGGCACGGCGTTTCAAAAGGCCGTGTGGGCCGAACTGCTGCGAATCCCTTATGGCGAAACGCGATCCTATGGCGACATCGCCAGGGCGATTGGCCGGCCGGGCGCTGCGAGGGCCGTTGGTATGGCCAATCACGACAATCCGATAGCCGTTGTGATCCCTTGTCACCGCGTTGTGGGCAAAGATGGATCTCTCACCGGCTATGCCGGCGGGCTCCACTTGAAAGCGCAGCTTCTTTCGATCGAGCGTCAGCATCGAACACTTTTCACGTAGCCCCCTCACCTCACGACGTGAGGCGCGAGGGGACCTCCAAAAACACAGAAAGAACCTACAACTATGCCTAAGAACGAAGCCTTGGATACCAAACGTCATTCGCTCGCCCATTTAATGGCGGCCTGCATTCAGGAAATGTTTCCGGAAGCGCGCTTCGGTGTGGGACCCGTTGTCGAAGACGGGTTCTATTACGACGTGAGCCTGGGTCGCACGCTGACGCCGGATGATCTCGCCGACATCGAAAAGAAGATGCGGCAGAAGATCAGCCAGGGGTTGTCGTTCGACCGCTCGGACATACCGACCGATGAGGCCATTGGCATGTTCGGAGGAATGCATCAGGACTTCAAAGTCGAGCTTTTGCGCGACCTGAAGACCCGAGGAACCACGGCTGTCCGGGAACTCGAAGACGCCAATCTCGTCGGCGAGAGTGTGTCTGAGGTGAGCCTCTATAAAACCGGTTCGTTTACCGATCTCTGCCGCGGACCACACGTGAAGAACACCAAAGAGATCGCTCCTGACAGCTTCAAGTTGACTCGTGTTTCGGGGGCATATTGGAGGGGTGATCAGGCTCGCGAGCAGATGCAACGGGTGTATGGCGTTGCCTTCGATACCCGTAAGGAGCTGGACGCGTACTTCGTTCGCCTCGAGGAAGCGAAGAAGCGGGATCACCGCAAACTCGGACAGGACCTGGATCTGTTCAGCATTCAGCCCGACACGGTGGGGGGCGGTCTTATCCTTTGGCATCCGAAGGGCGGCCTGATTCGGCATCTTGCTGAGGACTATTGCAAGCGCCGTCACCTGGAGGAGGGCTATGACTTCGTCTATACCCCTCACATCGGGCGTTCCACGCTCTGGGAGACCAGCGGGCATCTGGGGTTCTATGCGGAGAACATGTATGCGCCCATCAAAATCGACGAGCAGCTCTACTACTTGAAGCCGATGAACTGCCCGTTCCACGTCAATATCTACAAGAATTCAAAACGTTCCTATCGCGAATTGCCGATGCGCTTCGCGGAATGGGGTACGGTCTATCGGTTTGAAAAGAGCGGTGTGCTTCACGGCCTGACCCGCGTTCGCGGCTTTACCCAGGATGATGCGCACTTGTTTTGCCGGCCCGACCAGATGCCGGCGGAAATCGACAAGGTTCTGAACTTCAGCCTCGATATCCTGAGGGCTTTCGGATTCGACACTTTCGAGCTCTACCTGAGCACCAGGCCGCCCAAGCGAGTGGGCCGTGAGGAAGACTGGGACGTGGCCGAAGCGGCTCTCGAAGACACGCTCAAGAGATCCGGGATCCCATACCAGATCAATGAAGCCGACGGAGCCTTCTACGGCCCGAAGATCGATCTCCTCGTGAAAGACGCAATCGGACGTCCTTGGCAGCTCAGTACCGTCCAGTTCGACTTCAATTTGCCCGAGCGTTTCGACCTCAGCTACGTCGGTGAGGACGGGGCAAACCATCGCCCGTTCATGATCCACCGGGCGCTGCTGGGCAGCATGGAGCGGTTTTTCGGCGTATTGCTGGAGCACCATGGAGGCGCACTGCCGGTGTGGTTGTCTCCGGTTCAGGCGGTGTTAATACCAATTGCTGATCGTCATCGCGAATACTGCACCAACGTCCAGGCACGCCTGAAGGCGGCCGGGCTCCGCGTGGAAATGGATTCCGGCGAAGAGCGGATGAATGCCAAGATCCGCAACGCGCAGTTGCGGAAGATCCCTTACATGCTGGTGGTCGGCGACCGTGAACAGGAAGGCGGCGCGGTTGCCGTACGCCTGCGCTCAGGCGAGGATCTCAAGTCGAAGACGGTGGAGGAATTCGTCGCGCTGGCAGCGGGAACGGTCGCGAGCCTGAAGTAAGGCGGGAACATTGAACAATCTTCCGCCCTTATTCCGCTGTTAACCAACAGTAGGGGCGGGTTTCCTCGTCGATGCCAGCAGCGGTTCCACGCGAGCCTTGATCTGCTCGAAGACTTCTTCAATATTTGGGGACGCTTCGATCATCTGAAAGTTGTACTCCGTCGCCATGTTGTCGAATTCGCGCAGCATGCGTGTCTGGTATTCGACAAAACTTTCATACATGTCTTCGCCGAGATGGAGGTCCATGCCGGATTCCCAGTAGTTGAATCCCGTGTGCTGGATTACGCGCGTGATCAGTTCGTCGATGCCGACCCTGAGGTAGAGCACGAGATCGGGCTTCAGTGCGAAATCGAAAACTCGTTTGGCCCATTCACGGTCCGCGCCCCTCAAAAGGGCGCGCGCCATTTGCGAAAAAATGTAGCGGTCGGTAAGGACAATGAAGCCTGCACGCAATGCAGGGATCATCTCGTTTTCGAGCCGGTCGGCAAAGTCCGTGGCGTAGAAAAGAGTCATCGTAAGCTGGCCGAGGGTATGACCTGTTTTTGCGGCTTTGAGTCCCTCGCCGGCGAGAGCGGAACGCGTCATTCCGGTGTCGAGCACAGCGTGGCCGTTGTTTTCGAGCCACTGCTTGAGAAGGCCGATGTGCGTGGAGCGGCCAACACCATCCGTTCCTTCGAGAACGATCAGCTTCCCCTTGAGCTCGTCCAGGTTTACCTGGGGGAAACCTTTTTTACCATAGTACTCAAATCGAGCCATTTGCGAATCCTGGTCCTCTTCATGCCGGCCAGCGCGTCTGTCACGATCTGCCGCATTTGTTGCTGTTGTTCTTCGATAGAGCGGCTGGCGTCAATAACGACGAGCCCAAACTCATGCACCATTTTTTCGTATTCTTCGATGATGCGTCCCTGAAATACGCGGAAGCTTTCTTCGATATCATCCGTGATCTTCAGGTCCATTCCGGCTTCGTAAAACTTGATTGCTTCGCGGCCGCCAAGGATGCGCTTCATTGCTTCGTCGAGAGAAATCTTGAAATAGAAACCGATCGTCGGTTTGACGGCGAATTGATACAGGCTGCGAACCCATTGCGGATCGACGCCACGCGCGGTGTCGCGCGCAAACGCCGTGTAGATGTATCGGTCCGCCAGCACCAGAGCTCCGGACTTCAGCGGTGGAATGATGTGATGCTCCGTGCGATCCGCAAAGTCCGTCGCGTGAATAAGGCTGAACGTCATCGGCGTTAGCATGCGCTTCTTCTTGCCGCGCCGAGTGACTTCACGAACCAGCGGTGAGGAGTTCCACTCACTGAAGAATGTGACATAGCCTTCGGACTCCAGCCACTTCTGAAGCAATGCAACCTGTGTGCTCTTGCCTGAGCCGTCGATCCCCTCGACGATAAAGAGTTTCCCGGGGAACCGATGCTTTCCGTACATCTTCATTGCAGGTGTCATAGTGCGTGGGTCCAATCGAACTCTGCGGTTCTCGGGCGATTCTGTCAAGGGGGTCGCGGCGGAGAGAGGACTCTCCAGAATGTTCAACATGTAAAGGAACCCATTCTGGATTCGGATGTTAAGGGGATGTTACAAATTCTTGAATATACCGCTAGCGGCCGTTCATCGCGTTATTTCTCAACGCGATGCGGGTGACATACCTTCGTCTGACCCCCCTTCGTCGTAATACCGCTGGGTAGAGCCTCGCCGCTTCGTTCGATCCATTGTTGGTCCACCGCCAGCCCGCAGAAACTAGCGATCCAATGATCCCGCCGTGTGTGCGGTAAGGGATCAAGCTCTCTTTTTTTCGAGAGACATGGAGTTTCTCTGGTTTCACTCGAAGCCAACACGGAGGTTAGGAATGAACTGTAGACTGAGTAGTAGAGCCACTTTTGCGGCTGCTACTATATGCCTGTTATTGATGCCCATATTGTTATGGGCTGCTCCTGGGAACCCGTCAGCCAATATCGACCAGTGGACCAATTCCGGTAAGGCTTGGCAAAACGGGAACCTGAATCAGCAGAGCGCTGATTACAGAGAAGATGATGTCGTACCCTATCGAATCAAGCTCGAAAACCTGACAAGCGGAACCAGTTATAAAGTCCGCATCGAATGGGACACGACGAAAGACGACAAGCACGCGATCGATTTTCTGAAGACTTACAAGGCTACGGAATCCGACGCGGATCCATGCGCGGGTCTAACCTGCTCAGGCAACCCGACTTCAACCCTGGGAATTCCGATTGATCCCAGAGTCAACACTGCTGCCGGATTGCACCCGACTCTGAATTACCTTTCAACCGATCCGGATTTTCAATTCTCCATGTGGGGCGGTTCGCTCACAGGAGCGGGGGCTCCCTTCCTCACAGTCGGGAGTTATTCCGCCGGCGCGTACTCCAGTACGAGTACAACGGCAATGGAGATCACATTCACCGCCAACGCCGCAGACGCCGTACTGGCATGGGGCGGACACATTTCCACGCACTCCGACTGGGGTATAGGTCAAACAGCCGTGAATGTGTCGGGCTCGCCTTACCACACCAATCTCGATGGTCTTTTCGATAGCAACGGGAACAGCCTCGGCGGCGGCGCTCAGGACCGCTCCCTTAAGCTTGACGGATTCGCCAGCCGCCTCACGATCATCAAGGAAGGCAATCCCGAAGACTCCAGCACTCTGTTCCCTTTCACGATCGCTCAACCTGGTTCGAGCTCGTGCGTGACCCCCTTTGAACTCGCCGCAGACGGCAGTCAGTATGCCTGCAACCGCATTCGGCATTCCGGTTCCTACACCTTTACCGAGACGCTGGATGGCGCTAACAACTTCAAATGGGCTCTGACGGACATCGCCTGCACCAGCCTGGGCAATCCGGCAGTCTCCGTCTTCACCGAGAGTGCCCTGCCCGCAAACGCTCCTAACGATGGCTCTGTCAGCTTTAGCATCGACGTCGATCTTCAACAGGACGTGACGTGCACCTTCACCAACAGCCACAAGCCTCAGCTCACGCTGGACAAGGTTGTTGTAAACAACTTCGGCGGTACAGCGCTGGCCGGCGATTTCAATTTCTTCGTGACGGGAAATAACGTCATGAAGTACTCGGATGGCAGCCTGGTCACTCCGCAAACAGTTCTTAAGGACGGCGACGCCGTCGTGATGGACGGTGGCAGCAATTACAACGTGGCTGAAGGACCGTTCTACGGCTACGGAGTTACGAGTTCTCAGAACTGCTCCGGAATATTGAACTTCAACAACGAAGTTACGTGTACCTATACCAACAGTGATATTCAGCCCAAGTTGACAGTGATCAAAAACGTGATCAACGACAACGGTGGCTCGAATGTCGCGAGCGACTTCAGCATGTCGGTGTCCGGCACCAACGTCAGCAACACCGCGTTCGCCGGATCTGAAACCGGAGTCCTTGTTACTCTCAATCAAGGCGCCTATAGCGTCTCTGAATCAGGACCAGTTGCAAGCTACCATGCAACGTTGAACAACTGCGTCGGCACCATCCATGTCGGTGACGAGAAAGTTTGTACGATCACCAACAACGACATCGGGCCGAAGCTCAGAATCGTCAAGAACACCATTGGCGGCGATGCCAGCTTCCCGATCGTGATGACATGGCCGCAAGGCAACGCAAACCCGGTTATTGCCACGAACAACGGCACCGGCAATACCGATTACATCGAAACCAGCACGGGCTTGGTGACGGTCGAAGAAATTCTGACTGGCCAGCCGGCACCTGGATGGGATTTCACCAGTGTCGCCTGCCAGGAAGATACGACTCCGGATCCGACACCGCTCGCGGTTGCGCCTGGTGCAGCCATCAGTCTTAGTGGTCTGCAACTGGGTCACAACTACACCTGCACATTTACAAACACGCGACGTGCTCAGATCACCGTCAACAAAGTCACGAACCCTGAGAACAGCCTCCAGATCTTCGGAGTTTCGATCTCGGGCAGTGGCGTTGTTACGGGTAGCAGCATCGGTTCGATCGCTGCCTCCGCACCGCATGTCTTCGAAGTCACGGCGGGAACATATTCCGTGACGGAAGAAGCGCTCGCGGGTTGGGATCAGACCGGCAGCACCTGCTTAGGCATCGTAGTGACTCCTGGTCAGTTGGCTTCCTGCACGATCACCAACACGCAACGCGGTCATTTGATCGTGACGAAGTACACCAATCCTTCCACGGACAACTCCACTCAGTTCACGGTAACAGCCAGCGGCAGCGCTCCGAGCGGTGCGCCGGCGATCACCGGAAGTGCAGTGCGAAACCTGGTCGGTAATAACTCGACAACGGATTACGAAGTTGCCGGCGGCGGCACGTACTCGGTTGAAGAAGCTCTTCTCGCCGGATGGGATAAGACTGGCGAGTTCAATTGCACGAGCGTCAACGTGGCGCCCGGCACGACCGAGTATTGCGAGTTCACGAATACTCAGCGTGGCCATTTGATCGTCCACAAGATCACGGATCCAGTCAGCGATACGACTACGGAATTCACAGTAACGGCCGATGGTAGCGTTTCTACCAGCGCGCCGCTGATCCTGGGAAGTGCCGTACGCGTTCTGACTGGCGGTTCCTCCACGGATTACGACGTTGCCGGCGGCGGCACGTACTCGGTGGATGAAACAGTAGTTGCCGGATGGGATATGACCGGTAATACCTGCCAGGGCGTCAGCGTGGCACCTGGTGCGACGGTCGACTGCTACATCACCAACACCAAGCGCGGTCATCTGATCGTTCACAAGGTGACGGATCCAGCCAGCGATACGACGACACTGTTCTCGATCACGGCCAGCGGTACGGTCTCCACCAACGCTCCGCTGTTCAATATCGATGCAGCCCAGAACATCACGGGCGGCAGCGCGGTTGACTATGAAGTTGCTGGAAACGGCACTTACTCGGTCGCCGAAGCGGCACTCGCGGGATGGGATATGACCGGCAACAACTGCGCGGACATTGTGGTGCCTGCAGGCGAAACTCGCGAATGCACCATCACGAACATCCAGCGCGGCCACCTGATCGTGGTTAAGCATACGGATCCGTCGAGCGACACGACGACGGAGTTCCCTGTGACAGCGAGCGGCAGCGCCCCGAGCGGAGCCAACGCCATCACGGGCGATGCAGCACGTATCCTGGTTGGTAATAATGGCACTACCGATTACGAAGTTGCCGGCGGCGGCACGTACTCGGTTGTTGAGACGGTTCCCGAAGGTTGGGTTCAGCTCAACGCAGAGAACTGCTCCGACGTCGTTGTGGCTCCCGGTGCGACTCAGTATTGCCACATCTACAACACTGCTTATGGACACATCGTCGTGACTAAACTTGTCATTAACGACAACGGCGGCACGATGGTTTCCTCCGACTTCACGATGCTGGTTAACGGCAACAATCCGACGCTGACATCGTTCCCCGGCAGTGAGCAGGGAACGACCGTTGATCTGTTTGCCGGTGATTACAGCATCAGCGAATCCGGACCGTTCGGCTACGCGGCTTCGTATACGGAGGGTTGCTCCGGTGCGATCGCGGCAGGCGAAACGAAGTATTGCACGATTACCAACGATGACATTCAACCGCAGTTGATCGTCACCAAGACGGTCGTCAACGACAACGGTGGTACAGCGTTGCCGTCCGACTTCCTGATGACGGTGAACGCCGCGGGTGGTGTGACGACTCTTTCCTTCCCGGGTGATGCGGCTGGCACAACGGTTGGCATCAATGCTGGTGCGTATTCGGTCTCAGAATCGGGTACACCTGGCTACGAAGCCACCATGGGCGCCTTCTGCTCGGGCACGATTAACATTGGCGAGATCAGGTTCTGCAACATTCTGAACAATGACATCCCGCCACGATTGACCGTGAAGAAGATCGTCGTGAACAACGACGGACGGACCAAGATCGCGACCGATTTCAGCTTCTCGCTGAATGGTGGAGCCGCGACAACGTTCCTTCAGGATACCGATCAGTTCCACGGTAAGAACGTCGTGGAGTTGGTTGCGGGCGTCCCCTACACCGTGACAGAGCCGGCAGTTCCGGGTTACCAGCCAAGCTATAGCGGCTCGTGCTCGAACGTCGTCCTTGCACTCGGTCAGACTGCGGAATGCACGATCACCAACAACGACATTCCGGCTGGCCTGGCTACCAATTCGGAGCTCTGCCAGTTCGACTACAACAGCACTACTGCCGGTAACCAATTCCTTCTGAACTTCAAGAAGGAGGGCGGTAACAAGTACACACTGAATGCCAGCAACCCTGGACAGTTCTACTACAACGTGGTTCCCAGCTCGACTGGGGCTGTGACAATGTCGATTCCGTTCCCATTCGTCACGCAGGGTGCAACACCGATCCACGTTTACACGAGCTTCCAGTGGAACGAGACCAGCCGATGCTTCACCCCGACTGGTCCGGCTACTTATGCATCGAGCCAGCAGATTGTGGTGTCGACACCGAGTT